>Ga0213870_1000119_pt1 | contig 39494 bp, 40 predicted proteins | sample WICALVC2017_Meta_FD_160119 | JGI IMG/M metagenome (GOLD analysis project Ga0213870, IMG submission 160119) | Freshwater microbial communities from subterranean cave lake in Wind Cave National Park, South Dakota, United States - WICALVC2017 | ecosystem: Environmental > Aquatic > Deep subsurface >...
CGCTACAACAGTCGTCGCGCGCCGACAAACCGTTTCTTCCAATACGGAAGTGTCATCTCTTGAATATTCACAGCACCAGCCGTTCTTGGCGCGTGGATAAATTTTCCGTGTCCGATATAGATGCCCGTATGCCATGCGTTTGGCGCACTGATTTTAAAATAGACCATGTCCCCTACCTTCAAAGGATCAGAAACATGCATTCCCATTTCAATCTGATCACGCGTCTGTCTTGGAAGATCAATCCCGACAGCCTCTCTATAGACATAAGCGACATAGCCGCTACAGTCAAAACCTGTCGTTGGATCGGTTCCGCCAAAACGATATTTTGTGCCAATCAATTCTTTTGCAATAGAAAGAATTTTGGCTTGGTCTTGATTGCGTGACGGCTCGGAAGACTCAATCTGTAGAAGATGCGGCCTCGACGCACAGCCCGAAAAAAGCAGTATCAAAAGAAGCATTGTAGGGGCGAGATTCATCGCGCCCCTACCGATAGTTTACGCACTGGATATCAATACCGAAATCTTTTGATTTTAAAAATTGAATAACGTCTTGAAGCGCGTCTTTGTCTTTTCCTAAAACGCGCACTTGATCCCCCTGAATCTGCGTCTGCACTTTAAACTTTCCGTCTCTTATCGCCTTTGCAATCTCTTTGGCTTTTTCAGAGGCAATTCCCTGCAAAATCGTCACATCTTGCCGCACGGTATCACCCAGAGCTTTTTCTAATTTTTCATAAACAAGGGCTTTTAAGGAGACTCCTCTTTTAACCAGTTTGGATTGAAAAATATCAATGACCGACTTGAGTGTATATTCGTCGCTGGCTTTAAGGGTCACTCCTTTTTTCTCTTCATTCAGTTCAATCGTGCTTTTTGTGTCCTTCAAATCAAATCGTTGTCGAATTTCTTTTGTGGTTTGATCCACCGCATTTTTAACCTCTTGCCATTCCGCCTTCGAGGTAATATCAAAAGAATAATTATCAGCCATAAACACTCCGTGTTCTCTTGTTCTTTGGAAAGGTAAATCAGAAAACTGAAAGTACATCGGAACTGACTTGAAAGTCAATGACACGTGCTGTTACAGCTTGTGTCGCGGTCATTCCAAGAAAATCTTTACCACCGAGGCACCCAAAATCCGCGATAGGATTTTACAGGATGAATCACTGCCTACCGACAGAAACGACATCTATAGTGCACTTTTAAATTTTAAACCAGTGTACTTTTAATTCTTAAATGACATGAAGTGAAAAAATAATTGACAACTATTATTGACAACTATTATAAGGCGTGATATAAGCAATGGCCTCGTTTGTTCAAGATGAGGAATAAAAAGTTGCGCACCGAATTAACTGAGGAGGTTTTTCAATGAAGAAGGCTGTCTTTTTAATTCTCTCTTTGTATCTTGCTTTTTCACCACGTGCGGAGGCCAAAGACCCGTGGGTTGGGTATGCCGCTGGCGGTTATAACGGGAAGATTCTTGTTTTTGAACTCCCCTCGCTAAACCTTTTAAAGGAAGTACCCGCAGGTGTTGATCTTCGTGGGCCTGTGCTGAGCGGCGCGAAGGGCAATAGCAACGGCGTGCCAGACGGAAAGATGCTCTATGCCGTAGACAAGGCGGCCAATACCGTTGTGTTTTTTGATCTCGCATCCTCTAAGGTTGCTAAAACAATTCCCCTCCCTGCTGGGTTTGGTCCAAGCCAACTTGATATCTCTCCTGATGGTAAGTCGCTCTGTGTGTCAGGAGAGCTTTCTGGGAAAATTGCAAAGGTAGATACGGCATCCGGAAAAGTGGATGTGACGGCCGTTTCTCTAAAACCTGCGGCACCTGCATTTGCAGTAATTACGCGGGACGGCAAGACCTGTCTTGTTTCTGATTATACCAATAGCATGGTCTGGGTGGTGTCGCTGAATCCATTTAAAATCGAGAAATCGGTTCCTTCTGGCGGGGACAATCCGTTTGGCATTGCGTTGACGCCGGACGGGAAGTGGGCGCTGATTTCTAATCAGTTCTCGGCAAACATGGCGTTTCTTGATTTAGCGACGATGAAGATCGCCAAGGTTTTAAAGACAGCGGCTGTGCCAATTCAGGCAGTGGTTGATTCAAAGGGGCAATTTGCCTACCAATCGGCCTTTTTAGGGTCTGTTGTAAAAAAGATTGATCTTGCTAAAAAGGAAGTTGTAGACACCTTCTCGGTGAAATCTCGTCCGGGGAATTTAGGGATATCTCCTGATGACAAACTGCTCTTTGTGCTGAACAAATATTCTACGGGTCAGTTTGAGGGCGTAAAAGCCAAGGTGGGGCCGGGAGGCGTTAATCCGACAAACATACAGGTTATTGAAACGGCTTCTGGCAAGACTGTTTCTCAAAAACCTGTTTTGGGCGAGCCGTTTGGTGTGGCTGTGGCCGCGGCCAGCGTAATCAAGGATGCGGGGTTGGGGGCTGGAAAGCCTGCTGTTTCTGCAGGCCGAGAGATTGATCTTCCTGCCAAAAAAGGCGTGAAGGTGACTTACGGCCCGGCAAAACCTCATAAGCCGGGGGTTTTTGATGCGGCCAGCGGCGGACAAGAGGTTTACCTGAATGCGTTTAGTCATCAGTTTGCCCCCAATGAGATTAACGTCTACAAGGGGGATACGCTCAAGATCGTTCTGCAAAATATTGATGAAAAGGGAAATATGATTGACAATGCCGATGTGGTGCATGGCTTTGCGATCAATGGTTATGGGGAGCAAACACAGGTCTTGTTGCCGCGAGGGGTTTCTGCTACACTAGAATTCTCTCCTGACAAGAGCGGATCGTTTGATTTTTATTGCAGTAATTATTGCGGTTCAGTACACATGTCCATGCGAGGAAAATTCATCGTCGAGTAGCGGGGGAAACGGCCCACTGCGGTACATAGTGGTCCCGCAGTCGGCGTCCCGACGCGTTGGGCCGCTGAAAAAATGTGTGTTTATCCCTCCCCTTCAAGGGGCGGTTGGGTGGGGATGGGGTTTTGTAGAGGCAGACCTCTGCGTGTCTGCCAGATCATTGTACGATCATTGTCTTAGGGGAGGGTTTGGAATGAAGAAATGCTTTGTTTTTTTAATTTTGATGTTATCGGTGTCTGTACATATATCTGGAGTCTTTTCTGCTGGGACGGAGTTTATGACGGCGGATCAGATTTTAGCCCTTCAGGCGTTCAAGGGAAAGGCCGTTCTTAAAAAAGGAGATCCAGCGCATGGGCGTCAGATCTATACTTTTTATTGCACCCCTTGTCATGGAATGGATGGCAAAGGAGATGGACAGCTGGCGAAACTGCTGGATCCAAAACCGCGCAATCATACAGATGGCAAAGGGACAAGGCCGGGTGATGGGATGAACGATCGCACCGATGAACAATTGTACAAGGCGATTACGATGGGCGGACAGGGGATTAATAAATCCGTGAATATGCCGGCATGGGGACATATTATTTCGGAAAATGGCCGATGGGATCTGATTGCGTATCTTCGCGCCATCGCAGTTCCGGCTTATGTTCCCAAGTAAAGATATAAAGTAAAGATAGTAAAGATATAAAAAATATTTTAAAAGTGAGGGATCTAAGCGTCATTTTTTGACGTATGTTTTCTTTTGTGTTTTCTTTTGGGGGTCTATCAAGTTTGATTGGTTTAATTCGTAAAAGATTTTTCTTTCTTTTTGTCGTGTGGGTACTATCAGGACTGTTCCCTGTTTTGGGGGTGTCTTACGCGCAAGACGGTTCATCCCCTACCAGTTCACGGCATATTTTTGAGCATTACTGCGCTGTTTGTCACGGAAAGGCAGGCAAAGGGAATGGTCTGAATGCCAAGATGCTTGACCCGCATCCTGCGGACCTTGCCGGCGGTGAGATTGCTGGCCGTTCTGATGAGGAGCTTTACGAAGTGATTGTAAAAGGCGGCGCGGGGGTAGATCTTTCTGCGACAATGCCTCCTTGGGGAAAGACCTTTTCTTCCGATCAGATCAAGGGTCTTGTTGGCTATGTTAGGCAATTACAAAAGGGTGCTCCATTACCGAAAGGGGTACGCCTTGCAGACTTAAAAGGGGGCGATAGAGAGCAATGCGCTGTATGTCATATCAAGCAGGGTAAAGCCCGACAAATTGCCCCTAACTTGGGACATGAGGGGTCGAAATTTCACCGCGATTGGCTGTATAAATTCTTAAAAAATCCAAGCAAAATTCGTCCTCTAGGTTATGTTCCGCTGACAAAAACCAGAATGCCGAATTTTAATCTGAGTGATCAAGAGGCGGGGGCACTCACTGATTATTTAATGACGTTAAAGGAAGATCGCTTTGTTGAAGTTGCTAATTTAGACCGTTCTGATAAAGCGATTTCTGAGGGTGAATCCCTTTTTTCTGAAATATATGGTTGTGATGGATGCCATAAGACGTCTCGCAAGGGAGAGGGCGGGATTGTTGGTCCGAATCTCGCGATTGCCGCAAGCCGATTAAACCCCGCATGGATTTATGCTTGGCTTAAAAATCCGCAGTCTATTCGTCCTGATTCGCCCATGCCTAATTTCGGACTTTCCGAGCAGGATACGCGTTATCTCATGGCGTATATTCTGAGTCTGGGTAAGGAGCCTGTCGTGGCTTCTGTAAGTGTTTCAAGTGGTGAAGCCTCTGTAAAACAAGGGGAAGGTCTCATTGAAAAAAAGAACTGTCTCTTTTGTCATGTCTTGGAAACGTCTCGTGGGGTTTTGGGTTCGACCGCTTTAACGCTAAATAAATAAAGAATCAATGAAAGGGGATGAAATTATGCGAAAAACATTATTTTTATTGGGGCTAGGGATCGTGTTAGCGTCCAGCAATCTTTCTTTTGCGGATGAGAGTGAGGCCATGAAGCCTGTTCCTGCTGAATATGCTGGTAAACATATGCCAAAGGGGTGGTGGACGGACGCAAAGATTATTGCAGAGGGGAAGAAGATCTTTGAAACGACAACCCTTGAGTTTGAATATAAAAGAAAACCAGAGAAGGTGGATAAAGGCTGTCTGACTTGCCACGAGATTGATAAGGCGAAAGATGCCCCAAAACAGCGTGGCGCGCGTGATTTCAGAGCGGCCGCAAAAATGAATAAGTTCTCAGACAGCTATTGGTTTTGGCGTATTTCTGAAGGGGTTCCAAAGACAAAAATGCCTGCATGGAAGGATAAGCTTTCGGAAGAAGAGCGCTGGAAGGTTGTTGCATACGAGCACACTTGGTCGCATGATATGAAGCCCGCAGAGCATAAGCATTAAATTCTTTTATTTTTTTGTTGCATTATTTAGGTTCGTGAATGTATTGTGCGTGGGGCAATTTATGGATTGCCCCTGCTGAAATAAACTATGAGACGACTTTTTTTCTTATCGCTTTTTCTTCTTTTAGGGATGGCCTTTTCGGTGCATGCCCAAGAGTTTGCTGTTGCTGACTATCGTGATATCCCTTATGTGGGCAATCGCAACGCGGTTTGGGTAATTGCGCAGGTGCATCTTCTCTTTGCGAGTTTTGTGCTGGGGGTGCCGATCTTCGCCTTTCTTTGTGAGCTGATAGGATACCTCGGAGGGGACAAACGGTACGACAAGCTGGCCAAAGAGTTTACCAAGCTCTTAACCGCTTCGTTTGGAACAACCGCGATGTTCGGGGGGATTCTGGTTTTTCTGCTTCTTGTGCTTTATCCTAAATTTTTCGGTTACCTGACCGAAGTCTTTTATCCAACCTTTTTGTTTTATGTCTCCCTGTTTATTGTTGAGACCATTGTCCTTTACATCTATTGGTACGCTTGGGATGCCATGATGGAGCGGAAAAAGCTCCATCTGTTTATGGGTTTTCTGCTCAATGTGGCCGGCATTGTCATTATGTATACCGCTGATGCGTGGCTTTCTTTTCAGGCCTCTCCCGTTGTGCTTGCCCCGGAGGTGACTGGGTGGCAGAGATATTGGGCGGCAGTGCACAATCCAACATGGAATCCAGTCAATATTCATCGTCTCATTGGCAATGTTGTATTGGGCGGATTTATGTGCGGGGCCTACGCCGGGGTTAAATATCTTTCGGCGCAGACGCAGGAGGAACGCGAGCATTACGACTGGATGGGGTATGTTGGAAACTTTATCGGCATCTTCGGTTTGTTGCCTCTTCCGTTTGCCGGGTATTGGCTAATGCGTGAGATTTATGAATATAGCTCTCAGATGGGGATTACGCTCATGGGCGGATTTCTCTCATGGCTCTTTATTCTGCAAGCTGTCTTGATCGGCACCCTTTTTCTGGGGGCCAATTATTATCTTTGGCAGGGGCTTTTGCGCAGGACTGAAGGCGGCATTAAATATCAAAAATATATCACCATTATGTTGGTCACGCTATTGACCTGTTTTATGGTTTGGATGACCCCGCATTCCTTGGTGGCATCTGTTGAAGAAGCGCGAAAGATGGGTGGCTCGCATCATCCGCTGCTTGGCGTGTTTGGCGTGATGTCCGCAAAATTAACGGTTGTCAATATCATGATCTTGACCACCTTTATTAGCTTTTTGCTCTACTGGCGTGCCAATCAGCAGGTGGTTGTCTCTTGGGCGAAGCTTGCAAAATCGTTTGAGGTTGTCCTCTTTGTGGTTGTTATTATTGCAGTGATCTTGATTGGTATCTACGGCTATTTTGTTCCGGCCGTATTTCGAGTGAAAGTGCTTTCTGTCTCGCAGGTCTTGCTCGTTCTTTTTGTGTTGGTCTCCATATCCATTATGACCGCGTTGATGCTGAAGAACGCGAAGATGACAGGGGTGATGAAATGGGGCAATATGACTGTCAGCTCGCAGTACGCATTGGTCTTAAACGCAGTGATGGTTGTGTTGCTCATGACGATGATGGGATATGCGCGTTCTGCGTCACGGGTGCATTGGCATATTTATGGGGTCATGCGAGATACATCTCCGAACGCCTTTACGCCTGCGCTTGGGCCTGCCGCGGCACTCATGTCTCTTTCAGCCTTTATCTTTGGGATGTTTCTGTGTTTTATATTTTGGCTAAGCGCGCTTTCTGAAAAGAAAGCAAAGCCTGTTTCTGCTGAAGGGGTTATTGCTACAAAGGCCCCGGCTTATTTTCATAAAGTGGCCGCTTTTGTGACGGTTGTTTTGTGTGTCTATACTGGCATTGCATTTTCTCTTCCGCAACGGGCATCTCTGCCGCCGGTTGAGGAAAAACTTGATCTTGCAACCATCAAATCAGACAAAGACATCGCGAATATTGGCAATAAAATCTTTTTTGGAAAGGGTCAATGCGCCCTTTGTCACACTATTGGGAGTGAAGGCGGGCGTTGTCCAAACTTGCAAGGGGTTGGTGCAAGGCTGACACGAGAATTTATAAATGAAACGCTTACAAAGCCGCAGGCTTATGTAAAACTTGATTTTGATTTGGCGTATCCTGAATATTTTGCGGCTAAGATGCCGACGATTAACAAGCCCCCTATAGATCTAAATCCCCAAGAAATGTTGGGTGTGACGGCGTTTATTCAAAGTCAGGGGGGAAAGATTACTGTGGGGATAGAAGAACTGATGGGGGCGGGCGCAACGGGGGTGAATATGGTTTCTTCTGTGGTGGTGCCTCAAATATCTGGCACTGAAATGGCTTCATCTTCGGAAAATAAAGATGAGGCAGTGGTTCCCCAAAACCCGTAGTCTTTGGAGAGGGTTGAGTAGGCAGGTTGTTGTAGCGGCTTTTGTGCTTGTTGTGGCGGTCGTTCTTTTTTTTGGGGTGAAAGAGCGAACTAAAAAGATGGAATTACAGTCTGAAGAGAGAGATCAAGAAAGAGATATTGTGCAATTAGGCAAAGAGATATTTTATGGCCAAGGGAGATGTGGTATCTGTCATACTCTCGGGGTTTTGCATGTTGGTAAATGTCCTAGTTTATATGGGGCAGGAAGCAGATTAACGCCTGAATTCATATATGAATCCATGACCGATCCCTCTGCCTATGTAAAATTAGATTTTGATCAGGCTGAGCCTAAATTCTATCATGCTCAGATGCCGTCGGTAAATCTTGCTCCGATTGGGCTTACAGAAAAAGATATGCAGAATGTCATTGCGTTTATTGGAACGCAAAAAGTAGTAGAAGGCGGGGTTGCTACGTTGTTAGGGAGATAACGGGTTTTGGAAGAAATAGAGAAAGCAACAGAGAAAACAGTTGAAAAGCAAGGAATGAATCCGGCCATCAAGGTTTTAATCTGCCTTGTTGTATTCTATCTTGTCTTGAAATTTGGCATAAAACCGCCACTTCCTTCCAGCTTGATTTTTATGTATATGGCGTTGGGCGTTGTAGGCGGCACGGTCTTTTTATCTCTTTTTCATGATATGGGGAAAATCGTTTTTAATCCTGTTTTTGCGTTTTTGGGTGGCGGCATGGAAGGTGGGCTTGCCAAGGGGGCACGATACATTGTGTTGATTGCCCTTCCAGTCTTGGTCTGGTTTAATATCTATGGGCGATTAGGCACAAGTGTCTCAGCGCCTCTGGAGCAGAGGGTGATTCATCCTGCGCCGCCGGGCGAAGCGATGGGGCTTTACAATCCTTTTAGTAAAGAGGATGTTGATGAAGCCGAGAAAGAGAAATATGTCGAAGAGGGCAGAGAAATTTACTTTAAGAATTGTGTCTTCTGCCACGGAGATATGTTAGATGGAAATGGGCTTTTTGCGACGGGGCTAAATCCGATCCCTGCAAACTTTCAAGACCCGGGCACCATTGCGATGTTGCAAGAGGCGTTTCTTTTTTGGCGTATTAGTACAGGCGGAATTGGGTTGCCAAAAGAATCAACGCCATGGAACTCTGCGATGCCAAAATGGGATGTTATCCTGACAGAAGAGGAACGCTGGAAGGTGATTATGTTCCTTTATAATTATACGGGGCATTCACCCAGAACATGGGAATGAAGGTCGGGACGCCGACTGCGGTCGGTACACTGAAAAGATCACTTTCCCTCCCCGCACAAGGAGAGGTTAGGTGGGGATCGGTTTTTTCAAGGTTGGTGATGAATATAAGGTAGGTGATGGATAGAAGTAGTGTTAAAAGTTTAGCGGTCGTACTTGTTTTGGTTGTGGCGACGTTGTCTTTCTTGTCTTTTGCCCGCGCCAATGAAAAGTCTGCTGTGCCTGTGGTGAAGTCGGGGAAGTCAATCTACGATAAGCGCTGTTCGCATTGTCACGGCATTGAGGGTCGAGGAGATGGGGTTGCCGCTAATTTATTTCGGCCACGGCCAGCCAATTTTTCGCGCGGGCAGTTTAAGTATGCCTCTACGATCAAGGGGGAGTTGCCGACAGATGAAGATCTTTTTATCACAGTGAGTAGCGGGCTTCCCGGAACTGGGATGCCGGCATGGGGGTCTGTCTTGAGTGAGGGCGATATTAAATTGGTTGTTTCCCATATTAAGACATTTTCAAAAAAGTTTGCTGATCGAAAAGAGCCGCCTAAGTTGATTGATATGGGGAAGAAGGTATCCTCTTCTGATGAGTCTATTGCAAAGGGGAAGGAACTTTTCTTTAAGAAGACCGATTGTGCGCGATGTCATGGGGTTGAGGGACGCGCGGACGGTGCCAATGCAAAAGAGCTTTCGGTCTGGCCCAGGAATTTAACAAAGGGATGGACATTCCGAAGAAGCAATGCCCCTGAAGAGATTTTTCAGCGGATTACGCGGGGCATTATTGTTATGCCTTCCTTTGCAAAAGGAGAGACGGTAGAAACAACGGAAGAAGAACGATGGCATATTGCCAATTATGTCCATTCTCTTTCGCAATATAAGGGAACGCCCCAGCCTGCCGAAACGATTGTGGCAAAAAAGATTGAAGGGGCTTTGACGGACGATCCGGATCATGCAGTCTGGAAAGAGACGGATCAATTCTATTTTCCCATGATTGGGCAGGTCACCAGTGAGCCGAGACAATTTACGCCGACCATTGATGCCGTCATTGCAAAGGCGATTTATAATGACAAAGAGGTGGCTATTTTATTAACGTGGGATGACGCGACCAAAAGTCTTGTTTCAGATGGTGCCGAAGGAGATGACGGGATTGCGTTGCAGTTTCCGTCTGCGATTCGCGCAGATGAACGACCCTATTTTATTATGGGTGACCCTGCCTATCCTGTCTATGTGGCGAGATTGGGCGCGAGTTCGGTGGCACGCACGCCTGTTGTGTCATCAGATGAAGAGGGTCAGGCTGATACAGGCGTTGAGGCTGGAACCGCCGCCACGCTGGATTTGGTGGCGACATCTACGGAAGTGGCGCAAGTCGTAACCCCAGTAGGTGCGGGGACAGTCGCCCCCATGACGATACAAGAATTAAATGCGATGGGGCAAGAGCATAATGTTGGTATTCGCTTTATACCGCAAGGGCCAGAGGGACAGCAGTTTGTTGGGAAATGGGTTTATAAAAATGGGCAATATCGTGCTGTTTTTAAAAGAACACTGACGACCCCTGATAAAAATGATTTACAATTTCAGCCGATGCAATTTATTCCTGTTGCCTTCTCTGCGTGGGACGGTTCTAATGGGGATGTGGACAGCAAGCGATCTATATCTGCATGGTATTATTTGTTGCTAAAACCTGCTGATCCGCCGACGCGCATTATTTATCCAACCCTCATTGCGTTTTTGGTGATTGGATTAGAATGGTGGATTGGAAGCCGTTATCGAAAAAATAAAGGTGATAAGGTCTAGGTTTGATTCATCAAACCCACTATAAGGTTTAGAAAATAGATTTAGAAAATACAATATGAAAAAAAGATTGCAATTTGTTTTTGTCCCTGTTAGTATGCTCTTCCTTTTTGTGATTGGCGGAATCGGATGCCAGCCTAAGCAGGTGGCGGAAGGGAAAAAGACCTTTGATAAATTTTGTAGTCCCTGCCACGGCGCGGATGGGGCTGGAGATGGTTATAACGCAAAGAATTTAGATCCTCATGCGCGGGACTTAACAGACGCGCAGGAATCGTATATGGCAAAACTGAGCAACCCAGAAATTTACGAGGTGATTAGTAAGGGTGGCGCAGGCGTTGATCTTGCGCCTACGATGCCGACTTTTGGAAAGGTCTTTTCGGAAGAAGAGATATGGTCGTTGGTGGCCTATATTCGCACATTGCATTCCCACGAGGGCAAGGATGTGAAATTTGATGAGGCAAAACCTTATAATACAAAAAAGCCCCGTGTCGCTTCTGTAACAGAAACTGATTTTGTTGCCCTCATGGCGGCAAAGGTGGCTGATGATGCGGCCAAGGCAGAGTTGATTACGTTGGGTGCCGAGATGTTTGATGAGTATGGTTGTATTGGCTGTCATAAGGTGAAGGGCAAAGGGGGAATACTTGGTCCTAATCTGTCCCGTGCAGGATTTATGTTACAGCCACAATTTATTTATCGGTGGGTGACAAACCCGCAATCGTTTAAGCCTGAAACCAGAATGCCGAATCTTGATTTACCAGAAGAAGATGCGTTGGCTGTTACATTGTATTTAGGGACTTTGAAAGACCCTGAATTCGGAGGCGATGGCACAGGTAGGGAAACCGCAGGGGTGGAAAAGCATTAAATGAATCATACCGTTGAGACTACAATTGATACGCGTGAAGGTGGTTTTTTCGCTTCCTTGATTGGATTTATGAAAAAAGGCGGCTGGCTCATCCTGCTTTCGTTGGGCTTCTTTTTATTGGGAGCATTCTTAAACGATGGATTTGCCTTTGCCCAAGAAGCCGGGGGGTCTGCGATGGCAGAGTATCGTGATATTCCCTATCTTGGCAGTAGAAATGCGATCTGGATTGTTGCGCAATTGCATATCCTCTTTGCGGGGTTTGTTTTGGGTGTTCCGATGTTTGCCCTGACGTGTGAATATATTGGGTACAAGACGGGCGATGTTCGATATGACAAACTTGCAAAAGAATTTACAAAACTCCTCACGGCATCGTTTGGGACCACGGCTACTTTTGGGGCTATCTTGTTATTCCTTTTGGTCGGAATGTATCCTAAGCTCTTTAATTACCTGTCTGGGATATTCTTTCCCACGTTTGTTCTCTATTCCTTTCTTTTTATACTGGAAACGGTTGTGCTTTACATCTATTGGTACGGATGGGATTATATGGCAGGGCGAAAGAAGTTGCATCTTTTTATGGGACTGCTTCTGAATCTTGTTGGTTTGGCCATCATGTGGACAGCTGATGCTTGGCTTTCGTTTCAAGCCTCTCCAGTCGTTTTGAGTGACAGCATGGGGTATTGGCAAAAACTTTGGGCCGCTGTTCACAATCCCACTTGGAATCCTGTCAATATACACCGTGTGATCGGCAATGTCGTTTTGGGCGGTTTTATGTGTGGTGCTTATGCCGGTATTCGGTATTTAGGCGCAAAGACAAAAGAAGAGAGAGAGCATTACGATTGGATGGGATATATCGGGAATTTTATCGGCACGTTTGGATTATTACCACTTCCCTTTGCGGGATATTGGCTCATGCGCGAAGTCTATGAATACAACCAGCAGATGGGGATTACGCTGATGGGGGGCATCCTCTCATGGTTGTTTATTTTACAGGCGATACAAATTGGTGTGCTGTTCTTGGGTGTGAACTATTACTTCTGGCAGGGACTGGCGCATCGGGCAAGGGTTGAGGCGCGGTATAAAAAATATATATTGGCGATGATTACGACGCTGATTCTCTGCTTTGGGGTCTGGCTAACGCCGCATTCATTGGTTGCATCTTTGAGCGAAGCTCGCGCCATGGGGGGGACCCATCATCCCTTGTTGGGTGTATTTGGTGTGATGTCGGCAAAGTTGACCGTCGTGAATTTGATGATCTTAACGACTTTCATTAGTTTTATTTTGTATTGGAGGGCGAATCAGGAATCCACTGTTTCATGGGCAAAGGCGGCGCGAATTTTTCAGTATATTCTTTTTACAGTCGCAGTGATTGTTGTGATTGCTTTAGGTGTCTATGGCTACTATGTGCCAGCCGTCGTGCGGGTAAAAATATTGTCAACGCTTCAGGTGTTGGTTGTTTTGTTTGTCCTGATCACTGTAACGCCGTTGACAGCACTTTCTTTGAAGAGCGCGAAAATTACAGGGACAATGACGTGGGGGGTGATGCCGGTACGATCTCAATATGTGTTGGTCTCAAATGGGATTATGGTGATTCTAATTATGACGCTCATGGGGTATGTCCGTTCTGCGTCGCGGGTGCATTTCCATATCTATGGTGTGTTGCGTGACACCTCTCCTTATGCCTTTACGCCACCTATCGGTTTTGCCGCCGTGCTCATGGCATCCACCACCTTCATGTTCTGTTTAATTGTCTTATTTATCTTTTGGGTCGCCGGTCTTTCTGATAAAGCGCAGAAAAAACTTGCATCGTCTACCAATGTTTTGGAACCTTTGGAGGTTAAAGACTAAAGAATGTACATTCTTAAGGTTCTAATCTTTGTTGCGTCTATTCTGAGCGGGTTTGCCTATATTGCGCTACAGATTCCGCAAGAGGTCTCCATGCCTCCGCAAGAGGAAAAGTTTGACGCGGCAAAAGTCAAAACAGTAGACGATATTGTTGATATTGGCCAGAAGATATTTTTTGGAAAGGGTCAGTGCGCCCTGTGTCATGCTTTAGGCGGTGGAACGTCAGGCCGATGCCCGAATCTTGGCGGAGAAAATCCGGTTGGCATAAAATTAACCCGAGAGTTTGAGTATGAGACATACACAAACCCAGAGGCGTATGTCTATATAGACTATACCGACAGTCCTCCAAAGCGGTTTGCCGCCAGAATGCCTGAAATTAACAAGCCGCCGATTGGATTGACAGAGCCTGAGATGCTCACTGTGTTTGCATTTTTACAAAAAAATTCTGGTACGGTTGAGATTACCCCCGAAGAGGTTATTGCGCTTGCAAATCCCCATAAAAAAGAGGCTGGTGCATCTCCTGCTTTCGTGGCGGCTGTTGAAGTGATCCCTATGGGTGATTCTGTTTCTGGAAAGGCTGTCTTTGAAAAGTTGGAATGTGGCGGGTGCCATAAAATAGGAACTCTCTCAGGTGGGGACAAGGGGCCAGATCTGCTTCCAGCTCTGAACACGAAAGAAATCTCAGTTGTTCGTTCTGCTATTTTTGAGAAATCAGACCATCATGGTTCTTATGAAGAAAAAGCCACTGTAAAGGAGATGAAAGATCTGCTCTCTTACCTTGTCGGTTTAAAAGAGGTCAAGAAAGGGGTAGATGGGGCGTAATATGCGAATACCTCTTATTGGTAAAGTCTCAATCATCTGGGTCTCAATTTATTTGGCGCTTAAGTTTCTGGTTACGCCGCCTCTTCCCTCCAGTATTATTCTCATGTATATGTCGTTGGTCACGTTTTGTATTCTGCTTTATGTGACTGTTTTTCAGGAAGACTCTGATGCGTTCTTTGGTCCAATCAGGGACTTTATCGCGGGAGATACAGACCATGAAACTGGTGCTCGCAAGATTTGTCGTCTGCTTGCTTTTATTTTAATTCCTCTCGCCTTTGGTTATCGAAGTTATAATAACAATATGCCAAGTTATGAGCCGCCGTTGGAGCAGAGGATTGTTCACCCTGCGCCGCCAACGGAGTTTACGGGAATGTATAATCCTTATCGAGAAGACGAGGAACATTTTGCAGAAAACGTAAAAAGAGGCGGAGAGGTCTTTTATAGTAATTGTGTCTTTTGTCACGGAGATAAGTTAGATGGAAACGGTATTTTTGCGGACGGATTTAATCTAAGGCCGGCGAATTTTCAAGACAGTCAGGTGCTCCCAATGCTTCAAGAGGCGTATGTCTTCTGGAGGATTAGCAAGGGGGGTATTGGATTGCCAGATGAATCAACGCCGTGGGCTTCCGCAATGCCACGATGGGAGGCGATCTTGCCCGAAGAAGATCGGTGGAAAGTTATTTTGTTTTTATACGATTATACCGGCTATAAGCCAAGAACCTGGGAATGAGTTTGGTGCTGTGACCTAGAATTCATGGGTTGTGAGGTTTGGGTGTGATTGTGTGTGCTAAAAAGTGGGACATAAAAGTATTGCTATGATGCGAAAGTTTTTGATTTTATTTTTAATAATCATGTTTGCTCCTGTTGTTTATTCACAGGAAACTGCGACGGCCCCGGTGAAAAGTGCTGGTGGGGTTGAGGCGGGCAAAAAGGTTTATACCAAGCGGTGCATTTTTTGTCATGGGGATCAAGGTGGCGGAGACGGGATTGCTGGTACCCGTTTTAATCCCAAGCCAAGAGACTTTACAATGGGTCTTTATAAATACCGTACCACGCCCAATGGAGAACTTCCGACGGATGACGATCTTTTGAAGGTGGTGACCGAAGGTCTTCCCGGAACAGGGATGCCTTCTTGGAAGAGTATTCTTTCCGACGCGGAGCGGCGTGATGTTGTGTCTTACATTAAGACTTTTTCCCCTAAGTTTGAACGGCAAAAAGCTGCCATTCCTGTTGTTCCTTTCGGCACCGAGATTCCTTCTTCAAAAGAAAGTATTGAAAAAGGGAAGGCGCTGTTTAAATCGTTAGAATGTTTTAAATGTCATGGAAATGAAGGGCGTGGTAATGGGCCTTCCGCATTGACACTTGCAGATGACAAAGGAGATTCTATTCGTCCGCGGAACTTGGCTCTTAATTGGCATTTCCGCGGTGGGGGTGATGTCAAAGATATTTATATGCGGGTGAATACAGGGTTAAATGGAACCCCAATGCCCTCATTCAAAGATTCTCTGGACAACGAAAAGAGTTGGCATCTTGCTAATTATGTGCGTTCTTTGTCTCCTGAAAAGAAGCCTGAATTAAATGGGGTGATTAAGTCTAAAAAAGTAATGATCGCTATTCCTGAAAATCCGTCAGATCCATTTTGGCGGGGGGTTGAGGGGAGCGGTGCAGAATTGTGGTTTCCGATGGTGGGACAGGTTATTCGGGAGCCGAGGCATTTTACGCCGACCGTCAGAGACGTTTTCGTGAAGTCGGTTTACAACGATAAAGAAGTGGCTTTTTTAATTAAGTGGAACGATCCGAGTCAGAGTAAAGATGGGGAACCATTGCCTGTTGTGGGTGGGGGTGAATCTGAGGACGATCTTTTTGGTGGGGGCGAGGAGGAGAAGCCTGCCGCCACTGCGCTTGATGATGCGATGGCGATTCAGTTTCCCAGTAAGATGTCAGAAGGGCTTAAAAAGCCGTACTTTCTCATGGGGGATGATAAAAATAGCGTTAATCTCTGGACATGGAAGGGCGGAAAGTTCACTGAGAGCAATGCAAATGGGATAGACAAGGAAAAAGTACAAGGTGATAAAGATCAAGCCCTTGTGGGGGGTGGTGGATATAAAGAAGGGGAATATCAAGTTGTTGTTAAACGGTCTATTTTGACAGCAGATAAAGAGAATGATGTTCAGTTTGAGGCGGGCAGGTTTGTTCCGATTGCGTTTTACGCATGGGATGGACATAACGAAGAGGCAAAGAGCAAACGGTCTATTTCGCACTGGTACTTTTTGTTACTAGAACCGCCCACACCAAACGATGTCTATATTTATCCTCCGTTGGTGGCGTTTTGTGTGCTTGCGTTTGGATTGTTGCTCCAGAGAAAGTTAAGAAAAAAATAAATGTGGAGGAGGCAGGCCTTGTGTCTGTCCTTCAAGAAGATGGGGTGCCCGTAAAGGTTGCCCTTACAATAAGGAGATGGGAAAAATGAAACAAAGTGTTTTTGTTGCAATGGTATTGGTGGCCGGTTTTGGGATATCTCCTGTACAAGCTGGATCTGTTTCCGGAACAATTAAGCTTGGGGTAGCGGCACCCGAGATGAAAATGATTAAAGTTGATAAAGATACAGCGGTGTGCGGTAGTGCTGATCGGGCACCAGAAAAACTAATTCTTTCTAAAGACAAAGGCGTGGCCAATGCGGTCATTACCATTAAAGGGGTTACGGGCGGAAAAAGTCTGGACGCTTCAAAGAAGATTGAGTTCAAGCAGAAAAAGTGTAAGTTTGATCCTCATGTTTTGGTTATTCCAAAAGGGGCAACGATTGATATTTTGAATGGCGATCCGATTACGCACAATATCCATACCTTTCCAAAGGAGAATGCCCCTTTGAATAAGGCGCAACCTACGAGTTTGCCTAAAATTACCTCTCCTAAGTTTGAGGTGGCTGAGGTGATTAAAGTGCAATGCGATATTCATCGGGGGTTGATGTCTGCATGGTTTGTGGTTGCTGATTCTCCTTACACGGTTGTTTCTGATGCCAGTGGAAATTTTAAAATTTCGGATGTTCCAGATGGAACCTATCAGGTAGAGATTTGGCATGAGGCGTTGGGAAAAGAGACGAAGGAAATAACGGTTAAGGGGGGCGATGCGAAATTAGATGTTTCGCTCTCACCTAAAAAGGGATAGGAGACAGAGACGGTATTTTGATGAAATATTCTGTTAGCCAGAATGGAGATAGATCAATGGAAAGTATATTAAAAGAAATGGGGCGGCAGAAAATTGGATGGGCGAAAGTGGCTTTATCCTTATACGTTGGGCTTTTTGTCCTGTTTCTTCTTTCGACAACGCTTTATGCGGCAGGTCCTACGCCGACTACCGACGAATACCGTACTTTCTTAGGGATTAACTCTCGGAATGTGATTTGGTTTGTGGCGGAAGTTCATTTAATGTTTGGCGCGTTTGTATTGGGTGTTCCTATGTTTGCGGTGACACTTGAGGCGATTGGCGCAAAGACAAAAGATCCCCGTTATGACAGACTGGCTTATGAATTCACAAAACTGCTTTCAGGGGCGTTCTCAACAACGGCCGCATTGGGAGGCCTTTTGGCGTTTTCCTTGTTTGGGCTTTATCCTCGCTTTATGGGATATATGTCTCAAGTCTATCACGATGTTTTTTATGTCTATGCGCTAATCTTTTTTGGAGAGTCTTTTACACTGTACCTCTACTACTATCTTTGGCATACGATGGAGGGGAAGAAAAAATGGGCGCACGTTTGGCTGGGGGTGCTTCTTAATGTTTGGGGTATTATTCTAATGGGGATTGCCAATACATGGGCTGGCTTTATGATGAGTCCTGTTCAGATTGACAAAGAAACAAGTCAGTTTGTGGGAACCGTTTGGCAGGCGGTACAGACCCCTTTATGGCACCCCATTAACGTTCATCGTCTCTTGGGCAATGTTGCTTTTGGCGGTTTTGTGGGCGGGGCTTATGCGGCGGTTCGTTACTTGGGGGCGCAGACAGATGCTGAAAAGGCGCATTACGATTGGATGGGATACATTAGTAATTTTATTGGGGTGGCAGGCCTTCTTCCGCTTCCGTTTGCTGGATACTGGATGGGTCGGGAGGTTTATAGCGTAAGCTCAGTGATGGGCAATAATATGATGGGGGGTGCTTTTTCTTGGACATTTATCTTACAGGCGATCTTAGTGGGCACGCTTTTTATCATGAGCAATTACTATCTTTGGATTGGGATGGAGCGCATTCCGGGTTCCGAGCGATATAGTAAATATATCAAGTTTATTGAAGGGATTATTTTGGTTTGCTTTGCGGTTTGGCTAACGCCCCATAATCTTCCATTAAACGCAGAGGAGCAGATTCAGTTGGGGGGGCAGTATCACCCCACTTTCAAGTTTTTAGGGCTGATGGCGGCAAAAAACGCGGTTATTAACTTTATTATTCTGTGTACCTTTGTCACGTTTCTGCTTTATCGTCGGGCCAATAAATTGGATGGGACCCCCTTTTCAAAACAAGGCATGAGGCCTAAAATTATTCTTTGTCTCGTTGGAGCGTTTTGTCTTGGCGTTTTGGGCTACTATGGGCACTTCCTTTACACGGCAAATCCATCTGTTTTTGATCTTAAGCCAGACACTGAAAAATATTTTAAGTTGCCCGCCTATTTAATATTTTGGCAGATGGCGATGTGTGTGGTTGCAATTGCCTTAACCTTTGCAGATAAAGGAAAGATCGCGCAGGGGCTTTATTTTGTAATGGGGGTAATCTCTATTACCTTTATTCTTGGTCCCTACGGTTTTGTTGTCATGTCGAAAGCGAATCCATTGCTTAGGTCTATTGCCTTTACGCAGTGGTCTATGATGATGACTTGCCTATTGTTGATCTCAACGATTGATGTCTATCTTTTCAAAGACGCTAAAGAAGTGGGTGCGATTGTCTGGGGGAAAATGCCGGTTCGGGCGCAATATGTGCTGATTCTGCTTTGTATCGCGATTGTGCTCAATATCGGATTGATGGGATTTATTCGGTCTGGTCTTCGTGAAGATTGGCATATCTACGGAGTGCTTAGAGATACATCGCAATGGGCATTTACGCCAACCAATGCAACCATGGCGAAGATGGTTTCGGCTTGCCTGCTGGTCTTTTTGGGGGTGGTCTCGTTCTTGTTCTGGCTGACGGGCATTGATAGTGGAAAGAGTGGCCATGGTAAATCAGAGGATGGTGATACGAATGGTGATACAGGGACGCATGAAAAAAATAGGGGCGCGATCGGGTTCAATATTGCTTCTGGTCAGATAGGGCTTTCTGCACATCAACAAAAAGGGGAGGTTTAGGGCGTTATGTCTGAAGAAATCAATCCAAGTAAAAGGACGGCCGCTGGGGCGTTTATCCGCAGTATTGTCTTTGTTCTGATTGTCTTGACGGTCTATATTTATATAGCCGAGGTGATTACCGATATTTCAGGGCAGGCACATCGTGGTTCTGTCGCGGAAGGTGTTGGGACAGAGCAGGGACGAGAGATTTTCTTTGGAAAAGGAAAATGTTCTACCTGTCATAGTTTGGGAACAGAAGGAAGTGCCATTCGGTGTCCAAATTTGGGGATTGTAGAGGGGGGCAAGCCTCCGTTTGATATGCCGATTAGTCAGCGGGCCGTGTTGCGTGCGGCAGAGCGGTCAAAGGCCACAGGGCGAACATACACGGCTGTTGAGTATATTCTTGAAAGTCATTTTGATCCAGGGGCTTATGTTGTTGAGGGGTTCAAGAATGAAATGCCCACAATCTGGAAGCCGCCAATCGGGTTGAATACGGATGAAGAGATATCTGTTGATCTTTTTTTAATGAGTCTTGGGGGTGAGGCTGATCCAGCCGCTATTACCAATAGCCCTATTTTTGCCAAACTCAAGACGGAGGTGAAGAAGTTAGAAGGAGATGGCGGGGGAAAGGCGGTTGCGTTTGCGCCTTACATAAGCGGGGATCCTGTAAAAGGAGAGCAGATATTTTTTGATCCTAATAGTCCGACTCCGTGTGCAAAGTGTCACACTGCAAAAGATGCGGCGGGCGTGGTGCGAGGGGGTAAGGTGGGTCCAGAGTTGACCTCGGTGGGTGGCACGCGAACCCCGCAGTATATTATTGAGTCCGTCATGGATCCTTCCGCGGTGATTGTCAGCGGGTTTGAGGGCGCAACCGTTGAGACAAAAGATGGTGATTATATTACTGGCATGAAAAAGGCTGAAGATCCAACGTCGGTTGACATGATGATTGATACGGGCGAGATTCTTAAAATCCAAAAGTCGAACATCGAAACGATTACGCCAGAAAAAATCTCTACGATGCCCGGAAACTTTAGAGAGCTTCTTACGATGGAACAGTTCCACGATCTGTTTGCGTATTTAATGACGTTGTCTTAATGACGTTGTCTTGGAAACGATTTTTAATGTAGGGTCGGGTCTTGACTCGACCCTGAAATGGTAGGGTTATTTTATGTAGGGGCGGGGTCTCCCCGCCTTTATATGGTGGAGAAAATTTATGCAAGAATCATCAGAAGAATCACCAAGGAAAAAAGAGTTCCCTCTTTTCTGGGGATGTGTGATCACGGTTGCGGTTGTTTATCTTCTTTTTAAATTTCTAGCCCCGGTTGTATCGCAATGGATTGTTGGACGGTCAACCCCGCTTCCCCTTCCCAGAACCTTGATGTTTATCTATACGGCATTGGCCATGATTGGGGTGGGACTTTTCGTAAGCACCTCTGAAAAAAAGATGGATGCGTTTGTTGCGCCGGTGCTGAAATTTTTAGCCGGAGGACAGGGCGGAATACTTTCGATCGTTCGGCTCGTTGTTTTGGTGGTGTTTCCCTTGCTTATTGGCTGGGCTACCTTTTCAAAGGCGGCACCTTCTGTTCAGTCTTTAACCAGTATTCGGGTACAGCATCCAACCTTGCCCGGAAAATTTGAGCACATGGAAAACCCGTTTAGAAATCCAGATGAGGCACGTTTGAAGAAATTTGCTGAGGAAAAGGGGCTTGGCAGTGATATGGCCAAGGTCAAAACGGCATTTGACGAGCAGATGTTGGCCGATGGACGGGGTTTATTTCAGATCAATTGCCGTCCCTGTCATGGGTCGCGCGCCAATAGCGATGGTCCCATGGCATGGGGTTTTCGGTTGAGGCCGGCTGATTTCACCGATCCAGGGACAATTTCTACCGTTGTTGAGCCGTATATATTTTGGAGGATTAATGAAGGAGCTTTTGGTTTGCCTGCAGAGGCGACCCCGTGGGACTCCGCAATGCCATCTTGGAGAGGAGAGATTCCAGAAGAAGATATGTGGAAAATTATTTTGGCCGATTACGATCTTGCTGGCGTAATCCCAAGACAGCCCGAAAAGATTCATTAAAGAATTAAAAAAGGAGTATTCATTTGAATTCTATTTTAAATGCAGTGATGTTGAGACGATCTTCCTTATCTTCTATTTTGTCTTTGGTCGTTTATTTTTTGTTCTATTTTTCTGCTGTCGTCTTAGCGCAAGAATCGCTTTCGTTCGATCCTGAGTCGCCTTCAACGAAAAAGATTGAGCGAAGTGCTGAAAATATTAAAGCCGGAGAGAAAATATATATCAAGAGATGTCTTCCCTGTCATGGCGAAAAAGGGGCAAGCGATGGGCCTGCGGCGATATACCTAGACCCAAGACCGCGCGATTTTACAAAAGGAATCTTCAAGATCAAGACGACTTTGTTAGATGCGCCGCCTACTGATGAAGACCATTTTCGCATTGTAACACGGGGTATTCCCGGAACAGCCATGCCCTCATGGAGGACATTGCTTTCAGAAGAAGAGCGTTGGCAGGTTATTTTTTATGAACAGCAAACATTCTTTCCAGAAGATCGAAAAGACCCCTCAAAACGCGCCGCGGCGATTGTGATCCCTGCAGAGCCACCAACGACGCCAGAATCTGTTAAAAAGGGGGATGATCTTTTTCATGGTAAGGCGGGTTGTTTTGTTTGTCATGGCGTGAATGGCAAAGGGGATGGTCCGATTGCTCCGACGATGCGCGATATATGGGGGAACCCACAGCTTCCGAGAAATTTTACGAAGTCATGGACATTTAAAGGGGGTCGGGAAGCGAAAGATATTTATACCCGTATGACTACCGGTATTTTTGCCAGCGGAATGCCCTCCTTTGCAACGCAGTTGACCGATGCGGAAAGATGGGATATTGCACACTTTGTGCGTTCTATTCAAAAGGAATTAAAACCGACACAATCTGATATTAAGCCAAAACATATTTCGGGTGAGATATCTCTTGATCCCAATGACAAACTCTGGAACGATGTTCCGTACACTGATGTTCCCATGAGTGGTCAGGTGACAGTGCCCCCTCGCAATCAGACGCCACAAATTGATCTGATGACGGTCAAGGCGGTTTACAATGACAAAGAAGTGGCATTTTTGATGGTCTGGGACGATCGCAGGGCTGATACAGCGCATACTGATCCGCCCCCTCCGCCTGTTCCGGGTTCCGAAGGGTACACGACTTATCCCGTATTGTATCCGGCGGAAGTTCGTCCGACAGGGTATCGTGATGCCGTTGCTGTTCAGATGGCGGTGAAAATTCCAGACAGTCCAGAGTTGCCGCATTTTGTGGCAGGTTCTCAAAATAAGCCTGTGAATCTTTGGCAGTGGAAGGCAGATTGGAATGAAGATCCCTCTAAAAAATCGGCTGTTGAGATGCTGATTTCAAAGGGGCATAAAAAAGCCCCAGAGCCTACGAAGATACAAAACGTCATGGGAAAAGGGGTGTTTAAAGACGGGCAGTGGAAGGCTGTTCTGAAAAGACCGCTTGCCTCCGAAGATCCTGCAAGTATTACGGCCATTGAGGCTGGAAAGGCAATTCCTGTCTCCTTCCATGCTTGGGATGGGGGGCATGGCGAGGTGGGAACACAGCGGTCCATTTCCTCTTGGTATTTTATGGTAATTGAAAAAGAGGTGCCAAAGGCGGCGTATGCCTATACCCTTGGGATGATTCTCTTGGTTGTCGGGTTAGAATTTTTTGTCATTAAAAAAGTGAAGTCGAAACAGTCATGAATAAAAGTGTCGTTCTTAGTATTATTATCGGGGTTGCTTTAGTCGGTAGCCTTTCTTCTTGCACGCTTTTTCAAGATCCATTGGTGGCTGAGGGAAAAAAGACGTACGGCTATTATTGCGCGCATTGTCATGGAACAGGCGGAAACGGAGACGGCTTTAATGCTGTGAATGTGGATCCAAAACCGAGGGACCATACCGATGGGGGCGAGCCTTACATGGGTGGGCGTAGCAACGAGGAGATATTTGAAGCCGTTGCGAAGGGGGGGAGGGCCATTGGAAAGTCTTCGATTATGCCGCCTTGGGAAGGGGTTTTGTCTGAAAAAGAGATATGGGGATTGGTTGCCTATATGAGGACACTGCATAAAAATGATAAGCCAAAAGTCGTGCTTCCAAAGGAGGCAAAACTAGAAAGGCCGAAATTCCCGTCTTCTCGGAAAAAGACAGTTGAGATTCCCGTGGAGGTTGCAGAGGATGGTACCCCTGTTGATTCAGAAGCAGTTAGAGCAAAATTGGTGCAGACAGGTGAACGGCTTTTTGAGAAGAAATATGGCTGTAACGGTTGTCATTCTGTAAATGGGGTGGGTGGAAAAGTGGGGCCGCCTTTGTCTCGTGTTGGATTCAGATTGCGGGATGCCTATATTTTTAACTGGATTAAAAATCCTCAGGCGATTAAGCCGGGAACAAAGATGCCTAATTTTCAATTGCGGGATCAAGACGCGTTGGCACTTACGTTTTATTTAAAGACATTAAAGGCCGCGCCGGAAGGAGCTCCAGAGGGAAAGGGTGCCGGGACATAAAGGAGATAAAGTCCTTTATGTGACTGGAAGTGTTGTTCTATTGCTACTGATTTTTATCAGTTCCGTAGACAATATTTTTGGAATGCATGAGGCTGACCATCGTTATACCGTGTCGGGCTATGTTCGAGATGAGCAGGGAAATACGAAGTCGGATGTCTTGGTTGTTATTGAACACAAAGGGGGACAGAAACAACAAGCTAAAACGGATGGGGCTGGGTATTACGAAACGGTATTTCACCTTCATGACACCAATGTCAATGATGGGATGGTTGTGACTGTTGGGGCAGAGAGCAAGGACATTATTGTTGCATTTGATCCAGAAGACAAGGCGACTCCCAGAGGTGGCAAGGTTGATTTTGGGGCAAAAGCAAAGGAAAAACCGCTTTTTTATTGGTTTGGAATAGGCGGGGGTGGGTTGTTGCTTTGTGTGGCTTTCTATTTTGCCATGATAAAAAGGGGCAATATGCTCCGCGAGAAAAAGCAGTTATTAAAAAAAGAAAAACGCAAAAAGTAAGCAACAAGCAGTAAAGAGGATATGGCAGAAGATACAAATACAAAAGCGCAAGAAAAAGCGCAAGAAAAAGCGAAAGAACAAGAATTAAGTCGCAGGAAGTTTTTAACCCTTGTGGGCCAGTGTGCAGGTTGGGGTGGCATAGCCGCGTCGCTTGGCGGCGTCGGTGTTGGAACGCTTCGCTATTTGATTCCGAACGTGCTTTATGAGCCTTCGTCTGTATTTAAGATTGGCATGCCTTCTGATTATGGTGTGGGTGTGGACACCCGTCTTATGAAAGAGCGGCAGATTTGGGTCGTTCGCAATGAACGCGGGATGTATGTTTTGGTCGGTATTTGTAGGCATTTAGGTTGTACCCCAAACTGGTTTCCGGATCAGCAACGGTTTCGGTGTCCTTGTCATGGTTCCATTTATGATGTTGATGGAAATGTGCGGGGCGGCCCTGCGCCAAGAACGTTGTGGCGGTCTGGCGTTTCTTTTGATCCTGTAGATGGGCAGATTGTCGTGAATTTTAATCAACGACAAGACCCAGATCCAAAAGGAACGGATGAAGGGCTTATTGTTGAAACGGCTCTGCGAGAAGTGGCCCCATTTTTCTTAAAAGTGTAGAGCAAGTATAAGGACTAAAGGGATTTAAAGCATGAAAGAAATTATTGCAAAGATCGTATCTTTGATTACGGATAATCAAGTTTATCGCTCTGTCTTTAGGCATGGGTATCCTACGACGGATGCGAACCGCGCCTTGATTATGTTTAGCAGTGTTATCTTACATTTGCATCCTGTGCGTATTCGGCGTGGCGCGCTGAAAATTCGATTTACATGGTGTCTTGGTGGCCTTACTTTTTTCTTTTTTCTGCTATTGGCGATCACGGGTGTTTTTCTGATGTTCTATTATGTGCCTGATACGCGTCGTGCCTATAACGATATTAAAGATTTGGGAACAGTTGTTTATTTTGGTTCTCTTTTTAGAAATATGCATCGGTGGTCGGCGCATGCAATGGTCTTATCGGTTTGGTTGCACATGACCCGTGTATTTTTTACCGGCTCTTATAAACCGCCCCGAGAGTTTAACTGGGTTGTGGGCGTGATTTTACTGGTGCTTACGCTGGTATTGAGTTGGACGGGCTATTTGCTTCCGTGGGATCAGTTAGCACTTTGGGCTGTTACGGTAGGAAGCAAGATGGCTGAGGCGACGCCACTTCTGGGAAATGCCGGGCCTTTTGGGCCGGAGATTGGCATGACGCCAGAAAACGATATTCGGTTTGTTCTTTTGGGCGGAACAGTGGTAGGCCAGTCAGCACTGTTGCGTTTTTATGTTCTGCATTGTCTGGCTCTGCCGCTTGTTTCTGCGGTCTTGATGGCCGTTCATTTTTGGCGGATTAGAAAAGACGGTTTCTCGGGGCCCCTATAAAAATGGAAAAAGTAGATATTTCAGCACTCATTAAAAACGAAGCGGAAAAGACCCGTTCCCCTGAAGATACCGTATTGGTCTGGCCCAATCTTGTCTACATTGAGTTAATCTGTATGTTGTTTGCGACGGCTTGTCTGATGTTCCTTTCCGTTATCTCCCCTGCGCCTTTGGAAGAGTTGGCCAGTGCAGACACGACACCCAATCCTACAAAGGCCCCTTGGTACTTTTTAGGTCTTCAGGAATTATTGGTTTATTTTGATCCATGGCTTGCGGGGGTTGTGCTTCCCACCATGATTATTATTGGACTGATTATTATTCCTTATGTGGATCCGAATCCAAAGGGGAAGGGGTATTATACATTTTCAGAACGCAAGTTTTCGATGCTGGGTTTCTCGTTTGGTTTAGGCCTTTGGTACATTCTGATTGTGGTGGGTGTTTGGACGCGCGGATTAGATTGGTCGTGGTATTGGCCGTGGAGCGATCCGCATATTCACATGTCTGTGACTGCGGTTAAGTTAATTGATCTGGAACTCATCATTCAGAATATGTTTGGTATTTCGGAAACCCCCGTTATTACGCTCGGGCGGTACGCGCCGACTGTGTCTCATATCATTACCGTGCTCCTTTTCTTGGGTTATTACGCGATTGGATTTACGATTCCGTTTTTACTCTTTAGAAATTTCTTCAATCAGCTTGGCATTATCCGATACAATTTAATGATGTTTTTCTTTCTTTCGATGTCCGGGGTGATGCTGAAGATGCTGTTACGGCTTACGTTTAATATCAAATATCTGTTGGTAACGCCTTGGTTTAAAATCTAGGCAAAGGAATTATTATGGACGAGATTTGGGGTTACCCGCATCGGTTAGGGATTACACTTTTTTTGATTATCGGGACGGCTTTACTCACAGTAGGATTTGTTGGCTTTGCAATGTGGCTGGAGCAGTCATTCAAAAACGAGAAAAAGAAGTAGGTATGTTAAAAGATTTTTTATTCGCGGGTTTAAGTTTTGCTATTGTTGTGATGATCGGTATTTTCGCGTATCGAGATATCAATGCAGAATGGAAGGGATACCAACGCACTTATAATGAAAAACTGGCAGTTGTTGTAAAGGATCCTGCTATTGCAAAGACGCCTTTACGGGTAACTCAGATATGGAATGATAGTCTAAATCGTGCTGACCGATGCACAACCTGTCATGTAGGAATTGGAAACCCTGCGTTTGAGAATGAAAAACAGCCATATAAAACACATCCTGATTTTAAAGGGTATATCTCAAAACATCCCTTTGAGAAGGTCGGGTGTACGGTCTGTCATGAAGGGGATGGGCAGGCGTTAACAGTAAAGGCAACACATAGGATTGTCCGTCACTTGGACCGCCAGCTTCGTACGGCTCCTGCGGTTCAAAGTGCTTGTACAAAGTGCCATTATGATCTTTATTCGGAATCGGTTTATTGGCCCGAAGCCCCTATGCTCATGAAAGGGATTTCTTTGGCGCGCGAATTAGGTTGCGGTGCATGTCACACCATTCGGCAGTTGGGAACGGTCTCCACATTGGCCCCTGAACTTTCAGGGATTGGCAGTAAGACCGAGTTGGCTTTTTATTTGGTACACGATTTTACAAAAATAAAATCGCATGACCATACCTTCCAGCAGTGGGAGTTTGAACACTTTAAAGACCCGCAGAAGATTGTTCCGGGGACCATGGATGCCAAGGATCCAAAAGATCGTGTGCCGCCCACGATCATGCCAAACTGGGGACTTTCTGACGATGAAGCGAATGCCTTGACTGTGTTTGTGATGTCGTTGCGTGATCCGAAAGTGGAGAAGATTCCAAGACAATATCTTCCAAAGGTTGCGAGCCACGACTCGTTTTTCCAATATCGGAATTAAAGGAGATTCATAATGACTAGACGCGTTGACTTTATGCTGGGTGGAGAAGATTTTTCCAAGATGACTGCCAGTCATGTGATGCAGTCTGAAGTTTATTATTTTTCTGAAGATGCCCCGGTGGTTGATCTGCTTTCTGCCATTACAATGGGCGGTTTTGGATCGGTTCCCATTACAAAAGAGGGGGATATTGTTGTGGGGATTGTCAGCGAGTACGATATCTTAAATGCGATTCAAGCCGGGAAAGATTTAAACAAAGCAACTGCTAAAGAAATTATGACAAAAGAGCCTATAGCCGTTTCAGAAGCAACTTCTGCCACAGATATTATTGCCCTGCTTCAGTCAAAACATCTTATTCGTGTCCCTGTTGTGAATAAAAATGGCGTCTTGGTAGGGATCGTTGCACGAAGGGATATTTTGATGGGCTATCTAAGGTCGGTCGAGTCCCCGCCCCGCATGGCGTTTAATCTCCTGTAATTCAACAGCCGCTTCATGATTCATTGGCGTGTTGCTCGATGCGCGCGAGAAACAACTTGAGCCGAAGTCTGTAATCGGAATTTAGGCGGAGAGGGCCGTCTGCAGTTCTTGGCTATGCCCGTCTACTTTTACCTTTGCAATAATCTTTTTTAGAATGCCGTTTTTATCAATCAAAAAGGTCATTCGTTTTGCAGACCCAGTAAGACCCAATGCCCCGTACCGTTTTGTAACCTCCTTTTTATCATCGGCAAGCAGGGGGAAATTTAATTTAAATTTATCAACAAACTTCTGATGGGATTTTATCGTATCGGTGCTCACGCCCAGAATTTCTGTATCGGCATTTTTAAAAATCTCAATATCGTCTCGAAATGTGCAGGCTTCTTTTGTGCACCCGGGGGTGTCATCTTTCGGATAAAAATAAAGAATGACATTTTTCTTCCCTTTATAATCCGCAAGGGAAACGGTTCTCCCATCATGGGACGAAAGTGTAAAATTTGGGGCAACAGCCCCTTCAACAAGTTCTTGATCCATAAAGCCTCCTTTTTTGAACGTTTATTCTATACACCTTTTATCATATATTTATCAATGCCGTTTGTTTTTTCTGCCGATTTTTGGGCGAGCAAAGCACCGACAACAAGAAAAGAAAGGTTAGCAAAAGCACAATCGTGGCGCCAGACGGGAGATCAAACAGATACGAAATCAATACACCCGCCCATGATGCAAAGACCCCAATTGCCGCGGACCCCAGCATCATCGAACGAATATGGGTTGCAAACTGCTGTGCCGTTGCCGCAGGGATCACCAAAAGGGCAAAGACCAACATCGCGCCGACCGATTTTAGCGAGATCACAATCGCCAAAGAGATCAGGTTTAACAGTAAAAAGAAAAGCCATTTTGCCGGAATACCGCTCGCCTCAGCCATCTCCTGATCAAACGAGATAAAATGAAATTCCTTAAAAAAAAGAGTTAGGCACGTAAGGATCACCAAAGAGAGACCCGCAATCATTTTTAAATCGTCTGTGGTAACCGAAAGAATACTGCCAAAAAGATACCCCAACACCTCCGTGTTATAGGTGCGCATGAGACCCAAGAAGAGAATGGCCAACGCCATTGTCAGTGTGTAAAAAATGCCGATGGAGACGTCCGGCTTGATCCGTCCCTGCCGTTCCAAAAATCCAGTCACCCAGACGGTTGAGACTCCGAAAACAACGGCCATCACCAAAGGATTCGTCCCAACAAGAAATCCGAATGCAACGCCTGCAAATGCGGCATGGGAGGTGCCAGCCCCAATAAAGGCAAGCCCTTTTAAGACAACAAAAACCCCAATGAGTGAACAAACAATGCCAATCAGGGCTGAGGCAATAAATGCCCTCTGCATAAATCCGTAAGAGAGAATCTCTAACATGAAGTTACGAAATCGTCGTGGTGAGTAGCGTGACTTTATTCTGCAAGATGTCCAAAAAGCCAGACCCTATTTGATACGATTTTTTGATCGCATCGGGCGTGGTGATTATGAATTCGCCGGCTGTAAGATTTGAAATCAGCGCGGCGTGATTGGCCAGCACGCCAAAACTGCCGGCTTCGCCGGGCGCTACCAGAGACAACACCTCTCCTTGAAAAAAAACGGTCTCTGGCGTCACAATGGAAAGATAAAACGGGGTCATTTTTTCTGTAACCGTTCCGCCTTTTCTTGGGCTTCTTCAATTGTGCCAACCATATAAAACGCCTGCTCTGGCAATGCGTCCAACTTGCCGTCTAGTATCATCTTGAATCCTCTCACCGTATCGGCCAATTTTACATATCGCCCGGGCGCGCCCGTAAAGACCTCTGCGACAAAGAAAGGTTGAGAGAGAAACCGTTGTATTTTTCGCGCCCTCTGCACCGTCAATTTGTCTTCTTCTGAAAGCTCGTCCATGCCCAAAATCGCAATGATATCCTGTAATTCTTTGTACCGCTGTAAGATACGCTGTACCGCCATTGCCACTTGATAATGCTCTTCTCCGACAACGTGTGGAGACAATAACCGAGACGTAGAATCTAGCGGATCAACCGCAGGGTATATCCCCAACTCGGCAATCTGACGGGACAATACCGTGGTTGCATCCAAATGGCTAAAGGTTGTGGCCGGCGCAGGATCTGTCAAATCGTCTGCAGGGACATAAACCGCCTGCACAGAGGTAATGGAGCCCTTCGTGGTAGAGGCAATCCGTTCCTGAAGCATGCCCATCTCGGTTGCGAGCGTGGGCTGATAACCGACCGCCGAGGGCATTCTCCCCAACAACGCAGAGACTTCGGATCCCGCCTGAACAAACCGAAAGATGTTGTCCGCAAAAAACAGCACATCCTGCCGCTTCTCATCTCTAAAATATTCCGCCATGGTAAGCCCTGATAAGGCAATACGAAGACGGGATCCCGGCGGCTCGTTCATTTGCCCAAAGACCAAAGCCGCTTTATCAAGCACGCCCGATTCAGACATCTCTGCGTACAACTCATTGCCTTCACGGGTTCGCTCTCCAACCCCCGCAAACACAGAAAAACCGCCATGTTCTGTGGCAATGCTGTGAATCAGCTCCATAATAATAACTGTCTTCCCAACACCAGCACCGCCAAAGAGGCCGACCTTTCCGCCCTTTGCGTAAGGGGCCAAAAGATCTACCACTTTGATGCCTGTTTCCAAAATAGCCGCAACGGGAACCTGCGCTTCCAATGTCGGAGGCGTCCTATGAATCGGCCAACGAATATCCGGATTGGGCACAGGGCCTTTTCCATCAATCGGCCTTCCCAGCACATCAAAAAGACGGCCTAATACTTGTTCTCCAACCGGAACGGAAATCGGCGCGCCAAGATCAATACATTTCATGCCCCGCACCAATCCATCGGTTGTTCCCATTCCAATACAGCGCACCATATCGTTTCCAATATGCTGGGCGACTTCTACAATCAAGGTTGTTCCATCAGATTGTGCAATCGAAACGGCATTATAAATGGCGGGCATTTCTCCTTTCGGAAATGCAATATCAACCGTGGGGCCAATGACTTGTATAATCTTTCCTTCTACCATTTCTATCTCCTTTTATTGGGTGCGAGTTTGATGAATCAAACCCCTACATATTCTGCGCATCTCGTCATCCCTTTAACGCCTCTCCCGCAGTTACAATTTCTAAAAGCTCTTTGGTAATCGCCGCCTGACGCGCCTTGTTGCGAAGGAGGGTTAGATTGCGAATCATCTCCTTTGCATTGTCTGTTGCGTTTTTCATTGCGATCATGCGGGCAGAATTTTCCGCCGTAAACGCCTCCATCAGCGAAACATAGATTTTAGAAGCAATAAACATCGGCAACAAACGATCTAAAATCGCCCCACCTGAAGGCTCCAAATAGGTTTTGACTGCCTGTGGGCCGACACGCGGGCCCGCCCCTATATGCTCTAAAGGAAGCAGTCTTGATGCGGTGGGCTTTAGAGACATGGCAGATTTATAAGCAGTGTAGATGATATGCACCGCATCAAAACGACCAGAAAGATAAGCCTGCGTGAGTTCGTTCGTAATCTGAGATATCCTCAGAAAATCGGTTTTCCCAGCCAAATCTAAATGTCTTAAAAAGACCGGCCATTCTCTCTTTTTAAAATAATCGTCTCCTTTTTTCCCAATTAAAATGAGTTCGGCCTTGCCGTCTACCTGTTTTTCTAAGAGTCTTTCGGCGAACGAAATGATATTTGTGTTGTAAGCTCCGCATAGACCGCGATCCGAAGTGACAACCACAACGGCAATCGCCTTTTCTGCTTTGGCCTCAAAGAAAGGATGGGACAGGTCTGTTCCTGTATTTTGAAGATGGGACAAAACCGTCTTGATCCCCTCGAAATAAGGCTTGGCATGAGAAAGCCTCTCATGCGATTTTTTAAGACGAGACGCCGAAACCATCTGCATCGTCTTTGTAATCTGCTGGGTCTTCTGCGCCGCCTTAATCCGCCCCAACAAACTTCGATAATTGAGTACGGCCATTTTTATACAGCCCCAACGAGGCCTGTATTCCCGCTGGGGGCCGTGCCCCCCCATTCTTGCTTAAACGCGGTAACTGCCTCGTCTATCTTTTTAAGAATCTCGTCAGACATGATTTTATCTTTATCAATCGTCAAGGCGATATCAAGATAACTGTCCGCAATCTTTTTCAAAAACGCCTCTTGAAATATTTTAACCTGATTGGTGGGAACATCATCTAGATGTCCTTGGGTGCCGATATAAAGCGCAACCGTTTGCTGAGAAAGGGATTGCGGTTTGTATTGGTCTTGTTTTAGAAGCTGGGTCATTTTTGCCCCGCGGTTTAACTGTGCCAGCGTGGTTTTATCAAGATCAGACCCAAACTGCGAAAAGGCCGCCAATTCCCGATATTGCGCTAAGTCCAGACGCAGTTTTCCAGCCACCTTTTTCATCGCTTTTGTTTGTGCGTTCCCGCCCACACGAGAGACCGAAAGTCCCACGTTAATGGCAGGCCGAATACCGGCATAGAAAAGACCTGTCTCAAGATAAATCTGGCCGTCTGTAATCGAGATGACATTGGTTGGAATATAGGCAGACACATCGCCTCCCTGGGTTTCAATAATCGGCAGTGATGTCAGCGAACCGCCCCCGTTTTCAGCAGACAGCTTGGCACTCCGCTCCAAAAGACGCGAGTGCAGAAAAAATACATCGCCCGGGTACGCCTCACGACCCGGCGGTCTTCGCAAAAGAAGCGATATCTGGCGGTAGGCCGCCGCGTGTTTAGAAAGATCATCGTAAATAATCAAGGCGTCGCGGCCGCCATACATAAATTCTTCGGCAATGGAAGTGCCTGTATAAGGCGCGATATACTGCATCGAGGCCGCTTCAGAGGCTGTTGCAGAGACAACGGTTGTGTATTCCATTGCGCCGTGTTTTGTCAGTGTTTCTACGATGGACGCGACATTAGACGCCTTTTGCCCAACCGCCACATAAACGCAAAACATCCCAGCACCCTTTTGGTTGATAATGGTATCCAGCGCGATTGCTGTTTTGCCCGTTTGACGATCTCCGATAATCAACTCGCGTTGTCCGCGTCCAATCGGAATCATTGCGTCAATCGCCACAATACCCGTTTGAACAGGCACTTTTACGGGCTGTCGCGCAGTCACCCCCGGAACCGTTCCCTCCAAGGGACGAAACACGGTTGTTGCTATCGGCCCTTTCCCGTCCAGAGGCTTTCCCAATGCGTCCACAACACGACCTATGAGGGCTTCGCCGACTGGCACTTGCGCAATTTTGTGGGTTCGTTTGACAAGGTCGCCCTCTTTTATTTTATTGATATCTCCAAAAAGGATCGCCCCGACATTGTCCTCTTCAAGGTTTAGAATAATGCCCATGACCCCTTCTGGAAGGGAGATCATTTCGCCTGCCATTGCGTCGGTCAAGCCGTAGATACGTGCGATGCCGTCTCCCACTTGTAAAACGGTTCCCACGCTTTCCACTTTGAGAGACTGCTCATATCGTGAGAGCTCTGCCTTTAAAATGGACGTAACTTCTTCAGGTTTCAGTGTCATAATTAAGACCTCATTGTGGGGGTAAGATTACACTGGGAAGAGATTCTGCACAAAAAGAAAGACAATGTCAACAGAATCATTGCGAACTATTATTATATGCGATATAAGGTGATATTTATGCGATAGTATTGTAGACAATAAATTAAGGATTGACGCGTTCGGCTTGCGCGTTGTACGGTTACCAGGGCGTGATGCCCCGGAGAAAAATTATTGAGACAACAGATCGTATTTATCATAGCCTTGATACTCATGGTTTCCTGTACACAGGCTATTTTGCCGACAGGGCAACTTTCGCACGATCCCACTTTAGAAGAGCTTATTTTTAGTTATAAGACGCGAAGGCACGCGATGCCTCCCCTGAAAGGTTTGATGAAAGTGACGATTATAGACCAGTCCCACATTGAGCAAGGTTTTTGGGCTAAATGGCGTTCGCGCAAGGGGGTGGTCGAAATAAATGGCTATACCTTGCTGGGCGGCACCTTGTTTACATTGAACATGGATGAAGAGACGATTTCATTCGTTTCTTCGGAAAGCAATTTCAAAGGAAGCCGACCGCAATTCCAAACGTATCTAATGGAACAGCAAGACACTGCCAAGATGCAGATGGAGTGGGTGACACTATTGGATTGGATTGCCCGAGGCGGGGTGCCTGATTTGTCTTTAGAGGGTAGGCTTTCTCTTGCAGAAGAGAACCGGCAGATGGTCTTGTCGTCCCTCCATGAAAACGGAAATCTTGCGCAAAAGTTATTTATTGAACGCGGCTCACTGAACGTAAAAAAGGGGATTTTTTTTGATTCAGAAGGAACGTTGCAGGCCGAAATGATTCTTTCTGACTATCGCCCCGTTCAACGCTCCGCGCAAAAAACTTTCTTCCCGTTTTATATTCAAACGAAAGTGCAAGACAGGGTGGATCAAAAAATAAGACAAATGGAGATTGTCTTCAAAGAGCTCAAGGTGATGGCTGAATGAAGGTTTTAGGCATTGAAACTGCGACCCGTTTTGTGAGCGTTGCGTTAATAGACGAGATGCGGCTGATTGCGGAATATCGCGTTGCGTTGGAGATGCGACAAGCAGAGCGGTTGTTGCCCCTGATTGATACGATGATGAAAGAGGCGCAGGTCGCGTTATCAGATATAGATGCCATCGCGGTTTCGATAGGCCCCGGCTCATTTACGGGCTTACGTGTTGGGCTTGCTGTCGGAAAGGGTTTGGCCATGGGACGCGGATTGCCACTCCTGCCGATTCCGACATTAGAGGCGTTTGCAATGCCCTTTCATCAGACGGACGCGGTGGTTGTTCCAATGATTGTTTCTCGTAAAGATGAAGTGTACTGGGCGATGTTTTCGAAAGAGGGAACAAGACTTTCCGATGATTCTGCGGGTTCTGTAGAAAATCTATTGGATGCAGTGCGTCCAGAAGAAAAGGTTTTATTTGTGGGAGAGGGGGCGCTTTTGCATCAGGATAAAATCATCAAAGATTTTAAAGGGAGGTCTCTTTTTCCGGCGATTTCATTGCAGTTTCCGTTGGCCTCTTCCGTGGCGCAAATAGGACTTGTGCGGTTGATGAATGGGGAAACGCCTTCTGCAGAAAAAGTGGTGCCGTCCTATTTACATCAGTGGAATCCAGTTAAAATGCAGGGTAGATCATGATGCATGCCATATCTTGCGTGATTACAAAAATGGAAGCAGTGGACTTGGACGATGTGATGGCGATTGAGCAGATCGCCTTTTCCGCGCCGTGGACAAAAGAGATGTTTTATTCGGAATTTTTTGACAATCGGCTTTCTTTTTCCTTTGTGGCCAAACAGAACGATCAAATTGTAGGGTATCTTTTTGCGTGGGAGGTTTCTCATGAATTTCATTTAATGAATATCGCCGTTTTGCCAAAATGGCAAAGAAGAGGGATTGGCGCGGCATTGATGAAAAAAATGTGTGATGCAGGCAAAGAAAGAATGGTAGAACAAATCCTATTGGAGGTGCGCGCCTCTAATCTTTCCGCGCTGTCCCTTTATAGAAAACTAAATTTTGCTAAAGTGGGGTTGCGTAAGAATTATTATCATTCACCCACAGAGGACGCGTTGATATTATGTTTGGAATAGGACTCTTTGAGCTGATATTGGTCTTTTGTGTGGCGTTGGTTGTTTTAGGTCCCACGCAATTGCCAGAAGTCGCGCGTCAAATCGGGGTTTGGTATTACAGATTGAGAAACGTTGCGCAGAAAGCCCAGAATCAGATGGAAGAAGAATTTCATAAGATCGAAGAAGATGAAGACAAAAAACAACAGTGAGGAAATGCCTGTTTGGGATCATTTAAAAGAACTGCGAAATTCTTTTATTCGGGCGGGCATTGCGTTATTTTTATCTGCTGGGATTGCGTTTTCTTTTTCCGATCGACTTTTGTTATGGCTGACACACGCACTTCCGAAAGAAGGTGTGGATGGCCGCGCTCCGCTTGTTTTCATCTCTCCTGCAGAGGTCTTTCTTACTGATATTAAGATTGCGCTTTACGGAGGTTTTGCATTGGCCATCCCTATTATTTTTTATGAGATATGGCGGTTTATCTCTCCCGGACTTTTTCAAAAAGAACGCCGTTCTCTTTATCCTGTTCTTATTTTCGGATCGCTTTCCTTTTACGTTGGGATGGCCTTTTGCTATTTTTTTGCCCTTCCTTTTGCATTGGACTTTCTTGTATCCTATGGGCAAGCGAGGGGGATTGTCCCTGCGATTTCAGTTTCCATGTATGTTGATTTCAACCTCAAATTTCTTTTTGCGTTTGGGCTGATTTTTGAACTTCCGATTGTGATGGCGCTTTTATCAAAAACAGGAATTTTAACGGTTCCATTTCTGACGCATAATAGAAAATATGCGATCATCATCGCTTTTTTTTCTGCGGCTATTTTAACCCCAACCCCAGATATATTTAATCAATGTCTTATGGCGCTGCCCCTTATTATTCTCTATGAAGTGGGTATTTTAGCGGCTCGCTTTTTTGGACGAAAAATAGTTGTCACTGAAAAAGCGGTGACGCACTCTGTTGGTGATACACCATCTTACGAGGAAGTTTCTGTGGCGCGAGGTAAATCTAATGTTGTGGAGATTATCATGAATAATGTAACGATTGTTGGGGGAAGCGATGTGGGATTGGTTCGCGCAAAGAACCAAGATGTTTTTGGTGTCTTTCCAGAATTAAGCATGGCGATTGTCGCCGATGGCATGGGGGGGCGTCCGAAAGGAGAGGTGGCAAGCAAAATGGCGATGGATGCAATTTGTGAATTTCTGCGCAATGAAAAAGGCGAGAATAGTATGCTGTTGGCTGATCTCTCCTTGCTACACAAGGCGATTGTGTATGCCAATCAACAGGTCTTTAATGAGGCGATAGAAAATACAGCTTGTCGGGGAATGGGAACAACGGTTGTTGCGATGTTGGTTTATGGGGAGGAGGTCTTGGTAGGATTTGCGGGAGACAGCCGCGCCTATCTTCATCGGGATGGTGTTTTAAAGCAGATTACAGAGGATCATTCTGTGACCAACGAATATATTCGCGCGGGTGTGATTACCCGTGAGCAGGCGAAAACGCATCCTTTGCGGCACGTTATTAGCCGCGGCGTGGGTGTAGAGCCGACTGTTTCTCCCGAGACCTTTAAGGCGTCAGCGCAAGCGGGCGACATTTTTTTGCTTTGCACCGACGGACTGTCTAACATGATTGAGGCAGAGACGATGAGTGCCATTCTCACCCAACACAAAGAAAATCTTTCGATTGCACTTGAAAATCTGATTGAGGGTGCGAAGGCGGCTGGGGGTAAGGACAACATCACCGTTGTATTGGTTCGATATAATTAGATCTTAAAGTAAGGTATGAATTTTTATAGAAGATGTGCTTGACATTCGCAATAAAATCGGTATACTGACTGACCATATAGATTTTTTCAGAAAAATTTTAAGTGTGAATGAGGTTTGATGCTGTCCTTTTTGAATAAAAAAGATTTGGTGGGTTTGGATATTGGGTCGGGGGCATTAAAGCTTGTTCAACTCAAAAAGATAAAACGCGGATATGCTTTGAAGAAGTTCGCCGTTTTTCCCATTGATCCCGAACTGATTGTAGACGGCGCGGTCATGGACGCAGGTCAGGTTGTGACGGCCATTCGCGATCTGTTTGCGCGCGAGTCCATCAAAATCAAGAATGTTGCATTGTCTGTTTCTGGACATTCCGTGATTGTGAAGCGAATCAATCTTCCTCTGATGACTGAAGAGGAACTGCAGGAATCTATCAAGTGGGAGGCCGAGCAGTTTATTCCTTTTGATATTAACGATGTCAATGTTGATTTTCATGTCTTGCAAACGCCCGATGCTCAGCGGGAAGAAGGGCAAATGCAGGTGTTGTTGGTGGCTGTTAAAAAAGATAAGTTGATGGAATATACCAATCTCGTGATGGAGGCAGGACTCAATCCTGTTATCGGAGATGTGGATGCTTTTGCCTTGCAGAATATGTTCACAGAAAATTATGATGTGAAAGAGGGGGAGACGATTGCGCTTGTCAATATAGGTGCAAGCGTGATGAATATTAATATTTTGAAGGGGGGCGTCTTTTCTTTTACGCGTGATATTTCTACGGGGGGAAAGCAGTACAACGAAGCGATACAGAGAGAAATGGACGTTAGTTTCGATCAGTCTGAGCGGGTGAAGCGTGCTGAGGTGATTGATGGGATTGACGCGGCGCAGGTGAGCGATATCATACAGCGCCTAAACTCCGATCTGATTGCTGAGGTGATCCGCTCTTTTGATTATTTTAAGACGACTTCTCCTCACGAGTCTATTGATCGGATTGTTTTGAGTGGTGGTGGGGCGAAGCTTGCAGGTTTGGTCTCGTTGCTTGCGGAGCGGTCAGGAATTGCAACGGAGGTTGTAAACCCTTTTGGGCGTATTGAAGTTTCCCCCGACCAATTTGATACTGATTTTATTACTGAAATGGGGCCGCAGGCGGCGGTTGGTGTCGGCCTTGCGCTCAGACAGGTGGGGGATAGATGGTCAGAATAAACTTAATCTCCTCGGATCAAATTCACAAAAAGAGACGCAAGCCGATTGAAATCCAGAATCAGTTGATTATGGGTTCAGTGTTGCTGGCGCTTTTGGTGTTGTTGTTGGGCTCGGGGTGGATACTGCTGGATCGAAAGTTAGCTTCTCTTGAGACAGAGAAGACGCAGAAGTTGGCCGAGATAGAGGTTTTAAAGGTCCAAATCAAAGAGGTCGAAAATTACGAGCGAGACAAGAAAATAGTTTCTGAAAGAATAGATATTATTAAGCAATTGAGGACGAATCAGGCCATGCCTGTTCAGCTGTTAGATGGTATCAGTGCTGGAATACCCCCGCGTGTATGGATTGTGGGGATGACGGAAAATGCCGGCACCATTGATCTATCTGGGCGGTCCATGACCAACGGTGAAATTGTTGATTTTGTGAATGGGTTAAGGGAAAATCCATATTTTAAAGAGGTTTCTCTGGCTGAATCCAGACAGGAGAAGGAAGGCGATGTTCTGGTCTACGCGTTTAAGCTCACGTTTTCTGTTGCGTCTTCTTAGGTGTAGATATTAAGGTGTCCC
>Ga0213870_1000120_pt1 | contig 39381 bp, 37 predicted proteins | sample WICALVC2017_Meta_FD_160119 | JGI IMG/M metagenome (GOLD analysis project Ga0213870, IMG submission 160119) | Freshwater microbial communities from subterranean cave lake in Wind Cave National Park, South Dakota, United States - WICALVC2017 | ecosystem: Environmental > Aquatic > Deep subsurface >...
AGAAAGTGGCCATTACTGCCTGTATGCGTAAGCTGTTGACGATACTGAATTCAATGCTCAAACACAAAACTTCATGGAAAGAAATTTGTCTTCAGACCTCTTGACTTTCAAGACAGTTGCTGACCCTGTTAACTGTTAATATGACCCTGTTATGAGTTAATTGCCTAACAACGCATCGCAACAGACGCGCCAAGAGTGCCGCGCCGCTGACGATGGACGTTAGGTGTTATGGTAATTTCGTGATGAATATGCTAGGCTACCACCATGTCAAAGCTAGACCTTGCAAAAGAGCAACTCGCTTACCTTAAGTTCTGGCTGGGTGTTATGGTGGTTACAGATATCAGTCTAGTCGGCTGGTTGGTCTCAGCAGACCCCGCACCAGCACATAAGATTTTGGGTGCCGTCGTTGCTGTCGCAGTCATTACTTTGGCTGGTTTTAAGTTACATCGCAAAATTGAAAATCACATTGATTCATTGGAGGGTTTGTAATCATGGAAATTCTTACGACAGTCGTATTGCTTGCCGTCGCATTTTCTTTTGCTTTCATGGCACTCGATGCCTCTCATCACGCTAAGTAAATGGCTAACAATGCGCTCAAGCCGACCAGAAATAGGGTCAGGTCTTGCGTTATCGTATTATTATACTGCATTATTTTTTCTTGATAACTTTCATCCTCTCTCATTCTTTTTTCTGTCTTGCTTACAATCCTGCTTAGGGTTATTCCTCTAATAAATTGATACATCCATTAGGGTAGAGTATCATGGGGATATGACCATTACCGATAAATATCAACAGATGGGAGCCCTGTTATGATGCATGTCAACATTATTTCTGGTCATGTAGCATCAAAATGAGCGCGTTCACTCCACAATCCTGTCGCGGATTTTGTGGTGTCTAATAGTTGACACCCTTGTGAAATCTGGTAGAATACAACCGATAAACTGTTGTTTTCTAATCTATAAATGGGTACTGAATCTCATGCAAAATAAAATTGATATTATTGGCCAATCACAATCCATCAAAAAGATTTTTGATCTTATTGATAAGGTGGCAGATAGCGATAGCACGGTCCTCATCTGCGGGGAAAGCGGAACGGGGAAAGAAGTTGTCGCTAAAAGAATTCATTTTCAATCGCTTAGGGCAGATAAACCCTTTATCCCCATTAACTGCGGGGCTATTCCAGAAGCCCTTTTAGAAAGCGAATTGTTTGGCCATGAAAAAGGTGCCTTTACGGGGGCCATTACGACACGATTAGGACGGTTTGAATTGGCCCATGGCGGAACACTGTTTTTTGACGAAATCGGCGAAATGCCCTATCCACTACAAGTAAAACTGCTACGGGCGATACAGGAACGGGAATTTGAACGCATCGGCGGGTCAAAATCAATTCAGGTGAATGTGCGTATTTTAGCCGCGACCAATATTGATTTAGAAGCGGCTGTCCTTGCTAAACAATTTCGCAAAGACCTGTTCTATCGGCTGAACGTAATTCCGATGACCCTCCCTTCCTTGAACAATAGAAAAGAGGATATTCCCCTTTTAATTACCCATTTTCTGGAAAAATGTAATCAAAAAAAACAAACAGCGATTACAGGGATAAGCGATGACGCCTTGCGTCTTTTAGTCGCCTATTCATGGCCCGGGAATATCCGCGAGTTAGAAAATATTGTGGAACGGATTGTTGTGCTAAAAGGAGAAGGGATGGTTTCTCCAGAAGACCTTCCTGAAAAGATAACAGCCTCACAAACCGAAATGATGATTCCCTTACGGGAAGAGTTGCAATTAGAAGCATTGTCCGCAACAGTGACAAGCCCTCAAGTAGAACCAACAGGGGGTGATCTGCCAACAGAAATAACCGCACCCCCAATCGGTGATCGCATGCCCCTTCTCCCGATGACAGACATTTGTTTTGAAATACCTGACGAAGGGATTTCTCTCCCAAAACTTGTTGAGGCGTTTGAAAATAGAATGATTGAGCAAGCATTGAAAAAAACAGATGGGGTGAAGAGCCGCGCCGCCTTCCTGTTGGGATTAAATCGCACCACACTGGTTGAAAAACTAAAGCGAAGAGGAGAGCGCGTTTTCGTAGCCCCCGTTTGTTAGTCCAAAATTAAAGGAATAACCGTAATGCTCCGAAACAATATTATGATCAGCAGAAGAATTTTATTTTTGCTACTGCTTTTTTTTGTAACAGAGCAGGTTTTTGCTCAAACCCCGTCTACCAAAGTAAAAGGGGAGAATGATCTATTCTCCATGGTTCCCACAGCGCATTTAAAGACGTTTCAACCTGCATTAGATGCATACAAACGGGCTGACGTGGATCGCGCGATTGCGCTCACAAAACCATTTTTGAAAAAAAAGGAGCTGGCTGAAACGGCCACCGCGCTCTTGGCGGATTTCTATTTAAGGCGATGGGAAGGCGCAGGGTCAGGCGAGGGCACAGCACTCAAAGAGGCGTTGGACGCTGTTGAAAATCTTCTTATAAAGTACAATAACACGGAAAATGCAGATCTCGCCCTTTTGAAAAGAGGGAATCTTTATTTGAGTCAAAAAAAATACGGGGAGGCCGGCGGTAGTTTTACACGTGTGGTCTTACGGCATCCTGACACCCCGTATGCGGCTTCCGCGCACATAGGGTTTATGGAGGCGACTCGGGGCCTAAGACGCTGGGATCAAATCATGAAATGGCACGCGCGATTGATTACTTTTAATCCCTCGCTCTATAACCGTCAACGCGGGGCATTTATTTATGCGAACACCCTATTTGAATTGGGGCGATTTGCCGATGCTTATGAACGGTATCAATTCGCCGATGCGATCATTCCAGATTCGGCGGCTAAAAATCAGAACCCCGAAAGTTTCTTCCATTATGCAGAGGCCGCGTATCGGTCGGGACATACCAAGGAAGCTAAGGATCTTTTTAAAAGGGTTTACGGCCAATTTCCAGACGATCCCGTTGCGCCAATGGCGATGGCCTTTGTTTCAAACGCGCTCAGATTGGAAGGCGAAACAAGCAAGGCGCAAGAGTTGGCAGACCGACTTTATTTTAAGCAAACCAATACCCTAACAGAGCGGGTAGGGAAAATTATTGCCGCAACCGGACGGCTGGCTTCTTTGAACTGCCCCGATCCTTGCAAGTCAAACACAATTCAGCAAAGCATCAGACATATTGAAGAAGAATCAAAAGCGGCACTTTTAGAAAGACCTCTTACCACGACGACACAGTCGGCTATTTTAGACGGACTGGTACAAATGAGACGCTATATTACTTTTGATAAAGCAGAAGAACTGTACGAACAGATGGTTCCCATTACCCCGATGCAATCTCCGTATCTTCCATTTATAAAATCATATCTTAACCAAACGGTTTTAGAACACTTTAACTTCCTGCATGAACCCCAAGCAGTGATTACTCTTTTTCACCGTTTTCGGAGGTCGTTTTCTCCATCGGACATGAGCGGAGAAATAGGATTTAAATTGGCTAAAAGCCATCAGGATGCTGGATTGTTAGGCGATGCGATTGAATATTTTAGGCCGATTGCCGCAAATGTTAAACATCCAAAATCGGAAGAGGCATTCTACAATATGGGTGTTCTTTTAGCCCAAATGGGGCGGTATCCAGAGGCCCAAAATATGATGGAAGGATTTTTAATAAAATATCCAAAGAGAACCGATCTGCTCTTTCCGCTCGGCAGTGTTTATGACGTTCAGGGAAAAACAGATTTGGCCATTGGCGCATATAAAAAATGGCTGACTGAACACAAAAACCATGCCGACCGGGTACTTGTCTATCCAAAATTGGCGAGCGCGTACCGTTTAAAAAAAGAGCTGGATAATGAGATTGGCCTCTATTTGCAATGGATCAAAGATACAGACGAAGCGTCTAAACGCCCTTACATTCGGCTTGGAGATGCCTACTATGAGAAAAAATTATATCAAAACGCCATTGAAACCTATCAAAAAGGATTAAAAGTCGCAGAAGATAAAAAAGATATTGATTGGGCAAAATTAAGAATGGGGGCTTCTTACTTAGCGCTTGGAAAAAAAGATGTTGCGGGAGAAGTCTTTCAGGAGGTTGCCAAAGAAGCCAAAACCCCAATTATTAAAAAGACGGCCAAAGAGCGTAATGCAGGTTTAAAACAAGAAAAGAAGCTACTACAAGAGGAAACTGCCGTAAAAAATGTTTCATCCACAACCTCTACGCCTATTAAAAACAAAGGTACACATAAAAATTAGGGGTTTGTTCATTAAATTCGCGTAATTTGGCATTCTTCTTGCCCCTGTCTGTTGTGTATTTAAGGCATAAAATGAACGGTATTGTAAAAAATATAATTGTGATGGGGGTCGTCTTCTCTCTTTGCGCCACTGCTGGCACCTCTGTGTTTGCAGTTGATTTACCTAAAAAGGTCTCCAAAAAGAATCAGGATAGGCCGATTCGTCATGTTATTTTGCCGCCGGAGAAAAAGCCTTATAAGCCACCACCTCAAAAGCGTGCCCCCAAGTCTGAATATAATTTATCCCCTTATATGACTGGGGGCGATGAGGCCGTTTTGCGAGAGGCCCTGAACGCCTATCGCGCGGGTAATCTTACGGGTGCCATTGCAGAAGCAAAACGCTTATTAACTGGAGAGGGAGACGCACCCGAAGTCGCAGGTTACTTCATCGCTGAATTTTATTTAAAGCAAGCAGATGAGGGCGGGGATAAAGAAGCCGCTGGCAATGCGCTGACCGCACTCCAAAAAGCTGTTGTAGATTATCCGCAGTCTGATCGTTTGCTCTATGGCCAATTTAGAATGGGAGAGGTTTATATTCGCCAAAAGTTTTTTCATGAAGCTATTGGAAATTTTACGCGTATTATAGACCGCGGTTTTGAAGACGAATTTACGCTCAAGGCGAAAATCGGGATTGCGAAAACGTACCAGGCCTGGGGACGATGGCCAGAAGCAAAACGGATTTTCACGGAAATATTACAAGGGAAAAAGCAGATGCCTCCAAAAGAGCGATCTGCGGTTTTGTTCGGACATGCCGATATTCTTTATCAAATGGGGCAATTTGAGTCTGCCTATCAAGGCTATAAAATTGCGACTGAAGAAGAACCCTGGTACCGTGCTTTAGATCCGACCGCGCTTTTTCAATTTGGAGAGGCCGCCTATCGGTCGCATCATCTTGACGATTCGAAAAAGGCCTTTTTTAATTTTTATAACATCTACCCAAAACATCCATTGTCTCCTGTCGCATTGGCACGGATCAAAACAATGCTGAATGCTGAAAAAAAACAGGCCTCATTGCCCAAAAAGGATATTACCTTAATATCTCCGAAAATCTCTTCTATGGATGATACCCTAAAACATTTGGCCTACGAGGCGATTCGCGTCTCAAATAAAGACCCGCTTTCCAATTTAGGGCGTATTCTTTTGGCATTAGAGACGATTCAAAGATGTCTACAAAAAATTCCTCAAAAAACGACAGAAGCAGAAGGGCGTTTGGCTTGCGATCGGCCATCGCTTGGGGAACAGGCCTTTTATAAGCCGTCCAAGCTGCGTTCGGGCCTACGTGAGGGGATCAAGGTTGACGCGCTGGATCTCATCAATGCGGGCGCGCCGTCTACTACGTCCCAAGGAATTCTTTTGGAGGCGATTTACCACTTAAAAAAATATAAGGATATTGAATCCGTCATCGCAATTGAAGCCTCACTCCTTGTCAATCTGCCAAACGCATCGCCCTACCGAAAAGAAATAGAAGACACGCTCCATCAAACGATTGTGAGTGAGCTTGGCATGATTCATGATCCAGAAAAGATTGTCACCCTTTACTATTCCTATCCAGTCGCATTTACAAAACAGATGTTACAAAGTGAGATTGGCTATACCATTGCCATGAGCCATATCAATACGGGTTTGCTGACGAAAGGGATGGCGCTTTTAGAGCCCGTTTCTGAAAATCTTAAAGAGCCGCTTTGGAAAGAGGCGGTTTATGAAATTGGGAAGGCCTCTGTGGCCATTGGGGAGTACGGAGAAGCGCAACAGGCACTCGAAAAATATCAGCGTATTTCTGCTGACAAAAATAAGGCGTTTGCAGACCTTGGCCATCTCCACTTTAAGCGCGGAGACGCAGGGAACGCTGTTTTGGCTTATCAACAATGGCTGTCTCATTTTCCGAAACACGCTGATCGCCCTGATATTTATCTCAAACTGTCGGAGGCGTACCGATACCAAAATGATTTTGAAAATGAAATAAAAGTATATTCAAGATGGATTGCAGAGGAAAAAGGCAAGGGGTTGGATCTGCCTTTAATGAGACACGCAGACACCCATTTCCAATTGGCGCAATATGATAAAGCCATTGCGTCTTATCGCGCAATCGTAGAAAACAACACGGGCGGGGCAAAAGAGATGGATTGGGCCATGTTGCGTCTTGCAACCAGTTATGATTTGGCAGGACAAGCAAAAGAAGGAAAAAAATACCTTGAAGATATCTCTCGAAGAAAGAAAAACTCCCTCATTAAACAAATAGCAGTGGAAAAGACAAATGCACATTAGGGCGCATTAAAGACTGGGGTAATGATTATGGAAAAAGAAAAGGTAGAACTGCTTGAAGAAGCTCTGCGTTGCTTTAATACAACCTCAAACGAGCTACAAAAAAGCTATGCGTTGCTTTCTGATGAAGTCCGCCGTCTCAAGGTCGAGTTGGAGCTTAAAAATAAAGCCTTGCAAGAAAGCACCCTAGAGCAGGATAAACTGCGTGAACAGGCAGAACGCAACAAACGGCTGGCCGCTTTAGGCGAAATGTCTGCACGCATCGCCCATGAATTGAGAAATCCGTTGGGGAGTATTGAGCTTTTTGCATCGCTTTTAAAAAAAGGGCTTTCGGAAGAACCCGAGAAGCAGTCATGGGCTGACCATATTCACACCGCCGTTTCTGCGATGGACTATGCCTTGAGCAATATGCTCATTTTTACAGGAAAAACCAATCCGCACTTTCAGAAAACAGACTTAAAAAGGGTCATTGAAGAAGCATCTCTTTTTGCAACCCATCTGCTCAAACAAAAGGAAATTCACTTTATGCAATCGCTTGATGCCCTGACCGAACCGATTGATTGCGATGAAGATATATTAAGACAGATTTTTGTGAATTTGATCTTAAATGCAATGGACGCGCTTCCAAACGGTGGCTCTCTCAAGATTACTGCAGAGGAATCCTCCCAACACGTGCAGATTTTTGTACAAGATTCAGGGTGTGGAATCCCCGAAGATCAGGTCTCTAAGATATTCGATCCATTTTTTACGACCAAAAACAAAGGAACTGGCCTAGGACTTGCAATAGTATATAGTGCGATCGTTGCGCATCACGGAACGATAGAGGTAATGAGTCGTGTTTCAGAAGGGACTGTTTTTACAGTGACCCTTCCCAAGCGGCAGTAAAAGAGGCATGAAATGAATGCAGTGCTTAAAGACATTTTGGTGGTAGATGACGATCCCGCAATGCGTGTGGCATTGACAGAATCGCTCAAATCACTGGGATACAGAACACAAACGGCGTCGTCGGGTGAGGACGCATTGGCGCGTCTAAACGAAAAATATGTTTCTGCAATTCTAACCGATATGCAAATGCCCGGCATGAGCGGGCTGGATCTTTTTCATAACGTGAGTAAAAGAAATCCAAAGATACCCGTCATTATTATGTCGGCACATGGAACAATTGATACGGCTGTCTCGGCGATGAAGCTTGGAATTTTAGATTATCTCGTCAAACCGTTCTCGCAAGAACGTCTTTTGGAGGTCATTAAAAAAAGCACTTCAGGTATTTCTTCCACGACACTTCCCATAGATCATGAAAAACGGGACGCATTTTCCATGAGAAACTTGCCTCGGGCTATTTTAACAAAAGATTTGGGGATGCTGAAACTGCTGAAGATGGCAGAAGTGGTAGCGAGCAGTGATGCAACCATCTTTATTGAAGGAGAAAGCGGAACAGGCAAAGAACTTTTGGCACGATTTGTTCACGAACATTCGCCTCGCGCCACTCGGCCTTTTATTGCAATTAACTGCGCCGCGGTTCCTGAAAATCTTTTGGAATCGGAACTGTTTGGATATGAAAAAGGGGCATTTACAGGGGCGATTACAAGAAAACCGGGAAAATTTGAATTGGCGCACACGGGAACGATTTTGTTAGACGAGGTCAGCGAAATGCAGATTTCTTTGCAGGCAAAATTGCTTCGTGTTCTACAGGAAAAAGAGGTAGATAGCGTCGGCGGCAGAAACCCAATCCCACTCGATATCAGGGTCATTGCAACCACCAATCGCCCTATCCTAAAAGAAGTGGAAGCAGGTCGTTTTCGGGAAGATTTGTATTATCGCTTGAATGTATTTCCCCTGAATATTCCCCCGCTCCGAGACCGCATCGCAGATATACCGATGCTTGCAGAATATTTTGTCAAAAAAGTGGCAGATCGTAATAATAAAGGGCTTGTGACGATCTCTCAGTCTGCGCTTTCTATCCTGATGGGAAATAAATGGCGCGGTAATGTGAGGGAAATGGAAAATACGATGGAGAGGGCAACGCTGTTGTCACAACAAGATGTCATTCTCCCTGAACATCTTTTGGGCATACAGCAGGAGGCGGTTCCTATAAATATTGCGCAAGATGCGACACCTGCGGTCATGAATAGCGTATCTTCTCATAATGGTTTTGGAACGATCACCTTGTGGGAAGCAGAACATAATCTTATTTTAGGGACATTAGAAAAATTACATGGAAATCGAACCCATGCGGCGAAGAGTTTGGGGATTAGTATCCGAACATTACGTAATAAACTCAGGGAATATCGTTCGAATCTAGGTGCTGACTGCGACCTGACAGATGCAGACGACGACGAGGATGAAATAGGTAAAAATTGCCCTGTTGTGGGTATAAAGATACGATAAAGGAGCATTATGTTTATTCATTTATTTGATAAAACCACGAATCTTTTACATCGGGGACTGGATCTTAGGGTTGCAAAACACCAGTCAACAGCGTCTAACATCGCCAATCAGGATACTCCTTTTTATAAAGCAAAGGAGATGAATTTTAAAAAGGCAATACGCGATTTTATTCCTCCTCCGGTAGATGTTCCAATGACGACAACACATAAAAACCATTTTGCGCTCGCAATTAAGTTGAACCTCACCCAAGGGGCGCATATTCCAGTGAACGGACATCCACGTACGGCAGAGGATTATATCGTTGAATCACAAGATAAGACGACACGCATGGATCAAAACAATGTGAACGGAGAACGAGAGATGGCGCAATTGGCAGAGAATAATCTGATGTTTAATGCCTCGTCTCAATTGATTTCTGGAAAATTTGCAGGCCTAAAAAGCGCAATCAGAGAAGGCCGCTAGGCGGTGACGACCGCCATGGGGCTGTGAAAAGATGGGGAGCGTGAACCGCTCGTACAATAGTTTGAGGAGGTTATTATGGATATTGAAAAGGCATTTGCGATTTCGGCTTCGGGGTTAAATGCGCAAAAGCGTAGGCTGGAAATCATTTCGAGTAATTTGGCCAATGCGGAATCTACACGCACACGCGAAGGCGGGCCTTATCGGCGCAAAGATGTTGTTTTTGAAACCACCCCTGTTGCCGCGGCACTTGAAGAGCCGACTAATTTCGCAGACATTTATCAGGGCGTAAAAATTGGGAAGATCGTGATGGATAAGGCACCTTTACGAAAGGTGTTTGAACCGCAACACCCAGATGCCGATCTGGACGGCTATGTGCTCTATCCGAACGTACACGGTGTTTCAGAAATGGTGAATATGCTTTCTGCGCTTCGTTCTTACGATGCAAACGTAACGGCACTGGACGCATCCAAAAGCATGGCACTAAAAGCATTAGAAATCGGCAGATAGGGGAGGCATAGAGAGTGTTTTCAGTTTTTCCCTTTCGAGGGAAGAAATTCTCCTCCTTGGTTAAGGAGGGGTAGGGGTGGTTGTAAGGAGGAACATACAATGAACATAGAAGCGATTACACCGAAATCGGCTGATAAAGACAGTTACGCATATACACTGAATATTGATCCAGGGGATAAGACATTTGCACAAACAATGAAAGAGTCTATTCTAAAGGTAAACGATGTGCAAATGCAGGCGGACCAATCTATCGTTGACCTCACAACGGCTAAAAATACCGACATTCATCAAACGATGATTGCCGTTGAAAAAGCAGAAGTAACGTTTCAAATGATGATGCAAGTACGAAATAAACTGATCTCTGCATACGAAGAAGTATCCCGTATGCAAATCTAGGCCGCGATTTAAATTGATTGGAGTAAGATAATGCCGGAATTTATGACAGCGATTGTCACTAATTTAAGAGAGATGGGTACGGTCAAAAAAATTGCCGTGCTGGGGACACTGGCGGCCACAGTGGCGGTGATTCTTACAACGTTTTTTTGGACCCAAGCCCCAAAATTTGAGCTTCTCTATTCCAATCTCGCATCAGAAGATATTCAGGCTATTGAGAGAAAACTCAAAGAGGACGGAATCCCTTATCAGTTTTCACAAGACAAAACAGCGCTCCTTGTTCCCGCCGAAAAGGTGCATGAAACAAGGCTTAAATTGGCCAGCGAAGGGCTTCCTTCATCGGGCGGTGTGGGTTTTGAACTGTTTGATAAGTCAACAGTCGGCGTCACAGAATTTGTGCAAAAACTAAATTACAAACGCGCCTTGCAAGGAGAATTGGCGCGAACGATTGCGCAATTTCCTGAAGTCATTCGGGCGCGGGTGCATATCGTGGTTCCCGAAAAAAGCCTTTTTTCGGAACAACAGCAAAAGGCGCGCGCCTCGGTGGTGGTGGCATTGCGGGCTGGAAAAAGACTTTCCGATATTCAACTGCAAGGGATTACACATTTGGTCGCCTCAAGTATTGAAGGGTTAGATCCGACAGAGGTCACCATTGTAGATGGCAATGGCAGGCTCCTTTCTAAACCGGCACAAACCGATCCTAAAATGGTGGCATCCAGTTCTCAAATGGAATATGAACAGATTCTAGAGAGAGATCTGGAACGAAAAATTCAGACGATGTTGGAACGGGTGGTGGGTCAAGACAAAGCAACAGTACGCGTTTCGTCTGTATTAAACTTTGCGCAGGTTGAACATGTCGAAGAGAAATTTGATCCAGATGTGCAAGTTCCCCGCAGTGAGCAGATTGGAGAAGACAAGACAATTAGTAAATCTGAAAGTACGGAGCCTTCTCCCGGCGTTGGGGCGAACATTCCGCCGGGGGCATTGACAGACTCTCCACGATCCACTTCTTCAACCGATTCCACAAAGAAAAATGGGGTTACCAACTACGAGATCAATAAGACCACCACGCGAACGATAGAACCGCTCGGCAGTATCAAACAGCTCTCGGTTGCGGTGCTTGTGGATGGAACGTATCAAACGACAACGGGCGCTGACGGAAAGATCACGCGAAAATATGTTCCCCGCACGGCCGTGGAGATGGGCAAGATTGAGACGGTTGTAAAAAATGCGATGGGATACTCATCGGATCGTGATGATCAGTTGTCTGTTGTGAACATCTCATTTGAGCCTGAACAACTTGAAGAAGAGGGGTCCAAGTTCTTGCTGTCTGACTGGATGCCGCTGATTCGTTATGGCATTGGGTTTGTTTTGGCGTTGGTGCTTTTTTTCTTGGTGATTCGCCCCATTGTAAAAAGCCTTTTGTATATTCCGCCTGTGACCCAATTTGCGTTAGAAGTCCCAGTAGGGGCCGGGAAGAATGCGATGCAGGCGGTAGAGGAGAAGGCACAGGAACTGGAACCTGAACCCCAAAGAATAGAGGAGCCACCAGCTCCAACCTTGCAAGAACAGGTTGTACAGCTTTCCAAGGACGATCCTAAAGCGGCCGCACTTCTCTTGAAACAGATGATGGGCGAGCGCACCTAGAAAGGGAATGGGACCATGTCTGCAAAGATAAATCCTTATTCAAAGGTGGCTATTCTCATTGACGCGATGGGTGATGAGGTTGCATCCACTGTTTTAAGTTATCTGAATCAAGATGATATCCGAAAGTTAGGGGTCAATATTCCAAAAGTGAGACCTCCCACATCGGACGAACAGGAAGTTGTCTTATTAGAATTTATTGCCCGATCCACAGATGGAACTTATCAGCAAAAACAATTCTTAAACTCTATTTATAAAAAAACACTTGGAATAGATCCTAATATTCCAGCGAGGGTGACGCAGTCTCCTAAAATCGCGGCGTTAGAGTGGATTGATCCAAAAGCCATCTTTAACCTCATCAGCAAAGAACATCCGCAGACGATTGCATTGGTCCTAACCTATTTAACAAAAGAACAATCTGTGGCTATTGTGTCCGATCTTTCGAATGAAACACGGGTTGAAGTTGTTATTCGTATGGCTACAATGGATGCCCTTCCACCGATTGTGATTGAGGAGACCATGGAAACATTAAGCGACGCCTTGGTTGAAGAGCTTGAGAAGATGGGCATTGCGCCGCCTGTACAACCTGAAATCGTAGGCGGTGTTAAATTTGTGGCAGAAATTTTAAAGGAATTGGATTCGAATGTGGCCAAAGCCCTGATGCAAAACGTTATGGAATCTAGTCCCGAAATGGCACTGCAACTTAAAGAGTTCATGTTTGTCTTTGCGGATATTGCCAATATTGATGACGCGGGGATGCAAACCGCAATGAAGGAGATTCCAAAAGACAAACTGCCTCTTGCGTTGCGCGTTGCCCCGCAAGCCGTGAAGGACAAATTCTTTGGAAATATGTCTAAACGCGCAGGCCAGACACTCAGAGAGGATATTGAAGGGCGCGGCGGGGTGAAACTCTCCGAGGTGGAAGAAGCGCAAAAGGCCATTGTTGCGGCGATTGTGATAATGGCTGATGAAGGAAGAATTGTCGTTGGAGGGAAAAAATCCGCCGCCGATGCCATGGTCTAAAGTCGTTAAAAGTTCGCTTTCAACGAACATCAATGTCAAAGGTTTTGACTTAAAAGATATGTTCGCAGAGGAAAAGGCGAATGAGGATAATCTTCTTAAACAGGCGCAGGCGCTGAAGAAGGCTTATTCAGATGGCGTGGCTGAAGGGATCTCTAATGGAATGGCTGATGGAATCGAAAAAGGGTACCAGAGAGGATTTGAAGAAGGGGCAAAATCAGCCACAGAGGTCAAAGAAAGTGAACTCGCAGAATATCATAAAATAACCAAAATCATAGAACAGATACTGGCTGGCCTTACGAATTTTTCAGAAAAAATTGTTCTTTCTGCGGAGAAAGATGTGTTGGAGATATCGGTGGCGGTAGCAAGTCAAATTGTTCGAAAAGAAATATCAGAAAATCAGGATATACTCATGGCATACGTGACAGAAGGACTCAAAAAACTAGGCCCTACGGAAACGGCATATATCAAGATTCACCCCAGCGATTTTGATCTGCTCTCGAAAAAAAGCCAGTGGCTGTTAGAGCAAGTGGAAGGGGTGCAATGTCTGACGTTTGAACACGATCTTGGTTTACAGTCTGGCGATTGTATTGTGGAGAGTACAGAACGCAGTATAGACGGGCGTCCGGATAGTCAACTGGCCATCATAAAAAGGCGGCTCCTTTCAAATTTATCAACAGGGAAAAACCCATGAAATTGAAAGTGGCTGATTATTTGGATCAGGTGCGGTCTGCCGATCTCTTGCCGGTGCGGGGGCGTATCTCTCAAGTGGTGGGGATTGCCATGGAAGGTTTTGTCCCCAACTGCGTTATTCGAGACGTTTGTGAAATAGAAGCCCGCGACAATAAACTGTTGGCGGAAGTGGTCGGTTTCCGCGACAACAAAGTGCTCTTAATGCCGCTTGGCGAATTAGACGGGGTGGGGCCTGGAAGTGTTATTGTGAACCATGGGGCAAAGGGCGCGCAGGTGGCCGTATCGGAATCGTTACTCGGAAGAGTGCTCAATGGATTGGGAGAGCCGATTGATGGCCTTGGCCCAATTGTGTCTACGGAATCGTACCCCTTGTATGCGGCGCCTCCTTCTCATCTACAGCGTCAGAGAATCACCGAACCTTTGGATGTCGGGATTCGTTCGATTAACGGATTGCTGACGATTGGTCGCGGCCAGCGAATGGGCATTTTTGCGGGAAGCGGTGTGGGGAAATCAGTATTACTTGGAATGATGGCGCGTTATACCACTGCAGATGTGAATGTTATTGCGCTGATTGGCGAACGCGGCCGCGAAGTCAAAGAATTTATTGAACGTGATTTGGGGAAAGAGGGGTTGAAACGTTCGGTCGTGATTGTGGCGACTTCCGATCAGCCGCCGCTTGTGCGTAGGCGCGGGTCATTTTTAGCAATTGCCATTGCGGAATATTTTCGTGATCGCAATCGCCATGTTCTTTTTATGATGGATTCGCTGACCCGTCTGGCGCACGTTCAAAGAGAGATTGGCTTGGCGGTCGGGGAGCCTCCGACGACCAAGGGATATACCCCTTCTGTTTTTGCCCTCTTGCCGAAATTCTTGGAGCGTGCCGGGACAACGCCCGGACAAGGCTCCATTACAGGGATTTATTCTGTATTGGTGGATGGGGATGATTTAAACGATCCAATTCCTGACGCCGCCCGTTCTATTTTGGATGGCCATATTGTGCTCTCACGGGATTTGGCGATTGCCAATCAATATCCTGCTGTAGATGTCTTGGCCAGTATCAGCCGTGTGATGGTGGATATTGTTACGTCATCCCAAGTGGAACATGCGCGGCGATTTTGTGAGTTAATGGCAACCTATCGCAAGGCGGAAGATCTGATTCACATTGGGGCATACAAATCAGGAAGCTCTGTTCAAGTGGACGAAGCGATTGCAAAATGGGAAACCCTGCAATCCTGTATGAAACAGGGAATCAATGAATCGGCGTCTTTAGCAGATTCAATAGAAGCGATTGGCCGCGCGGTGCAAATAACGCCGCAACGCGCGCCGGGGATTGAATTTGAAAGAAGACAATTAGCCCCTCGCGGAAACGGGGTTTAATATGCCATATCAATCCAAACTGTCGGCGGTATTGTTTCAGAGAAAACGCAATGAGGATGAGGCATCGCGCGCGTTTCTGATGGCAAAAAATATTCTTTTTTCTGAACAGGAACAGCTTCGTTTATTAAATCATAAATTACAGACAACATTTGATGACTTGACGGAGAAACAATCACGGGGGTCAACCCCAGACGAGATGGTGCTTTATTTTCGGTTTATGGAAATGTTTAGAGGCAAAATAGAGGCGCAGACACAGACCGTTTTTAATCAGGAACAGGTCTGCGAGACAAGACGCGCCCTATTGGAGGTGGCAGTCAAGGAAAGAAAGGCGGTTGAAATCATAGATGAAAAAAGGAAAAAGGAATATATTAAAGAGGTGGAGAAAAAAGAACAGGCTGTTTTAGACGAGATCGGCGGACAATTAAGATTGAGGCAACATGCTTAAGTTTATTTTAAATCTTTTGTTTTTAATTTTTCTGATGGGCGTTTTTTTATCTTCTCATGTTGAGGCTGAAGAAGCGAAAAAGGAAGAGCCTGTCAAAACACCTGTGAGTATGCTACGCGCTATTGAACAGAGAAATACGGAGCTTGATGAAAAGGCGAAGCAGTTGGAATTAAAAAATTACCGTCTTCGTATTCTTGAGCAAGAGGTCAGTGAAAACTTAAAAAAGACCAAAGGTTTAAGAGACGAAATGGCCAAAATCCGCGCCGCTCAAAAAGCGGCTGATGACAAAAGAGAGGCTGATGCAAAAGCGGCTGAAGCTAAAAAAATAGCCGATGCGAAGGCGGCCGAAGCGAAAAAAATGGCTGATGCAAAAGCGGCGGCAAAAGCCGCAGAAGCAAAAAAAATGGCTGATGCAAAAGCCTTCGCCGTTCGACAAGAAATAGAGAAAAAAACTGCACTGGTGATAGACAAGAGTACGGAGGAAGAACGGGCGCTTGCCCGTAAAATGGCAGAAGAGGAAGACGAACTATTGCGGAAAAAAGAGGAAGAACGCAGGGCGTTGCAGGCGCAACAATTTGCGAAACTGGCCAAAATATATGAGACCATGCCGCCAGAAGATTCTGCGCTGAGACTTCAGAATATGAAGAACGAATTTGCACTGGCGATTCTTCCCCTCATGAAGGAGAAGAAAGCGGCGAAAGTCCTTGCCGCAATGGATCCCATTGTGGCCGCGCGATATACCGAACAAATGGGCATGCGTGAGATGTCTCCTACCGGGAATCCGTTTGAAAAGAAAAAAAAACGCTAATGTCTTATAGACGTTCATGACATTTACTGTATGGCACATTTGGGCCGCCTTTCTACTTCATTTTATTTTCGGAAATTCAAAATGGATTCCCTCTCCGATGCGTCTTATTGTCTACGCATTTCACTGGGTTTCGCGTCAATCCGTTGATGTTCTGCTTCCATTCAAAAATATCGCATTAAAAATCGGAGAAAAAAGAGCCTATTTGTTATTGGTCATCGCGGTGGCGTTATTCATAAGCGGACTCGGACGCTTCATGATATTTTTAAGCGGTTTTTTGCATCCTCATTTTGGGCTGATGGTGCTTCTTTATTTTACGGGCACTACATTTACAATGCGATATTTTGGGGATACGGCGTATGGGATTTTTGAACGGCTTGGTCAAAATAATCTTGCCGTTGCGCAAAAAGAACTCTCTGAGACAATCGGCTGTAACACAGAAGGAATGAACGCGTCTGAAATGGTTCGCGCGACGGTTTTAATGGTTGCGGGCAATAGCGTTTATGGCATCGTGGCGCCCATGATGTATCTTTTTGTGGGCGGAGTCCATTTGGCCATGGCCTATCAGGCGATCCATACGCTCCATGTTATTTTAGGTCAAAAAAAAGAGTGGGGGTGGGGAGCGAGGCTTTATGATGGGTTGAATTTTATCCCTGCCCGCATCACGGCGATACTCATTGTCTTATGTGCAACATGCTTATGGGGTACAGGATCAAAAGCGTTTAGGATTTTTCTTCGAAATGGTTTTCAGTATCATAGCCCAAGCGGCCAACTTGAGGGGGTTGTGATGGCGGGGGCGATTGGAATGACCTTGCGCGCGCCATTTATAGATGTGGATGTGCTTCCTCTTTTTCCCCTGCATGATGAAAAAATAGATGAGGCACAGCCGCATCATATTATGGACGCAATCAAGGCCATGGGTGTGGTCGCTTGCGTAATGCTCATCATCTGTATGATGATATAGCGTAAAAGATAGGAGACATTGTATGAAACATTTGACATTGATTTTAGGCGGGGCATCTTCTGGAAAAGGAAAATATGCGTTGGCGCGGGGAAACAGATATTGTTCATCTGACAAACAAAATACCAAGAAATATTATCTTGCGACGGCGCAGGCGTTAGATGATAACATGCTCTCTCGTATTGAGGCCCGAAAAAAAGAACGCGCTTCTGATTGGATTACGCTCGAAGAATCCATTAAAGTTCCTGATGCGTTTTCCTTTCTCAATAAGAGGGCTGATGTTGTGGTGATTGACTGTGTCAGTCTCTGGCTATCGCATCTTCTAATGATTAGAGGCGATTATGATATTCAAGCGGAATCAGAGACGCTTATCGCGGCGATTCAGAAAGTTGATTTTTCGGTGGTCGTTGTCTCAAGCGAGGTGGGTTGTAGTATTGTGCCTGCCGATCCGGTTTCGCGGTTATTTACCGAAACACTGGGACGCATGCATCAATCCCTAGCCCTGCTTGCTGATGAGGTTTATTTTATGACCGCAGGGATTCCGATACAGGTCAAAGGTGGCAAAAGCTAAAACCATTTTTTCATGTCAAAAATGCGGATGCCAAACCCCAAAGTGGATGGGACGGTGCCCCGATTGCGGAATCTGGGATTCTCTTGTGGAAGAATCCTTTTCAGAAGCCGCCCCCTCGGAGACAAGCCGATGGCTTACGCAATCAAAAGACAAGTCAAATAAACCAAAGCCTCAGCCCATATCTGAAATTTCTGTCACCCATGCGTTACATATCAAGACAGGCTTATCGGAACTGGATCGTGTTTTAGGTGGCGGGGTGGTCCCCGGCTCTGTGATTCTGATCGGCGGAGATCCGGGAATCGGAAAATCAACCTTGCTCTTGCAGGCGCTTGATTCCATGAAGAAACGTGTGCTTTATGTTTCTGGAGAGGAATCTTCTGCCCAGATCAAACTGCGCGCCGACCGATTGCGGATTTCCGCAAAAGACCTATATCTATTGGCTGAAACGACACTTGAAGATATTCTCACCCACGCAGAAATCCTAAAACCCGCGGCCATCGTGATTGATTCCATTCAAACGGTGTATACGAATCAAATCACCTCTTCTCCCGGAAGCGTTTCGCAAATTCGTGAAGTGGCCGCCCAGCTTATGTTTTATGCGAAGAAATCCAACATCGCCATTTTTATAATTGGGCATGTTACCAAAGATGGGGCGATTGCAGGGCCTCGTCTGCTGGAACATATTGTGGATACGGTGCTTTACTTTGAAGGGGATAAAAGCCATGCGTATCGGCTGATCAGAAGCGTTAAAAATCGTTTTGGATCGGTGCATGAAATAGGGGTTTTTGAAATGAAAGGGGTTGGCCTTGTGGAGGTTTCTAATCCTTCGAGTCTGTTTTTATCGGAACGATCAAAATCAGTTCCGGGGTCTGTGATTGTGGCCTGCGCGGAGGGAGAGAGGCCTTTGCTCGTGGAACTGCAAGCGTTGTCTGCGGACAGTTATTTGCCTCTGCCGCGTCGTACCACTTCGGGTGTGGACCCAAACCGTGTTTCTTTGCTGATTGCTGTTTTGGAAAAGAGGGCTGGGTTGCGCTTTTTGGGGCAAGATATTTTTGTCAATGTGGTGAGCGGAATAGAGATGAGTGAGCCGGCCATTGATTTAGGGCTTGCGCTTTCCATGGCCACAAGTCTTAGGGATAAACCGCTTGATGCCAACACGGCTGTATTTGGGGAGATTGATCTGCTTGGCGAGATTCGGCCTGTGCAATATGCCCTGCAGAGGGTTAAAGAGGCGCAAAAACTAGGATTTTTAAGGGTACTCCTGCCTGCGCGAAACTTAGAGATTCTGAAACGCGAAGAAGGAGAAGCCCTGACGATTGCGTGTGTGGGTGTTGCGAATATCGGAGAAGCGTTAAAATATATCTAGCGCGTCATGCGCTAAACATGAAATCACAGGTGATATCAAAATAGCGGGTGCAAAATAGCGGGTGTTTGGAACACTCTAAATATAGTTGCGTAGAAGATTCGCATCATGGTAGTATGCAAGACATTTTACATAACCCAAAGTTCAACCCAAAGTTCAAACAAGGAGCAGAGAAATGGCAAGGCGCTGTACATTATGTGACAAAGGACACCAAGTCGGAAATCGGATCAGTCACGCCCATAACAAATCAAAACGCCTCTTTGAGCCGAATCTGCAAAGGGTACGCGCCCTGATTGGAAATGTCGTCAAAAGAATTCGCGTCTGCACAGCCTGCATTCGCGCAGGCCGTATCACAAAACCTGCTTTATAATAAATTGCAATTTTAAATTACGGGGCAGTTGTGGTCGCCGGGGCCGTTGCCGGTGTGGTTGTTGGTGTGGTTGCCGGTGTGGTTGTTCCGGCCGGTTTTGGAATTGGTTTAGACTCGGTTGTTTTTGTCTCCGGGACCGAAGACAGAACCGATCTCCCCTTCGTTAGAATCGAAAGCGTTAGCGAAGTCAGCATATAAAAAACAGCCGCGCCAATGGTGAGTTTGGATAAAAATGGCGCCGCGCCGCGACTCCCAAATAATGTTTGAGACGACCCGCCAAATGCCGCCCCCATTTCAGCGCCTTTCCCAGCCTGCAACAACACCACGCCCATTAAAATAAAACAAACCAACAGATGAACAATGACAACAACGATATACACACCGCCTCCTTATTTTGTTTGTAAGGACGACCCACCGTTCGCCCCTGCCTTCACAATATTCAAAAATGTTTCCACCGACAAAGACGCGCCTCCCACCAACATGCCATCTACATGAGGCTCTTTCATGATGGCCGCCACATTCCCCTCATTCACACTTCCACCATAAAGAATACGCGGGGTTTCTTCTCTTTCAAAAACCTCTGCGATCGCTTGATGCACCTGATCTACCTCAGAAGGCACAGGCGTTCTCCCTGTTCCAATCGCCCAAATCGGCTCGTACGCAATAATCGCCTGTAATGTTCCAATGTTGCGGCCACATCCCTCTCGCACCTGACGTGTAACAACTTCCAATGTTCTTCCTTCGTCCCGCTCTTGCGCGCTCTCCCCCACACAGAGAATCGGGATCAGTCCTGCCTCTATCGCAGAATCCACCTTTTTGGAAAGAACCGCATCCTTCTCTCCAAAATGGATTCTTCTTTCAGAGTGTCCGATGATAACATATTGACATCCCGTCTCGCAAAGCATTCTGGAGGATATCTCACCTGTATATGGCCCGTCGGATCCACAATAAAAATTTTGAGTGGCAAGCGCAATCGGAAGACGCAATTCCTTGATCAGTTGTCCCGCAGAAAATAATGCCGTATGCGGAGGGGCGATAATGATTTCAACATTGTATTGTGTCAGATCAGAAAACTGTTTTTGAAAAGTAGAAAGATAGGCCAATGTTTCCGCAACCGTCTTGTTCATCTTCCAGTTGGCGACAAAACAAGATCGTGACATACTACTCATCCCGATCATCTCTATTGGGTAAGACGGACAATCCAGGAAGCTCTTTTCCTTCAAGCAGTTGCAATGCCGCGCCCCCTCCGGTTGAGATAAAAGAGATATTTTCCGACTCGCCGGCGCGATGCACCGCCTCGGCTGTTTCTCCGCCGCCGACAATTGTTAAGGCATACGCATTGGCAACCACATGGGCAATAGAAGATGTGCCGCGAGAAAATGCGTCAATCTCAAAAACCCCCATCGGGCCGTTCCAAAGAATAGTCTTGGCATCGGACAACGCCTGCCGAAAAAGATGCACAGAGGCAGGGCCGATATCCAAGCCCAACCAGCCTTTTGGAATCTCTTGTACCGGCACTCTTTTTACTTCAACAGAAGGATCCATTTTGGGCGCGGCGACGCAATCTACCGGCAAGTAAAATTTCACTCCGCGGGCAATGGCGCGCTCGCGCACATCTCTTGCAAAATCAAGCATGGAATCTTCTACCAGAGAGTTCCCGACATCCACGCCAAACGCCTTTAAAAAAGTGAATGCCATTCCTCCGCCGATAATCACCTTATCTACCTTCTTCCCCAAATTCTCAATGACGCCAATTTTGCCTGAAACCTTTTGTCCGCCCAATATCGCCACAAATGGCCGCGCAGGATTGGCCATGCCCTTGACGAGATAGTTGATTTCTTTTTTCATTAAAAAACCGCACCCTAACGTCTTGACATAATTTGTAATCCCGGTGACAGAGGCATGGGAACGATGCACTGCGCCAAACGCATCGTTGATATAGACATCAATGCCGAGATCGGAGAGCGCTCTGGCAAAGTCAGGATCGTTTTTTTCTTCTCCCGCATGAAACCTTAGATTTTCCAACAAAAGCACATCCCCATCCTTGAGACCTTCCACATTGCGTTGCGCCTGCGGCCCTACTGTGTCTTCTGAGAAGTAAATATCTTTTCCTAGAAATCGTTGTAACCGCTTGGCAATCGGCGCCAATGAATAACGCAGATCTACCCCCTTGGGGCGGTCTAAATGAGAGGCCAGAACAACTTTTGCCCCGGCATCAATTGCGTAGTTAATCGTAGACAGCGTCTGGCGAATCCGTGAATCGTCAGAAATGTTGTGGTCAGAATCAAGGGGAACATTAAAGTCTGCCCGAATAAAGACGCACTTTCCCTTAATCGGAATATCTTCAATAGTAATTTTATTGATTCGCACGAGGCGTCACTCCAGAAATATATAAGATGAGATCCCGCACACGGCTGGCATAACCCCATTCGTTGTCATACCAAGCAATGACCTTGGCCATTTTTTGTCCGATCACCTTGATGAGCGTTCCATCCACGATGGCAGAGTGCGGATTCCCCCGTAAGTCAATGGAGACAATCGGCTCTTCTGTATATTGCAAAATCCCTTGCATTTCTTGCGCAGAGGCTTTTATCATTGCCTCACGAATGGCGGCCTCTGTAACATTGGATTCAAACTCAACCACAAGATCAATGATGGAGACATCAGGCGTGGGCACCCGAATCGCCATCCCATCCATTAAACCTGCAAGCGCAGGCAAGACCTCAAACAACGCCTTGGCCGCGCCCGTGGTGGTCGGAATCATAGAGACCCCAGCCGCCCTCGCCCGTCGCAAATCTTTATGCGGCAGATCTAAAATATTTTGATCATTGGTATAAGAATGCACAGTGGTCATGAGTCCGCGTTTGATTTGAAAAGGCATGAGTGCTAACGCAACCGGCGCTAAGCAGTTGGTGGTACACGACGCATTTGATATAATATGATGCGCATTGGGATTGTACTGCGTTTGATTAACGCCCAAAACAATCGTGATGTCTGGGTCTTTTGCGGGAGCGGAAATAATTACTTTTTTGGCGCCTGCCGAGAGATGTTTTTGCGCCGATGCCCGATCGGTAAATCTGCCCGTGGATTCAATGACAACGTCTACATCCATTTCTTGCCACGGAAGCGACCCCGGGTCTTTTTCACGGGTGATCCGAATTGGGCGACCGGCGATTACAAGCGTGTCTTCTTTTGCGATGACTTCACAAGGCGCCATGCCATGCACAGAATCATATTTAAATAGGTGTGCAAGGGTCTTTGCATCTGCTAAATCGTTAATCGCAACAAATTGTAGGTCAGGATAATTTAAGGAAGCCCTCAGCAAATTTCGTCCGATTCTTCCAAATCCGTTAATAGCGACTTTTATGGCCATCTATAAATCTTCTCCTTCTGCATCAAGTTCAAAAAACTGACTGGGCCGAGGAACATCTATCTTGTATGTCTTAGGCTCTGTCCCTTTTACAAAAACCTCGATCTTTCCTTTTTCTTCAGAATTCGGCATGAGCAGGCCACTTTCCGGATCAATTTTAGCATAGACTACATTTTGAGGCGTCGGAAAAGAAACCTCTGGAATCATGGGGAGGACATCTTTCATAAAATCAATCCAGATTGGCAATGCCGCACTGCCTCCTGATTCTCCATCGCCTAATGTTTGTTTTTCATCAAATCCAATCCAAACGCCCACCACCAAGTTCGGCGTGTATCCAATAAACCATGCGTCAATAAAGTTATTGGTGGTTCCTGTTTTTCCAGCCACAGGCCGCGTGATGAAATTGGCCTTTGCGGCGGTTCCTCTTTGAATCACATCCATGAGCATGCTGGTGACCACAAACGCCGTCTCTTCAGAGATCGCCTGCACAGGAACAATTTCCCTTTGCGCCAGAATTTTTTGTGTATGGTCTTTGATATTGATGAAGAAGCTAGGCTTCACCCGTAGGCCTTTGTTTGCAAAGACACCATAAGCGGAAGTCATCTCCAATAAAGAGACCCCGGAAGAACCAAGCGCCAAGGTCAGGTCATGTGTTAATGGACTTCGGATACCCAATCGGGTTGAGAAATCAATCACGGGGGACACCCCGATCTGCTCCAATAAATTGATCGTGGCCAAGTTTCGAGAATAAGTGAGCGCGTCTCTTAAAGAAACAGGGCCATAAAATTTATTGGAGTAATTTTCTGGTTTCCATATTTTTCCATCGTCTGAATTTTCAAAGATGACAGGATTGTCTATCACAATAGAGGCAGGGGTAAAACCACGTTCGAGCGCCGCGCCAAAAATCATCGGCTTAAAGGCGGAACCTGGCTGTCTGCGCGATTGTATGGCGCGATTAAATTCTGATCGCCGAAAATCGTATCCGCCGACCATTGCCTTTATTGAGCCTGTTACAGGATCTAAAGCGATCAACGCCCCTTCCACCGGTGGCCCGTACGTGTAGCCTTTTCCTAACTTTCTCTTATACTTTTGCCGTGCTGTAATATCCTGAAGCCCTTTTTGTAAGGCTATTTCCGCCGCTTTTTGCATCTCTATATTGATGGGGGTGTCCACCGTATATCCCCCCTTGTAGATCAGATCGGCACCGTATCGCGTGATTAAGTATTGGCGAAGGTATTCATTGAAATAAGGCGCAACGTTTTCTTCTCCTATACTTTTCTCTCTAAACACAGGCTCATTGTTAATCGCTTTATTATATTGAGCTTGGGTAATATAAGCCTCTTCCCGCATTCGTCTTAATACCACATGCTGGCGGGTGATCCCTGCCTCTAAATGTTCGTAGGGAGAATAGTTGTTTGGCCCCTTGGGAAGCCCTGCGATATACGCGGCCTCTCCTAATGTAATGTCTTTGATATCTTTTCCGAAATAGGTTCTGGCCGCGATTGCCACGCCGTAAGCCCCTTCGCCAAAATAAATTTGGTTGAGATAAAGCTCTAGGATCTCATCTTTTGTGAGAACAGATTCAATTTTACGCGCGAGTAAAATCTCCTTAATTTTGCGTGTAATGGTTTTTTCTGGAGTTAGAAAAAGAGCGCGTGTAATTTGCTGGGTAATGGTGCTAGCCCCTTGCCGAACCTTTAGCCCCCGCAGATTGCGAATAAATGCGCCGGCAATGCGCAAAGGGTCAAACCCCTTATGTTCGTAAAATCGCGCGTCCTCAACGGCGAGGATTGCGTGAAACATATCGGGCGGTATTTCCGAAAGCGGCACAAAAACCCGTTTTTCGATATAGAACGTTCCGATAACGCGATGATCGTCCGAGAAAATACGCGTGGCTTGGCTCGGCTCATAATGCTTTAGTTTGTTAAGCTCCGGAAGATCTTGGGAAAAGAAATAAACGAGTCCTCCGGCAAGCCCTAAAGCAGCCACGCCCAAAGAAAGAATCACTAAAAGAGCGACCTTTCCCCATTGTTTCCAAGGGATACTATTGTGCGTTTTTTGTGACATATATCAAGGATTACGCAGTCGGCAAGGATTGCTTAACCGACTGCGTAATTTTTTTGTGTTACTTGTTCTTGTGTCGCTGTCTTTTTAACATCTTCTCATACTTATGTTTTCTCATCTTTTTTCTTCGTTTCTTTACGACACGCGACATACAAACTCCTTACGGTTCTGATTTTTGGTTTTCATTGACCTGCTGAATCACTTCTATTATAATCGGGTATGATTTCTTGTCTGCCCAACCTCTTGCATTCTAGCAGAATAATACCGCTTTCGTCACCTTTATCTTATTTTATCAAAAAAAGAGGTTCATGAAAAAACGAGCTGTTGATTTTGTCGTTGTGGGAAGTGGGGTTGCGGGGTTGCGCGCCGCAATTTCTGCCTCTTGTTTCGGCAATGTTCTGATTCTTAACAAAGGAAGTTTGAACGAGTCTGCATCGCAAAATGCGCAAGGCGGGGTAGCCACTGCTTTAAATGAGGAAGAGTCCGAAATTGATTCCCACTACCAAGACACCCTTTCTGCGGGACGAGGACTTTGTAATGCAGAAGCGGTGCGGGTTTTAGTCGAAGAAGGGCCAAAACGGATTCGTGAATTAATTGCATGGGGCGCAAGATTTGATAAAATTGGCGCGCAATATGCCACGGTTTTAGAGGGGGCACATACAAAGGATCGCATTATTAGGGCGCAGGGCGATGCCACGGGCGCGGAGATTGTTAAAACCCTTGTAACACAAGCCAGGAAAATTTCAAATCTGCAATTTCTTTCCAACCATTTTGCCTGTGATTTGATGATAGAAAACGGGGTTTGTCAAGGCATCTCTGTATTTGATCCTGAAGAAAATAACATCTATTCTGTGTTTGCAAAAGGGGTGATTCTGACCACAGGGGGGGCAGGACAGGTTTTTAGCCGCACCACCAATCCAGCCGTTGCAACAGGGGATGGCATTGCGATGGCCATTCGCGCAGGGGTTTTGGTTGCTGATATGGAGTTTGTGCAGTTTCATCCGACATCGTTATTTCTTCCCAACGCCCCTTCTTTTCTACTATCAGAGGCAATGCGGGGAGAAGGGGCATTGCTTAGAAATTCGCATGACAAACTGTTTATGTCTGCTTATCATCCCGCGGCCGAGCTTGCGCCGCGCGATATTGTAACCCGCGCAATATGGAATGAGATGCAGGAGGGAAAGACAGTTTATCTTGATCTGACGCATATCAAATCTTCCTTTGTCCGAGAACGATTTCCAACGATAGACAAAACGTGCCGCGCTTATGGCATTGATATCGCGCGAGACAAAATTCCGGTTGCCCCTGCGGCGCACTATATGATGGGCGGCATTAAAACAGATTTGTTTGGTAGAACAAGCATGGGTAGGCTTTGGGCCGCAGGAGAGGTTGCGGCTACCGGCGTGCATGGGGCAAATCGTCTGGCTTCAAACGCCTTGCTCGAAGGACTTGTTTTTGGCGCGCGGGTTGGAGAGGATTTACAGGATTTTTCGTCACAACCAGAAACGCCCCAGACCTCCTTGTTTGCCCCACGAGACGACACACAGGCCAAACATTCTGATGATTATTATTCTGCGCAAGACTGTGTCAAAAATACGATGTGGAACGATGTCGGAATTATTCGATCTTCCCTTTCTTTGGAACGCGCCATGAAAACGATGCAACAGTTTGCGTGGGTGATGTCCAATCAGACGTTGTCCAGATTGGCATTAGAAACGCGCAATCTCGTCATTGTGGCAGAGGCGATTATCACTGCGGCGCAAGCGCGAAAAGAAAGTATCGGCGCTCATTTTTTATCTGAAATTTGAAAATTCAAATTACTCGGATTGGCCGGGGCGTAGAGACTCGTGACAGATCTCACAATGATAAGCGGTTGGATCGTTTTTATGACGGCATTCCGGGCAAAGCAGATAACGCGGGAGATGCGACGGTATTTCTGTTAGACATTTAATACACCAAGAAACGTCAGGATCGTTCTCGGCACCGCACTTTAAACATTTCATTTTGTAGGGGCAAACGGAGATGTCTGCCCTAATATAGTAGAATAGATTTATCCGGTTGCAACAGGAATTAAATGCACGATGCTGTCTGTAAATCCGTGATTGCGAATCTCGTAAGGGTTCTCAAGATGCGTGATGGTCACCATTTTAATGGCATGATGCTTTGCCAAATTATCACAAACACCCACACAGATCTCACATCCCTTACATCGGTCTGCCGCAATATAAGCCGAGTTCCGTTTTGAATCAAACAAAATGGTATTGGATTCCGGACAAAACTGCGTGCAAAGACGGCAACTGGTTGACCCGCAAATCTCTATATCTACATCTGCAACATCATACATAATTAATCTCCCTAATTAAACAGCAACAGCCGTCTGCTCCAGATTCGATTCGGCCCAGCCATTCTCTATTGTATAATCATAAGCGGCCTTGACCGCCGCAAAATTTTTAGACACCAACTCCGCCTTCTTCGCAAATTTCTTCTCAATCACATTATCCAAAGAGGCCGTTCCCCCAGACACCACAAATCCCTTTCCTAGAAATCGCTCTTTCACAGACTGCTCTAACGATTCTAAAGTCGGCATCCCAATAATGCCGGCAATGGCACCGCACATGGCCATGTTGGTGGCAAGGTCTGTTCCTGCAACATCTACCGCGATTTTAGTGGCCGGGACATAACGCACCTTTGCGCCCAAGGTCTTTAACTCGTTCACCTGATCTGCAATCATGGGAACAGGCGTCTCACTGTTAATAATGACGACACCCGCCTTTTTTAAACCCCAATAAAAAGGCATGGTGTAAGATTTTCCATGGGTGATCACCTGCGGATGAAAAATAACAAGAATGTTTGGATAAATAATCTCTCCGATTTCATAGATATTATCTGCCGCAATCCGCACATAACTTTCAACCGGCGCCATTCTCTTTTCAGACCCAAAAAACGGAACCAGCGTAGACTCTCCGCCATTGATAATGACCCCATTGCTCAAAATATGAGAGGCAGTCACGACTCCCTGTCCGCCAATGCCAGCCATTCGAACGTTATATCGCTTAACCCTTCCCACTACACCATTTGTTGCCATTAAAACCTCCTTAATAAACTTCCCCTTAGCTTCGGTCGAGATGACACGCTATTTAGGCAATGCTCCACTAGTTTTCCAGAGCGACCCAACAAGGTCGCTATTCGCTTGCGGCCGGCGCATCCCCCTTTATTTTTCGTTTTTCTGCAACCAGATTGTCCCAGTACGCTTTTGCATCATCTGAGAAATATTCTTGAAATTGATAACGGGCGTTCTCGACCTCTTTCGCATCGTCCATCACCTTTGGCGTGGGAATCGCGTACTCAATGTTGCAAGACGTATAAGCCTGAACAAAAGTAGGCCCAACCTCGCGCGCAATTAAAACGGCCTTCTGAATCGCGGCGGCCACACGGTTTGGATTGGTTGGAACCACACGCACAATGTAAGCCACACCCGCTGTTTTGGCTAAACCCATCATATCCATCTTCTCGAATTTCTTTCCGTTGGGCGCCATCTTTAGGACCATCCCTTTTTGGGTCATGCCCGATTCCTGTCCACCCGTGTTCCCATAAACCTCGTTGTCCAACATCACGGTTGTAAATTTCTCTTTTCTAAACCAACTGTGCATCACCATTGAGAACCCAATGTCGGCAAGACCCCCATCTCCAGCGGCCACAATCACATCTTTTGGCTTGTCCTCAAACCGAATGCCAAGACCCCGCTTTAACCCAGAAGCCACAGCATTGGTGTCTCCATAGTTTCCGTAGATAAACGGAACAGCACCTTGCGAAAGAACCAAACGCCCGCACCCAGCAGTACCCACAAATATAGTATTTTCAGGATTGGGAAGGGCAACATACATCGTTCGAATAAAAAGCGTCATGGCGCAACCCGCACACATCGGATGCTCTTCGATTAACTCCTTAAACGACCCCATTTCGGAGACCTTACGCGGAGAAGTAAATTGACTGTCCTTGACCAAGTCATAATACTCTTGCGGCAAATACTGTTCAAAACCCGGCGATACGCGAACTGTTTCTACTGACATGACACACCTCCCATCATTTAGTTAAGACCTCATCGTCTCTAGTGTTTCTTATCACCCAAAACGTATTCCAACAGCAACTCTGTTGGCATGGACATTCCGCCAAAAACACGTGGCCCAGAAATAATTCGCTCTGTTCTTGGAACGACATTCCGAACCTCTTTTGCAAGCCATCCCGGATAATTAAACTCTGGAATGACAATCTTCTCCGCATGATCCAACGCCTCAATCAGTTCCTGATGCGGGAACGGCCTCAAAGATTTCACTTTGATCAGACCGACATCCCCGCCTTGTTCTGTGGCCTGACGCACAGCCTCACGAGATTGTGAAACAGCGGCGCCAGAGGCAACAATCATTGTTTTTGCGTTCGGATTAACCACCTCAATCAATCCCCCCAGCCATCTCTTGAGCCATTTTCTGGATCGCTCTGCGGCGGCCCATGTTTCCTGTTGCCAAGAGGCGTGCATCTGATAGGAGATAAAGTTTGACTTCTGAATCGGCGCATCACGGGAGATACGAATCGGCGGATTTTCATTGTCCATCATCGGAACGGCCTCATGATAACAAGCGCGAGGAGGCAGTTTAATATCGTCCGCAGGAAGTCTCACCCATCCGCGCGCATGGGTCACAAAAAACCCATCCACGGCAACGGCGACAGGCAGTGTGACTTCCGGTTTTTCTCCGACCATATATCCAATAATGGGGTAATCATAAAAGTCTTGCTGATTTTCTGCGTGCAGAACAATCAAGCCGGTATTCAACAGATAAGAGATTTCAATGTTGTCTGGCTGAATGGCCAGCGGGGTATTAATCACACGACACATGACCAGTAACATCGCAGGCGTGCGTGCCCCCGGCCATGAAGCAATCGCTTCAATCCCGCGCATCAGGCCAGGGCCAGCAGTTGCAGTGAGACATCGCACACCAGATCGGGACGCCCCGGCAATCGCTGAAAACGTACCATATTCTTCCTCTGCCCGGTAGTAATCTTTCAGATACCCCTCGGCATAAAGATACCCAACCTGTTGCATTGTTTCACTCTGCGGCGTAATAGGATACGAAATAGCAATGTCAACATTAGACCGCCGAACAGCTTCTTTGGCGGCCTCGCTTCCTGTAATAAATGTTTTTTTGCGCGGGGCCTCTAAAATAAGATAGTCAGGATCCACCACACGCTGTGCGGCCGCCCCTTTTTTGGACTCTGCTTTTGGAGGGGCCGCAACAGCAGAAATGACATCCCCTTGCGGATTTGTTTTTACTTCCTCTTCAAGTCCTTCAGCCATCTTATCACCTCCCGAACATTGTGTTTATTCTAGCGGCACAACGAGGCCGCTAATACCGCTGGCGGCCGTTGCCGCCGTCTAAACCACGCCTAAACCTCGTGGTTATCCTAGCGGCCCAACGAGGCCGCTAATACCGCAGGCGGCCGTTGCCGCCTACTCTTCGTTTTCATCTAAACCACGTTCTAACTCGTGGCTTAATCCATGTCCAACATGAGACGTATCTTCTTGCGGACGTTCAATATCAGCACCTGCTAAATGTGCCCGTTGCGCCCAACCCGAAGGAATAATACCATGCCCTTCGTAAAGAGGTTTGACGCCATTTTTCTTGACCCGTCGAAGTGTCTCTGCGAATTTATACAGTTTGTCTGCGCCCACATTCGGAATGGACGCCATTGCATCTTCATGGCCCGCCTCAGCGCAAAGTGCAATCGTATAGCAATTTGTACCAGCTCGGATCATTTTTAACGTTACATTTGCAAAATGGCAATGAACCCCCACAAAAATACAAGCCTCGATTTTATTGTGCCAGATGGTTAAGTTCGGATGACACGGGTTGATCACCGCTTCGGGATCAATTTTAGGATAGATCGGGCGATAATCAGGCATGGGAATAATACGAACACCGGGAATCTCATGGGCGATTTCAAAAAACGGATTTGATTTTTCCCGTGTATGCTCGTTCCAACCCCAAATCATCAAAGGCCCCGGGAAAAGGGTCGGATTTTTACGGGTCAACAAAGCCTTCGCCGCCGCCTCCATAGACGCATCTTCAGAGACAATCTGTCCTTCTAATAGACCCTCTCCCTCTTCAGGAAGCGTGACCCCCATATAGGCCGCCGACGGGGGCAACAATCCCTCAGGCCCCGGCAACACCGCATACGTAGATTTTGTTGAAGACATATTTACGATTCTCCTCTTGTATGAAATAGCAAAGTAAACAACCTACAAAATAATGTCGCATTGTATACCCGTGTAGTGATTGCTGTCAAATGGAATTTTGCTCCTGTAGAACCAAAGTGATCATGTCCCCTTTTTGTTATTTAACGAGATCGACTTTAGGCCGACCAAAATAAAAACCATCTATCGGTAGGCAGTGGCACATGTTCCTGTGCCACTGCCTACCGCTTGAACTTTTCAGATTGATTCAGTATTGTCTTAAGAAGCATCGCTTCTCCTTCCAAAGTAAGATGATCTTTCGTGAAAAAAACCATCCTACCTAAAATTAAGAAGCGATACGCTATTTTTTCGCAGCACTCATTTTATAGCCACAAATTCTGCGGAAGAGCCAAATTATGATTCATTTTTGGGCAAAGACAACATCAGAAGGCAAGCCCGGCATTTCCGTTCATGACCACATGGTGAATGTCGGATGTGTGGCACAGTGCATTGCCGAAGCAGTTCCAGCATTGCTTGCTCAGTTTCAGATGGAATCATCAGTGGTCGGTGCCCTTGCCGCTCTTCACGACCTTGGCAAAATATCTCCCGGTTTTCAACGAAAATGTGCAGTATGGTTGCAAGAGAACAGGTTGACGGATATTGCCCGTAATGGGTGTTGGGATACGGAAATGGAATCGGACCACAGCAAAGTTTCGCATTCTGTAATTCAGAATTTCTTGTGTCAGCAAGGGATTCCTGTAGAGTCAGCCCAGTATATAGCGACAGTTCTTGGAGCACATCATGGGAAAATAAAATATCTTCCCAATGCCCATGGAATAAGGCCATCAGGACAAATTACGGAGACTAACAGCGGGATTGACTGGAATGGTGAACGGCAAAGGTGTGCGCAACGGCTGTGGAACTATTTCAATCTGGGTCATTTCTCCATTGCCATTACTGACAATTCTCCCGCAATCTGGTGGCTTGCCGGGCTTACTTCCATCGCAGACTGGATCGGTTCCGATGAGCGGTTTTTCTCTCCGGATCGACGGACAGAAGAAGTAGATGTTCCATCCCTTGCCCGCAATGCACTCGACGCAATCGGCTTTCGGCGACCCGAATTTATTCGAGATCTTTCGTTTCATGATTTATTCCACGATTCTGAAAAGCCTGAAGTACGCTGGGCGCCCAATGAGATGCAGGAGAAATCGCTTGCCATTGTGAGCGCGCCCGGAGTCTATGTTATCGAAGCGCCAATGGGTATGGGCAAAACTGAAGCGGCGCTATGGGCGGCCTATCAGTTGCTTGTTGCCGGAAAAGCAACGGGAATCTATTTCGCGCTTCCTACGCAGGCAACCAGTAACCGGATGCACTTGCGCATGAAAGAATTTGTACGGCGTATTTGTCGCACCTCCAATGCGACGCGCCTCATTCATGGAAACTCATGGCTAATCGATGAGGAGGAAGCGCTGTTGCCGGTTGCTACAAGCCATGATGCTGAATGTGAAGATGCTCGCACTGGGCGGGACTGGTTTTCCTCGGCAAAGAGGGCGCTGATTGCTCCTTTTGGCGTCGGCACGGTTGATCAGGCATTGCTGGGTGTGGTGGCGGCCAAGCATTTCTTTGTTAGGCATTTTGCGCTTGCCGGAAAAGTGGTGATTCTTGATGAGATACATTCCTATGATCTTTACACTGGAACGCTAATAGACAAGCTGATTTCAACCCTCGAATCGCTGGGCTGTACGGTTATTATTCTATCTGCCACACTCACGGGAAAGCGGCGTGGGCAAATTGTATCTTGCCTCGAAGATGATGAGGGTAATGCAAAACTGCCCTATCCGCTGATCACCGGACGTAGCGAAGGGCATCCGCTCAAGTCAGTGGCGACAACGCCCCCTGCGCCTCGAACCGTCAAGATAGACTTTGTTACTTTAGAGAATGCCACAGAGGAGGCGATTGCAGTTGCTCGCAATGGCGGAGCCGTGCTCTCTATATACAACACTATTGGAGCCGCCCAGAAACAATATCAACGGTTCGAAGGACTGGTTCAAGATGCCTTTCCCATCGGCCTTCTTCATTCGCGGTTCCCTTACTGGCGGCGTGAAATGATTGAAGAAGAGTGGATGGAGCGGCTTGACAAAAGCGGGAAAAAGCGGTGTGGTTCGATTCTCGTCTCCACCCAGATTGTCGAACAAAGTGTTGATCTTGATGCCGATCTAATCATTACAGAACTGGCACCTACAGATATGCTTCTTCAACGCCTTGGACGGCTCTGGCGTCATGAGCGGAGAAAGCGACCGGTTGATGCGGCCAGATTCCGTATCATAAAAGAGGAAAAGAGCATTGAAGAATTCCGAAGCATGGAGCCGAAGGCGATAGTGGCAGCGTTGGGAGGGAAGGCACATGTGTATGACCCGTTTATCCTGTTGAGAACGCTTCAACTATGGGAAAACTATTCGAACGTTGTTATTCCAACACAGATACGAGAGTTGATTGAAGCAACATATAGAGACCGTGACGATGACCCAAAATCATGGGAGAAACTTTTTGATGACCGATTCGTACGAAATTCAAATGAACGCTTTAAAGCGGCAATGAACAGCAACTATTGGCAACTGCAATTATCGGATGAAGAAGGCGTTCAAACGCGTCTTAACGAGATGCCTACGATTGCTCTGGTACTTTGCCGGAGTATTACCGAAAAGAAAGTGGTTTTTATTGATGGTACTTCCGCGATCCTCGGCGGGAAGGAGTTCCAACTTGCCACGGCCCAGACAATTCATAAGAATCTGGTGAAGGTTCCAAAATACTGTTTCGATAATATTGCATCGTGCCCCGCTTTTACATATACTGAAAAACATACTCTGAAATCAAAAACTCGTCCTGATCATGTTAAACATTATATCCACGGAGTACATAGTGTCGGAATCGTTGCGGAGAGTGGAGCGGTCAGGGTGAAGGGATTAAAGCACGGAACCCGGCTTTTCTATTCTGATGAACTTGGGCTTGTCATTGAAAACTCGTCTGGAAAGGAGGAGTTATGAATGTTACCTTTGACCCATGGATACCGGTGGTAACTACCACGGGTAAATCGGAACTGGCAAGCTTATGCGCTGTGCTTTCAGAAGGTGAGAAGTTTGCCGACCTGGCGGTGCGTCCACATGAACGGGTTTCCCTGATGCGGCTCTTTCTCTGCGTTGCCCATGCCGCACTCAACGGCCCAAGGAATTATGGCGAGTGGTGCGACGTGCCGAAACGGTTGCCTGAAGCAGTGATGACGTACCTGACGGAATGGAAGGATTCGTTTGAGTTGTTTCACAACGAGAAACCGTGGTTGCAGGTGGCGGGGTTGAGCAAGGATGTTGCCGGTCAGGATAAGGCTGGAGATATTTCTGACTGGACACCTGTCTCAAAGCTTAACTTTTCCTATGCTACAGGAAATAACACGACGCTTTTCGACCATGGCGGAATGAGCGAGAATAGAAGTATTCCCCTTACTGAAACCATTCTCTCCATGTTGACTTATCAGTGTTTTTCACCGGGAGGGTTGATTTCTCAGGTTTATTGGAATGGAGCCCAGAGCGGGAAATCATCGAAAGACGGCCCTTGTGTGCCAGCATCAATGATACATGCATTTCTACGCGGGAAAAACCTTATTGAGACGATTCACCTTAATCTGCCAACCCTTGACGACATCCGTTTCGGTTATGGAGAAGGGATGTTTGGGAAACCAGTATGGGAGCAGTTTCCTACTTCGCTAAAAGATGTGCCCAACACTGAAAATGCCACCGCAACATATGTGGGGCGCCTCGTGCCCATAACTCGGTTCATTCGTCTACATTCTGCCGGAGAACGGATGCTCTTGGGAGACGGACTTGTGTACCCTTCTTTCACCAGTGGATTTCCTCAAGAGCCAACGGCAACAGTGGTAATAAGAAAGAAAGGAGAAAAGGAAGAGCGAGCATTACTTTCATGCCGACCCGCAAAGGCACTCTGGCGTGAACTTGCGGCTGTCGTTGTTAAACGAAAGGCGGAAGGGGTAGGCGGTCCTTTGTCTCTTCGTGCCATTCAAGACGGAAAGGGTTTTGATTTACTTGTTGCGGCAATGGCACGCGATAAGGCAACGATTGTTGATACGGCAGAATCGGTCTTTCACATCCCCGCCCGCCTTCATACTCCTGAAGGAACCGTAACCTATGAATTCGAGGTAAAAAAATCCGAGTCATTGGCGAGCCGATTGGGCTGGGCTATTGAAGAGTATCGAAAAGAAATGGATGGTGGATGGGAAGGCAGGATGAAAGGGGCTGGGCCGGGTGCGTGGAAACTGAAGGAAAAACTGCACTCCATTGCAACTACCCACTATTGGACAACCGTCGAAAAGAATCTCCCGCTCCTGATGACTCACATCGAAGCGATCGGTACCGATGCGGCAATGCCGACCCGTGAAGCCTGGAACAAGATGATTTTTGCGACGGCCTGTGGAGCTTACCGCATCGCTTGCGGGCAGGAGACGCCACGGCAGATGCGCGCTTTTGCCAAAGGTTGGGAAAAGTTGACGGGCAAGAAACAAGAGTCTGGATCGGAAACAAAAGACAATGATTAAGGAGGGGGGGGAATGAGCAAGTTGATTGAGAGGGTCAGCAGATACAAAGACAACAGGGGAATGATGTCAAACCTGCGCTGCATACTTGTGGAAAATAAAAAACATCGGGCATGGCCTGCGTTGAATCGACTGGGGGTGGCGATCAATGATGATGTTTCAGCGTTCATTGCCGGCCTCTTCGCCACCCACCCTGAAGAGACGACCACTGGAAATTTCGGTTACACTTGCAAGGTCATAGAGCAGCGGAGAGGTGACAAACGAAGCGATGACAACAAGTTGACTGCGACCGAACGGCGATTCCAACATTTACTCAGTGCCGAAGGTGGGACCGAGTTGAACAATCGCATCCTAAGAATGGTTCTTATGGCAAAAGCACAGGGCGTTCCGGTTAACTATGCAAAACTGGAGAATGATCTGAAATTCTGGAATGTGAGTGACCGGACCAAAACTGAATGGGCAACCGCATTCTGGACACAAGGTGCCTTAAGTGTGTCCGAGGAGGCTGTATGAATTGGCTTGCACGTATTGATGTTGACGCCGAAACCGCCCGTGCAGAAAAGATATGGGACAGCTATGCTTGGCACCAAAAACTATGGGAAGGTTGCTTCCCTGGAGACCCGGATGCCAAACGTGATTTTTTGACTCGAATCGACCCCCTTGAAGGGGCGTTCCGGCTCTGGGTTTTGGCAAAGAGAGACCCGCCGGTACGACCGCAATGGTGTCCCCCCGATGGTTTTGCCCTCATGGAGATTGCCGCGTCATTTCTCTCTCATCGGTACTATGCCTTTGACTTGCGTGCCAACCCAGTGAAAACAATTGTGCAACGAAGTCCTAGGGGAGAGACCATATTACGCTCCAATGGAAAACGGACGCATGGGAAGCGGGTGCCGCTCATAAAACCGGAAGAGCTACGCGCGTGGCTTATCCACAAGGGAAAAGTTAGATGCCGGGATAAGGGTACGGGGTTAGATATCCCTGGTGGATTCCGAATCGTGGAAGAAAAGCCTCTTGAAGTCAGCCCGATGATCGCAAGCTATTTTCGCAAGAAGGGGCAGGCTGGATATCATGGGGGCGTCCAGTTTCGAGGAACCCTGGAAGTGACTGACCCGAAGGCGTTTATCGAGACCTATCAATCGGGGATCGGCAGTGCCAAGGGCTTCGGTTTCGGCCTGTTGTTGCTTGCACCAATGAATCTGGAATCAAAAAAACCATAACATAAGGAGAATAACCATGAAACATCTGGAACTGCATATCATTCAATCCGTCCCTGTTGCGTGTCTCAACCGCGATGATCTCAATTCACCCAAGACGGCGGTCTTTGGCGGCGTTCAGCGGGCACGTGTATCAAGCCAGTCGTGGAAGCGAGCGATTCGGGAGATGGCAAAGGAGATTTCCCCACAGCAATTCAAGGGGGAACGAACCCGATTGATGTTTGATCCCCTTGTCAAGGCAATGGAGGCCGTCGGTCTTACTGCCGATGATGCCGTTGATGGCGCAAAGAAAGTTGTCGATGCGTTGGTGAATCTCGATCCCAAGTCGACCGACAAAGTGAAATCAAAAACCCTCTATTTCATGTCTCCGCTTGAACTTCAAACTCTTGCCAAAACCTACGCCGAAACAAAGGATGTAAAAAAAACGCTGAAATCGGTTGATGCGAAATCCTTGAAAGATGCTGCTGACATCGCCCTATTTGGTCGCATGGTTGCCAACGACCATTCTTTAACCGTCGAAGCGGCCTCCATGTTCTCTCATGCCCTTTCCACCCACAAGGTTGATAATGAAATCGACTTCTTTGCCGCAGTGGCCGAGCGACAACCCAAAGAAGAATCCGGCGCAGGAATGACCGGTACGCTGGAGTTCAATTCTGCAACCTACTACCGCTTTGCAGCTCTCAACCTCGACATGCTTGCCGATGAAGAACACCTTAAGGATATGACCAGAGAAGAGCGGCAGACTGTGGTACGAACTTTTGTAGAAGCAACAATTAAGGCCATTCCAGGAGCACGAAAGAATACTATGAATGGTAACACGCTCCCGGTCTTCGTACTCGGCATTGTGCGGGAAAAGGGGCATCCGGTTCAACTGGTCAATGCCTTTGAAAGTCCAGTTCTTTCCTCACAGGGTTATGCTGACAAGGCAGTTGCACTGTTGAAATTGGAGTATGAAAACCTCGCTAAAATTTGGGGCATCGAATCTATTTTTAAAGAGGCGATTCCTGATGTCAGCCTGAAAACCTTTCTTGACGGGATGGTGGAACATGTCATCTGATATTCGCTTTCTGGCCCTTCGTCTGGAGGGTCCCCTGCAATCATGGGGATTCGACAGCCAGTACAACCGCCGCAACACAGGCTTGATGCCGACAAAGAGTGCCATAGCCGGGATGTGCTGTGCCGCTCTTGGCTTCTCACGTGGAAGTGATGAAGAAAGAAAATTTCTGGAAGATTTTAGAGGTCTAAAAATGACCGCTATTTCAATTCCACGAAAAATAAAAAACCGTTACAAAGAAGAAATGACTGAATTAAAAGTTCGTCGCCTGCAGGACTACCACACCGTACAAAATACAAAAACTGCTAAAGGAGATATCAAAGATTGCCATATTACGCATCGTCAATATCTGACGGATGCGGCCTTCGGCGTCCTTCTCGAAGGGGAGGAGGCTCTGTTGAATGAAATCGTTGTTGCGCTCGTTGATCCGGTTTGGGGCATCTGGCTCGGGCGCAAGACCTGTATTCCATCTGCCCCGGTGCTTGCCGGATTGAAAGAAAATAGGGACGACGCGTTGCATCTCCTCATTGGAGAAAATCCGATTGAATCGTTCACTCGACAGGAGGACGTGGACAACTTTGCCGAAGGTTGCGACTCGCTTTCAGATGCGCCGGTATCGTTTGCAACAGAGCGGAGGTTGTTTTCTCCGAGAAGAGTCAAGAGAGAAGAAAGAAGGTTACAAGGAGGGATAGCTTGAGGCCATTGTATGGGCCGGAAGGCCTTTGGTTGCGGCTTGTTTCTGGTGCGGCGTTTGGTTTAGATTCGTCGTGTTATTTCATTTAGGGGCTAAACATGGACTGGAAAAATCATATTGAACCTACTGTCGGTATTTGTGGGGGCAGACCGCATGTCAAGGGCACCCGCCTTACAGTGGAATTTTTGCTGGGTCTTAAGGCGGCGGGCTGGACGGGGGCGCAAATTCTTGAAAACTACCCACAAATCAGTGCGGATAGTTTGCTCGCGGTATTTGCTTTTGCGCAGGCGCTGATTGAAGAAGAGACCTATCTGCCGTTGCCCCACGTTGCCTGATGAAGTGGCTGGCGGACGAAAATATTCCAAATAGCGCAATCGCTCTACTGCGTCAGTGCGAAAATGAGTGATCTTCTCCCTCCACTCAAACCCCTCATGATGAAAGAGCGTCTATCCGTCCTTTTCATGGAAAAGGGCAACCTAGACGTGTTGGATGGGGCCTTCGTGGTGGTGGACAAAACGGGTGTTCGGACGCATATCCCCGTGGGCGGCGTGGCATGTCTGATGCTGGAACCCGGCACTAGGGTTTCCCATGCCGCAGTGACCTTGGCGGCTCATGTGGGGTGTC
>Ga0213870_1000121_pt1 | contig 39232 bp, 41 predicted proteins | sample WICALVC2017_Meta_FD_160119 | JGI IMG/M metagenome (GOLD analysis project Ga0213870, IMG submission 160119) | Freshwater microbial communities from subterranean cave lake in Wind Cave National Park, South Dakota, United States - WICALVC2017 | ecosystem: Environmental > Aquatic > Deep subsurface >...
GCACGAGAAACCGGGGGCCTGCAAGACGTTTTTCTTCTTCTCCTGGAGTTGCTGACACAAAGACTGCCCTTGTGGATTTCTCCCAAAACTCCTCATACCGTAAAGGCCTGTTGTCAATTGCAGAGGGTAAACGAAAGCCATAGTCAATGAGTACGCTTTTCCTTGCCTTGTCCTGTACTGCCATTGCCCTCACTTGGGGAAGAGTCTGGTGGGATTCGTCAACGAACAGTAAGAAGTTTTTTGGGAAATAATCAATAAGGGAGAATGGCGAGCTTCCAGGTTTTCGGAACTCCAAATGTCTTGAATAGTTTTCAATGCCGTGGCAGTAGCCAGACTCTTGCATCATCTCAAGGTCAAAACTGGTTCTTTGCTCTAAGCGCTGTGCTTCTAAGAGCTTTTTTGCTTTGCGAAGTGCCTCGAGTCGTTCTTGGAGTTCCAAACGGATGTTCTCCATTGCAATACCGAGCTTTTCCTGGGGCGTTACCCAGAACTTTGCAGGGTATAAGGTGTAGGACCGAGGAGAAACTATGGTATCTCCATCAAACTCAACCCTTACCATCTCTTTGCCTGTTACCACAGAGATTTCCACCACGTCTCCCCGAACCCGAAAGGTACCCGGCTGAAAATCAATGTCATTCCTTTCATACTGTAGCGAGGTGAGGTGTGAGAGAAAACCCTTTCGTGTGATTTTTTGCCCTACCTTTATTTCAAGGGCAACCCGCTGGTATTCTTCAGGCGACCCAATATTGTAGATGCAAGAAACCGAAGCCACAACGATAACATCTTTTCTTGTGAGCACGTCTTGCACTGCTTCGTGACGGAGACGATCCAGCACTTCGTTGATTTTTGCGTCCTTTTCAATATAGGTGTCCGATTGGGGAATATATGCTTCTGGCTGATAGTAGTCATAGTACGAAACAAAAAAGTGCACGCCGTTGTTCGGGAAGAATTCCTTGAATTCCTGGTACAATTGCGCAGCCAAGGTTTTGTTTGGAGAAATGACGAGGGTTGGTCTTTGAGTTCTTGCAATGACGTTTGACATGGTAAAAGTTTTCCCAGAGCCCGTCACGCCCAAGAGCACCTGGCGCGTTGCGCCCTGCGCAATGTTCTTGGCGAGCTTCTCAATCGCCTGGGGCTGGTCGCCAGTTGGACGAAACTTTGAAACGAGTTGAAATTGCATTAGAATGAATCTACCATGATCTCTTACCTTACAGGAACAGTTATTCTCAAGGATGAGGGCAGCATTGTTATTGACGTGCAGGGAGTTGGGTATAAGGTGTTTCTTGCTCCTCAAAACCTTCAAGACTTTAAAGTCGGCCAGGGAGGGGCAGTATTCTGCTTTCTCTATGTGAAAGAAGACAGAATGGAGCTCTACGGGTTCAAGACCGCAGAGCAGTTAAAGATGTTTGAAGTGCTCAACACCATTTCTGGGGTTGGGCCAAAAGCGGGTCTCGCCCTCTCCTCTCTTGGTAGCATAGAGGACTTTCAAAAAGCAATCAAAGAGCGCAACGAGCAGTTTTTTGCTGGTACAAAGGGCATTGGAAAGAAAAAGATCCAAAAGATCATCGTTGAGCTCACAGGGAAACTTGACGACTTCGCTCTCCCTGGAAAAGATGTGGAAGCAGACGAGGCAGTGTACGCGCTTGTGCGCCTCGGATTTTCTTTAATCGTTGCTCGTACTGCCTTGCAAGAAGTTTCTCCTCAAGTAAAGGATGTTCAACAGAGAATCAAAGAAGCATTAAAACTTTTAGGCAAACGGTAGTATGCGAAAATTCGCTCCTCAGTTTCTCCTTTCTTGGTATCACTTTGGGTGGGCGGTTTTGGGGGCTGTACTCTATGGATTTCCCGCAAGAAACATGCGGGTGATTGGGGTGACGGGGACAAACGGGAAGTCCACGACCGTTGAGATGATTTCAAGGATTTTGCGCGAGGCGGGTTTTAAAACAGCTTCCCTTTCTTCAATTCGGTTTCAAATAAACGAGAAAGAATGGCGCAACAAACTCAAAATGACCATGCCTGGCCGCTTTGTGATTCAAAGATTTTTGAGGCAGGCAGTAGATGCTGGATGTACCCACGCAGTAATTGAAGTAACCTCGGAAGGAATCCTTCAGCATCGCCACAGGTTTCTCAATTTCCACACGGCGGTGTTCACGAATCTTTCCCCAGAGCACATTGAGCGCCACGGCTCATTTGAAAAATACCGCGAGGCGAAAGGAGAGCTATTCAAAGTCGCAAAAAAGGTGCACGTGATAAACGCCGACGACCCAAACGCGCAATACTTTTTGCAGTTCCCCGCGAAGACCGTGATAACTTATTCTTTGGCTGACGCAAAAGACATGGACCTCCACCTTAAGCTCTTGGGTACATTCAATATTTCCAATGCATTGGCTGCGACTGCGGTAGCAAAAAACCTAGGCATTTCTTCGGATATTTCCAAGAGAGCATTAGAAAGAATAGAAGGAGTGCCTGGTAGAATGGAGCTTGTGGTCAAGGAGCCCTTCAGGGTTGTTGTTGATTATGCGTTTACTCCGGCAGCCCTCGAAAAGGTCTATCAAACTTTTCGAGAAAATTCGAAATTCGAAATTCGAAATTCGAAATTAATTTGCGTGCTCGGGGCGGCCGGGGGTGGAAGAGACAAATGGAAGCGCCCGGTACTGGGAAAACTTGCTGCAACCTATTGCGACAGGATTATCGTCACTAACGAAGACCCCTACGACGAGGATCCGATGGCCATCATTGAACAAGTAGCTAAGGGAGCAGAGCAGATCCGTATAAATCAGCAGAATCCGCATGAATCCGCGGTTCTCAAAATTCTCGATCGGAGAGAAGCCATCGCAAAAGCTCTTTTTTTTGCCAAGCCAGGCGATACGGTTGTTATTACCGGCAAGGGTTGCGAAGATTCTATTGCAGTGAAAGGAGGCAAAAAAATCCCGTGGGACGATAGAGAAGTGGTGCGAGAAGAATTCCGCCAACTCGACAGTCAGAGCAATATATGATAGAGTTAAAACGATTTAAATGAATTGCAAGGTTTGTCTAATTCATTTTTTCTTTTATGACCTCGAAACTTCCAAAAAGCGTTCGTATATTTATTCGCAGGGAAAAGGCTCGCATACGGCGGGAGGTTTTAGAGCCCCAAAAGCAGCAAGAGTTTATTGCTAAGCTTTATGCAAGGTTTGCATTGCAAAAGCAATCATGAAATACACGTATTCTTCTGCGCAATCAGTTGAGAAACTTGATCCAAAAGTTGCTCAACTTTGCGTAACTGAAGAAAAAGAAAGTTATGTGTTGCACCAAGAGTCTGGCAGAAATGTCGTGCGTCTGGGAGTAGAAGACCGAAAGAGCGTGACGAGAAGACAACTAGTACTCCTTGCAAGACGGGGCATTGCGCTTGCCAAGTCCCAGAGAATAAAACGCCTCGCAGTTTCTTTGGCCGATTTTACGTTTCCTCATTTGCGCATGAGCGAAATGGCAATTGGAGAACTTTTCGCCGTGAACTTTGAGATGGCAAATTACGAGTTTGTAAAGTATAAAACTCCGCCCAAAGGCGGATGGAGTATGGTAGAAGAGATTGTGGTGTATGGAAAGATCGGAAAGGAAGCCAAAAAAGGAATTGAAAAAGGAAGAATCGTTGGGGAGGCGGTGAATGCAGCAAGAACGCTTTCAAATACTCCAGGAGGAGAAATGACCCCCCGCGTTCTTGCAAAAGCAGCTCAAGATGCGGCAAAGAATACAAATGTTCTCGTGCGCATACTTGGTTTGAAGGAGATGCAGAAACTTTCTATGGGAGGAGTGCTCGGAGTGGCAAAAGGATCTTTAGAAGAGCCCCAGTTCATCATTGCAGAGTATTTTGGAGGAGGAAAGAAGGAACAACCCATTGTGTTAGTAGGGAAGGGAGTAACGTTTGATACGGGTGGATTAAACATCAAGCCAGGAGACGCAATGAACGAAATGCACATGGATATGTCTGGGGGAGCTGCAGTTCTCCTTGCGGTCATTCTTGGCGCAAAACTCGGGCTGAAGAAGAATGTCGTGGCCCTTGTCCCTGCGGTTGAGAATATGCCGTCGGGTTCCAGCTACAGGCCCGGTGATATTCTTAGAACGATGTCTGGCAAAACCATCGAGGTATTAAATACGGATGCAGAAGGAAGGATTATTCTAGCGGATGCCCTTACGTATGCAAAAAAGTATCGCCCACGACTCGTGGTAGACGTGGCAACCCTTGCAGGAGCTACCATGTCAGCCCTGGGGCAGCGCGCCTCTGCTATCTACACAAGGGATGAAAAACTTGAAAAACTCTTTCGCGAACTGGGAGAAGAAAGCGGAGACTATGTGTGGCCCCTGCCCTTGTGGGATGAGTACGAGGAGGACATCAAGGGAACGTTTGGGGATGTTATCAACCTGGGAAAGACAAAGTATGGAGGAGCAATCACCGGCGCCATCTTCCTTTACCAGTTTGCAAAGGATTATCCCTGGGTACACATTGATATTTGCCCCCGCATGACTTCCATAGAAGGAGAGTTTCTTGCCAAAGGCGCAACAGGCGTGCCCGTGCGTTTGCTCATAAAGATATTGGAACGCCTGTAATTGTCCTCGTAGTTGAATGGATACAATGTCTCCCTCCGAAGGAGGCGATGCAGGTTCGATTCCTGCCGAGGACACCATTTTTGTTTTCTCCTTCCTTTCCTGGTATACTTTTGGTATGGCAAAAAAAACCACTGACTACATCAGAAAATACAAGATCTGCGTTTCGGGTTCTGCTGCCTTTGATAATTGCGCTCCAGACCGTTGCCTTCCGGGTCACTGCACTCCAAATGCAAAAGAGCTTGCAAAAGAGGTGGGAAGACAGATTATAAAACAGGGAGCTATTTTACTCACAGGCGCCACCACGGGCATTCCCTATTGGGCAGCTGTGGGAGCAAACGAGATGAACGGGATATCCATAGGGTTTTCTCCTGCTTCCACAGAAAAAGAGCACGTAAAGGTGTACCGGCTCCCCACAGACGCCTTTGACGTTATTGTGTATACCGGATTTGGGTACGCTGGTCGCAACCTTATTCTCACGCGCGCGGCTGACGCCGTGATTGTCATTTGCGGAAGAATGGGCACGCTCAACGAATTCACTGTTGCTTTTGAAGACAAGAAGCCGGTTGGAGTGCTGGAGGGCAGTGGAGGAACTGCGGACAAAATTGACTTTCTTTTCAAGGGCGGATATCGGGGTAAAAAGAAAATCATCACGAACAATAATCCCAAAGTTCTGGTGCAAGAACTCATCAACATGATCAAAAAAGAAAAAGACAACAATCATGCACCACGTAGGGGTAAAGGTCGAAAGAAAACATAGCTATTTTCATACTATGGAAAAGAAAATAATCAAAAAATCGAAGGAAAAACTCATCGGCAAAATTGCCCACTATTACGATAAAATCAAGGTTGCGGCAGTAACCCTTAAGGATACTCTTTCTCAGGGCGATACCATTCGCATTGAAGGAGGCGGAAAGTCTTTCACCCAGGAGATAGACTCCATGCAGATTGAGCATGAGCAGGTGAAAAAGGCAAAGAAAGGGGAAGACGTAGGATTTAAGGTAAATCAAAAAGTGCGCGAGGGCTATAGAGTGTTCAAAGTATGAGTAGTTTTGTGTTAGCGGTCTCCACCATGGTGGGGACTATTGTTGGGGCTGGCATATTCGGCATTCCCTATGTTGTAACAATAAGCGGGGTTGTTCCCAGCATTTTTTATTTCTTTCTTATTGGAGCCGTGGTTGCATTACTCCACCTCTTTTTTGGAGAAGTGTGTCTGCGTACCTCAGGGAAACACCGACTCGTAGGGTATGCTCAAATGTATTTGGGTTCGTGGGGAAAGCTTGCGTCAACCCTCATACTTGTGTTTGTGCTGCTCGGAACCTTGCTGGCCTATCTTATCCTTGTGGGTGATTTTGCTCAGATTATATTTGAGAAAATCTCGCTTCCCCTTGTTCTCGTTCCTATTCTCTTTAGTATTGTTGCGCTTGTGTTTGTTCTTTTAGGCAGAAGACTTATTACAAAAGTGGAGTTTTTCACGAATATTGCATTCCTCGTTGCAATAGGGCTTTTGTTTCTGTTTGCCCTTCCTCATTTACATTGGAGCAATTTTGCTCTTCCATTTATTGACATGCCTAGTCTTTCAAATCTTTTTCTCCCCTTTGGCGTGTTCCTTTTCGCATTTATAGGGTTTGAGGCGGTTCCGGAAGTGATGAGTTTTTTGCGAGATACCCATGCCTTCTCATCGCTTAAAAAAGTGCTTATTGCTTCTTCCATTGCGGCAGGCCTTTTTTTCTTTCTCTTTGCGTTTGCTGTGCTGGGGGTTTCGGGCGCCAACACGTCGCCCGATGCCTTCTCGGGTCTCCTCCCATTTTTAGGTGAAACGATTATTTCTTTCGGAGCCATATTTGGTATCTTGGTGATCGCAGATTCTTTTTTGGTGCTCGGAAATTACTTAAAGAACTCTCTTCGCCATGATTTTTCCATTCCCACTATTCCCGCGGCGCTCCTTGCTTTAGGCACGCCTCTCGCGCTCTTCCTTTTGGGGTTGCGGGAGTTTATTGGGGTTATCAGTATTGTAGGAGGGGTCTTCGGCGCCGTAGAGGGGGTCCTCATTGTCTTGATTTTTCAGGCCGCAAAAGTTAAAGGAGACAGAACGCCAGAATACAGTATCAAGGTTCCCTCACCAGTTTTATTTTTGATCGCCATTTTGTTAGTAGGAGGCGCAGCAGCAACATTGCTTTTGTAAATGGAAGAAAAAACAAGGGTTCATATTCTTGTTTCCGGCAGGGTGCAGGGGGTGTTGTTTCGACAGAATGCAAGAGCAAGGGCGCTTGAACTCGGGCTCAAGGGATGGGCGAGGAATCTTCTCGATAACAGGGTGGAGATTGTGGCTGAAGGCGAAAAAGAAAAGATTAAGCAATTTATTGAATGGTGCCAAAAAGGCCCTTCGCTCGCGAAGGTGGAGCACGTGGATGTAATTAAGGAAGAGTATACGGGAGAGCTTGAGAATTTTACTATTTGAGAGTTCGGGTTCTAAAATACCATACTCATTACTATACCATGGTGCTGTATTGAGTATGGGTTCTTCGTCCGGTGAGTGGATGTTCAACACCAGGTGTTTAACATAGTGTAGAGTATAAACTGTGGTAAATCTATGCAATTGCATCTGATTGCAACAGTTCCCGACCTTTTGCTTAACTAAGTAAACATACGTTTACTTAATTAAGTATCACCCTTGGACTTTGAAACAAAACGGGGTGAGAAGAGAGGTAGGATTTCTACGTCTTCTCACCCCTTGGGAAGGCGAAAGATCTATGAGGCAACCGCCTCTTTTTCTTTGAGCGACACGAACTCTGCAAGGACTCGGCCGAACACATTGGAGCCTTGGTCTGCGAATGCGGTAGCGATCTGGACCGCCTTTGCTCCAGCTTTGAGATAGTCTAAGACGTCTTGTCCGGAATGCACTCCTCCGACGCCAATCACGTCAATATGGGACGGAAGCAGGTTTCGCCACTGCATGACTTGCCCGAGGCCAATCGCTTTGAGCGCGGGTCCTGCCATGCCAGCGAGTCCTTTGCTGAACTGCGGACTGATGGCAGAGTTTCCATCTTCTCTGAAACCAAAGCCGTTGGGAAAGGTATTGATTGCGGTGACTGCGCTTACAATCGGCGAGGAGGCAATGACGCTTGCCACCTCTTCCAAGAGCACAGGGTCAGAAAAGGGAGATACCTTGACCGAAATGGCAAAGGAACGGTCTGGATTGAGGCCCGCTTCCACGTGCTGGAGCACTGCCTCCACCAGTCCAGGGTCAAAGGAGAAGATGCGCTTTTGCTTCCCTCCATCCCACACATTCGGGCAGCCCAGGTTTAGCTCGACAAGGTCTGCCCCTTGTTGGAACGCCATGCCTGTGAGCTCCTCGAATTCCCGAGGGGTAAATCCTGCCACGCTTACCCACAGGGTTTTGCCACAACCACTGTTATGTGCCATTTTGGCCATCAAGGAAAGGTATTCTGCGTAGTAGACTCGTCCTCCATTAGGCAGGCCTAGAGAGTTGAGCGAGAACTCGCCCGGTTGGCTATGGTACACATCCCCTTGATTGCCAGGCCTTGCTTCCCACGTGATGGATCCCGCCATCACAGCTGCTGCAGGACTCCACACCAGTTCCTGGATCTGCTCGAGGGTTTTGCACCGCGGGCCTGCTGCATTCATAATGGGGTGCTCCAGTTCGATGCCAGCAACCCTTACTCCGAGTTCCATGGTTCACCTCCTTAAGAACTTCTTAAGCCCTTTCTATCAAAAGGCTGGTTTGTTGTCAAACGGAATTTTTGGTACACTGGAAGATATGGTTTCTGAAGAAACATATGTTGGAGATTTTGTGTATGGCGCCACAGACGGAGTGGTAACAACGTTTGCCGTGGTTGCGGGAGCCACAGGAGCGCTTTTGCCGCAAGGCGTCATCATTATCCTTGGCCTCGCAAACCTCTTTGCAGACGGATTCTCTATGGGAGCCTCCAATTTCTTGGCGATTCGCTCTGAGCAAGAGCACGCCCAGAATCGCGTTCCAAGTTCTGGAGCGCAAGCTTCGGGAGCCGCAATCAAAACCCCTTTCAAGCATGGCCTCGCAACATTTGGAGCGTTTCTGGTTGCAGGAAGCATTCCTCTTTTGCCTTACCTTTTGAGAGAACCTTCGCCCCATCACTTCTGGATTTCAGCCGTTCTGGCGGGTGCCACCTTTTTTGGGGTGGGAGCTAGCCGCACCCTTCTTACCAAGGGGAACGCAGGCAAGGCAGGCCTTGAAATTCTTGCAATTGGAGGGCTCGCCGCTTTTGTTGCCTATTCTGTAGGGTGGGGAGTGAAAACAATGTTTGGCATAATTCTTTAATACTGTATTATATGTACGAAACAATTCTCATTGCGGGGTTTGGGGGAGGAGTAATTCGGGGCTTAGTGGGATTTTTGAAACATTATTATTCGTACAAGGAAGTGAAGTTTAAGTTGCCCTCGTTTCTCTCCACCATGTTTCTCTCTGGTATTGTTGGGGTAACCGCAGCTTTTGCAATCAAAGAGTCAGGAATCTTTGTGTTTGGGACCGACACCATAACCCCTGTAATGGCGCTCATCATAGGATACGCAGGAGGAGATTTCTTAGAAGGCGTGTTTAAGATTTTAATGAAGAAACCCGCGTGATCGTTTGTATGACAGTTGATTTTTTTAAACAGAAATACGGACACGAAATTGCGGGAATTTGGATGCCCAGAGTCACGGCCATCACTTCGTTCGTTTCCAAGAATAATGTGTCCTGGGGAAAATCGGGGACTGACTGGGGTACGCTTGTTCATGAAGCTGTTGCGAATCTTCTTTTAGGGAGCACCGCAGCCCAAGACTCTCGCATAGCTCCTTCTTTGAAGGCCTTTGCAGAGTGGCAGAGGGCGTCTTCGTTTGAAGTGCTGAATCCCAAAGAAGACGTGGAGAGGTTGGTTGTTGACGAAGAACATATGTATGCCGGGACCATAGACGTGGCGGGAAAGGTTCAGGGCGTGTTTGGGCTTGTTGACCTGAAAACGAGCAGCGGCATGAGAGAGGAATATGCTTTGCAGACTGCAGCCTACGTTAATGCGTACAACAAAAGCGCCCAGAGAACAAAACTCTGCAAGACGCGGTGGATTTTGAGGATTGACCAGTATGCAAAATGCAAAGGATGCTTTGCAAAACAGCGGGAGCGCGATGAAGATGGCAGGATTTTTGAAGGGAACCCTCTATGCAACCACGTATGGGGCCCGCAGTTAGGAGAGGTAGAGTTTAAGGAACTTGAGAATCACGAACACGACCTCCAGGCATTCCTTTGCGCAAAAGAGGTTTGGGAATGGTATAACCGAGACTGGCTGCGCAAAGTTGAAAACTACCCAAAGAAAATAATTCAAAAAGTTCTCATCTAACCGCATGAAGTTTGTCGGCGATTTTCATATTCACTCCAGGTTTGCGAGGGCAACCTCCAAAGATATGAACCCGGAGAATCTCGACAAGTGGGCTCAAATCAAAGGCATCAAAGTAATGGGCACGGGTGACTTTACTCACCCGCTTTGGTTTCAGGAATTGGAAGAACAGTTACAGCCAGCAGAAACCGGTCTTTTCCAACTCAAGAAGCAAGAAAGCCAAACTCGGTTTCTTCTTACGAGCGAAATAAGCTGCATCTATTCTAAGGGCGGAAAAGTCAGGAAAGTGCACCTCATTTTGTTTGCTCCCTCATTTGAAGCAGCGGAAAAAATAAACACAAAACTTTCCTGGGTTGGTAACCTCAAAGCAGACGGCAGGCCCATTATTGGCATTGACGCCAAAGAAGTTGTGAAGATCGCTCTTTCTGCTTCTCCTGATTGCATGGTTGTGCCAGCTCACGCCTGGACCCCTTGGTTCTCGGTGTTTGGCTCCAAATCCGGATTCAATTCTTTGGAAGAATGCTTTGACGAATACACAAAGTATATCTATGCCATAGAAACCGGTTTAAGCAGCAGCCCTGCAATGAACTGGCGGCTTTCTGCGTTAGATAAGGTTGCGCTCATCAGCAATTCGGATGCGCATTCATTGGGAAAGATAGGAAGGGAAGCAAACGTGTTTGATACTGACCTTAGCTACTCTGGAATTTGCGATGCCCTCAAAACAAAAGACCCCAAAAAGTTTCTCTGCACCATTGAATTTTTTCCGGAAGAAGGAAAATACCACTATGACGGCCATCGTCTCTGCGAGATAAGTTTTGCTCCTCAAGAATCTAAACAGCACAAGGGCATATGCCCAAAATGCAAAAGACCTCTTACCATTGGCGTGCTCAACCGGGTAGACGAGCTCGCAGACAGGGTTGAGGGCACAACGCCTCCCAGCGCCATTCCCTTCAAGAGTCTGATTCCCTTGGAAGAGATTATTGCAGACGTTCTTGGCGTTGGGGTAGGAACAAAGCAGTCAATGTGTGAATACGATAAACTGATTGTTAGGTTCGGAACTGAGCTTGCAGTGCTCTTAGACATAGACAGTTCCCAACTCGGATCAGCAACCCTTCCGGAAATTGCAGAGGGCATTCAAAGAGTAAGAGAAGGCAAGGTGCGCATTGAGCCAGGCTATGACGGAGAGTACGGGAAAATTAAAATTTTTGAAGAGGGGGAACAGAACGTCATCACTCAAAGAAGCTTGTTTTGAGAAGAGCAAAGTAGTACAATACCCTTATGAAAACGATTCTTGACTTCGACCCAATTAAGATCTTTTTGGCTAAGGTGGGTCAACAAATTAAAGAATACTTTGGAAAGGACCCCGCCTGTATTGTCTACTTAAAACCAGATGGAATTTGGTATGCACAAGGATTATATCAATGGCTTGCAAAGAAAAAGAAGAACATAGTGATTACAACAATGGAGGATGATGGAAGCGACTTGGATGAAAGCAAGGTAAAAGGGAGGAAGGTGCTTCTCGTCGACAACGATATTGTCAGTGGCAAAGGATACAAAAGAGCAATGGAGGCGCTCCGCGTCAGGAAAGAAAAACTGACAATCAGAGATATTAAGTTTGCAGTATTTACCGATAGATCAGGCTTGGCAGACTTTTCAGTGGAGGAGTATTCTGCGGGAGCTGTATGGGAGAGTGGCCATTTAGATGCGATCGATCTCAAAATCATTTCCTTTCTTGCCCAGGACGGACGGATGTCATTTGCCCAAATAGGCAAGAACCTTAAGATAAGTGGAGTGTCAGTGAAAAATAGGGTGTTTGGGCTTTTGCACCAGCAGATCATTAGCGTTCAAGGAATGCTTAAGGTGAGCCAATTCTATGCTATATCTGCCGGCATACATATTGACGCTGACCAAAAAACCATTGAGAAACTCATTCAAAATCTCCAAGCACTTCAAGAGATATATCACTTGGTGGAGAGTTCATCTGGAGGCTATACCTTGTCGATTGGCTTGCTCGCCCGTACTGTCCAAGAAGTTGAAGAATTTGTTGAAAAGCATATCCGCCCTCTCCCAGACATTAGACGCATCGATATTCACATAGGGAAACTTCCTGTTGTCCCCAACTCCATTCCCCCAAACCTCAAACAAATCTAAAAGCTTGGCCCCCCTTGACAAGGGTTCTTGGGTGGGTATATAATACCAACATCAGATAGCTAGCTTCCAGAGCTGGCTATTTGTTTGTTTCAGGGAGCGAAGCTTGCATTTTTTTTACAAAGGACTATAGTTAACATCAGCAGTATTGATCCAAGGGTAGCCAGCACACAACGCTATTCAAAGAACGAAAGGAGGTGATACGTCGTGGAAGCGCTGCTTCGATTGCTGAAGGCCTACTTCAGGAGACTCCGGGTCGCGGTCCTCAATGCAGACGAAGAGAACAGAGGACGGGGAGTAATAGGAGGTGTTGCAGGGAGAGAGACAGCAGAGGACGTAGAGGTCGAGATAGACCGCATGGCAGAGACTCTCTTCAGGGAGGTTCTCGAGAGGTTCCAAGGGCGGTATCGTGCGCTCCGAGAAGTCCGCGTCTTTTCAGAGCATTTCCCCGAAGGGTACGGGAGCGAACAACCCACAATTCTTTGCTTCATTGATCCCTTTGACGGGAGCGATGAATACCTCAAGAGAATTGAGAGTTCCTGGTACTGCGCGGTCACCTTTACTTCTCCCGATTGGAAGCCCCTTGCCGCCGGGATGGTTGACATCTTAGCTGGCAAGATCTACCTCATTGGCGAAGGAAGCGAAGAATACGAGCCTGGCAAAAGGGTGACCACGGTCATCACCCTGAGGAGCGAAGGAGAAGAGGTTGCAACCCCTGACACAAGAGTCAGGGTTCCAGGAACAGAACCAGCGGTCATTGCAGCATACATGGGCAGGTCAAAGTACCTGCGGCCGTTGGTGGACATGTTGGGGCCCCTACTCCCTCCAGAAGAGACGAGAAGAAGGAACTTCAGGCAGCTTACCTGGCATGGAAAAGGAGGATCGTTCGTCTACGCCTGGATTGCTGCAGGGAGGCTCATTGCATACATCATGCCCAATGAACCGGTAAATGAGATCCTCCCTGGATGGGGGTTTGCAGCGCTTGCAGGATTCCCCATCCTTGTCATGGAAGAGGACGGATCATGGACGCCGTTCAGCCCAGCCATCCACTGGCAGCAGACAAGGGTGCGGGCCCTTGTTGCAGCCTGCACCGAGGGAATGGCCCGAGACGTTATACGACTCATCCAGTCGTAGACCAAACAAGAGCTCTCAGGAATGCCAATCCTGGGAGCTCACTTATTTTCCTCTGCCCCACAGGTTACTTGCAAGCTCTTGACAAGGTATCTTGGGGGAGTACAATATACTAGGGCTTAGAATATGAAGCCAAAGGCCGTACATAACGTATATTCTTAAGTCTTTTAGAAGATATGCCTTAGAAACTTATCCCCCCTTGACAAATGTCTTTGATCTCTGATATAAAGAAATCCTTGATTACGCTTACCAAAACCATTATTAAGAAAGGCTAGATTTGCTGACCGAGAAAATTTCTTCAGTCATCAAATCTGGCCCCCAAAGCCAGATTTTTTATCAGAATATAATACCATCAACATGGAAGAGCAGAAGTTCTACTTAACAAAACAAGGGCTTGAAAAGATCCAAAAGGAGCACGACAAACTCGTGGAGTTCAAGCGGCTCAAAACAAAAGACGAGGTACCTTCTATTTGGCACTCAGAAGACGTGAACCCCGAATACCTGGCGTTCCAGGAAGACATGACCCTTTTGGAAACCAAACTTGCCGAGTACGAAAACATCCTTAAAAATGTGGAATTGATAACATTGCCTCGCAAAGAAAAGCGCACAGAGATATGTTTGGGCGCAACAGTTCTGTGTGAAGTTGACGGGGAAACTGCTGAGTTCCAAATAGTTGGGACTCTTGAATCTCAGCCACTCCTGGGGAAGATCTCCAACGAATCACCAGTTGGGAAAGCTCTTCTCGGCCACAAAGTGGGGGAGACTGTTGTGGTAAGTTCAACAATGAAAACAAGATATAAGATAGTAAAAGTTTGGTATCCATGAACTTTGCATAGAAGAGCTCTCTTGATTTTCAGTGCATCTTTCTGATAGAATGGGGTAAACCACCCCTTTTTATTTATGTTTATGAAAGACTTTGTGCATTTTTTTAGAGAAATCGGTAAGCTCAAACGCATGCCTCGAAGAGGATGGGTTATCAACGGAATTAAGAACCCAGAAAGTATTGCCGAGCATATTTTTCGTGCGGCCGTGATGGTCTGGGTTCTCGGAGCGCAGAAAAATTTAGACACGAATAGGGCTGTTAAGATGCTTCTTGTTCATGATCTGTGCGAGGTATATGCAGGAGATGAAACTCCATATGATAAATTTCTTCCCAAGGACAAGAAAAAACTGCCGGCATTGATGCGAACATGGCCGAGACCTTCTTTAAAGAAGAAAGCAAAGTGGGCTCGCGAGAAAGAGGAAAGGGAGTGGAAGGGCCTGATAAAGCTGACTGAGCACTTGCCGGCGCAGTTAAAAAAAGAAATGAGAAGTCTTTGGCTCGATTATCAGAAAAAGCTTACAAAAGAAGGAAGGTTTGCAAATCAAGTAGATAGAATGGAAAATCTTGTTCAAGCTCTTGAGTATTGGAAAAGATATAGAAAGCCTCCTCTTTTACCTTGGTGGTGGTGGGCAAAGGAATTCTTTGACGATCCTCTTTTAATAGAATTTATGGATACGCTTGATACAAAGTTTCTTGGGGATAGGAAGAAAGGGAAGAAGAGGAAAAAATGAAAAACCAGGCAATAACGAAAGTTCTCTATAGCCTGGCGATGTATCTTCGTATGGAAGACGTGCCATTTAAACCGCAGGCGTATGAAAGGGCGGCAACTGCAGTGGAAGTGCTCTCGCAGGATGTTGAAGAGTTGTACAAAACAGAAGGGCTCAAAGGATTAGAGGAGATTCCTGGCGTGGGGAAAGGAATTGCAGAACGCATTGCAGAGTATCTCAAAACAGGCAAGGTTCAAGATTACGAGGCATACTGCAAGAAATATCCCATAGATCTTGATGAGCTAAGTTCAGTAGAAGGGTTGGGCCCCAAGAGCATTAGAGAACTCTATGAGAAACTCAAAGTACGAAACCTCAAAGACCTTGAGCAGGCTGCGAAAAGAGGAAAGATACAAAAACTCCCGCATTTTGGAGAGAAGAGCGAACAGAATATTCTCCAAGGAATTGAGTTTGTAAAGCTTGCAAAAGGCCGCTGGCTTTTAGGAACCATATATCCTTATGTAGAGGAGTATATTGCCCTTCTGAAAAATTCAGGCCTAGCAAAAGAAGCAGTTGCAGCCGGCTCCCTACGCAGAATGAAAGAGACAATTGGAGACGTTGATATTTTAGTGACCTCCAAGAACCCAACGAAGCTCATAGAATACTTTATCTCAAAAGTTCCACATACGAAGGTTTGGGGGAAAGGGGTTACAAAAGTTTCTCTGCATACCTTGCACGGCTTTGATATTGACGTTCGGGTTCTCCCAGAAGAAGTTTTTGGTGCAGGCCTCCAGTATTTTACCGGCTCCAAAGAGCACAACGTAAAATTGCGCACTCATGCGGTTCAGAAAGGATACAAACTTTCAGAATATGGCTTATTTCGCGGCAAAAAAAGAATTGCATGCAAAACAGAAGCAGAGATATACAAGGTTCTTGGCATGCAGTACATTGAGCCAGAAATGCGGGAAGACCAAGGAGAGATTGAAGCTTCCCTTGAGAGGCGGCTCCCAGCACCAATTCCTTATGGTTCCTTGCAAGGAGACCTTCAGATCCAGACCAACTGGACTGACGGGAACAACTCCATTGAAGAAATGGCAAAAGCAGCAAAAAAACAGGGGTTGAGCTACATTGCGATTACCGACCATACGAAGGATCTTGCAATGACAGGCGGTTCAGACGAGAAAAAACTCTTGCGCCAGATGGCAGAGATAGATAGGATAAATTCCCGCCTTCGCCAAGGCTACGGCGGGCAAGCAAAATTCCAAATCTTAAAGGGAGCCGAGGTGAATATACGAAAAGATGGTTCCTTAGACATTGCAGATGAGGTGCTTGCAAAACTCGACGTAGTTGGTGCAGCGGTGCACTCTAACTTCAAGATGTCAAAGAAGGATATGACAGAAAGGATCCGGAAAGCGATGAGAAATCCTCACGTGGATATTCTCTTTCACCCTACCGGAAGGTCAATGCCCAAAAGAGATTCCTACGACATTGATGTTGATGCTATTATTCGCCAAGCAAAGCAGACAGGCACCGTGCTTGAAATTAACGCTCAACCCAGGCGGCTCGACCTCAAAGATAGCCATATTAGAAAAGCAGTGGAAGCAGGAGTAAAAATGGCCATTGATTCTGATGCCCATAGCACCGAACACCTCAGATTTTTAAATTTTGGCATAGCTCAAGCCCGCCGCGGCTGGGCTCAAAAAATAGACGTGGTCAACACCCTCCCTCTTGATAAATTTCTCCAGACGATGAAAGATAGAAAGAACTATGGCTAAGGAAATATCAGCAGGAGCAATTGTATTCCGCAGAGATGCGAGGGGGCAACCCTTTTATCTTTTACTGCATTATCCCTCTTCGCCAAAAACAAAAAGGGAGTACTGGGATTTTCCCAAAGGGCATATTGAAAAAGGAGAAACTGAAGTTGAAACCGTGAAAAGAGAGGTTCAAGAGGAAACCGGCATCAAAGACCTCGCAATTCTTACTGGCTTCAAGGAAACCATCTCGTACATGTTTCAGGCAAAGGGCCAAAAGATTTTTAAAACCGTTGTGTTTTTCCTTGGAGAAACCCACCAAAAAGAAGTGAAGATTTCCCCTGAACACTTAGCCTACATCTGGCTCCCTTTTGAGAAAGCGTTGCTGCAGCTCAAGTTTCCAAACGCAAAAAAACTCCTCAGAAAAGCCAACAACCTCATTTTCTCACCATCTCAATAATCTTGGCAAAGACCCCAGGCTCCTTTTGGACGAGAGTGGCAAGAATCTTTCGGTCAAGCTGTATGTTTTGTGTTTTAAGAAGGTGGGAGAAAACGCTCCATGACAGTCCCTTTTCTTTGAGGATTGAGGATATCTGAACTTGCCATAGCCGACGATAAGCGCGCTTCTTTGCTTTTCTGTCGCGAAACGAATATTGCCAGGCCTTGAGAAGCCGTTCTTTTGCAAGGCGGTATTTTGTTTTCCCGCCCCATCTGTATCCTTTTGTTTGCCTGAGAGTGAGCTTCCTCCTTCTGTGCGAGGCGACTCCTCGTTTTACTCTTGCCATGTTAGTACTTGAGCAGCTTTCTTATGACTTTTGCCTCATGAGGAGAAACCTCAACTAAGCGTCGCATTCCTCGCTTCCTTTTTGAGCTCTTTTTTGCCAAGGCATGGTCTTGCCCCGCAATCTTTCTTAAGATTTTGCCAGATCTCGTGAACTTGAATCGTTTTACAATTGACTTTCTCGTTTTCATCCCGTACGAAATTAAATTTGTTATATGTGTTATCCTGCCCTTAGAAATTACCGTTGTACTGTGGTATTTCGTACGGGATTCATTGTTTTGTGATGAGCATTGCAAGGCCCCTGGGCTCTTCTTGCAGTCCACGTTCTACTTTGACGGGAATCTTATGATTGAGCATCTCAACAAATTTTTCTGCCTTGTCTTTGGCAAAGTTTTTCAAAGCTTTTTCTCTTCCTCTTAATCTTAGGGCAACTCGCACCCTGTCTCCCTTAAGGAGAAACTTCTCTGCCTGTTTTGCCCTTGTTTCCATGTCGTGGAGAGAGATATTGAAGGTTAAGCGCACTTCTTTTAACCCTCCGCCCTGCTGTTTTTTGTATTGCCTCTCCTTTTTCCCTTGCTGGTACAGGTACTTGCCGTAGTCTGCAAGTTTGCACACAGGAGGCTCTACCTTTTCGGTAACCTGAATCACGTCATACCCCCGCTCTTTTGCAAGAGAAAGCGCAGCTTCAAGAGAAACTACGCCAACCTGGATTCCCTTCTCGTCAATGAGTCTGACCTCTCTTGCCCGTATCTGATTGTTTACGAAAATTCGTTTTTGCAAAAATGTGTGTTTACACTGCGAAGCCTTGGCGAAGCAGTGGAGGTGACGGGGTTGAACCCGTGTCCAGAAAGATTTAGAACTCTCTTCTCCAGGCGTATCCCAATTTGTTTTTGAGAAGAGGTGAGAATTGGGCAAAACCCCCTTCCCTTCGCTACTTTGTTTTCTCGATGGTTGACACCCAGATCATGTATCGAGAATCCAATGATCCAGATGGCCTATCGCGTATTACGCGTAAGCAAGTGCCCTTTGTGGGGCAAATATGTTGGCAGTTAGTATGCCCCAAAGTTTTCACAAGACCCTTGGAAACTTGGCCTGCAAAAAGTTCCTCATGTTTTCTGTCAAATCACGCACCCCCGTATCATAAGGCTTGCTTCATTTCTCTCACAGCTTCCCGTTTCTTAATCGCTTCTCTCTTATCCCATTTTTTCTTTCCCTTGGCAAGAGCTATCTCAACCTTAATGTTCCCTTTGTCAGTAGTATACACCTTCAAGGGCAATACCGTCAACCCACGTTCCCTCACCTTTCCAGACAAGTAGCTGAGCTCTTTTTTCTGGAGCAGAAGTTTTCTTGGTCTTGCAGGGTCGTAGTTAGGCTTAGTGTTTTTAGGTTGGTAAGGAGGTATGGTGGTTCCCGAAAGGAACAGCTCTTCTCCTTGGAAGCGGCAAAAGGACCCTGCAAGCTGCATTCTTCCGAGTCTCACTGACTTTACCTCAGGCCCAGTCAATACTAAACCTGCCTGAAACTTTTCTAGGATTTCATAGTTAAAATATGCCTTCCTGTTCTTGGTCAATTCGGCCATATTCTCATTGTAGGCCAAATGAGGTATTGTTGAAATAATGCTCAAGGAAGAATTGCAAAAACTTATTGAGAAAGCTGCGGGCTCGCCCGCAGCCTTGGAGCACCCGGAAAACCTAGAGCACGGCGATTATTCAACAAATGTTGCTTTGATATTGGCGCAAAAACTTGGTAAAAACCCTCGTGAAGTAGCGGAATCCATCGTTTCGGATTTCGCCTGCCTGCCGGCGAGGCAGGGATTTCGTGCTTCGGATTTCTTTGACAAAGTCGAGGTGGCGGGCCCGGGATTTATCAATTTCTTTCTCAAAAAAGAGTTTTTTGTGCGAGAGCTCTCGCACATTACAAAGCAAAAAGACCAGTATGGTTCTGGCAAGGGAAAGGAAAAGGTAGTGGTGGAGTTTACCGACCCCAATCCTTTTAAAGAGTTCCACGTTGGACATTTGTATAGTAATACCGTAGGGGAGAGTTTGTCTCGGCTGTTTGAAGCGCGGGGGGCAATGGTAAGGCGTGTAAACTACCAAGGAGATGTGGGTCTGCATGTAGCAAAGGCACTCTGGGGCATGCAACACAATATGACAGCTCAAGGGATAAACTTGGCTCAACTCTCCAAGAAGTCATTGCGCCACAGGGTTCATTTTCTTGGAGAGGCGTATGCTCAAGGGAGTAGAGCTTTTGAGACAGCACACAAAGCAAAGCAAGAAATCACTCAACTCAATGCAAAGATTTTTGCGAATGAAAAAAGTGTACGCGAACTCTATGAGAAAGGGAAAAAATGGAGCCTGGAAGCCTTTGAGGAGATATACAAGAGATTGGGAACCAAGTTTGATGGGTATTACTTTGAAAGCAAGGTAGGGCCCATTGGTGTAAAAACAGTACAGCAGGGTTTGAAACAAGGCATCTTTGAGAAGTCGCAAGGCGCCATAACCTTTCCTGGAGAGAAATACGGATTGCATCGCAGGGTATTCATTAACTCTCAGGGGCTCCCCACCTATGAAGCAAAGGATCTTGGATTAGCCCCCACCAAGTACAAGGATTTTCCCTACGACCTCTCCATTATTATTACGGGCAACGAACAGCAAGACTACTTTAAGGTTGTGCTGAGTGCTTTGAAGGTAATCAATTCAAAGTTAGCTGAAAAAACCAAGCATCTTTCCCACGGCATGGTGCGTCTTCCAGCAGGCAAGATGTCCAGCAGGACAGGAAATGTGGTGACAGGAGAGCAGCTGCTTGAAGAGGTAAAGAGCAGGGTCAGAAAGGTTATGAATTCTTCTGGAAGTGCAGTGCCTAGAAAAGAGCAGGAAACAGCTTCCGAGGTTATTGCAGTGGGAGCAGTAAAGTACGCCTTGCTGCGCGTGAGTCTGGGAAGAGACATTATCTTTGACTTTGAGAAATCTTTGAGCCTGCAGGGGGATAGCGGCCCTTATCTCCAGTACACGTATGCCAGATGCAAGAGCATTTTGCGAAAATCAAAAAATCAAAATCTCCCCCTACGGGGGATCTCCCGCAGGGAGACAAATTCCAAACTTCAGTTTTCAAAAGAAGAACTTGCTATTTTGCGAACGGCGTATAAGTTTTCGGAAGTGGTCAAGGAAGCGGCAGAGAAATTCTCCCCCAATCTCATCTGTAACTTTGCGTTTGACCTTGCACAGAGATATAATATGTTCTACAATACTCATAGGGTCTTACAGGCAGAAACAAAAGAGGCGAAAGGATTCCGTCTCCTGCTCACTGCAGCCGTTGCACAGCTTCTCAAAAACAGCTTATCGCTCCTCGGCATCAAAACCTTAGAGCGCATGTAAAAACAATAGTATGAACATCATCCAACCATACCTCACAAAAAGAAATCTTCTTTTTATCGCAATTTTTGCGCTTGTTGGATATATTGCCCTGCAGATTCCAGTGGCGCAGTTGGAGGGGTCAAAAGCAAAGTTTACGGTCTACGACGCGTTTGCGCCCATAGCCGGCGCTTTCATTGGAAGTATCCCAGGAGTGATAGCGGTATTTCTTATGCAGTTCTTCAACTTTCTTGGGAAAGGAGCCCATATTGAAGATGCTGGAACTATTATCCGTTTTTTCCCAATGCTTTTCGGGGTACTCTACTTTGCAAGCAAAGGAAAACTCAATCTCATTATTCCCGCAATTGCAATCATAGCTTTTGTGGCCCACCCTATCGGCAGAACCGTCTGGTACTTTGCGCTTTTTTGGCTCATTCCTATTGTTGCGTATTACTTTCGCGATCGATTCTTGCTCGCAAGAGCGCTCGGCGCAACATTTACCGCGCACGCAGTTGGCGGCGCCCTGTGGATTTGGGCGTTTGCGCTTCCTGCGCCTGTTTGGAATTCGCTTATTCCTGTGGTAGCCACAGAACGCATTCTGTTTACCTTCGGAATCGCAGGTTCCTTTCTTCTGGTCAATAACCTCCTTGGTTTCTTGGCAAAGAAACATGTTCTCAACCTCGGCTTCCATATTAACCCGCAGTATCTGATATCTCCCCTGAAAGGATGATATCTTAAAATGTATGGAAGTGAATTTTCCGAAGCTCGAAGGAAAGGTCTTGGAGTATTGGAAAAAACAAAAAGCATTTGAAAAGTCCATTGAGAGGAGAAAGAAGTCTCCTCGCTTTGTGTTTTATGAAGGGCCGCCTACTGCAAATGGAAAGCCTGGCATTCATCATGTACTTTCCCGGTCTTTCAAAGACATAATCTGCAGGTACAAAACCATGCAGGGTTTTTTGGTTGAGAGAAAAGCAGGGTGGGACACCCACGGGTTGGCTGTGGAAATTGAAACTGAAAAAAGGCTTGGCTTAAAGTCCAAGAAAGACATTGAGCAATATGGCATTGAGAAATTCAACGCAGAGTGCAAAAAGTCTGTGTGGGAGTATAAGCAAGACTGGGAAAATCTCACAGAGCGCATCGGCTTTTGGATTGACACGGCCCATCCTTACATTACCTATGACACCTCATACATTGAAACCCTATGGCGAATTATACAAACATTCTGGCAGAAAGGTTTACTGTACAAAGGGTACAGGGTTGTACCTTACTGTTCTCGTTGTGGAACTTCTTTGTCTTCCCACGAGTTAGCGCAAGGGTATAAGACCGTTGAAAATGATTCTGTGTATGTGAAGTTCTGCATGAAACCAGGGCAGAAAATTGGCAACTGGATAACAGACGATAGAACCTATATTTTATCTTGGACCACAACGCCCTGGACTTTGCCTGGGAACGTAGCTCTCGCAGTAGGAGAAAAAGTTAGCTATGTACGTATCCAGCCAAAAAACGTCAACGAAACATATATTCTTGCCAAAGACCTGGTTCACACGGTTTTTAAAGATTTTGTTGGCGCGCAAGTTAGTTTTTTTAACGGAAAAGATCTGATTGGTTTATCGTACCAACAGCTTTTCCCAATAGAATCCCTCCGAAACGAAAAATCGCATAAAATCTATGCCGCAGATTTTGTGACAATAACAGACGGCACAGGAGTTGTGCATACTGCGGTAATGTATGGCGAAGATGACTACAATCTCGGAGTAAAAGCAGGCTTGCCTCAGCACCATACGGTTGGAGAAACTGGCATGTTCACCAAAGAAGTGCCAGGACACCTCGCGGGGCTGCCAGTCCAAGCAAAAGAAACAGATGAGAAGATATTTGCGCATCTCAAGAAAAACAATAACTTTCTTGCTGTTCAAAAATATTCTCACGAGTATCCGTTTTGCTGGAGATGCTCTACGCCTTTGCTGTACTACGCAAAAGACAGCTGGTTTGTGAACATGCAAAAAGTAAAACAGAACCTGCTCAAAAACAACCAGGAGATTTCCTGGTTTCCTTCACATATTAAAGAAGGAAGGTTTGGGGAATGGCTCAAAGAAGTGCGAGATTGGGCGTTTTCAAGGGAACGGTACTGGGGCACTCCGCTTCCTGTGTGGGAGTGCAAAGAATGTCTGGCTTCGCCAGATCCCGCGAAGCGGGACAAAGCCATTGAAGTAATTGGTTCTTTGGAGGAGTTGCGAAAGAAAACGGCCTCCTCCAACACATTGTATGTTTTGAGGCATGGGGAGTCGCTGCGCCAAAAGACCCACAGGATGTCTTCGTGGCCCGAGAAAACCAGAGTTCCCTTAACTCCCAACGGCAGAAAAGACATTGAAAAACTTGCCAAGAACCTCAAGAAAAAACGCATTGACTATATATTCTCTTCAGACCTTTTAAGGACAAAACAGACAGCTGAGATTCTTGGGAAGGAACTTACAATAAAGCCCGTGTTTGACAAAAGGCTTCGCGAGGTTGATGTAGGCGCGCTCAATGGCAAACACATACGGGAGATTGGCAGGGTGTGGGGGAAGAAAGGAGAAACGAACCTTGAACATTACCTTCGGAGATTTGAAGAACCTTTGCCAAAGGGAGAGAGCTGGGTTGATGTGAGAAGACGAATGGTTGATTTTGTGCGTGAGATTGAAAAAAGATATAAAGGCAAAACAGTTCTTCTTGTCAGCCACGAGTTGCCCATTTCCTTGTTGGAAACTGCCTTGGCTGGATTCTCAAGAGAAGAAACCATCGCCTGTAGAGAAAAAAACAGAATTGAACCAGGAGAGATGAGGGTGCTTCCTCCGTTTTCTCTTCCCATGAACAACAATGGGGAGGTTGATTTGCATCGTCCGTATGTGGACGAAGTGCAATTTTTCTGCTCTTCTTGCAAGAGGAATAAGATGCAGAGAGTAAAAGAAGTGGTTGACGTGTGGTATGATTCTGGCGCCATGCCCTTTGCCCAAAACCACTGGATGGGAGAAAAGAAACCAAAGGAGTTTCCTGCTGACTACATTGTAGAAGGCATTGACCAGACGAGGGGTTGGTTTTACACCCTGCTTGCAGTTTCCACTCTGCTTGGATTTGGGGCGCCATACAAAAATGTTATTTCCACTGGCCATGTGTTGGATGAAAAGGGAGAAAAGATGTCAAAGTCAAAAGGGAATACGGTGAATCCGTGGGACATAATCACCAAGTATGGAGTTGATGCCGTGCGTTGGTATTTTTACACCATCAACAATCCCGAAGACCCGAAGCTCTTTGTGGAAAAAGACATTCAAGCAGCAACCCGCAATTTCCTGCTTACCCTCTGGAACTGTTTTGTATTTTACGAGACATACGCTGCAAATCCGAAATCCGAAATTCGAAATCCGAAACAAATCCAAAATCCAAAATCAAAAAACGTTTTAGATAGATGGATCCTATCAAGACTTTCTGGGATCATTGGAGACGTTACAAAGAAACTCAACTCCTACGACATAACTGGCGCTGGCAGAACGATTCAAGATTTCGTCGTGAACGACCTTTCTCTTTGGTATATCCGTAGGTCAAGACAGCGAGCAAAAGAAGCATGCAGCGTACTTGGGTTTGTGCTTTCTGAAGTATGCAAGTTAGCCGCGCCCTTTATTCCGTTTTTGGCAGAACACATATTTCAAGGGCTTGGACATAAAGAGAGCGTGCATTGGCAGAATTGGCCCTCCTTCGCTAAAGCTTCGGAGGGCAAGTCTCGAGCAAAAGCGCAAAACGTGAAACTTGAAACACAAATGGCACAGGTTCGGGATATTGTTGCCAAAGCCCTTGCAGAAAGAGCAAAAGCAGGGATAAAGGTAAGACAGCCGCTTGCCTCACTCAAAATCCGAAGCCCGAAATCAGAAATCCGAAACGAACTCCTTGAATTGATCAAAGACGAGGTAAATGTGAAAGAAGTTGTATTTGACTCAAAGCTTACGCAAGATGTTGAGCTTGATACGAAGATCAGTGCCGAACTCAAAGAAGAAGGATTGGTTCGGGAGATTGTGCGCACCTTGCAAGGTCTACGCAAGGAAGCCGGGTACAAACCAGGACAAAAAGCAAGGCTGTACTATGAAGGGGACGAGCAGCTCAAAATAATCATACGAAAACATCAAAACCAGATTCAAAAAATTGGGGCACTTGTTTTAGCCAAAGGAAAACGCCCCAAGAAATTTACTAAAGAGAAAAACGTTATGATAGAAAACCTTTCTCTGCACCTCGTAATAACAACCTAATTGTTTGAAATTGTATCTTTATTTTCATTTTTTGTGCCTCGGAATATTTATGCTATCGCCTTTATATTCCGAGGTTGGAAGGCATGTTAACTTGAAAAGAGAAAAGAAAATTTGACAAAAGACCCCCCGTCTTTTTTTGAAATTGTATTTGTGTTTTTCATAGGGTAAAATAGGAGAAAACATGGCAGTGCACTACAGAACAGAAGGGATTGTTCTTGCAACATTCAATCGAGGCGAAGCAGACCGTAGCTTTACCATATACACAAAAGATTTTGGCAAGCTTGAGCTCTGGGCAATATCTGAACGTAAGATCACTTCTAAGTTACGAGGAGGCCTGGAAAAACTTTGCTGGTCTGAAATTGAGTTTATCAATGGCAAGAACAAAAAAACACTCACCGACTCTTCTCTCAAAGAAAGGTATCACAATATCAGAGCTGATTTACAAAGGCTTCGAACAGCCATACGTATAGGAGAAACCCTCAACAAGGTAATGTCAAAAGAAGAGCAGGACAAAACCGCATGGCTTCTTCTCCTAGACTCCTTTTCTTTCTTAAACAATCCGCAGTTCCAAGCAAGCTCCTCGAAGCTTCTCTACTACTATTTTTTCTGGAATCTTCTTTCTCATTTAGGGTGGAGGCCAAACCTTGCCTCGTATCCCTTTGAGCTTCGTGAGATTGTGCAAAGCTTTCTTGCAAAAAATACTTCTCTCCTGTATACCTTGCATATAGAAAAGGATGCAATGAAAGCCCTGCACAAAGCTTCCTTATCCCACTACCTTTCTGTCATATGAGAAATCTTCAACTCGTTATTCTCGCAGCAGTTCTCCTCTTTGCAATAGGAGGGTTTTGGCTTTGGCAGAAAAACAGCACCTCCAAACAGGATCTGAAGCTTGAGATTTTGGCTCCAGACAAAGCTGTGATGGGCCAGGAGGTAACCTATGCCGTGAAATGGAAGAACAACGGAAACGTTGCCTTAGAGAATGCCATTGTAATCTTTGAGTACCCTGAAAACTCTTTGCCTTCCCAAGGCACTCTCCTCAGGGCAACAAAACAGCTTGACGATATTTACCCAGGGCAAGAAGATTCTCTCGCGTTCAAGGCTCGGCTGTTTGGGGCAGAGGGAGACATCAAGGGAGCAAAAGCAATGCTTTCTTATAAACCGAGAAACCTTAACGCGAGGTACGAATCAGAAACTTCCTCCACAACAATCATTTCCTTGGTGCCTTTGAGCTTTGACCTTGATGTTCCTTCCCGTATTGAGTCTAACCAGCAATTCACTTTTGCACTCAACTACTTTTCTAACTCTGACTATCCTTTGTCAGATTTGAAAATAACCATTGAATATCCCCAAGGATTTGAGTTTGCTCAATCAATCCCCGTGTCTTTGGGAGACAACGAGTGGCGCGTTCCACTTCTCAACAAGACTCAGGGCGGAAGAATTTCGGTCAAGGGAACGTTGCAGGGCGAACTCCAGGAGTTAAAGACCATACGAGCAACCATTGGCACGTGGAAAGACGGCAAGTTCACGCTTTTAAAAGAGGCTGTGAAAGGAGTTGAGATCACGAAACCTGAAATTCGCATCTCCCAGCTCATTAACGGGCAAGACGTTACCAGCGTGTCTCCGGGAGATTCCTTGCATTATGAAATTTTCTTTCGCAACGTGAGCGAGAGAGACCTGGGAAACCTCTTTCTTATTGTTGGTCTTGAAGGAAAGTCGTTTGACATTTCTACATTGAGGACAGAGAACGGAAAATTCCAAAAAGGAGACAATTCCATAGTTTTTGAGGCCAAAGACGTGCCAAAATTGCGAATTTTGGGCCAAGGAGAAGAAGGAAAGGTGGAATTTTGGGTTAGTTTGCAGAATGCCCAAGGGAAGAACCTTGTTGTGCGAGATAAAGTATTGCTTTCTGAAGCGAGAGCAGAGTTTGAGGTAAAGGTCAACTCAAACCTTGCAATAGACCAGACAGCATATTTCCAAGACGAAGTATTTGGAAATTCAGGATCCCTTCGTCCAACAGTTGGGAACAAGACCACCTACACTATTATCTGGAAGGCACAGAATAGTTCAAACGAAGTGAAAAATATAAAAGTAAAAGCAACCCTGCCCCAAGGAGTTGAGCTTACAGGAAGGTTGTTCCCAGAGAATGCTTCCCTGACATTTGATTCCCAATCAAGAGAAATTGTGTGGAGCGCAGGAGATCTTGGATCAGTAGCATTCCAGGTTGCATTTACTCCGAGTTCTTCCCAGCAGGGTACGACTCCCCAGATTCTTGGGCAAGCACTCATCACAGGAGACGATGCCTGGACCTTGCAGTCTCTTTCTTCTTCTGACAACCCCCTTGACACAACGCTTCCAGACGACCCTGCTGCTCAAGGAAAGGGAATCGTGCAGTGAGGGCATTGACAAGCATACATCATGGTGTATATAATAAGAGTATGAACCGAACCCAAGTTTATCTTCCAAAAACTCAATTAGACTGGCTGAAAAAAAGGGCAAGCAAAAACCAAACCACCCTTTCTGAAATTATGCGTCAGCTTGTAAGAGAGAAGCAAGCTCACTTTCGATTTCCTCAAGCAGTGGCAGATCGAGGAGAATCTCTCTACGAAGCTGCAAAGCGTATCAGTAAAAACTATGCAAAAGGGCCCAAAGATCTTGCCCAGAATCTCGATAGGTATCTTTATGGAAAGGATTTTCGCTGATTCCAATTATTTTATTGCGTTGTATCGTGCCGTAGATTCTTTGCATGAAAAAGCGCTGGAGATTGCGCGCAATCTCCAGAAGCAAGGCGCAACGCTTGTCATCTCTAATTTCATATTCAACGAAGTAGTTACCGTTCTTTCTCAGCGCGAGAGCAAAGAAGCTGCGCTCGTCATAGGAGATTTGCTGTTGACCAATACGTTTATAGAAGTTGTTCATATAGACGAAATTCTACAAGAAAAAACTTGGGAAGTGTTTCAGAAAACAAAGGAAAAGAACGTAAGTTTTGTGGACTGCAGCACCGTTGTCCTCATGACAGCAGAGAACATCCCCGCGCTTCTTACATTTGATACAAAAGACTTCAAAGCTCTCCAAAAGGTAAGCAGATTTCGTTTTTTTCAAAAAAATCTGATACAATAAAACACATGGAAGACAAAATGCAGCAAATTGTTTCTCTCGCAAAACGGCGGGGGTTTATCTTTCCAGGCTCTGAAATCTACGGCGGCCTTGCCAATTCATGGGACTTTGGACCTTTGGGAGTTGAGCTGAAAAACAACATCAAGCAGGAATGGTGGAAACGTTTCGTGCACCAGAGAGCCGATATTGTTGGCATTGATGCCGCTCTTTTAATGAACCCTAAGGTGTGGGAAGCGTCAGGTCACGTTGCCGGATTCAACGATCCCTTGGTGGAATGTAAAAAGTGCCACAAACGATTTCGCCAAGATGAAGTCATAAATTCAAAATGTCCTGAGTGTAGTGGAGAAATAACTCAACCAAAACAATTCAACCTGATGCTGAAAACCTTCTTGGGGCCAGCCCAAGAAAAGGCAAACATTGTATATTTTCGGCCCGAGACCGCGCAGGCAATGTTTGTGGACTTTAAAACTATCCTTGATACCAATCATCCCAAGATTCCTTTTGGCATAGCTCAGCAAGGGAAAGCGTTCCGCAACGAGATCACTCCTGGCAACTTTGTCTTTCGCATGCGGGAGTTTGAGCAAATGGAGATTGAGTATTTTGTGAAAGAGTCGGAATGGGAAAAATACTTTGAGCATTGGTTAGGAGAGATGAAGCAATGGCTCAAAGACCTTGGGGTTGCTTCTTCAAAGCTTCATTACGTTGATATCCCAGACGGAGAAAGGGCCCACTATTCAAAGAGGACGGTGGACATTGAGTATGAGTATCCTTTTGGGCAGAAAGAGCTGTACGGGTTGGCATACCGGGGAGATTTTGACCTCAAGAATCATATGAAAGCAAGCGGGCAAGACATGAGGTATACCGATACTGAGACGAATGAGAAATTCCTTCCTCATGTTATTGAACCCACGTGGGGAGTTGAGCGCTCGGTTTTGGCGGCGATGCTGGAGGCCTACCATGAAGAACAGGCCCCAACCGCAGAGGAGGGAGAAAGCGCAACACGAGTGATCATGAAGTTCCCCGCGTGGTTAGCTCCAGTAAAGGTTGCAGTGCTTCCGCTTTCCAAAAAACCCGAGTTGAGCAAAGTTGCAAAAGATATTTTTGAAACATTAGCAAAAGAGTTTGTGTGTGAATACGACGAGACCCAAAGCATCGGCAAGCGCTACCGGAGGCAAGACGAAATAGGCACACCACTAGCCGTTACCGTTGATTTTGAAACTCTGGAAAAAGAGGATGTTACGCTTCGTGACCGCGACACCATGAAGCAAGAACGCATTAAGATAAAAGATCTTGTATCAGCAATCTATGGCAGACTCCAAACCTAAGAAGCTTGTCTTAAACTCAGGCCTTAGGATTCTTACTGTTCCGCAAAAAGAAACTGGAGCGGTGACGGTGTTGGTATTGGTGCAGACCGGATCCAAATACGAGACCAAGAGCCAAAACGGCATCTCGCATTTCTTGGAACACATGTTTTTCAAAGGCACCAAAAAGCGGCCAAGCACCCTCCAAATCGCAGAACCAATTGATGCGGTAGGCGGAACATTTAATGCGTTCACCAGCGAAGAACTCACCGGGTACTGGATCAAGGTGGAATACGATGATTTGCCGCTTGCCCTTGATTTTGTTTCAGATATCTTTTTCAACTCCATATTCCCGGCAAAAGAAATTGCAAAAGAAAAGGGAGCTGTCATAGAAGAGATCAATATCTACAACGACAACCCCATACGCAAAGCCGAAATCCTTTGGAGAGAAGTGCTCTATGGAGATCAACCGGCAGGGTGGAATGTTGCAGGATCCAAAGAAACCGTCTTGAGCCTCACGAGGCAAGACATGCTTTCGTACATGAAACGTCAGTATGTGGCCTCAAGAACCGTGGTATGCGTTGCAGGGAATATTGATGAAGAAGATACGCAAAAACGCGTAGCTTCGCTTTTCAGCAAGACTTCACACGGAATATTCAAAGACAGAAAACCTGTGCACGAGTCCCAGAAAAAACCAGAGGTTCTTCTTGAATGGCGGGGAATAGATCAAGCGCGCATTGCGCTTGGGGTAAGGGCATACAACATATTCCACCCTGCCCGATTCGTCCAAGGGCTTCTTGCCACCATCTTAGGGGGGATGATGAGCTCGCGTCTTTTTATTGAGGTGCGAGACAAACTTGGTCTTGCCTATGATATTGGGATGACGAGCGAAGAAGATCCGGATTCAGGATTTCTCTTCACAAGGGCAGGCGTTACGCCAAGCAATGCAGAGAAGGCAATAAGAGTTATTTTGCGCGAGTACAAAAAGATTGCTCGCTTCCCAGTTCCTGTCAAAGAACTTAACAAAGCAAAAGAACACATCAAAGGCCAAATGGCTTTAAATTTGGAACCGTCAGAAGAAAAAGCATCGTTCTATGGCGTTCAGGAACTCCTTCAGAAAAAGGTTTTAACGCCAGGAGAGCTTTATGGTAGAATAAAAAACGTAAGGGCAGGGGACGTGAGACGGGTTGCCCAAGAGCTTTTTGTGAACAACAGGCTTAACCTTGCGCTCCTCGGCCCCTTTAAAGAGAAAAAGCAGTTTGAAAAACTCTTGCATCTATGAGTCCAGAAAACAGAGTATTGGACATTTCGTGGGGCACCATTTTAAAGCTCGCGGTTTCAGGCCTCGTACTCTATATTTTGTTCCTCACAAGGAACATTCTTGTGTGGGTACTCTTTGGGGTGATTCTTTCTTTGCTGTTTGATCCTGTCATTGACTTTTTGCAGAGAAAGAGGGTACCACGAGTAGTTGCAACAGTAGGGGTATACCTCTTTGTGTTCGGAGTTCTTGCGTTTATCGTCTATGGAACCTCTCCGTTGTTCATCCAGGAAATCCAGAGGTTTTCAAAGCTGTTCCCTACGTATTTTGAGACGCTTTCTCCTCCTTTGCAGGGCCTGGGGTTTGCGGCGTTTTCAGACATTCAAACTTTTATTGGCACTTTTACTGGAGGAGTGGAGAAGCTTGCCTCCAGTATTTTTTCTGCGCTTTTTGCGATTTTCGGGGGCATTTTTGCGACCGTGTTTGTCATCAGCATCGCCATATTCCTCTCGCTTGAAGAAAAAGGCATTGAAAGAGGAATCAGCGTGTTCTTCTCAAAAAAGTATGAGGCCTTGGCCCTAGATGTTTGGGCAAAGTCTCAAAAGAAAGTTTCTGCATGGTTCGTGTCCCGCCTGTTGAGTTCTCTGTTTGTGGGAGGAGCAACCTATATCACCCTTGCGATTTTCAACGTGCAGTACCCGTTTTCCCTGAGTCTTATTGCAGGAGTTTTGAACTTTGTTCCTGTTGTAGGACCGCTTATTACCGCTTTACTCATTGCTTTGGTGGTTGCGGCAGACTCCGGGTTGAAAGTACTTTTTGTTCTTCTCGCATTTACGTTGATTCAGCAGATTGAAGGAACCGTTATCACGCCCTTGCTCACAAAGAAATTCATTGGATTATCTCCCGTACTCGTGCTCATTTCCCTCGCAGTAGGGGCAGAGCTCTGGGGGATTATGGGAGCTATTTTAGCCATTCCTATTGCAGGAATTCTCTTTGAGTTTTTGCGAGACTTTCTCAAGAAACGCAAAGAAGAAAAAGGCATTATTGCCTAATGGGTACCCTCTATATTGTCGCAACCCCTATTGGGAATCTTGAGGATATTTCCCTCCGCGCCCTGCGGATTCTAAAAGGGGTTGATTTGGTTTTGTGCGAAGATACGAGAGTTACCAAAAAATTACTCAATTACTACGAAATTACAGTTCCCACTATTAGCTACCATCAGCACAGCAAAGAAAAGAAAATGCAAGAGGTTTTAGGTCTGTTGTCTCAAGGAAAGAATCTTGCACTGGTTTCGGACGCTGGCACCCCTGGCATTGCAGACCCGGGAAACGAACTCATTGATTTTCTTTTGAAAAATAACCCAGAAACAAAGATTGTCCCTGTTCCGGGCCCTTCAGCACTTGCCGCAATAGCGAGCATTGCTGGCGTTTCTATGGACAAGTTTTTGTTTTTGGGGTATCCACCCCATAAGAAACGGAGAAAGAAATTTTTTGAAGAAATTGTGCAGTCGCAGCATCCTGTAATCTTTTACGAATCACCCCATCGTATTCTCAAAACTCTAGGAGAATTAAATGAGATACTACGAAAAGTTGCGGTCGCAAAAAATCATAGTATCGTGGTTGGACGAGAATTGACCAAGCAGTTTGAAACGATCTACCGGGGGAGTATTGACAAAGTAATGGAAATGTTAGAAAAAGGTATCAGCAAAGGCGAGTTTGTCATACTTGTACAAGGAGGGTAGATATGGGCACCACATACTCTTGGAGTTGCACTGACTGCGGGACACGGGGAGAACTTACGGTATTCACAGGAGACGAGAATAGAAGAATTATTGCGCTGTGTCTCTTTGAGCATCACAGGGGATCTCGTTGGCCATGTCGCGGTTATCCCTTTTCCGTGAGAGAGGTACCAAGACACTAGGGTCAAAAAGCAAAGGGGTTCCAACTGGTTTTCTCGTCAGGGCTCGATAGGCAAAAGAGCCCTTTTTTATTGGAAAAAGCAGAGATTCTGTGCTACAAGAACACCATGGCAAAGTTTTATATCACAAACGCAATCCCGTACGTGAACGCAAAGCCGCACATCGGACATGCCTTGGGATTTGTGCAGTCAGACGTTGTCGCGCGTTTCCGCAAGCAGCAAGGTCAAGAGGTCTTGCTTCTGTGCGGGAGCGATGAGAACGCCTTAAAAAACGTGCAAGCAGCCGAACAGGCGGGAATTCCCGTTCAGCAGTTTGTGGACGAGAACGCCAAACTTTTCCAGAATCTGGCTGAGCGTCTGAAGGTGCACTTCGACGTATTTCAGAAGGCTAGCAATCCTCAGCACCACGAGTCTAGTCAGAAACTCTGGACGCTGTGCGAGAAAGCAGGCGATATTTACAAGAAGGCGTATGAGGGCTTGTACTGTATTGGATGCGAAACATTTTACACCAAAGAGGAGCTGAATGAAAACAAGGAATGCCTTGAACATCCAGGGAAAAAGCTTGAGGTAATATCAGAAGAAAATTATTTCCTCAGACTTTCAAAATACCAAAAGCAGCTCGTCGAGCTTCTAGAGAAAGAAGAGCTCAGGATTATTCCTGCCACAAAGAAAAATGAAGTTCTCGGCTTTTTGAAGCAGCCCCTGCAGGACATCAGCATTTCCCGTTCCAATGAGAGAGCAAAGAACTGGGGAGTGCCGGTACCAGGGGACGACACTCAACGCCAATATGTCTGGTTTGACGCGCTCAATATCTATCAGTCCGGGATTGGGTTCGGTACGAACGAGGAACAGTACAAGAAATGGTGGCCAGCAGACGTGCATGTCATTGGCAAGGGCATCACGCGTTTTCATGCCGTGTACTGGCCAGCCATTCTTTTGTCAGCCGGTCTCCCTTTGCCAAAAAGTATCTTTGTGCACGGGTACATCACTTCGGGCGGCCAGAAGATGTCGAAGAGTTTGGGGAACGTGATCGATCCATTTCCGCTTATTGAAAAATACGGAGCTGATGCTTTACGGTATTTCCTGTTGCGTGAAATTCCGTCCACCCAAGACGGTGATTTTACTGAAGAAAAGTTTATTGAGAGATACAATGCTGATTTGGCAGGAGGGCTGGGAAATTTAGTTGCAAGAGTCCTTGCGTTAAATCCGAAATCCACCCTGTCATCCGACAGGGTGCCCAGTCGAATGACTGGGCAAATTCAAAATTCAAAGGAACGGGTCGAAAAGGCGCTTGAGAATTTTCAGTTCAATCAGGCGTTGGAGGCGATATGGGAGGTTGTTCATGCGTGCGACGAATATATCGACCGGGAACGCCCGTGGGAGGAAGACAAAGAAGAAGTTGTCAGTGATTTGTTATTGGCTATTGGTGAAATCGCAGTCCTTCTGAAACCCTTCCTCCCCGAAACTTCAGAAAAAATCTTAAAGCAATTGACAGAGGGGAAAGAAGAAAATCTCTTCCCAAGAAAATAAAACGCCCGTCCAACGCCATACATCAAAATCTTGCCATGGCAATACCTTGATGTAGTATGAACTGGGCTTGACAAGGGTTCTTGGTATGATATATTGTACTATTACAATGGTGTTGCGGGTGTTGTGCTGGGCAGAACATGAGAATAGGCGAGAGAAAACAAAAAGATGCATATGCGTGGGAATTGGTTCGGGTGTTCTCAAAGATTGCTCGTGAAAGAGAGCTTTTGCGAGCTTTTCTCGAAGATATTCTAACGCCAACAGAATATAAAGAGATTCCCACGAGATGGCAGATTGTGAAGCAGCTCGCACGCGGCATTTCCCAGAGAGAAATTGCAAAAAATTTGCATGTCAGCATTGCGACCATTACGCGGGGTTCAAGAGAACTTCTCGATAAAAAAGGAGGGTTTCAGCAAGTTATAAAGAAAATAGGAATATGAAACAAAGAATATCAAAACAAATGAGTTGGTGGTGGACCTTGCATTCCTTGTCGCAAAGTCCGGGTTTTGATTTGAGTTAATTGTATTTTTGGAATCGCCCCGTCATTCGACGGGGCGGGGAGTCGGATGACTCCCCGAACTCCTCCTGGGCTTTGCCACAGGAGTTTTTTATTTATGTTGGTGGCTGGATGTTTTCAATGCGTTTAGCCACCAGCACAAATATAGCTCATTCAAAAATGCAAACACGCTGGATCTGTTTGCAAAATATAAAAAGTGGAGGTTTCTCAAAGTGATGTTTGGCGAAAGAGTACGATTTTGGTACAAGAAAAATGAGGAAAGGATCGCGGATTGGGGTTTGCATTGCGAGTGGCCCCCTCAATGGGTCACTATACCCGAAGATGTGAGAAATTTTACACGGGGCCATGCCTCAGAACTGGAGGAAATATACCAAGGAGTTTTCCAGCATAAAGTTAGGGAAGCTCTCGAGAACCTCTATGGCATTGAAACAGCAGACCTTTCGTTTGCAGAACTCACGCAACTCTCTCGCGAGCATTGGTTCTGGATTTGGGGCAATGGAGAGGTGGCTCTTCCCAGACGTCTTTGGCTATAGGACGAGAGAATCAAAAGGTTCTAAAAGGGAGTGGTTTAACCACCCCCTTCCTTTTATTTTCGATTGAGACTCTTGACAAGAGACCTCAGGTTTACTATGCTTGTTGTATCAGTATGAATCAATACTCCAATAATTTCTTTTTCTTTTTTACCAGCCTGGCGAAGGGGCCTGATTGTGGTTGTTGAGTAACTAAGAGCAACCAACCCAGCCCTTCGCCATCCGAGGGGCTGGTTTTCTTTTCGCTTACAAGCGAAAAGAACCCTGAGCGAAGTCGAAGGGTTACGCGATGTTCTCTGATGAGGGATTCTGCAAAGGAGTCCTCACCAGGGAAAATCGAAGTTATCTTCAACTCTCTGGAACAGTACCTACACAAAAGGAATAAGACATGAACAAGATCGCATATCTCGGTCCCGAAGGTACGTTTGGCTGGAGAGTGGTTACGCGCGACAATCCCGGGGCGGAACTACTTCCTCGTAGTTCTCACTCCCAAGTGATTCAGGCGGTGAGGGAAGGAAAGGCGGGAAAGGGCTATGTTGCACGAGAAAATAGCTTGGGTGGCACGGTGGTAGACACCGTTGATCCTCTTGGAAGAAATCCTGTGGGTATTGAGATGCGGTTCGAAGACGGAGAAGTTGTTGGCTCCCGGGGCGCTCTCATAGTATGTGGAGAAACAGTCCTTCCCATCGAACAATGCCTCTACGGGTACCCCAATACCCAAAGAGTTGCGAGAGTGCATTCGCATCCCCAAGCCCTCATACAATGTGAAGCGTTCATCAAGGAGCGATTCCCCGGCGCCGAGCCCATTGCCGCAAACTCTACGGTTGCAGGAGTTGAGAATCTTCGCCAAGACCAAGAGAGCGTTGCCATTGCTCCGCCGTGGGCAGCAGACTTCTATCCCGACGTTCCTCTTCTTGAGAGAGCTATCCAGGATTCTCCTGTCAACGACACGAGGTTCCTGGTAGTTGGGAAAGACGAATGTGCACCCACCGGTAAAGACAAAACCTCGGTTTGGTTCACGGTTCCCAATGAAAATAAGCCTGGGTCTCTTGTGAGGGTATTGAACGTATTTGACGCAAGTGATATCAACATGTCTCTTATCGAATCGAGGCCGGCAAAGACTGTGCTTGGCAGGTATGTGTTTCTGGTTGATGTGGATGGCCATCGTCAAGACCCCCATATTGCCCGAGCTTTGGAGTTCATTATTGCTCAGGGATTTGCAACAGGCCTTCGCATCCTGGGTTCTTATCCCCGTGCCAACGACAAATAAAAGGCGTATGGCTATGACTAGGAAAGCCCTGTAGGAGGGCAGGCGGCTGGCAACAGTCGCCCTTTTTCTTTTCCTCTTGACAGGATTTCTTCTCTGAGTATCATTGAAGAATATGATAGTTTCGAATTTTCCAATGTTGCTGAATGCCTTGTTGGTGATTACTTCGTGTTTAAAGGTTGGGAGATTTCGGTTATAGAGTCAAAATAAGATCAAAACTTTGCGAAACCTCCCAACCACGGGAGGTTTCTTCGTTTGAGAATCGCCTCGAGTCCTGACCCGATCAAAGGATTCAGGGCGGCTCTCAAAAGAGAGTCAGTACATTAAGGGAGAAGAGATATGATTGACGGCGGTAACGATCAAGCTGGAACTGGCGACGTAGGCCTTTTGCTGGCAGCACGTGAAAGAGAAGCAGCAACCCTACACGAAAGGTTGAAAGATCCTCGTCTTGATGCCGAGACCCGAAAACAAGACGAGGTACGATTGAGATACCTTGAAGAAGGGGTTATCCCATCGCTTAGGCATGGCATTGTCTAAATAGACCAGTCTCTTTTCCTCAGGGCTCCACACGTGATCTCTTCGTGTAGGAGCCCTTCTGTTTTCGTATGCTACAATATCCATATGTTTATAGATACCCACGGGCACGTAAAGTTTAGTGCATTCAAAAATGATGAGGATTATGGTATACTATATGTATGAAAGTTCCAAAATGGTTTCAAAAATTATATTGGTGGGGAGATTCCTCTTTTGTTGAGTTGGAAACCCACAAACGATTTATCGTGGTGCAGGTTATTAATCATGGAATCTGGGAACAGTGGCAATGGCTGTTTCGCACGTATGGTAAGGAGCGTATTCGTCATATTGTGCTCGAGATTCCAGCGAGCGAGTTCCGGGCAACCGCTTTGAAGGTTCTTATGCTTCTGCTCGGTATAAAGCGTATAAAATATGCATCCAGAAGCGATTACATCAAAGCAAAAAGAAATTCTTAAAGATCTTCTCGTCCCCCCTAGATTTTATCTTGTAGGAGGTACGGCGCTTGCTTTACAGATCCATTTAAACCCATGCTTCCTTTTGTGAAGTATAGGGGGATTCCCGTGCTTTCTATATGGGAAATCGCAATGTCTAAAGCTCATACGATAGGCCGGCGCGCCACGCTCAAAGATTATGTGGACCTCTACTTTATATTCAAAGAGAAACATGTTGTTTTGGAGGAGCTTCTTTTGATGACAAAGAAAAAATATGGTGGCGAGTTTGACCCTCGTTTATTTCTTGAACAACTTGTGTATCTGGAAGATATTCTCCCTATGAAGATTACGTTTTTAAAGAAACCAGTAACCAAAAGTCAATTGCAGGCGTTTTTTGAAGCTCAAATTCGTACTATCAAGATAAAATCTGCCTAACGCATGCTTGTAGATACTCATGGGCACGTTAGTTTCCAGGCGTTCAAAGACGACGCGGATGCCGTGTTAAAACGCGCGCTCCAAAATAATACCTGGGTTATTATGCCAGGCACGCAGTTTGCCACATCAAAGAGAGCAGCAGACATGGCAGAGAGGTACGAAGAAGGCGTGTATGCGGTAGTTGGCCTGCACCCTATTCATCTTGGAGAACAGCGCAAGGTTGATGTGCAAGAAGTTCAGTCTTCCAGTGGAGCTGGGGAACCATGGATGACCTTCGAGACAAAAGCAGAGGAGTTTGACTACGAAAAATACAAGCAACTTGGGCAGAGTAAAAGAGTTGTTGCAGTCGGCGAATGTGGCCTTGATTATTACTACGAACCCAAGGGCAAAGAAAAGAGAGAGGCGCAGCGCAGAAAGCAGAAAACAGCGCTTGCCCTCCAGCTAAAACTAGCAGACGAGTTAAACTTGCCGGTTATTTTGCATTGTCGCAAGGCACATGATGACCTATTAGAGTTCCTAAATACTAAGTTACGAGGTGTAGTGCACTGCTATACGGGAAACTTGGTACAGGCAGAAAAATTCTACAAAATGGGACTATATTTCGGCTTTAACGGGTTGATTTTCAAAAAAGTTCCTGCTCTGCCCGATCCCAGTGAAGTTATTGCGAACATTCCCCTAGATCGGATTCTTCTTGAGACCGATTCGCCATACCTCGTACCGCCCGAAGCTAAAACCGAACGCAACGAGCCATTATTTGTACAATATGTAGCAGAGGAAATCGCCCGAATCAAGGGTGTGAGCCTGAAAGAAGTCGCCTCTGTTACCACTCAAAACGCAAAAACCTTGTTCGGAATTTAAAGACTATAGTACCCTCGAGAACATTTAACAAGTTTGTCTTTGAGTAGGGAAGAGATGATTTCTTTCGCAGGGTACGGTGAATTTTTTAAAAGCGCCTCAACGACTTCTCGCGCTGCTTTGTTGCCTTTGCGTTCCAAGAGAAACTTTACTACCTTTGTGCGAAAAGAGCGGAACGAACCCTCAAACTTGCTTTGTTTGTGGTAGTGTTTGCTTCTTTTGTTGATTTTTTTGTCTTTAAGCACCATTACCCCGTAGTCAAAGAGAGCGTAGTGCCACTCCCTCGAAGTTATTCTTGGATACGTCAATGGCATACCATGGTTTGATAGTGATGTAAGTGCTTTTTGGGCGATGGGTAAAATTTCTTTGTCTGAAACTTTTTGAGAGACCTGTCCTGAGCGAGCCCGTTCGACAAGCTCAGGGCGAGTCGAAGGGAAGAAAAAATGGAGATACACCCTGCGTATGTTCGTGTCTAAAAATGCTTCCTTGTTTCCAAAAGCGAAGCATGCCAGAGCACGCGCCGTATAGTGGCCAATTCCGGGAAGTTTTTCTAAGTCCTCCGGCTTCGAAAACAAAACTTTTCCAAATCGTTTCCCCCCTTCCCCTCGCTTTGCTCGGGGAGCCGCGCCCACCC
>Ga0213870_1000122_pt1 | contig 38978 bp, 50 predicted proteins | sample WICALVC2017_Meta_FD_160119 | JGI IMG/M metagenome (GOLD analysis project Ga0213870, IMG submission 160119) | Freshwater microbial communities from subterranean cave lake in Wind Cave National Park, South Dakota, United States - WICALVC2017 | ecosystem: Environmental > Aquatic > Deep subsurface >...
TTTGATTATTTGAAACAGCAAATACCTGAAATTTCTGATACAATACGTTTTGTTCAACCTTTTATTCTTGATGACGTATCTGTAAAATTAGGATACTGGAGTGGATACAATGTCTTGGCACAGAACCGTAGACAACAGGGGCTAAGAGGTGTAAGGGTAGAAAACTTGAAGCAATAAGGGTGAACAAATAGTATTGCAAACGTAACATTATTAGAGTAGGATATTAATCGTAATTGCAATTTTATTAAAGAAGGAGGTGATATATATTAAAAAGTTAGTTTATTCATTGGCAGTTTTATTCGGTATAATTAATTTGTTATTCGGCCTTATGTTGGGAAGTAAGCCAGCTCCAGATGGCCTTTCAGAATCAGTGATTCAATCAGTAAGGGTATCAACATCAATAATAGCTTTAGGTGGCTTTCTGTTACTGATTGGTGGAATTAGTGGATTCCTAAAGAAAAACTGGTCAAAGACAGTGGTTGTAATTGGTTTTGCACTTGCTGCAGGAGGATATATTTACGATGGTAATATGCTATTTCCCTTAATCTATGCAGCGGTTGCTTTATTTGCGTTTCTTAAAGGATAATTGAAGCACTCTTGTAGTATTGAGAGGCTACATCCTTGGAAAGAGAGGTTTTCCGGAGGAGATTTTGGGGCTTTTGAATTGGGTTTCAATTTTCTCCGCTGTTTCGGGGAGAAATGGTTCAAGGAGTATTGCAATTTCTTGGATTTGGTCTATTGCATGGTCTAGGATAGTCTTTAGTCTTTGGCTTTTGGTCTTTAGCAATTTCCAAGGTTTTTCGTTATTGATAAAGCGATCAAGAAGAGTGATTTTTTTCCAAATAAAAGACAAAGCATCGTTAAATCTAAATTCAAGCAAAGCCTCTGAATATTCTTCGATGGCAATAATATGCGCATATGTTTTGCTTACTGATTGCATTTGCTGGTAATTGACAATTTCTGCAAGTTTTGCAACTCTGGCAACAAGATTCCCAATCCCATTTGCCAAATCTGCGTTATATATTTCTTTTAAGCGCTTTTCTGAGAAATCGCCATCGGCAAATGTAGAGATATCTCGTAAAAGGTAATAACGTATGGCATCTGTTTCATACTTGTCAATTAGACCTATTGGATCAATAACATTTCCTAATGTTTTACTCATTTTCTGTCCATCTACAGTTAGGTAACCATGGACAAAAATAGATTTTGGAAGTTTTAATTTTGCCGAAAGAAGAAATGCTGGCCAAAATATTGCATGAAATCTTAGTATTCCTTTTCCTATTATATGTAAATCTGCTGGCCACCATTTTTTATACCGCTTTTCGTCCTTCTGCAATAAAGAACCAAATCCAATTCCACTTTGGTAGATATTAAGGGCATCAAACCAAACATACAACCGTTGCGTTGAGTCATTTGGAACAGGAACGCCCCAGTTTTTTGCCCTTTTGCTTGAACGAGAAATGCTTATATCTTTAAGACCCTGATCAATAAAAGCAAGCGCCTCGTTTTTACGCTCCTCTGGTATTATTTTGAGCGTGTCAGATTCTATAAGTTCTTTAATTTTCTTTTGATATTTTGAGAGTTTAAAAAAATAATTGATTTCAGAAACCCTGTCAAGTTTCTTTCCAGGATGTTCGAAACACTCGCCTTTTTCGTTAAGTTCCTCTTTATCGTAAAATAATTCGCAGCCAACACAGTAAAGCCCAGAATATTCTTTTTTGTATATGTCATTCTCTGCAAAGCAGAGTTCCCAAAGTTTTTGGGAGGATGAGTGATGTCTTAGGTCGCTTCCTTTTTGGAAGACATCAAAATGGACATTTAATTTTTCAGCAAGCTCTTCAAAAAGCTTACTGTTTTTGTCAACAAACTCTTGAATTGGTATTTCCTCTTTTTCTGCTGCTCGAACATTTTTAATAGCATTTTCGTCTCCACCCGAAAGAAAAAGTGTCTCATCTCCAATAATTTTATGATAGCGATTTATTACATCTGCTTGAACAAACTCAAGAGCATGTCCAATATGTGGTTTTGCATTTACATAGGGGATTGCTGTTGTAATGTAAAACTTATTCATAGAGCAATTATAGCAACTGCTGAATACATAAACAATAATTTTGAATTTGTTTCAATGTTTTGAAACATTATAGTCAATTCATTTGTCTATTTTTTAGATAGTTTGAGATATCAGTAAGGTTCGGTTGCAGGTCTTTAGATTATTTACGATTGGTGAATAGAAGTTCGAGGGTAAAAAAAAGAGCGAATAAGAGAATTAGAAAAAATACGTGAGTTAAGTGAAAAAGACGAAGAGTTAAATAAACTGTTACAAACAAAGCAACAAACACACCCCGACGGATATTTTTAAAAAGAAATGAAACTATAGAAAAAATAAATAAGAAAATAAGAGGAAAGAAAACAATGGTAGCTGGTAATTGGTAAGTAGTAATTGGGAATTGGTGGTTTGGAGAAAAAGAAAGAATGATGTAAGTAAGCGTTGCCAAAGACAAAAGACTAATGACTAAAAACCAAAAGGGTCTTTTTCTCCGTTTCATAAACTTAGTTTAACACAACTGCTTTTTTGCTTTATCTTGACCCCGAATAGCCTTTGTCTTTCGTCTTTTAAGTCTCCGGGGCAATTTCTCCTGCAATTGCCCCTTGACAAGAATTAGCACTCATGATATAGTACTGCTAGTCTCGAATTAGTAAATCAATAAAAATAGTCTAACTTTATTACTATGCATGATTTAACACAAAGACAAATAAGTATACTAAAAAGCCTCATTGAGGAATATATTAACACTGCCGAGCCAGTTGGGTCGGAAACTCTAGAGAAAAAATATAGCTTAAGCGTCTCGCCCGCAACCATTAGAAACGAAATGGTTGCTCTTACAAAGAAAGGGTACCTTAAAAAAACTCACACTTCTTCTGGTCGTGTTCCAACACCAACAGGAATGAAGTTTTATGTAAAGCAGTTAATGAAAGAAAAAGATTTGTCTGTTACTGAGGAAGTTGCAGTTAAAGAAAGTCTTTGGGATTATCGAGGCAAAGAACAGCGTTTCCTAAAAGAGCTCACAAAAACTTTAGCAGGGAAAACCAAAGCATTAGGAGTTGTTATTACCGAGGAGGGAGATATTTACTGTTCGGGATTCGCAAATATTTTAGAGATGCCTGAGTTTTTTGACATAGATGTAACTAAAAATCTTCTCTCTACAATTGATGAGTTTGATTATTTTGGAAATCTTTGTGCCGGCATAATAGACGATGAAGATGTTCATATTTTACTTGGAGAAGAATTAGGTCCAAAACTTAATGGGCCATATGGATTTGTTTTTACTCGTTTTAAGACTCCAATGCATAAAAATGGTGAGGTTGGAGTTATCGGTCCTACCAGACTAGATTACACTTATGTTGTTCCATCAGTAAGATATTTTGGTAACTTAGTTGAGGAAATTGCCCAAGGCTGGTAAAAAGAATTAGGAATTATGGATAGGAGTGATACGAAGATAAAAACAAGCGAGAAAAAAGGAGAAGTTGAAAAGCAAGACGAAAAACACGAAGAAGAGAAAAAGGTAAATAAAGAAATTGAGGAATTAAAAAAAAGACTTGAAGAGCTTAACAATAAATACAAGCGAGCTTTGGCAGATTATCAGAATTTGGAAAAAAGGGTAAGAGAAGAAAAAGGGGGATGGCTGCTTACTGTCAACAAAAATCTTCTCTTGCATCTTTTGCCAGTTTTGGATACACTAATACTTGCCAAGAAACATATTAAAGTTCAGGATGAAGGTTTAAGCCTAAGCATTAAACAGTTTGAGGATCTTTTAGAAGCAGAGGGCGTTGAAAAAATCGATGCAGTTGGAAAACAATTCGACCCAAAGACAATGCAGTGCGTTGAGACGCAAGAAGGAGAAGATGGCAAAGTTTTAGAAGAAGTGCAGATTGGATATAGATATAAAGACAATACTCTACTCCGCGCTTCTTTAGTAAGAGTAGGTAAGAAAAAAAGAGAAAAAGAAGAATAGGAAAATTATATGGGAAAAATTATCGGTATTGACCTTGGAACTACAAATTCATGTGTTGCTGTAATGGAGGGCGGGTCCCCCAAAGTAATCTATTCCCAAGAAGGAAGAAATGTTATCCCATCGGTTGTTGATCCGATTTCTCGAGTGGTTGGCGATGTTGCCAAACGTCAACTTGTGCTTAAACCCAAAAGTACGATTTTTTCTATAAAAAGATTAATGGGTAGAAAGTTTAGCGATCCGTCAGTGCAGTTTGACATGAAATGGCTGCCTTATACAATAAAGGCTGGACGCGATGGAATGGCAGTAGTTGAGGTTGAAGGACGGACATTTACTCCACAGGAGATATCCGCGATGATTCTTCAGAAAATAAAATCCGATGCAGAGAGTTATTTAGGCGGAAAGGTTGCTCAGGCAATAATTACTGTTCCAGCTTATTTTGATGATAGTCAGCGTCAGGCAACCAAACAAGCGGGAGAAATTGCGGGTCTTGAAGTTCTTCGTATTATAAACGAACCAACAGCATCCGCTTTGGCTTATGGACTCGATAAAAAAAACGCTCATACGGTTGCTATATACGATTTGGGAGGCGGGACTTTTGATATCTCTATTTTGGAACTAGGGGATGGTGTATACGAAGTAAAGTCAACAAACGGAGATACTCATTTAGGAGGAGATGATTTTGATCAAGTAATTATTAATTATATTGCTGAAGAATTCAAAAAAGAGCATGGAGTAGATTTAAGAAAAGATGCTCAAGCGTTGCAGCGTCTTAGGGAGTCGGCAGAAAAAGCAAAGATCGAATTGTCTAGTGCACAGAAAGCCGAAATTAATCAGCCGTTTATTACTCAGGGTAGAGAAGGGCCTTTGCATTTAACCATGTCTCTCACTCGTTCTAAATTAGAACAACTTGTTGACCATCTTATTCAAAAAACTCTTAGTCCTGTTGAACAAGCGTTAAAAGATGCAAAAAAAACCATCTCTAATATAGATGAAATGGTCTTGGTGGGAGGAATGACCAGAATGCCTAAAGTTATAGAAACAGTTACCAAGTTCTTTAACGGTAAAGAACCTAATAAATCGGTTAATCCAGACGAAGTGGTAGCAGTTGGCGCATCGGTTCAAGGGGGAGTTTTGGGTGGAGAGGTAAAAGACGTATTACTTTTGGATATAACACCATTGACACTTGGTATAGAAACATTAGGCGGCGTCTCAACCCCACTTATTGGAAAAAATACAACTATACCAACTTCAAAATCACAAGTTTTTTCAACAGCCGCAGACAATCAGACCCAGGTTGAAATAAATGTATTGCAAGGTGAACGACCTATGGCAGAGTCTAATAAATCATTGGGTCGATTTATTTTAAGTGGTATTCCTATAGCGCCTCGTGGAGTTCCTCAGATTGAGGTTACTTTTGATATAGATACAAACGGCATCCTAAACGTAAAGGCTCAGGATAAAGCAACTGGTAAAGAGCAAAGTATTAGAATTACTGGCTCAACTGGACTTACTAAAGACGAGGTCGGGAAGATGACTAAAGAAGCAGAAATGCATGCAAAAGAAGATAGTGAAAAAAAAGAGAAAATTGAGGCTAGAAATTCAGCAGATTCACTTATATTTACAGCAGAAAAAACACTTAGGGACGCTCGCGATAAAGTAGACGCAAATGCTAAAAAAGAAGTTGAAGATAAGATTTCTACCTTAAAAGCAATTCTTGAGACTGGAACTCGCGAAGATCTGGAAGCCTCGACCAGAGATTTATCAGACAGTCTACAAAAAGTAGGACAAGCAATGTATAGTCAAGGACAACAAACAACAAACAACAAACAACAAACAACTGGGAATAGTGAACAGAAGGCAGAAGAGTCCTCCTCCGCTAAAGCTTCGGAGGATAAACCGGTCGAGGGAGAAGTAGTAAGTTAAAGTTGAGAGTTGAGAGTTGAAAATTAACCCCGTTGAGCGGGGTTATTTGGTATAATGGTTGATTATGTGTGGGATTTTTGGATATATTGGTAATAAAAATAACGCTGCCCATATAGCATTTGAGGGATTAAAACTCTTAGAATATCGCGGTTATGATTCGTGGGGAATCGCAGTAAAGAGCGATAAAGAGCTTGTTGTTGAAAAGCACGTTGGAAAAATAGGAGATGCAAAAGTGGATCTCCCAAAGAGCACTTTGGGAATCGGTCATACACGATGGGCAACGCATGGGGGTGTGACTGTTGCCAATGCTCATCCTCACCTTGACTGCACAAAAACAATAGCAGTTATCCATAATGGCATTATTGAGAATTTTGAGGAGTTAAAAAATGACCTTATTAAAAAAGGTCATACATTTGTATCAGAAACAGATACCGAGGTCGTCTCTCATCTTATTGAAAAGTATTTGAAAAAGGAAGGCTTTTCATCCGCAGTTCGAGATGCATTCAATCAATTAAAAGGACTTAATGCAATTATTGTAGCGAATTCTTCCGACCAAATAATTGCTGCAAAAAATGGATCGCCTCTAATTGCTGGGATTGGGAAAGACGCGTTATTTATAGCATCAGATGTGTCTGGGATAATAAAATACACAAAACATGTTATCTTTCTTGAAGACAATCAGATGATTATCTTAGGTAAGGACATTAAATTATTTAATTTGCCAGATGGAAAAGCAATAAAACCAGTAATTAACAAACTAACATGGAAATTTGAGGAAGCAGAAAAAGGAAGATTTAAACATTTTATTCTTAAAGAAATTTACGAACAACCTCGCGTTATTGAAAACATAGCTTTGGCTTACAAAGAAAACGTAGAAAAGCTGGCTTCCCTTATAAAAAAAGCTTTTGGTACATTTATGTTGGGTTGTGGTACTGCGTCATACGCAGCGTTGTATGGAACATATCTATTTTCTAAAATCGCAAAAAAGCATGTAAACTTTTCGATTGGATCAGAGTTTAATTATCTAGAAGACTACTTGACTAAAGATAGTCTTGTAATACCAATTTCGCAGAGTGGAGAAACTATAGATGTTCTTGAACCAGTTTATAGCGCAAAAAAGAAAGGCTCTACAATTGCCGCTATTGTTAATGTTTTAGGATCAACTCTTTATAGACATGCGGATTATAAAATTCTTTTAAATGCTGGTTTAGAAAAGGCAGTGGTTGGGACTAAAAGTTTTATTGCTATGGTGTCTGTTCTTTTGCTAACAGCATATACTTATATTGATAGGCAAGAGTCAGGTAAAACTCTTTTGGTAAAAGCAGCAAAGAATGTCGAGAGGATATTGGGAAACAGTTTTATTGCAGAAATTAAGAAAGTAGCAAAAAGTTTAAAAGACAAAGAACACATTTATATTATAGGTCGGGGATTGTCTTATGCTGCTGCCCTTGAGGCAACACTAAAAATTAAGGAAACAAGCTATATCCATGCGGAAGGTTTTGCAGGAGGAGAGTTAAAGCATGGTGTAATAGCATTAATTGATAAAGATACACCTTGTATAGTTATAGCTCCTAATGATGAAACATACGATGATATTATTTCCAATGCCCAAGAGATAAAAGCAAGAGGAGGTATGATTATTGGCATTGGTCCAAAAGACAATAGAGTATTTGATAGATTTCTTGAAACTGAGGATTTAAAAGAGGCAACAATTATTCCTCAAATTGTCATATCTCAACTTCTTGCGTATAATCTTGCTATTGCAAGAGGAATCTCGGATCCCGATAAGCCAAGAAACTTGGCAAAAAGTGTTACTGTTAAATGAAAGCGACGCGTATCGCTAAAAGCTATGGCAACTAATAGAGATTATTACGAAATTTTAGGGGTCCCAAAAACAGCCCATCTTGATGAGATAAAAAGAGCGTATAGGAAACTTGCGCTTCAGTATCATCCAGATCGTAACAAGAGTAAAGAGGCAGAAGTTAAGTTTAAAGAAATAAACAAAGCCTACGAGGTATTGTCTGATCAACAAAAAAAGCAGGCATATGATCAGTTTGGCGCCTCTGCTTTTGAACAAGAGCCCTTCGGCGGTGCTCAGGGCGGGCCATTTGGAGGTTCTGGGCAGCAAACTGGTCGCTATGGGCCTTTTACATATACCTATACAACATCGGGGGAAGCCCCAGATGTTGATTTTGGTGGGTTTTCTGATCCTTTTGAAATATTTGAACAGTTTTTTGGCGGAGCATCTCCTTTTGGCAGGCGCCAACGCCGTACTACTTATTCTTTAAATATTAGTTTTATGGAGGCAGTCCACGGAGCCCAGAAACGAGTTACGCTTGATGGAAAAACGCAAACAATAAAAATACCAGCGGGCGTAGATGATAGTTCACGAATTCGTTTTGGAGAATATGATGTTATTGTCGGGGTAACTCCTGACTCAAGGTTTAATAGACAAGGATACGATATTATTACGGAAAAAGAAATATCATTTCCCCAGGCAGCATTAGGCGATGAAGTTAATGTGTTAACAATCGATGGTGATATAAAAATTAGAATTCCTGCTGGAACACAGTCAAATGCTATTATAAGACTTCGTGACAAAGGAGTTCCTCATGTACAAAGTACAGGACGGGGAGATCATTATGTAAGAATAAAAGTAATAGTTCCCAAACATTTAACTCGTAGTCAAAAAGAAATTCTGAGGGGATTTGAAGAAGAAAAGAGACACAAGAGAGGGTGGTTCTAATAAAAATTTGTCGCGTGGTTTCTAGATGGTGAAATGTTAAAAAAAACGTAGCTGGCACTTGTTCTATCTAGGATTTTTGTATAGAATTAACTCCGTATGAAGAGAGAAAGAGAAGACGTATATCCTCCTTCCATTTGGGAACGTTTCCCAGAGCTAGGAGAAATACCAAGAAATAAATTTCCAAATCATCTACTTATTATTCCAGATGGCAACCAGCGTTGGGCAGACCGTCAAAGTCCGCAGCAGCCAACTATTTTTGGTCATGAAAATGGTGCTAAGGTTTTAAAAGGTGTTTTAAGAGATTTACGCGAATTACCAATTCGTATTGTAACAGTGTGGGGACTTTCTGCGGACAATATACAAAAAAGGTCAGTCGAAGAAGTCAAAGGAATAACGAGTGTTATTGCATCAACAATAGATGAGATACTACCCGAACTTTTACAAAATAAGACTCGCTTAATTCACCTTGGGAGAAAAGATAGAATACCAGACACACTAAGACTCACTATCGAAAACGCAGAAGAGCGTACTAAAGATTGTGGCGATAAAATCTTTTGCGTTGCCATTGATTTCGGAGGAGAAGATCAAACAATGAGAATGATTAAGAAAGTACTGGAAATGGCAAAAGAAGGCAAAATAGAAGATAAAGATATAACGGATAAATTTGTAGAATCGTTAAGAGACGGCGGAGGACGAATACCTCCAGCAGATGTGGTTATAAGAACGTCTGGAGAATTAAGAGGCTCCGACCTAGGTTGGCTTGGGGTAAATTCGGAGTATTGCCCTATTCAAGAACTACTGCCCGACACAACAACTAAAGATTTCGTAGATGCTCTTTTTGAATTTTCAAAGCGAGAAAGACGATTCGGCGGCAGACCAACAGAGCATACTACAAGATAGCTTACCTTTTTGGACTCTGTTTCTTCCTCCTCGCTTTCCCGCCCATGCCAACTTTTCGCCGTTCGCGAACGCGTGCATCACGAGTAAGCAAACCCCTCTTTTTAAGAATTGAGCGAAATTTTTCTTTGTCAAACTCATCTAAAGCTCTTGCAATACCCAAGACTGTTGCTCCTAGTTGTCCAACTTTTCCCCCGCCCTGAGCTTTTACTGTAACAGCAAACTTTTTTTCTACATTAGTAACTATTAAAGGTTCTCTAAAGATTTTTTCTGACTCTTTGCCAAAATATTCTAATGCTTTCTTGTTGTTTACAACAATATCTCCCTTTTTAACCTCAGCTCCCCATACAATACTATCTTTGGGATAAAGTCTAACCCTTGCAACAGATCCTTTTCGTCTACCAACGGCGAAAACGTAATCCTTTTTTGAATTATTAATCTCGCGTTTATCTTGCAATACTTTATCAGCTTGTTTAACCATATTATTTTTTATTAAAATCCTAAATTCGGCTTCGAATTTCGGATTTCGAATTTATCTTTATATGGGTGTTCGTCTTGAGCAAATACAAATAAGCGACTCATCATTCTATCGCGCAATTTATTTTGTGGAAGCATACCGGAAACTGCATGGCGAATAATTTCCTCTGGCTTTCTTTTTCTTAAATCACCTAAAGACTCTATTCTTAATCCTCCTGGATAACCTGAAGAACTATAATACTTTTTGAGAATTTCTTTTTTCCCAGTGACTTTTACATCTTTTGCATTCACAACTACAACATAGTCCCCAACATCAAGGTTTCTCACAAAATATGGCTTTGATTTTCCCATCAAAAGCACTGCAATAGTTGATACTATCCTTCCTAAGGTTTTCCCTTTAATATCTACCAAATGCCAAAGTCGTTTGACGTCTGATATTTTTGTTGGTGCTGTAAAACTATTCTCCATTATTTTTAATTTCCCTTTTCGGTCTTTCTGGCACCTTTTTTGCTAATGTTTTCCATGTTCTATTTTTCTCTTTTTTATCTTTTATGTTTTTATTTTCTGTTTTATCCAAATTTTCAACTTTCAAACTCTCGGCACTTTCAACTTGTTCCCCTTCCACCCATTCCATTAAAACCATTGATGCATTATCGGACAATCTTCTCCCCATTCTTGTAATCCGACTATAACCACCCTGCCTTCTTGTAAATCTTGGTGCAACTTCAGAAATTGCTTTTTCGACAGCATCTTTTAAAAGGTATGATTGCAATATTCTTCTTGCAACCTCTCCTTTCTTTGCATGACTCACAATCTTATCTACATCCCCTCTAATTGCTTTTGCTTTTGCTTCTGTAGTTTTAATCCTTCCAGTTAAAATTAAAGAAGAAATTAGACTTTTAAAGAGGCTCCGCCTCTCATTTGTATCTCTTTTAAATTGTCTTCCAAAAATATTTTTTCGCATAATAAACGGGGACACTTTATATCAGATTTGTATTTGAGCGTTGAAATTAAAGTTTATCTTATGCTGCTAAAGATAGGCCTTTTTGTTTAAGCTTTTCTTCGATAACTGCTATGGATTTATTTCCCATATTTCTCATAGACAAAAGGCTTTTCTTTGAAGCTTCCATTAGATGTCCCAGAGTTTCTATACGGTTATTGCGAAGACTATTGTAGATTCTTGTTGGAAGATCTAATTCGTCAATAGTAAGTCTTAAAACACTATCCGAAACAGATGGAGACTTTGTTTGAGGATCTAAAGATACTATTGTCTTTGGTTCATAGATTTCCGAAAAGTAAGCATACAAAATTCTAGCTGCTTCATCTAATGCCTCTCGTGGTTTAATTATACCATTAGTCCAAATTCTAAGAATTAATTTATCCAAATCTGTTTGTCGCCCCACACGAGTTGCTGTAACTTCATAATTGACTCTTTTAACTGGCGTAAATACAGCATCTGTTGCAATAACACCAAGGGTGGATATCCTTCGCTCTTCAGCCAAAGAATAACCCATTCCCCGCTCGACTGTTAATTCCATATCTAGCTTTGCTTTTTTATCACCAAGATAACCTATATAATGGTCTTTATTTGCTACTTCGACATCCTCTGGTAAATCTAAATCCGAGGCTGTAATCTTTTTTGGTCCTTTTACAACAAGCGCAACTGTGCTTTTTGCTTTTGAATCAAGAAGTATAAGATTTAATCCTTTTATATTAAGTAGAAGTTCAACAACATTCTCTTTAAGTCCTGGAACTGTCGAGAATTTATGTTTTACTCCAGAAATTTTAACTGACGTTACTGCTGCTCCAGGAATAGACGATAAGAGAGTTCTTCTTAACGCATTTCCTAAAGTATGTCCATACCCTGGATCTAGAGGTTCCATTACAAACTCTCCGTAATCCTGACTTATGTTTTCCTCTTTAATTTTGAAGATTGGATTTAGCATAAAGCATATTGTACCACTATCTTGAGTAGTACTCAACAATTAATTGTAAATCGAAAGGAAGCTGAATATCCTCTCTTTTTGGCATTCTTATTAGTTTTCCATAAATTCCTTCTTTTTTTATAAATGGTAATGTAGAAGTTTTTTCTTCTATTGCTTGTAAAACTTGTGGATTTTTCTGAATCTTAGGAGAAAGAGAAATAACATTGTTTACTCTTACTTGGTACGATGGTACATTCACTTTCTTACCATCAACACTAATGTGTCCATGAGAAACAATTTGACGAGCCATAGCTCTTGTTTTTGCAAAACCAAGTCTGTAAACCAAATTATCAAGTCTAGTCTCAAGAAGAGATATAAGCATTTCTCCAGTCTCTCCTTTCTTTTTTTCAACTGCTTTAACCAAATTACCAAACTGTTTTTCTAGTAATCCATATATTGTTTTTGCTTTTTGTTTCTCTCGAAGTTGAATTCCATATTCAGAAAGTCTTTTCTTGAACTTTCGACCCTTTATGCCACCAGGAGGAATATTTAGACGTCTCTGCAAACTTGAAGACTGTTTATCTAAAATGTTTGCTCCTTCTCTTCTTGCTAATTTATGTTTTGGTCCAGTATATCTAGCCATTAGATTCTCCTTTTTTTCTTTGCCCTAACACCGTTGTGAGGAATAGGTGTTATATCCGCAATTGATGCGATAGAAAGGCCCCCACTTTTAATTGCCCTTAAGGCAGAGTCTCGTCCAGAGCCTGGTCCTTTTACATATACATCTACTGTTTTTAAGCCCTTTTCTACAGCTTTTCTAACAACTGATTCAACAGCAGAAGTTGCAGCAAAAGGAGTAGATTTTCTAGTGCCCTTAAAACCCGAAGCGCCAGCACTACCCCATCCGATTGTATCGCCTTTATCATTAGTTATTGTAACCAATGTATTATTAAAAGTTGATGTAATATATACTTTTCCCTTATTAGATACTTTTACTGCAATTTTTTTCTTTTGTTCTTTTTTTTGTTGCTTTTCCTCAGCCATAAAATTTATTCTTTTTTCTCTGTTTTATTCTCTGTCATTTTAGTAGCTAGTTCTTTTTTTATTGCTCCAATTGTAACTCTTTTCCCTCTTTTTGTTCTTGCATTAGAGCGAGTCCTTTGCCCTCTAACCGGTAAATTTCTACTGTGCCTAGTTCCCCTATAAGAACCAATTTCTTTTAATCTTTTAATATTTGCTAAAACTTCTGTTCTTAGATCTCCTTCAAGCTTATATGCTTCCAAAGCCTTTTGTATTCTTTTTTGTTCATCTTCCGAAAGAGCATGTACTCTTTTGGTACTCTCTACATTTGTTTTTTTGAGAATTTGCATAGCATTACTTCTTCCTATACCATAAATGTAGGTAAGTGCAATGTTTGCTCTTTTTGCATCTGGTATATTAACTCCTGCAATCCTCATAAAAATTACCCCTGTCTCTGTTTATGTTTTGGGTTTTCGCAAACGACTCTGACAACTCCTTTTCTTCTGATAGTTTTGCATTTAGCACATCTGGGTTTAACACTAGCTTGAACCTTCATATTTATTTATATCTATACACTATCCTTCCTTTTGTCTTGTCATAAGTAGTCATTTCTAGGCGAACCTTGTCTCCTGGCAAAATTTTTATAAAATTCATCCTCATTTTGCCTGACAAATGGCAAAGAACTATATCACCATCTGTAATTTCTACTCTAAAAAGTGTGTTTGGCAATGACTCCTTGACAACGCCTTCTACCTCAAATGATCCCTGATGAACCATAAATAAAACTCAAATCTTTTTGAGATTTACCCAATTATACCAAACTGCCCCATAAACCGCAATTATCTCTTAGTTAATACAAGTGGGCCATCCTTTGTAATTGCAACTGTCCTTTCAAAAAGTCCCGACAAGCTATTATCTTGAGTCATAATAGACCAACCATCGTTATTGGCATAAACAATTGCGCTACTACCCATGTTATAAATAACCTCAATTGCAATTACCATTCCCGCAAGAAGCTTGGGTGTATTTTCTACACTGCCAGCAAGAAAACCTGGAACCTCTGGCTTTTCATGAAGCATTTTCCCAACACCATGTCCTACAAGCGAACGCACCACAGAATATCCTTCTTTTCCTATTATATCTTGAATCGTTTGTGAAATATGCCCAATTCTATTCTCAACTCTTGCAACTTTTATCGCCTCCCTCAATGCTATTCTCCCAGTGCCCAAAAATTTATCAATTTCGTCTTCTTCATTTCGATTCTGAATTCTGAATTCTGAATTCTGAATTCTTACTGTTTCTGCCATATCTGTATTAAACCCCTTATAAAACACCCCGCAATCAATTCCAACTATATCGTCAGTCTTAAATCTATAATTCGTTGGGACGCCATGGACAACAACATCGTTTGTTGATACACAAATTGTGTGGCGGTATCCTTTTACTCTTTTAAATCCAGGCGTAGCGCCTTTTTCTTCGATGAGTTTCTCTGTAAGAGTATCAAGCTCAAGCTCCGAAACCCCAGGTTTTATTTTCGATAAAACTTCGCTCAGAACTTCTGCTAAAATTCTGCCGCCTACTCTCATTATCGAAATTTCATTTGGAGTCTTAATGTGAATCATTTCAAAGTGCTTATCCCCAGTCGCAATAAAAGGGAATCTATTTTGCTCTGTAAATCAGAAAGATCATTACTATTATTCTCTATCATATAATCAGCAATTGCTATTGGACCTCCTTTGTTTAACTTTTCAAGTTCAGCAACATCTCGTGGGTAACATTCTTCTTCCGGAACTGGTCTGACATCCCTTTGAGAAAGCCTTTCATATCGCTTCTTTGGCCCTGCGTATACATGGATCAACGTTAACGCAGGAAATTTATTTTTTAAGTATGTGTATTCTTCCCATGAATAAAGCCCATCAATAACTATCACGTCGTTTTTTGCCAATAAAGCATTAATTTTTGATTCTGCTTTTACTGCGTATGCTCCCATTCCGCCTTCCTTTCGTATTGCCTCTCGTACTACTCGTTCGTTATCAGGTGTAAGCGGAAGCCCACGTTTCCCAACTTCTTCTTCTGTAATTTCTCCAAATCGAACAAACGGAATTCCTTTTTTAGCAAGATACTCTGCCGCTTCTGTCTTTCCTGCACCAGCCATTCCAACAATAGCAATTATTTTATTCATGTTGTAACTTTAATTTTCCTCAAAATCTCCTTATGTACTTCTTCAACTTTTTTCTCTCCATCAACCTCTACCAAAATTCCTTTTTTGCGATAGTAACCTAATACTAGCTGTGTAAGTTTGTGAAAAAGTTCAATACGCTTTCTAATTGCAGCCAGAGTTTCATCGTCTCTTACATCTCCATTTCTATAAGAAAGTCTCCAAAGTGCTTCCTTATCAGAAACCTTAAGGTAGACAACCTTATCTACACCATTCTTAAAAGCTTTTGCTTGAACAATAGTCCTTGGAAATCCATCTAAAATATACCCCTTCTCATATTCTGAACGCTTAAGATATTCACTTACTATGGTAATAGTTTTTCTGTCTGGGATGAGGTATCCAGCATTCATTACTTCTTTTATATATCGCCCAAGAGACGTGTGTTCTTTTGCCAAAACCCTGAATATATGACCAGTGGAAAGATAAGGTATTTTAAATGCTTTCGATAGAATATTTCCTTGCGTTGATTTTCCTGCACCCTGTATTCCAATCAGTATAATCTTCATTTAGTAAATCCTTCGTAACTTTTCATTACCAACTGTGCTTCAATTGCCTTAATTGTTTCCAGTACCACAGAAACCACAATCAAAATTCCAGTTCCTCCTAAAATGAGCGTTTGAACATTTGTAAAAGTTTTTGCAATACTTGGGAATATAGCAATAGTACCAAGAAAAATTGCCCCAGCCAATGTTATACGAGTTAAGATATAATTTAAATAACCTGCTGTTGGGCTTCCTGGCCTAATCCCTGGAATAAAACCTCCATATTTTTGTATCTCTCCTGCAATTTTTTTTGGATTAAAAATAACTGCTGTATAAAAATATGTAAATCCAACCACTAGTAGAAAATATAAAATATTGTAAAAAATACCATCTGGATTAAGCAATAGCGAAATTGATGTTGCAATTTTATTAAGAACAATATTTTTTGACGCTGTCAAATAATTGGCAAGAAGGGAAGGAAGAAGAACTAGAGACACAGCAAATATAATAGGAATCACTCCTGCTTGATTAACCCTAAGGGGAAGATGGGTTGATTGTCCCCCATACATTTTGTTTCCTCTTACTCTTTTTGCATAATAAACAGTAATTTGTCTTGTCGCTTCATTAATTAAAACTATTGATGCAATCACTACAAGTCCCATCACAAAAAATGTAATTATATTAAAAAAATTAGCTGCATTTGTAGTTGCTAAGGTCTGTGTAAAAACAACAGGCACTCTTCCAACAATTCCAGCAAAAATAAGAAGCGATATCCCATTACCAACTCCTTTTTGGGTAATTAGCTCTCCAAGCCAAACCAAAAGCATTGTTCCAGCAGTCATTGTTACCAAAAAAGATATAAGCTCAATTGGCGCTAGATTAGAAATAATCCTTTGGCTATGGAGCAAAGCATACATGCCAATTGCCTGAAGCACTGCAAGAGGAACAGTTAGCATCCTTGTGTATTGGTTGATTTTTTGCCTTCCCATCTCACCTTCTTTGGATAATGCCTCGAGTTTTGGAAAAACAAGGGTTAAAAGCTGCAAAATTATAGAAGCATTGATATATGGATTAAGTCCCAAAGCCATAATCGAAAAATTAGCAAGCGTTCCTCCCGAAAATATATCAAGTAGTCCCAAAAACTGATTCTCAGAAAAGAGGGTCTTTAATGCGGCTACATTTACTCCAGCAACTGGTATATGAGCAAATATTCTAAAAACTACAAATATTAAGCCCGTAAATAAAAATTTTTTTCTTACTTCAGGTGAAGCGATGCTGTTTCTAAAAACTCCTAGGATGTTATTCATACATGCTCTATTTTACCACCAATTTTTTCAACTTTTAAAGCTCCCCTTTTTGAAATCGGCAATCTTATGGTTAAAGGAATCAAGATTTCCCCATCGCCCAAAATTTTAACCCCATACATTTTTGCATCTTTTTCGCAAACTATTCTTTTTTTAATTAAAGTTGCAAGATCAACAATGCTGTCTTTTTTAAGAAGATTTAATACCTTTAAATTTACAATGATTGGCTTTTTTTTAAATGCTTTATTCTTACCTTTGCCTCTCATAAAGGGAAGTCTCTTTATAAGAGGTAGTGCTCCGCCCTCAAAATCAATTGGAATTTTGTTTCGGGCTTTCTGCCCTTTTGTTCCCCGTCCTGCTGTTTTACCGCGCCCTGACCCATGACCCTGGCCCAAACGCTTTTGACTTCTTTTTGTAATTTTTGTTAACGAATAAAGCTCCATAATTTTAATCCAAAGCTTTTGATTGCTTAAGCCTTTTGTATCTATAAGACATCCTCTTTAGTGCTTCCATGGTTGCATAAACATTACTAGCTTGATTTTTTGTTCCTAAAACTTTAGACGAAATATTTTCTATTCCGCAAGCACTAACAACACTTCTTACTGCTCCCCCCGCAATAACTCCGCTGCCTTTTGGTGCGGGCTTGAGCATTACTCGTGCAGCACCTAACTTAATATTGACACCAAATGGGATTGTCCCATTTACTATTGGGATTTCTATCATATGTTTTTTTGCAAAGTTAACTGCTTTTTTGATTGCCAAAGATACATCAGCAGCTTTTCCAAGACCAACACCAACTCGTCCTTTTTTATCACCAACAAGTGCCAACGTAGAAAAACCAATTTTATTTCCACCCTTGGTTTTCTTAGAGACCCTATTTACCTGAACAATCTTTTCTTCAAAGCTATCCTGCATAGACTAAAATTTCAACCCTCCTTCTCTTGCTGCCTCTGCAAGCAAACGTAATCTTCCATGATATGCGTAACTACCACGATCAAATATCACATTCTTAATTTTTTTATCCATTGCTTTTTTTGCCAAAAATAATCCTAATGCCTTAGCGCGTTCTATCTTCTTTATGCCTTTTATATTGTCTAGGTTTTTCTCCGAAACTCCCAAGATAGTTTTCCCTTTTTCATCGTCTATAAGTTGGGCATAAATGTATTTGTTAGATCTAAAAACAGATAATCTTGGTCTATCTTCCCGACCTGTAATTTTTGATCTAACTCTGATTTGTCTTCTTAGTTTTTGTTTAATTTTATTCACAATTTACTTAGTTGGAGATCCAATGGCTTTAGCAGCCTTTCCAACCTTTCTCCTAATTACCTCATCTTTATATTTTATGCCTTTGCCTTTATAAGGTTCTGGTGGCTTGATTTCTCTAATTTTGGCAGCAGCATTTCCAACCAAGGTTTTATCTATTCCAGAAACCGTTATTATATTATCGTTAACCGAATAGGCGATTCCCTCTTTCTCTGGAATTTTAACAGGATGAGAAAAACCTACAGACAATATAATATCTTTCCCAGACAACGATGCCCTGTACCCAACTCCAGATAGTTCAAGCTTTTTTTCAAAACCAGTAGATACACCTGTTACCATATTGGCAATTGTTGCCCTAGTTAAACCCAAGACTTCGTTTTTATCTTCGTCTTTCTCTTTTGGCATTACTTGTAAGCGATGATCAACAATCTTTACATCGACACCTATAGGAATTTTAAAAGTAAGAACTCCTTTTGGGCCACTAACTTTAATATTATCATTCTCAAAAGCAACCAAGACACCTTCTTTTATGCTAACTGGAACTCTCGAAAGTTTTGACATATTAAATTTATATCAATTACCAAACCTTAAAAAGAACTTCCCCCCCAACCCCTTTTCTATATGCATCGCTACCCAGCATAATTCCTTTACTGGTCGAGACCACTATTGTATTCATGCCTTTCTTTTGAATTTCTGGTATGTTTTTTGCACTAGCATAAACTCGAAGAGATGGTTTAGAGATTATGTTTACATCCGATATAGCTGGACTTCTTTTATCAAATTTAACAGTCGCTTCCAAAACTTTTTTACCCTCAACCTTTTCTTCTTTTATACTTTTTAAAAATCCACCTTTTACCAAAACATTACCGATTTCTTTAACCACTTTACTATAAGGCATAATAACTTTCCTTCTTCGAGAAAGAGAGGCATTTTTAATTCTAATAATAAAATCTGCAATTTGATAATCCATAGTAAGTTTATCTAACTACCAAGAGGCTTTAGTAACTCCTGGTAATTCGCCTTTTATCGCTCGTTCTCTAAAGCATAATCTACATAATCCAAAACGCCTCATATAACCCCTTGCTCTTCCGCATATATTACATCTGTTTCTATCTCTCACCTTAAACTTTTGTTCTCTTTTAAATTTTACTATGCTAGACACTTTAGCCATGATCGTTCCCTTTCGCAAACGGCATGCCCAAAGCCTTGAGTAGGGCATAGCCTTCTTTGTTGCTTCTTGCTGTTGTTACAATACTAATTTCTAGTCCTTGTATTCTATCAACTTTTCCAGGATCTATCTCGGGAAAAACAGTACTTTCAACAAGACCCAATGTGTAATTTCCGTGTCCATCAAAACTCTCTTTTTTTACACCATGAAAGTCTCTAAATCTCGGCAAAATGATCGCTACCAACTTTGTAAAAAAATCATACATTTTTTTACCTCTTAGCGTTACCATAAGACCTATTTGATCACCTTGTCTTAGTTTGAAACCAGAAATGGCTTTTTTTGCAATTGTTACCTTTGGTCTCTGTCCAGTAATTTGAGTAAGGATTGCATTTGCTTTCTCTATATTTTTTTTATCATTCAGAGCATCTTTTACTCCCATGTTAACAACTATTTTAGAAAGAGCTGGAACAGCCATTGGGTTTTTTAGTCCAAGCGTTTTTTGTAATTCTTGTAAACTTTTTGTTTTGAATACATTCTTAATACTATCCATAGTTTTTTATACTGTTTTTTCGCATTTTTTACAAATTCGAATTTTTTGGTCACCTTCAACCCTAAACCCGACTCGTGTAGGTAACTTGCACGCGGGACAGATAAGAGAAACATTGTAAATTGATAAAGGCTTTGTTATGGTAATAATTTTAGATTGTTGTTTTTCTGATCTTCTCTTTAAATGCTTTTTATACTGATTAACATTGGCAATTAAAACTTTAGTCTTAGAAACTACCCTTTCTATTTTTCCAGTTTTACCTTTATCTTTACCTCTTATTACTTTTACCTCGTCTCCTTTCTTTAGCTTCATAATTTATAGTACCTCCTCTGCCATACTCGCAATCTTTGTAAAACCCCTATCTTTTACCTCCCTTGCAATAGGTCCGAAAATCCTAGTTGCTCGTGGGTTTTTATCCTTTGGATTATCGATTATAACACCAGCATTATCCGAAAACTTAATAAACGAACCGTCTTTTCTTCTATTTTCTTTTTTTGTTCTAACAAGCACCACTACTACAATTTCGCTATCTTTAACTTGGCCTGTTGGAATTGCCTCTCTAACAACGCAATTCAAAACATCTCCCACATACCCAAACCTTCTTTTTGATCCGCCAAAAATGTGAATAACCATCAATGATTTTGCTCCACTATTATCGGCAGAGCGCAAAATTGTTCTATGCTGAACCACTTTTTATTACCTCCATTATCTTAAAGTGTTTATCTTTTGAGATTGGTTTTGTTTCAACAATCTTAACCCTGTCTCCTAAGTTTGGAGAAAAACTTCCAGTATCTGCCTTGATTTTTTTGTCTATTTTTATAAGCTTTTTATAAATTGGGTGGGTTGTTCTAGACGTAATATTAACAATCACAGTTTTTACCATCTTATCCGAAACAACTATTCCTTCAAATATTTTTTTCATATTATAAAGATTTATCTCGCCAACTCTTTTTCTCGAATTAATGTTGACATCAAGGCAATTTCTTTTCTTTTTAAGAAAATTGATCTTGTATTTTTAAGCTTATTTTGCGTTTTATCAAGTTTTAATAAAAATAATTCATTTCTTGCTTTCTCAAGCAAATTTTTTAACTCTTGTAAACTATTTGTTCTAAGCGTCTGTTTATCTTTTAGCTTCAAATCCAATCTCCTTTCGCAACAATTTTTGTCTTTACCCCAAGCTTATAAGAAGCAAGTCTTAAAGCGCTATATGCTATATCTTTTGTAACCCCACCCATTTCAAACAACATCCGTCCTCTCTTAACTGGAGCAACAAACTCGAATACGTCTCCTTTGCCCCCGCCCATTCTGGTTTCAGCGGGCTTTTTGGTAATTGGTTTATGCGGAAAAATTCTTATCCAAAGTCTTCCGCCACGCTTCGTATAATGAGTAATAGCACGTCTGGCAGCTTCTATTTGCCTGCTTGTAATCCTGGCTTTCCCAAGAGATAAAAGACCATACTCTCCAAAGGAGATTCTTGTACCGTTTTGTGCCTTACCTCTTATTACTCCCTTGAATTCTTTTCTAAATTTTGCTCTTTTTGGAACTAACATAGTCCTCCTTACAGTCGGAAATAATCCAATAACTCTTTAGCGCTGGAAATTTGACATTTGACATTGGCAGTATTGGTATTATTCATATTTTCCTTCTGGTCTGTTTATCCACACCTTCACTCCTATATACCCTTTTTTTGTTAGTGCTGAAATACTTGAAAAACTAATGTTTTCTCTAATCGTTGAAAGCGGAAGTTTACCAGCATGCATTTTTTCCGTTCTTCCTATCTCTGCTCCTCCAACTCTACCTGCAAGAACAATTCTAACTCCTTTTGCGTGAGCACTCATAACTTTATCAATTGCCGATGTCATAACTCTTCTATGGGGCAGACGTTTAACCAGTTGATCAGAAATATTCTTCGCAACCAAATAGGCATCTAAATTAGGCTCTTTTACCGGCTCTATCCTAATATCGATTTTTGGCGCTAGTTTTGAATTTATTTTGGCCAAGCTGAGCTTGGTGTTGATATTCAAAACTTTATGTAAAAAAACTTTCAGTTCTTCTAGCCCACTACCGCCGCGTCCAATAACCATACCTGGCCTTGCCACATAAACAGTCAATCTAATACTATTAATAGATCTCTCAATTTCAATCTGAGAAACCCCGGCATTTTTCAGCCTTTCCATAAGAGCGGATCTCACTTTAAAATCTTCGAGTAGATTTTCTTTATATTTTTTGTCTGCAAACCATCGGCTACTCCAGTTATACACAGGCCCTAGCCTAAAGAGTCTTGGATCAACTTTTTGTCCCATATATTTTAAGATTAAAATACTTAAAGATTTTAGCGATAAATCTATGACTTATCGCTGTATTCTTTTAGTCCTTAACTCCTTTCTTCTCTTCCAATGCTATCTTTATATGACTACTTCTTTTCTTATAAGGATGCACTCTTCCTCTTGTTGATGCGCGATACCTCTTAAGAAAAGGCCCTTGTGTTACCTCTATTCTTTTAATAAACAATAAATCTTTGTTTTGGTGAGCGTTGTTAACTGCATTTGCCACTGCGCTTTCTAACAACTTAATTAAAACTGTTGCGCCTCTTTTCCTTAAAAGAGTTAGAGTATTAAGTGCTTGTTGTACTGAGTTATTTCGTATAACATCGGCAACCAACATTACTTTCCTGGGACTAATTCTCGCAGTTTTACTTTGTGCTATTGTTTCCATATATTTTACTTAAGATTTTAAGACTTAAAGAATTTAACGATAAATCCACTTGACTTGCCATTTAAGTCTTTTAGTCCTTAAGTCTTTGATATTTCTCTTGCCACAACTCTTCCATGACTTCTAAATGTGCGGGTTGGAGCAAATTCTCCTAGTCGATATCCAACCATTGCCTCTGTAACAAACACATTAACAAATATCCGACCATTATGAACAGCAAAAGTATGACCAACAAATTCAGGAGGAACTTGCGATGCTCTTGCCCATGTTTTTATGGCACTTTTTTCTCCAGTTTGTTTTTGTCTTAGCACCTTTTTTAGTAATTTTGGGTCTACAAATGGACCTTTTTTTGATGAACGAGCCATTTTACTTTTTCCTCCGTTGTATTATATATTTATTTGAATATTTTTTCTTATTCCTTGTCTTTCCAACAGCTGGCCGTCCTGCATATGTCTTAGGAGTTGACATGCCAATTCCACTCCTGCCTTCTCCTCCTCCATGAGGATGAGATCTTGGATTCTGAGCAACTCCTCGAACAACAGGACGGATTCCCATATGTCTTTTTCTGCCAGCAGTTCCCATAACTTCATTTTTCCACTCAATATTTCCAACTGTTCCAACAGTTGCAAAACCTTCCCCTCTAACTTTTCTGAGTTCTCCCGATGGAAGCCTTAGGTGAACAAGTTTTCCTTCTTTTGCCGAAACTGTAGCATATGCGCCAGCCCCTCTTGCAAGCTGAGATCCGCGTCCTGGCGTCAACTCAACGTTATGAACAACAGTGCCAAGTGGTAAGACATTAAGAGGAAGAGAATTGCCAATTTTAATCTCTACGTCTTTGCCGCTTTTTATAGTATCGTTTATATTTAATCCAACTGGTCTTAAAATGTATCTCTTTTCTCCATCGCTGTATTGAATAAGAGCAAGTGCCGCTGTTCTATTGGGATCGTACTCAATTGCAATGACTCTTCCCTCAATGCCTATTTTATTGAGTTTAAAATCAATAGCCCTATAATAGCGTTTATGCTCTCCGCCCTGATGTCTTACAGATACACTGCCGCTTGCGTCCCGTCCTGAATGTTTTTTCTTGATGATCTTTAGCCTTTTCATATTAAAAATTCTTATTTTCCTCCTGTATCAAATATCGAAATTTTTTGGCCAGTAGCAACTTTTGCAACAGCTTTTTTCCAAGGACTTTGCGAAATCTCAGTTCTTTTCTTTCCAGCTCTTATCTTTTTGCCTTTTACAATCGCAGTTTTAATATCCAAAATATTCACTTTAAATTTGTCTTCAATTGCCTTTTTAATCATTTTTTTGTTAGACTGTATAGCGACTTTAAAAGTAAATTTATTAGAACCTGCATCTTTCATTGACTTCTCGCTTATTATTGGCGCTAAAATAATATCTTGAGTATCCATATTACACTTCCTTCTTTAAAAATCTATCTTCCATGACCTTCAAAGACTCTTTCATCAAAAGTATTAGCCTATTGTTCAAAACTTCGTAGACGTTAAGAAGATCTGCGTTTACAATATTTACTCCCTTAATGTTTCTCGAAGCTCTATAAACATTCTCAAATTCTTTTTTAGTTGAGGGAGTTACCAATAACACTTTCTTATCCTTATCGCTTATGCCCAAATTTTTCATTGCCGAAACCATCAATTTAGTTTTTGGTTCTATTTTTTCAAAACCAGTTAAGCCTTTTAATTGACCCTTGTTGAATTTGGAAGTTAGAGCAGAAAAAAGAGCCAATCTTTTCATTTTTTTAGAAAGTTTTGAGGAGAAATCTCTTGGTTTTGGACCAAAAACAATACCTCCACCAACAAAAATTGGAGCTTTTCTAGATCCATGCCTTGCGCGCCCTGTGTGTTTTTGTGCCCAAATTTTTTTAGTCGAGCCACTAACTTCGCCTCTTGTTTTTGTAGAGGCAGTTCCCATTCTCTGATTTGCCAAGTAAACCCTAACAGACTGAGCCATAAGTTGATTGTTAACTTTTGCTCCAAAAATTTCTTTTGGTAATTCTATTTTTTCTGTAACGTTGCCTTTTAAATTAAAAAAATCCATTGTCAAACCATTGCTCTTACGATCCATAGTCTTTGCTAAATCTGGTTTAACTAAGCTTGATGATTTGGTTTTTACAATAGCCTTTGATTCGACTTTCGTCTTTTTCTCCTTATTTGTAATTTTACCTTTTTGTGTTATTGCTTTTTTAGATCTTGGCATCTTTTATACCCTCCTTGTACAATGGTATAAACTTCTTATCTTCTCCTACTTTTTTAATCATTACTAAGCTATTTACGCTTCCTGGCACTAAGCCTTTAATAGATATTTGATCTTGTCCAACATCAACAATCCTTAAATTCTTAATTGTTACGCGATCGTGACCCATTCGCCCTGCCATTCTTTTCCCTTTATAAACTCTTCCTGGTGTTGTTGTTTGCCCAATAGATCCTGGGGCTCTTTCTCTATCGGATTGGCCGTGCGTCCTTGGTCCTCCTTTAAAATGATGTCTTTTTACAACACCTGCATATCCTTTACCTTTTGAAACGCCTATAACATCAACGATATCTCCTTGTTTAAAAACTTCTGTTGCGATAATTTGAGTTCCAATGCTTGGTATTGGAGCGACGTCTGAATCGGCAAATCTGACTTCTCTTAAAAATTGAGGCGCGGTTTTTAAATTTGCCTTTTTCATAATCCCCTGTAATGCCCGCTTGGGATTTTTTTTAATTCCGAATCCAATTTGGATCGCAGAATATCCATTTCTATCTTTTGTTTTAATCCCAATAACAACATTATCCCTGATCATTAATTTTGTGATAGGGATGCGAGTCCCGTTTTCCAAAAATCTCTGTGACTGCTCAATTTTCTTTCCCAATATTGCTTGTATGCTCATAAAAACAAAAAAGCGACCCACATAGAGTCGCTCCTAAGGATACTCCCTAAAACTCACGCTATGTAGCCTGTCCCGTCCAGCCGCTCCGTGAACCGTAGGTATTACTGGAAGGTGAACGGTAAGGCTTTACGGGACCAAATACGCCTCCAATCGGTTAGTCATGACTAAAAGTTATTCTTATTATATAATGCCTAAACCCGAAATGCAATACGTGATTGATTTAGAGGATTTTTTCGTGAGTCAATACGAAGTCCATTACATCTTTATTTCTATATCAATTCCTGCTGGTAATTCCAAATGGGTTAGACTGTCTATAGTTTTGTCTGTAGGCGAAATGATATCGATTAATCTTTTATGAATCTTTATTTGGAAATGGTCTCTTGCATCTTTATCTATAAATGGAGACTTATTTACTGCGTAGACGCTTCTTTGGGTAGGAAGAGGAATAGGGCCAACTACCTTTGCTCCAGTTCGTATTGCTGTATCCAAAATTTGTTGACAACAAGAGTCTATAACTCGTGCATCATAACTTTTTAAACGTACTCTAATTCTACCTTTTGGCATTTTTAAATGTGCTTAGATTACTATGCTATTATTTTAGAGATCACTCCAGCACCGACTGTCTTTCCGCCTTCTCTTATTGCAAATCTAAGACCTTCCTCAAGAGCAACTGGAACAATAAGTTTAACCGACATCTTTGTATTGTCTCCTGGCATAACCATTTCAACGCCTTTTGGAAGTGTAACCTCTGCTGTTACATCTGTTGTTCTAATATAGAACTGGGGTCTGTAACCAGTAAAGAATGGCGTATGACGTCCGCCTTCCTCTTTAGCAAGAACGTAAGCCTCTGCCTCAAACTCTTTGTGTGGAGTAATACTCCCTGGCTTTGCAACAACTTGTCCTCTTTCTACATCGTCTTTTTCTATTCCGCGAACCAAAAGTCCAACATTGTCTCCTGCTTGACCTTCATCAAGTTGTTTTTTGAACATCTCGACTCCAGTTACTACCGATGCTTTTGTTTCTCTAATTCCAACAATCTCAACTGAGTCGTTAATTTTTATCTTACCTCTTTCGATTCTTCCAGTAACAACTGTTCCTCGACCTTTTATAGAAAATACATCTTCGATGGGCATTAGGAACGGCTTATCGATATCTCGCTTGGGAATTGGAATATATTTATCAACTGCATCCATTAATGCCATAATTTGCTTTTCGCCTTCTTGATCGCCTTGAAGAGCTTTAAGAGCAGAACCTCTTACTATTGGTATTTCACTGCCAGGGTATTGATATTTTGTAAGAAGTTCTTTAACTTCCATCTCAACCAAGTCTAATAATTCTTGATCTTGAACCATATCCACTTTATTAAGAAACACTACAATTGCTGGAACTCCAACTTGACGAGCCAATAAAATGTGTTCTCGAGTTTGAGGCATTGGGCCATCTGGAGCAGAAACTACTAATATTGCACCATCCATTTGAGCTGCCCCTGTAATCATATTCTTTATGTAATCTGCATGTCCTGGGGCATCAATATGGGCATAATGTCTTTTTTCTGTTTCGTATTCAATGTGGGAGATATTTATTGTAACTCCTCTTGCTCTTTCTTCTGGAGCGTTATCTATATCTTCGTACTTTTTAGCCTCTGCCATTCCTTTTTTGGATAAAACAGTAGCGATTGCAGCTGTTAAGGTTGTCTTACCATGGTCAACATGGCCAATAGTTCCAATATTTATATGGGGTTTTGTTCTTTGGTATTTGTTTGTTTGTGCCATACTTGTTCAGTTAAAACCGCTCGGTGAGCCGTGTACGAATAGTGCCTAAAGGCGAACGGCAAGGTTCTACTGGATTATTTAAAATAAAAATAAGTCCTTAAATTTCTTAAGGACAACTGTACTATACAATATTTTCTCCACTTCGTCAATACCCAAAATGGTAGTCGTTCAGGATTTGACAAAACTTTTATTGTTCGAGGCTGAAAGCCGAGAACTTTAAACATTAAAACTTCTCGCTGGAGTTTATCTCGAGTTTACCGAGAGACTCGAAGAATAAATTCCTTTGACAACTCCTGAACGCTTACAGAACATATGCTTGACAAAATGTATATTTGAGTGTATATTTAAATAGTTATGGAATATATAACTACTACTCAATTACGAACTTACTCTTCGCAGCTTGTTAAGTCCTTAAAAAAGGGTGGTACTGTTTCTTTGATTCACAGGTCTAAGGTAATTGGTGAGATTAAACCTGCTCAAGCTTCTTTCGTAACAATCACCGATATAGCCGAATTTAGAAAGGCGTTACATGCTGCTAAACCTCGAAAACTCATTCCAAAGTCGCAAAGAGAGAAAATTTACAGAAAACGTTTAGAAGAAAAATATGGCAAAGGTATTTCTTGATGCAAACTACTTTATTGATTTGGTAGAAGAAAGAAAGCAAGAAGTCAGTCTAAATAAATTTAGAGAGCATCAACTTTTCATTTCGTCTCTTTCCATCCACATACTTAGCTATATTTATAAATATAAAATTCCTGATAAAGGTTTGAATATCGCGCTAAAAAAATTTAATATAATCGATTTTGATAAACAAGTAGTTGATAAATCGCTATTAGGCCCAGCTTCAGATTTCGAGGACAATGTGCAACTTCACAGCGCAGCAGAGGCGGAATGTGATCTATTCTTAACAGAAGACAAAAAACTTCTTGATCTTAAGTTCTTCGGCAAGACGAAAATTATTAATAGTCTCGCGCAATGATTAACCATCTAAGAATTCTGTGACTACAACTATTTATTTTTGCTTAAAGTATACTACTATGTAGCGCTATACTTTAGGATGCCTTGTGATATAAGACAAATTGAGGTAAAATAGAGAAGGATTTTGAGTCTTTTTGCCCCTATCGTCTAGCGGTTAGGACGCAAGGTTCTCAACCTTGTAACAGGGGTTCGATTCCCCTTGGGGGCACTAAATCCCGAGTTGGCGGGGCGGCAAATCTTCTAATATTTTAAATATTTATCGAAAAACTCGACTGATCTTTGCATTGCTGTTCCGAAATTGGCTGTTATGTTGTGGTCGTCTCCTTGGTAGGTGTAAAGCTCTGCTTCTTTGCCTACAGTTTTAAGCTGGTCGTACAGTTTCTCTGAAAACTCAATGGGTACGGATGTATCAGCAGTTCCATGATGAAGCTGCAATGGTCCTGAGATTTCAGCAAGAAACGAGTTAGCAGAAATTGAATTCCAAAAAGTCGGATTCTCCTCGGCAGAACCATATTGATCAATTAAGTTTTGCCTCCATCTGCCCCTTGTGTTCCCGGGCAATGGAGTTATAGAAGGAATCCTTCTTCTCCAATGATTTAAAAGATCAGGGTACGATGCCACAACTCCTGCCCAAATTACTCCTGCTTTTATATCTTTTGAGACAACCATAGAACGTAAAGTGATACTTCCACCCATTGAGTGCCCCCACATGCCAATCCGAGTAGCGTCAGCGTATCGATATTTTTTAATTGAGGAAACAGCGCTTAATACATCGGTAGTATAATCATTCGAGCCATATCCACCTACCGCTTGTCCTTCTGAATTGCCATGGCCTCTATAGTCTGGTTTAAAAACAATATATCCATTTCTTGAAAATGCATCTGCGTATCCTTCGTAACGTTCTGTAGTGCTGTATTCTCGCGGCGGAATGTATCCGTGATTAAAAACTACAACAGGATACTTATTGTTGCCGCCATTGGGAACTGTTAAAAGCGCATAAATTTTCAAGCCTTCTGATTTATAAGAGGCAATATAGCGCTCGTAATTAACTCCCGGGGTCAATGTCTGTTCGATAACAATGTCGCTTCCCGGATATTCCTTAAGTCTTAAATATTCAATAGAAAGAGGGTGTAAATCTTTTGTCTCTAATCCACCTTCATTATCTTGCTGGTTAGATGTATCTGCGATCTTTTGAGCTGTTTGTAGTCTGGAATTATTATATAACCCTGTGTAGACAACAAAACCAACAAAAACAAACACAGAAATTATTATTGAAATTTGCATATTTTAGGGATTTTCATTTGTTCTGAAAGACCCTCAACTAACTTTATTATTTTACCATATTAGCCAAATATTTAAATCTCAATCTTTTATTTTATTCATCTTCCAATACCGGCTCTATACCTTGCCCCGTAACTACTCACAGTCCTGACACAATATTCTTCGAGTGAGCGTAGCGAATCGAGAAGTTTTCAATAAAGAGTTCTCGACGGAGTTTACCCTGAGCTTGCCGAAGGGCTCGAACAATAACATTTATGTCAGAAGAGTGAGTAGTTACATGTTACCAGACCACTTGACAAGACTAAATAATTTGTTATTGTATAAAGGATAGGAATTTATTTTTAATATGCCCCGAGAGAGATATTTTCCCGAACCAGAACGCAAAGAAACAGAATTTAGTAATCTTATTTCGCGAGAATATGCAGGACAGGGGTCACAATATTGTGGTATGGGCAAGGAATTATACGACATATACCCTCTTGCTCATAGAATATATACAATTGCCGATACTACCTCGCGTAAAGTTGGAGGTCCAAAAATTACCGACCTAAGCTTTGAAGCCGATGATAAAATGCTTATGCAAACAGAAAACACCCAGCCTGTCATATTTGTCCACAATTACGTATGCGAACAGCTTCTAATACAACAGGAGGCAGATGGATACACTGCTCCTCCTTCATTTCTTGCAGGTAATAGTCTTGGGGAATATAATACTCTTCCTTCTAGCGGAGCGCTTCCTTTTCGAGGTACACTAGAGCTTGTCATATTAAGAGGAAAATTAATGGCTACGGCAGACAAGATAAATCCAGGCGGACTTGTTCCTATACCTGTAAATGAGCATGATCCAAGGCTTGAAGAAGCTCTACGAATGTTTGATCTTGGAATTAGCTTGATTAATACGGATAAGCAAGTTATAGTAGGTGGAAAAATAGAATCGCTTAAAAGTGCTATCGCTTGGTTTCAAGAAAATGGTATTGAGGGCAGGTACCTTAAATTTTTGCCTGCAGGAGGAGCTTTCCATACAAAATTTGTAGAGCCAGCGGTTAAAGATTTTTCTGATGCTCTAGAACACGCTCCTATAAAAAAGGCAAAGATTCCTATTATTGCAAATACAACAGCAGCTCTAATACAAACTCCAGAGGAGATAAGAAGCGAGTTAAGAGACCAATTAACGCACACTGTACTTTGGAAAAATACGATTGTTCTTATGAAGCGAAACGGCGTAACGAGAACTTTTGAACCTGGAAATGACAAAGGTATTATCTCTAAGATGAACGAGAGGGTCAATGGAGGTAAAAGTAGGCTTAAATTCTTTCCAGGGATTCCTTCAGCATCTTGGAGTTCTTCTTAGCCTGAAAAATCAGTCCGCCTGATACGGAGATGGGGCGTGGAGGACTGGACGCTGTGACGCTATCGTTTCTATTTGTTGCTTCTTTAGCGGTTTCAAAAGAGCAATGTCTAAAACCTCATCCATATGGGACACAAATATAAACTTAAGGTCTCTTATAACCTCTTTGGGCACATCTTCTAAATCTTTTTTATTATCCTTTGGCAAAATAATGGTCTTAAGGCCTACTCTATGAGCCGCGATAACCTTTTCCTTGACCCCGCCAATCTCAAGAACTCTCCCTCGCAAAGTTATTTCACCTGTCATTCCAACTTTTCTATAAACTGGAATGTGGGTTAGGGCAGAAATTATAGCAGATGTTATTGCAATGCCAGCCGATGGACCATCTTTGGGGACTGCGCCCTCTGGAACATGAATATGTACATCAATCTTTTGATAGAATTTTTCAGAAAGTCCCAGTCGATAAGCTTTAGCTCTAATATAAGACATTGCTGCCTGACAAGACTCTTTCATAACCTCGCCTAGCTGACCAGTGAGAATAAGTTGGCCTTTTCCTGGCATAAGAGCAACTTCGATAAACAGAATGTCTCCTCCTGCCTCTGTCCAAGCAAGGCCCGTTGCCATCCCAATCTCATCTTTTTTCTCAAGGATTGTTGAGCTAATTTTAATGGGTCCCAAAAACTTAGAAACATTTTTTGAGTAAATTATTACTTTTTTATTATTCCCTTCAGCTATCATCTTGGCAACTTTTCTTAAGATTGCTGCTATTTGACGCTCAAGACTTCTAACCCCAGCCTCTCTTGTGTAATGTTGTATCACAAAATGAAGAGCATCATCGGTTATCTCAACTAAGTCTTGATTCAATCCATGATTTTCCATTTGCTTTTTAGCCAAGAATTCACGCGCTATCTTAAATTTCTCATCTTCTGTGTATCCAGCAAAGTGGATAACCTCCAGCCTATCGCGAAGTGCTGGTGGAATAGTATCTAATACATTTGCAGTTGTTACAAACATTACATCCGACAAATCAAATGCAACCTCAAGATAGTGATCGGAAAATTGGTTATTTTGTTCTGGATCCAGTGCCTCAAGAAGAGCCGAGGATGGATCGCCTCTAAAATCTGTACCAACTTTATCTATCTCATCCAACATAAACACTGGATTTTTTGTATCCGCATTTTTTATTCCTTGGATTATACGTCCAGGCAATGCGCCCACATAAGTACGTCTATGCCCTCTAATTTCTGCCTCGTCTCTAATTCCTCCAAGGGAAACCTTAACAAATTTTCTTCCAAGCGAACGAGCAATTGATTTACCAAGCGACGTCTTTCCAACACCTGGAGGTCCAACAAAACATAAAATTGGCCCTTTCATTTTGCCTGCTAATTTATGGACTGCTAAATACTCAACAATACGCTCCTTGACTTTTTTCAAACCAAAATGGTCCTCGTCAAGAATTTTTTGGGCTACTTTTATGTCTATATTGTTCTTACTTTCTTTGCTCCATGGAAGACTTACCAACCAATCTAAGTAATTCCTAATATAACCAGCCTCTGGATTAAATTGAGTCATTTGAGAAAGTTTTTTCACTTCTTTTTTTGTTTTCTCCTCAACCTCTTCTGGCATCCTAGCCTTCTTTATTTTATCCATTAACTCTCGAGTTTCGCCATCTTCTTCGTTTTCTCCAAGCTCTCTCTCTATGGTTTTAAGCCTTTCTCTAAGCATTGCTTCTCGTGCTCCCTTTTCAAATCTTTCTTGAGTTTTTGAGGCAATTCGTCTTTCAAGCTCTAAAACCTTTAGCTCCTTCGCCAGAAGTTCTGTAATTTTTTCAAGCCTTTCTTTTACATTGCTTGTCTCTAAAAGAAGTTGGCGTTCTACTGGCTTTATATCTAGAACCGAACCTATAAGATTTGACAACTCCGAAGGAGAGCTCTCGGACATGATGTTCATAAACACCAAAAAGTCTACTGATTTTCCATAATTCATTGCGCGCCTAAACTCATTTGTCAGATGGTTACAAAGAGCCTTAATTTCTGGATCATTATCTACTATATCGGGCATTTCTATAACTTTTGCCAAAAGAAAAGAATCGTGTTCTTCAATTGTCAAAATCTTAACTCTAGAAATTCCCCTTACATGAGCGTTTATCTCTCTGTCAGTTTTAATCATGCGCTCAATTCGAGAAAGAGTACCGACATTATAAAGATCTGTGGGAGTAGGATCATTTAGCTTTGAATTTCTCTGAAGAACAAAACAGATAATTCTTTCGTTATTAAAAGAGGATTCAAGTGCTGCTAAACTCTTTGGTCTACCAAAAGTTAAAACAGAATCAGTGTTTGGGAAAATTACTCCGTCTCGAATTGGTATTAGTGGAACAAGTTTCTCCATAATTTATAAATCAATTTTATCTTGCTATTGGCAATCTACCATATGATCTGCTAATTGTCAAGATACAATCATATAAACTGATTGTGTCAAGCCTTTCTATAAACTAATTAAACCACTCTATGCCGCTTACGTCAACCCCCCAATATTTGCCTTGCCTTGACAAATAAATTCTGTGAACTATAATACAATACGTGAACATTCAAACGGTTAGTTTTAACGGGTTATCATTTGTTAATGTAACTAACCCACATGAACTAGAGATTAAAGATCTCAAAAGAAATTTCGGCTTTAACCCTCTTGATCTTGAAGACTATATTCACAGGACTCAAATACCAACGATAAAAGTGTACAAAGACTATAGTCTTATTGTTTTGGACTTTCCTTTTTTCAAGCAAAACGGCAACAGTGTAAGCCCAAATGGCTCGAATGACTCAAATGGCAAAGCAAAAACAGAAAAGCATTCAATAGCAAACTTACTAAACATTCCTCATGCTGCTCTTTCGTCCATTCCCCTCTTTCATTTTGCTACTGTTAAAACAAGAAGAATTCTAACATCCCATGTCAATTTATTTATTGGAAAAGACTACGTTGTTGTCCTTCATGAGGCAGTTCTTCCTCCTATTGACCACATTTTTTTACAATGTCAAAGGACACTTCGCAACAGAGACCATTTTATGGGTCAGGGAAGTGTATTTCTTGCCTATAAAATAATTGATGCGTTAGTAGATACCTGTTTCCCTGTAATTAATGAGCTTATTATAATGATTGAGAAAATTGATCAGGAAATAGAAAACAAAAAATCTCAAACAGCTCTTGAAGAAATTTCCGTTACAAGACGAAATATCGTCTTCCTTCAAACTATGATAAAGTCAAGCATGCCTCTTTTTAAGCAGCTTGAAGAAGGAAAACACAAGACTCTAAACGACCACATGTTGCCCTACTGGAGTAATATCCTTGACCATTTAATGAAAATAGGGCACCGGCTTGAGGATAGCCGAGAGCTTATTGAAGGAATAGCACAAAGCAATGATTGGCTTATAGCATCCAAAACAAACCAAATTATTAAAGTTTTAACAATCTTTTCCACAATTATACTTCCTCTCAATTTGGTTGCAAGCATTTACGGAATGAATATCCAAGGGCTGCCTTATGCACAAGGCGATTCCTCGTTTGTTATTCTATTAACCATAATGCTTATTGTAGGTGGCGGTATGCTTTTTGTATTTAGATTAAAACGCTGGTTTTAGTTTCTGAATCAGTATTGATAATCTGTTACTAATTCTCCTTTTCCATTATATAAAAATGCATGATCTCCTGCATTATTCCAGATTGCATACTTGTCTTCTGGACATTGCCAATATAATTTGTCTTCTGAATTCTGACCACATCCCGAATAAATAATAACGCTTTGACCCCTACCCAAACTAAAGTCTTTAAACCGATACCTATTCGAAGCCGAGTTGTCTTTTAAGAGCCAACCGTTTAACGACACTGATTCCGAACACGAACTTGTTATTTCTATCCATTCTCCGTTTTTATTCTGGTTATCATTCCCAGGCGCGTCCGCGTAAATTGATGACATCTTTACGCAGCTTGACGCATCATCTGAAATCTTTGCTCCACCTTTACATAAACCAGCCCAAATCCCTAGACATTTCTCTCTTGATTCTTTTTGAGCCGCAACAATTTTGTCTTGATATATTACATTTGGTGGGATAGTTTGCGGTACTGCCCAACCGCTTTTGACCATCTCAAGGTTTACCAATTTATCCCAAACAAAAACATACGCAAGCGTTCTTTTGTATCTGTCGTTTTTCTCAACGTCAAAATCCAAAACCACATTCTTACCCAATACCAAACTTTCGTTAAATTTTGTTGCATCTTCGAAAAATGGGTCACCTTTTTCCGGTGAATTAATTCCAATGTATCTAATTGTTTCTCCTGACACTGTTTCAATCGTATCTCCATCCAAAACTTTAGAGATTTTAATCGTTATTTTTGTAACATCTGCAGTTTTGCTTCTTTCAAAACTTCGTTCTCCTAACGTTGATTCAGGTAAAGCCGGAAGGTTTTCCTTTGGATATTTTCTTGTTAAAATGCCAGTTACGAAGAATATTATTCCCAGGATCAAAAGAAAAACAATCTTTTTATTTTTCATGAGGAAATTTTATTTTATATTACCACACCATAAAACCCTCCGTACGCATTGGATATGATATGGCTTAACGACTGGACTGTACCGATATAAATATGTTATTTTACAACAGATCAAACCACTTCAAATTAACTAAATTCTTTATCATCTGAAAAGCGCTTTAACAGATCTAAATATTAACCCAGCTTGTTTGCCCGCATATTGCGAAGATACCTCTGTCCCCAGACAAGAATTATAAGAGTCATTACACCCGCAACAAAATAAGGAATACCAATATTGAAAGTCCCAATTATTCCTCCAACAAGCGGGCCTATAACCCGCGCCATTGACCCAAAAGATTGGGATATCCCCAAAACGACCCCCTGCTCTTCACGTTTTGATTCAAGAGAAATCAAAGACTGCACCCCAACATTTATAAGACTGAACCCAAAAGAAGTAAATGGTCCTATCACAAACAACATCCACCCTGTCGGCGCAACACCAATTGCAATTAAAGCCGCCCCAAAAACTAAAAGGGCAACCCTTACTATCTGCGTTTCGTCAATGAATTTCAGCATCCTGCTAACAAGAAAAGCTTGCGTTATAAAAGCACTTATCCCTGTAACTCCAAAATAATAGCCGTTTTGAACCTCCATCCAGCCAAAACGCTGCTGCGTCAATAATGGAAATATTCCAATAATCAACGCCAAGGCAAGATTTGCAAAAAAGAAAAGAAAGAGGAGGAAGGACATGTTTTTGGGATGAAGAACTTCGCGCGTCACCTGCATATTAAAGAACTCTATTTTAATATTCTTTTGACGAATTTTATTTGATTCGGGAAGAATTAAAAATATAAGAATCGTATTTAGTCCGGACAATACCGCGGGGATCAGAAAAGCAGAAGCAATTCCAAATCGTTCGGAAACCACTCCTCCAACAAGCGGACCCACAATAAATCCGAGTCCAAAAGCAGAGCCGATAAGCGCCATTTTCTTTGTTCTTTCATGTGACTTAGAAATATCTGCTACATAGGCTTGCGCGACGGAAATATTTGCACTTCCAATTCCTGCTATTACACGAGCAATAAAAATTATGAGCATGGTCTGTGAGAAAAACATAAGACCATACGATATTGAGTTAATGAAGGCGCTTAGAATAAGAATCGGCCTTCTGCCGTATTTATCAGATAGCCGCCCCAGAATTGGCGAGAAGAGAAACTGGAAAAGAGAGAAAATAGAAATGACTAATCCAACAAAAAAAACTCCTCCTCCTGTCTTCTCAACTATCAATGGCAAGATCGGAATAACTATCCCAAAGCCTATCAAGTCTATAAAAACTACCAGAAGTAAAATTGCAGTCTTTTTATCCATGAAAAATTATTGTAGCATAAGCAGCTCAAACAATTTAACTGAATACTTACGGAAAAGTAGATCAAGAAGAAGTTTTTTCCCTCAAGGCAGATCTCTTGCGGACTATCTTAGATGCTAAAGTTTTAGGTTTATCTTCAGTCTCTAATGATTCAATATCTTCAATCTGTAATCGAGTTAAAAAGGGTCGAAAGCCCATAACTTTTCTGTATCTAACTTTTGCCTTAAATTTAGCAACTCTTATTTTATCTCCCTTTATTTGTCTTAAAATCTTGGCCTTTACTTTAACATTTGCAAGTTTTGGTGTTCCAATCTTGGACTCTCCATTTGCAACCCACAAGAGCAGATCATCTAGTATTATCTCTTTACCTTCAACCAAAGGAAGCCTATCAACTTCAATTATGCTACCTTTAGAAACTTTGTATTGTTTGCCACCCGATCTAAAAATTGCATATTCCATAAAGTTATTATATCAGACCTTCTAATTAATTTCCAGAAACAGAAACAGCAGGGGTTAGATAGAAGAGAAGATGTGCTTGATGACAGAAAGGACGCGCTTTGAAGAAAGGATAAAGAGAAGATACCCAATGGCTACTGAATAAATAAGTAACTTTATTTTTAAATCAACGATATCTTTTGGCCATTCACCCTTCAAAAGATATGGGATATACGAAACAAGCATGCCAAACGACACGCAAATTGTCAAAAGAAGCACTATTCTCTTTTGTGCAACAAGCACTGCGAAAGTAAATGCCATCAAAAAATACCAGGCCTGAAGTTCTGGATTCTTATTGCTGCCAGACGCAAACGAAGTTATAGCAACGCTTGCGCACATTAAAATAAAAATAATCATAAAAACTTTCCTAAAATCGATCACATGATTTTTCAGTTGCTTTATGACTATATAAATAAATACTGGCAGTAAAAGTATCGTTGCGAATTTTATTCCGATTGATAAAAAAAGAAACAAAAACGAAAAGAAATAACTCTTCTTCACCAATAGATACAACCCTAAAGCAGCAAAGAATATCATTACAATATCGTTGTGGCTAGAAACCAGGCTTTCTATAAGAACTATTGGATTTAACGCAAAAAAAATAGTTCCTAAAATTCTATTTTGCGGGGAAACAGTCTTAAGAATCTTATTAATAAAAAATGCAGTTCCTATAAAACTTAAGGATGTAAGGGATTTAAACAGAAAAAACGTTGGCAGAAAAAAATTTATTCCCAACGATAAAGGCGCAGTTAATATAAGCCAGAAGGGTCCATAAGGATAGGTTCTGTGAGTCGAGTGCATAAAAGAAAGCATTGGATCGCCGGGGTAATCAAGCGCTTTATGCTGGTAAGGGTTTTGATGATAGTGCGTTATAATTTTCGCATCAAACATATAGTTAAACAAATCATAAGAGAAAGCATTATAGGAAAAGGTGAGGATTATAGTTATAGCGATAATCAATCCCCAAATCCCCCTAATCTTCCCAACTTTTGCTAGTCGAATAAACAGAAAGTAAAATAGGAAAAGGAGAGAAATAATAACAACATAAAAGAAAGTAGAAAGCGGTCTTTGAAAATATCCTATATGCTGAAAAAACTTTTGAATAACCTGCCAAATTGACCATTGCGACAAAGTAAGATTAAGGTCTACTTGTGTATACGAATATAAAAATAGCCCAATTACCACAATCAAATAGCTGATATATAACAATATATTGACTTTTACTTTCATTTTATTTTCGTCTTCCTGATCCGCTTTTTAGATACTTTTTCACCGCTTTGTCAAAATCACTGTTGTGAGCTAAATCTAACCATGCCTGCCCGCCTCTTTAGGGAGGATAAATTAAAGTGTTTCATTAATCAATCTTCGAATAAAAAGCTAAACTGCCCAAACAATGTATCCACTGCTAAAATTTTCTTCGTGTTGCTTAAAAAAATACTGCATATTGACTTATTAGCAATATTTGCTAAACTTAATATTAAACGTACCCCCCTCTTGACAAGAGCCCCTGGGCTCTTCCGAAAGGATAGCTAGGGGGGTCATTATTTAATAATACGTTGTCGTACCCCTACTAAATAGAGCAAATTCCGATTTAACTAATTTTTTGATTAAGACATAAGATCTATC
>Ga0213870_1000123_pt1 | contig 38938 bp, 35 predicted proteins | sample WICALVC2017_Meta_FD_160119 | JGI IMG/M metagenome (GOLD analysis project Ga0213870, IMG submission 160119) | Freshwater microbial communities from subterranean cave lake in Wind Cave National Park, South Dakota, United States - WICALVC2017 | ecosystem: Environmental > Aquatic > Deep subsurface >...
ATATTGCATTTAAGTTCTACTGCGACAACCAATCTGCGGCGCTATTGCAGCGTACTCGAAGATTTTTAAGCTCAACATATCGCCCTGGATATGCCTCGCTTAAAAACTTCTGTGCTCGCTTCACTAGTTTGCATCTTGCTTGTCTCGCTACCAACTTAAATGCAATATCTCGGATGTATGGACTAATTTACCCATTTGGTTTTATGAGAATCTTAGTCACACTTTTATGTGTCGACCATTCTTTGAGAAATCTTAACGTGAGGACAATATGGACAAAAATTTAAAATTTCTTACCTACATAGAATGATGGCCAAAAATCTTTAGAAAAGTCGCACTTTTCCCATTCACTTTCAGTGCAAAAGTGCATTGTACCAAGCTCACCAAAAAAATATTCACGATTTCCTAAATTACTATCCAAATGTCTGTATCCAACACCTACTTCAAGAAGTTTTAGTGGCTTACTACCGACACTTTCAAACCACATCTTCCCTTGATATGCCCTACCATAGAGATAAAACCGCTTGCCCATTTTATAAGGGACAGGTGCTAGTTTGACATAAGGACCTATAAATGCCCCAACACCAAAACTGCCACCCGCTCCAGCTTCTAATCCAACTTCTAAGACTTTTCCAAAATCCACACCAAAATGTCCTCCTCCCACTACGGCAAATGGGAATGGACCTCCAGTCTTGACTCCACCAGTAAATGAAAAAAATTTATCATCATCAATATCAGACGATCCTACATCGCTATCTTGATAGCCCACATCTTCATCTGATATATCCACAGGCTCACAGATTAGCTCTAATGGTAAGTCTTTAAACTTTGATCCGTGACGAATCTCGGCTTTATATGTGCCATTTTTCCAATGAATTATTAAAATAGAAGCTGCATTGTCTTCTTTTGTTGCAAACCTAAAAAACATTGAATCAGCAATTGCGTCTGGGTTGTATAGTTGCTCTTTTGGTGCTTCTTCATTTTTTGCACTAACCTTATAACTTTGAAAAGAATCTGTTTTTTCTACATAAACATTCATTGTAATTTCATATACATCTTGCTGTGCTTTTTCTTGCCTTAATACTATAGCACCGTAGTCTGGATAATACCCAGGATCTATTCCTTTAATGCAATGAATGGCGCTCGGGGCTGCTCTATCAACACCAAATGCAAAAGGAAGTAATAGGAAATACAGCATTATAAATGATATATTTTGCATGTTATACCTCTTTGAAAGTTAGCTTACAGTTTTACCTTATACGCTTGCTCTGGAAGATTAAGCTTTTGCCTAGCATTTTTTACTTTTTGTAATTTCTCAGACGTTATGAGCTGTAAGTCGTTTTCTAAACTAAGCACCTTAGGATATCGTTTCATCACAGGTATGGTTTTTTCTATCCGATTGCCCTGATCATCTTGAACAGAAACAGTCACTTCATCACGAATAGGAATTGTCTGTGATGATTGTACTGCTACAGCTGCTGCATAATAGGGATCAATTGGTGTAACAAAAACATCATTTTGATACCAAGTTGTTGACGACTCGGCATAGGCATCAAGCCTTTCACCAAGCGATGTGATAAATGAGCTCCCAATCTGATAGCTAATTTGTGAAGACGTAGATACTACATCGTACACATCTAAGTCATATCGATAAGTTCCCCCATAGCAATCTTCTACATACTCATAGCAATATCCATAAGCATCTTCATCAACACAGACATAAGTACAACTATAATCACTGTCATAGGACTCCCAATTTAAATCTTCACTTAAAAAGCTGAGAAAACCCTTATAATTTGTTTCTAAAGGACTGCGGTAGTCTCCAGAAAACCTTTCAGTAATCCTCGTTCCATCATAAAACCGAACGCTTAAATCATAGAAATCTAAGCGCAAATTCGATACAGGCGTATATCCATCAGCAGCCACAACCTCAGCATCTACATGCGCACGATCATCCACATAAACTGGCCCAATAACGCAGGTCCCTGCAAAAGTTAAAATCGCTAATGACATTGAGCATAACGCTACTGCTAACTTAGATTGGTTTTTAAGCATGAGTTTTCTCCTTTAATTTATTGAAATTATATGACACTTAGCATAAAAAGACTTTGCGCGTCAAGATGTTTTTATTTTACATTTTAATTATTAAAATCAGCAATTATATTGCTGTATATTACTAAAAACAGCAGTATAATTGCTGTATATTATGATAAACAGATGTTTTAATATTAACAAAGCTATTGAAAATAAAAGTATTTTCCTGTTAGGCCCACGCCAAACAGGTAAATCAACATTAATAAAAAAAATATTATCTAATGCACTTTATTTAAGTTTACTACACGCTCAAACATATAGATTATTAGCAAAAAACCCAGAAATTCTTAAAGATTGGGTAAAAGCTCATCTTCAGAGTTTGTCGCATTTACGTGATGTAAATACTCCGAACAAATCACACAATCACGTTGTTGCTGTTGTTGCTATTGATGAAATCCAAAAGCTCCCATTTCTTTTAGATGTTGTACAAGAACTTATTGAAGAACATCCACACCTACGGTTTGTATTAACAGGAAGCAGTGCTCGAAAGTTAAAAAAAACAGGTGTAAACTTACTTGGTGGAAGAGCAAGAAAATATTTACTTCACCCTTTAACCTATAATGAATTTTTGCCATTTGCTAACTCGCAAGAGTTACAACCATTTGAGACTCTTTTACAGTGGGGTGGACTTCCATCGGTTGTTACAGCAAAATCTCCAAAGCGTGAGCTAGAGGACTATGGTGGTCTTTACCTAAAAGAAGAAATCCAAGCCGAAGCAATTGTTCGCTCTATTGGAGGATTTTCTCGCTTTATTGAAGTTGCTGCTTTATCCAATGCCGAACAAATACTATTTTCAAATATTGCATCTGATGCAGAAGTTCCAGCACGAACAGTTCGAGAGTATTTTCAAGTTTTAGAAGATACATTGGTGGGTAAGCTTTTGCCAGCTTTTCAAGGCACTAAAACAAGAAAAGCGATGAGTGCTGCAAAATTTTATTTTTTTGATGTTGGCTTAGCCAATGCCCTGACTTATCGATTTTCTTTAGCAAAAGGAACTTCAGAGTATGGAAAAGCTTTTGAGCATCTTCTTTGGAGAGAATTAGAAAGTGCAATACATTACTTTGAGCTGGATTTGGAAGTCCAGTATTGGCGCTCACTTTCTAAGTTAGAAGTAGATTTTATTATTTATAGCCTTGAGAAGAAAGAACCGATTTTAGCAATTGAAGCAAAAGCAAAAAGTATTATTTCAGAAAGAGATTTAAAAGGTTTGCTTGCATTTTCAGAGGAGTTTTCGCAAATCAAGAAATTAGTCGTTTCTTTAGAGCCACGCAAAAGGACTTTAGAGAATGAAATAGAAATATGGCCAGTAGAAGAGTTTTTAAAAAACCTACCTGACATTTTGTTAAAACAAACTACAACAAACCCAACCATCTAATTCTAATGGATTATTTCAATATTTTTCATATCTTGCAGTCAAACTTGTAATTATTAGATTTTTCCATCACAATTAAACTAAGATGTTTGTGCTCTTACTCTTTTTTTTAACATTTCATTTAACTTATGCAGATGAACCCACAGTGTCACTTACTCCAGAAGAAGAAGCTGAATTACAGGATGGGAATACACCTTTTGATGAAGAAGCAGAGTTGAAAGCAATTTCAGAAACCATTGCTGAATCACAAAATCAAATCTGCGAAAATGCTAAATGTGATGCTGAAAAAGCCTTCCTCAATCCAAAGACATATAAGCCTTGCGCTGGACAAACAAACCACGAACTTAGAAAAAAAGCTTTTTGTGATACGGCAAAAACAGTTATCAATCCCATAGCTTTAGCTACTATGCCTTCTTTAAAAGGTACTTCTGCATGCCGAATGTACTTGTTTAAAAAAGCTGAGCAACAAGTCTCCAATGCACAAGTCACAGAAATCACTTCACTAGTTAAAGATTTTTCTAAACCATGGCAAGATATTGAGCAAGTCGTTTGCGAACAGCCTTCACTTACACGCTTGATGAGCCAAGTCAATGATGTTTTTATTCACAATACAGACAGTTCAAAGCAATACTGTAAAATCGCACTTTGTAATCATTTTGGGGGTAAGTTTGAAAAAATAATTGGAGGAAAACAAGCTTGTGTAAAAAATGGGATTGCAATTGATGAGTCTTGCCTCAATTTAAAAGAATCCCAAAGAAAAAAACTAAGATTTGCTTTACAAGATATTAAAAATCATGGGGGATCTTGCTTAAACAAACTAGGGGGCGATGCAGCTAAAGCCAGCATAATACTTTCAGCACATTTAAAAGGAGATGCGAAAACTGCTCTTTGTTGTGGAAAAACATGCAAAGACACAACCATTGTTTTTCCAACTAAAATTGGAATGCGAGACACCATTCTTTTAGATGAGACGACTCTTAAAAAAAGCAACAAAGCAGTTGCTTCAGAAATTTTTTCAGGGATGTTAAGACGAGTTGGTGTGGCAAAAAACCCAGATCATTTTATTTATAGCAAGAGAAAAGTTTATCCAATCAAAAGTAATGAAGAGTGCTCTCAATCAAAATACCCACGCTACAAAAAAATGACTGCAAATGAACTAAGGGCCGCTGCAGTTAAATTCAGTTTGCGAAGAGAAACGTATACTGCATTTGCAAATCGGAATCCTTTTAGCTGTGTTGCCATGAGTGAGTGCAGTAAACAAGATCCTCTTTTTATAGTAGATAACCCATTTCACTGGGACCCTCTTTATGCATGTCAAGAAGCTTGTTATCCGAGTACAGAGTCCAGCGCACAGACTGCTAGTGAGTTTCAAGGCACAGTCAATACCTGTAAACTTTTTGCAGGATCTGAAAATTTCACGGGTGCATTTAAGCTAGAATTTACAGATCACGAGGGAAAAATATTTAACGTGTGTGATGAATAGAGTTTTTCTGGTAGCACGCTTTCGCGTGACACTATCTACCGAACTGGAGCAATTTCCTTCCAACGACCATCTGTTTGATTGGTAAGCTCCACTGGTGTTCTTAAAAATTCTTCAACTAACACTTCTCGCATAATTCCTAAATCTTGAATCATTGGAGCTGATTTAAAATCCTCAAACTTTTCTCCACCTTGAGCTAAAAAATCAACTGTAGCTACATTTACTGTGTAATCTTGCGGAACTACTGTTTTCTGGTCATACAAAAGTTCACCTTTTATAGTTTCTACTCGTAAAAGTCGCGCAAGTGTATCCAGCCCATCTTTTACACGATCCGGAATACTCTTATCATTGGGGAACCCGCCGGAACCGCTCGCGTCTCCACGCTCGACATTCTCACATTTTCTTTCAAATTGTACTTTAAGCCCACTTTGAACTAAAGTTCCAAAGGCTCCACAAGTTGTTACTGTTTTTTTCAAAATGTTTAAAAGGGTTTCAATACCCATAGGACCAATTACTACAGAACGATTATTAAAAGGAAAAACTTTAAAGAATATATCGTATGTAATTTTTCCAGCAGGAATTTCAGTGCGAATTCCACCTGCATTTAAAAATGCAACATCTGTTTTAGATATTGCTCTTAAGGCATCTGTCATAACATTTGCTAAAGCACTTTCTTGAATACGATCTTTTTTAATTGTTTCTTTTGCGTTTCCTAAAACCCGTTCTGAAACAGGTGCTAATTCCTGTTTTGCAGTAGATACAAGTTTTTCAATTTTACTATCCGGTTCAACAGATTGTCCTTCATAAGATAGTGCGCCCGTTGTTGGATCTTGAGTACAAAACCTCTCTGCAGCTGGAGCACATTTTTTATGGAAAAGTGACACACCAGCAAAGTGACGAGTTTTAGACTGGACAACGACTTTTTGTACGCTATCCCATACCAACTCAATTCTTCCAAACATTTTTCCACCCGTTGAGGATTGAATAATCGGTGTATTTAAAACCATGGTGTTATTGATTTGATGGGTGTGACCTGCTACCACAGCATGAACTTTCTGTGAGTCGTCGAGCGCGTCAGCGCGAGCGGTTTTGTCGAGCGCGTCAGCGCGAGCGGTTTTGTCGAGCGCGTCAGCGCGAGCGGTTTTAATGTTAATAGCTCTTACAATATCGTTTGCTTCAAACTCATTTTGTGAGTTTCCATTGTGCATAACGATCACAAAAACATCAGCTTTTCCTTCCAATTGATTGCGAACCTCTAAATAAGTTTCTACTTCATCTCTAAAGCAAAGGTCAGTAACATTTTTTTCCATCGTGACTGTAGAAGTTTTATGATGGTCTAATCCAATGAGTGCAACTCTCACTCCAGCAACTTCCTTAATGATGTATGGCTTGAAAAAATCAAGTCTTTTGGCTTTTGACCATTGGATTTTTGATGTCGATTCACATTTGATGGCATTCACATTAACTCGATTTCCAGCTTCATCCACTAGAGAATCTTTTAAGTAGGTATTGGCTGATAAAAATGGAAATTTTGCATGTTCAATAACACGCTTAAATGCGCCTCTTTTGTCTTGGTCCTTGCTTTGTGGAGTCACTTGATCTTCAAGCCAACCGATAGGTCCAAAATCATAGTCATGATTTCCTGGTACAGCAGCATCATAGCCTACAACATTCATTGCTGAAGCCATGAGAACCCCTTCATTGTAGTTACTGAGTAGAGTCCCTTGAAACTGATCTCCACCATCTAATAAAACTAGTCCTGCTCTACTGCCATATTTTGAATTAAGTCCTTCGCGAGTTGCTTTAACTACCCCACTCCAAAAACTCATTCCACCTAAAACATTTCCAAATTTATCAGTTGTCGTATCTAGGGCGCCATGTAGATCATTGGTACCAAGAATAACTAAAAGCCGTTCGTTTTCTGCTAATTTCTGTTCTGTTATTTCTTGCGCAAAACCTTGTGAAATTAGAAAAATTAAAATTAAAAAAATTTTAAATATTTTAGCAACCATAAAAGAGATCTCCTTATTTTAAGATAACTCCATATATACATAAATCATTTAAACTTTTTATAGCATTTATGACTTTATGTGTCAATTTTAAAGATGTAACTTGTTCACTTTTTAAAAACAACAATGCCAACTCGTGCAATATCTCGGATTATTACCATTTACAAACTATGGGTGACCAAACTAAAATTTTCAAAAGGAGAAAATACATGTCAAAAACTAATATAGCAGTTGTACTTTGTGGATCAGGATATAAAGATGGGAGTGAAATTCGTGAATCTGTTGCAACCCTGTGGGCGTTAAGCCAAAACCCAGTAGAATTTCAGTGTTTTGCTCCTGATGTCACACAAGCTGATGTCATAAATTGTCTGACAGGACAACCGACTCCAAATGAAAAAAGAAATCTCCTTGTAGAAGCAGCTCGAATTGCTAGAGGAAAAATAAAACCTTTATCACAATTAGATCCGGCTCATTTTCAAGCAATAATATTACCAGGTGGATTTGGAGTAGCAAAAAATCTTTGTACATTTGCAAAGGAAGGAAGCAACGGCAGCGTATTGCCCGATTTGCAAAAACACCTTGAGACATTTTATCTATCAAAAAAACCCATCGGTGCTATCTGCATTGCTCCTGCTGCTGTAGCTCTAGCATTTAAAGGAAAGGGATTTTCTTTAACAGTAGGTCAAACTTGTGAAGCCTCTCAAGAAATTGAAAAACTAGGACATAAACATGTTGTGTGCAAAGCCAATGAATACCACTTAGATACAAATCACCATATTGTCACCACTCCTGCATATATGTATGACGATGCACCTTTACATGAAATTTTTACTGGAATCCAAAAGCTAGTTAATGAAGTCTGTGACTTAACTTAATTTAGGATTTTAGTGCTTCACTTTGGTTTTTTTCCTTGCTCGTTTCCTTATGTTTCTCCCAACGATAAAGAGTCCTTGAGGCAATACCTAATAAATGAGCAGCTTTTTCCTTATCTCCTGCACAGGCTTTAAGGGTTTCCTCAATGAGTTTGTCCTCTACAAATTTTATAGAAGATCCTACAGTAATGCTAATTTCACGCCGTGTTGAAGCTTGTGCAATATGAGCGGGCAAAAGATTGACTGTAAACTCTTTGCCATCCGCTAAAGCAAGAGCTCTTTCTACGATATTGCGCAACTCACGAACATTTCCTGGCCATGAGTATTCGCTCAATATTTGTCTTGTTTGTTGTGGCACTTCTAGTGGATAGGATTTTTGTTTTTCCGATAATTCCTTTATAAATGCATCGAGGAGTACGTCAACATCTTGAGGACGAGATCGCAGTGGAGGGATCTCAATCACAACTACATTTAAACGATAGAGAAGATCTTCTCTAAATTTTCCTTCGAACACCAAGGACTCAAGTGACACTGGACTTGCAGAGACAAACCGAACATCACAATAGGAAGGTATCACAGAACCTAAAGGCAAAACTTCTTTGTTTTGTAATACTCTTAAAAGCTTGGCTTGCACTCCTAAAGGCATGCTGGATAATTCATCTAAAAAAAACGTTCCGCCTTGCGCACTTCGAATTAGACCTATTTTGCTAATATCTGCTCCAGTATATGCACCCTTTTCATGACCGAAAAGCTCACTCTCAATAAGAGAGTCCGGAGCACTTCCAGGATGAAAAGCAACAAACGGTTTATTGTGACGAGCACTTTTTTGGTGAAGCCATTTTGCTAAAACTTCTTTCCCTGTTCCACTTTCTCCAATAAAAAGCACGGGCGTTAATGTGTTTGCAACCCTTTCTACAAGCTGGACAACTTCATGAAAAGACTTTGAAGCATAGATCAGATTTGCGTCTTGCAAATCTACCTGCTTTAAAACACTTTTAGCTTTTATTTTTAAAAATTTTTCCACCTCAGTTAGAACTGATAAAATCGTTTTCTTTGATAAAGGTTTTGTTAAAAAATGAAATGCTCCTTTTTTCATCACAGAAATAGCATCCTCAAGTCGTCCATATGCTGTCATAAAAACAAACGGTGGGTGCGTATTTCCATATAATTTTTGCAAGGCATCCATAAACTCATACCCACTCAAACCAGGCATGCGTACATCAGAAAAAATAAGATCAATATCCCAATTTATAGTTTGGCATATTTCCGTCTTTGAAGTGCTTCGGTAAATGAGTTCTAGAGCTTGTCTTCCGTCAACTGCTGCAAGGACCTCATGATGGTTTCTTCTTAAAAGTTCACTTAAGGCATTTCTATTTTGAATTTCATCATCCACGATAAGAATTCGCATTGAAACCCTCCTCTGGAGCGTTTACATCACGTAAACGCGACGAAATACAATGTGAAACAGATAAAGGTAAGGACACCTCAAACAACGCTCCTTTTATAGAAGGAATACATTTTAGTTCGCCACCATGCTCAAGACAGATTTGACGAGATAGACTTAGCCCCATGCCATGTCCAGTAATCTTATTTGTAACAAATGGCTCAAAGAGGTTTTTTTGCACATGGGGTGAAACACCAGGACCAGTGTCTAAAAATTGCACAGAAATATTTTTTGATTCTATTCCTGTTGTAATTGTAAGGACCCGACTTGACTCGTGGACTGCACTCATTGCCTCACAAGCATTTCGAATTAAATTAAAAAACACTTGCGATAATGCATCTACATCTCCCAATACAATATATTTACTTGCATTAAAATTAAATAAACATTGAATTTTTCGAGATTGGACTTCAGGATTCAAATAACGCAAACAATTCTCCAAAAGCTCATGAATTTCAACTTTAATTTGCTGTTTTTTTAGATAGGGCTCTACACTTAAATACCTTTGAGTAATCCGATCTAATCTTTGGATTTGCTCTAGTAAAACAGATACCCTTTTTATTGCTTCAGGATTATTTTTTATTAAATCCTCTTCTAGCATTTCAAGTTCTAAGGAAAGAGCATTGAGAGGGTTTCTGACTTCATGGGCAACTTGAGTAGACATCTGTGATGCCATGACAAGTTTTTTTGCATGAGCAAGTTTTTCTTCTGCTTCTACTAGTGGTGTAATATCTTCAAAAAGAAATAGCCATCCATTTAAATTACTCAACAGTTGAAGTTGTATATCAAACACTTTGCAATTTTTTGACATTGGCCTCTGCAGTGGGATTTTGTTCCAATGCAAAGGACACTCTGCTAGAAACCATGCCTGTACTACGTCTTGTGGCCAAGCACTTAAAGCTTCTTCAGCCAATACTCCAAACAACTGACTTCGTTTAAAATCAAACAACTCACAAAAACGATCGTTAAACTGTTCAACTATTTTTTTACCGTTTGAATCTTTTTTAATAACTAGCAATGCAGATGTAATCGAATTTAAAACCCGCTCATTTAATGAACCCAATTTTAAGAGTTTTTCATTTTGCTCTTTGAAACTCTCATTTAGAAGTTCCAAATTTGAGTTTTGATTTTGAATTGTTTTTTCACGCTCTAAAATAGTTTTAGCCATTCTTGAAAACTCATGAGTTAGCAAAGCTAACGGTTGAGGCATCCACCTGGTAGTTTTTGGAAAACAAACATGGGCATGGATACCGTGAATTGCAATTTCTTGTGCAACGCTCGTCCACTCAAAAACAGGTAAAAACCACTGCCTAATACGAATAAGAACTAAAAAAGAAAAAAACAAAGTAGATACTAATAACAAAAGAATGATGCCCTGAGAGCGATGTAACTCTTTTTGAGAAAGGAGTTGAAGTGATAAGAGCTGATTTTCAAGCGTTTGATTTATTTTTTTAAAATCTTGTGTCAGTGTAATTTGTTGTTGCCGTACTTTTGAGTAAGCAAGTGCAGCTTCGTTAAGTTGTTTTATTTTTACTAGACTAGCTATTTCAGCAAGTGAAATGCGCTCTTGATTTAAATAAGTACTATAATTTTCAAGCCAGATTTTTAAAGGATTCAGCTCTTCCGTTTTATACGAAGTTTTTAAGAGAATTTTATTGAGTTCAAGAATATGTGGTTCTACAGCCTTTTTTAAGTATAGTTTTGGTGTACCAAGTTCCAGATTTTTAGATCCCCATTTTCGAAATGAAACAAATTGTTCGAATGAACGCTGATAAGAAGTCCATTTTCCACTCAGCTGATTAAAGTGTTTTAAAGTTGGAATATATATTTGGTTTATTATTTCTAAATTTTCGTGGATTTGATCTATCTGGTACCATGTATAAAGAAAAACTAAAAACACCCCTAGGATCATCCCACCTAAAGCAGTAATAATCGTTTTCTGTGGACGGAGTTTCCTGCTTCCATGCATAAATCTATTTTAAGGTGGATTATATAAAAATGTAAATACTAGACAAGTCTTGGGCTCTTTGAGAAAGTATAATTACTTAATGGCTAAATCTACAAAAAATAAAACACCTCTGCACCACCCCGAAAGAAGAGCGGCCCCTAGAAAACAAGTTCCTTTCCATCGCGTAAATGCAGAAATAAGGACAGAAGCAACTAAAGAAGTCACAGCAAGCAGGGTTTTTTTAATTGACCTTACCCCTTCTGGTGTTGGAGCGTTCACTGTTTCACCTTTAGATAAGGGAGAGCTGGTATCTATAGTAATTTCTCAGCCCAAACATCTCTACGTTAAAGGGGAAGTAATGTGGTGTTCTCCCTATAATTTTAATATCAAAATTATTTCACCTGAAGTTTTTCGTTATCGTGTTGGGATAAAGTTCCGCTTTGACTCTCCTCAAGAACAAGATACTGTTCGTAACTATTGTGATGAACTCCATACAGAGGAATAAGCTTCCATCTTAAATTTTTGGCCCCATAGTTAAATGGATATAATAGAGCTTTCCTAAAGCTTTGTTCCAGGTTCGATTCCTGGTGGGGCTAGTTTAAAAAATTCTTTGCTTTTCATAACAAATCCTCCTATAGGTCTTATTAAACCGAGATATTGCATTTAAGTTGGTAGCGAGACAAGCAAGATGCAAGCTAGTGAAGCGAGCGCAGAAGTTTTTAAGCGAGGCATATCCAGGGCGATATGTTGAGCTTAAAAATCTTCGAGTACGCTGCAATAGCGCCGCAGATTGGTTGTCGCAGTAGAACTTAAATGCAATATCTCGGTTAAACACTGCTTATAAGGAGTACTTAAAAATGAAAAACCATCCAAATTTTAATGCTATCATGGAATGTCTTCATAAAATTTTTCAGGATGAAATGGCTGGAATCATCCGTTACCTGCATTATTCATTCATGATCATGGGACATAACCGTATCCCCATCCAAAAATGGTTGAGAGATCGTGCTGATGAAAGCAAAATGCATGCTATCGCTATTGGAGAAAAAATCACATCTTTAGAAGGCCACCCACCTGTTGTTACAACAAAGATAGAAGAAACCAATATGCATAATGTTGACCAACTCTTAAAAGAAAGTTTGGTTTTTGAAGAGCAAGCTTTAGAACATTACAGAGAGCTTGCAAAACTTGCACAGGGTGATATCGCATTGGAGGATTTTGCACGTGATTTTGTTCGAAAAGAAACAGAACACGTGGATGAAGTTCGCAAAATGCTAAGAAAAGAAAAATAATTTTGGTCGTGTTACGGCTGCAAATCCTTATTGGATTGTTTCAAATTTGCGTCCTGCAAATCCTTATTGGATTGTTTCAGATTTGCGTCCCAATTTGCCGCCTGCGCATGCTCCGGCAAATCTTTTGGCTAGCACTACCCATAAGCTGCGCTTATATAGGAGCAGCTCCAGATGCTTCTATGGCTCCACCGCCTAGCGACGGAGCTATTGGAAAAACAATGAAATCCCATTCACAGAAATTTGAAAACTGCGCTAGAGATAGCGTGACAGTTCAAACAGGCGCAACACAACAAGTGAAACTTCTATTTATCGTGAGCCCTCAAGGAAAAGTTCTCAATGCTGAAATCCCTTTAATGAGCACACCAGACCCTGACTTAAGAAGCTGTATTTTGAGAGTTTTAAGAAAAATTGAATTTCCAATTCCTGAAGACAGAAAACAAAAAAATATCACTTATCCATTAACATTACGGCCAGAATAATTACGGCCAGAATAAGCGACCAGAATAATTACGGCCAGAGTAAAATTTGAAATATTGACAAATCGAGTCGACAAAGATAACACAACGCATTATTTAAAAGGGGTGCAAATGCTAAAACAGATTTTATTAGGCTTTCAGCTTTTAATCTTCTCGTTTACAACTTATGCTCTACCTGCTCCACAAGTTCAACATTCAGATTATTACCATGATCGAACAGTAAGGCTTGCCTTTGCTTTAGGTATTGCAAGCAAGCAAATAACTCAATCACAAGCAGAAACATTGTTTGATAAGCTTTATAATGGAGAGCAAGTTCCTAAAAAATATCGCGAGAAATGGGAAAGACTTTTAAAAGTAGCTGAAAGTGTCATCCAAATTAGAAATTTGGGTGAACATTTTACAGTTGGCTATGAAATTGAAACAACTCACAAAGATTTAAGAGCTTATAGAGATTTTGAGCAAGGTGTAAAACCAATATTTGATATGGCTGCAGGGGCTTTTGGCCGGCAAGTGCAATATATTGGAGAGAATTCTGCTACGTTAAGAGATGGGCATAAAGGAAAATGGAATATTGTACTCGAATGGGTACGTTCAAATGATGGTCCAGATGAGCCTTCTGGTTGGGAAGTGATTACACCAGCATTTCGAAACTTATTTGAACTAGAGAATTTTGCAGCTTTTACATTAAGCTTAGGACAATCTCCATTTGGAAGAAAAGGGGATTTTTCTGGCGTTCATCTTAATTTTGATGTTTTACCTCAAGGGATACAAGTCCCTGACCCAAAAACTAACTTAGACACTCTCAAACAAGACTCAAAACTTACCGCTAGAGTGGTTACAAATTTTTTATTGCTCTCAGAACAATTTTTCCCTGCCATGTTAAAACTTTTGCATGTTGAAAGAAATGGAGCACATTTTAATCCATTTATGCGGCCTTATCTTTTTGATCATCCAGAATTTTTAAGAGCCTTACAAAACACTCCTCCTCAGGAATTAAGTGTAGAAAAAATTTATGATTTACAAAACCAAAAATTTATCAATGCAGAATTTAATGCAATGCTGGGTTATTATGTTCCAAAATTACTTGGCACGGATACTGAAAAAGAAAGAACAGAAACTCAGCTAGAAATAGAGGAATTAAAACAAACACGCGCTCAAGATAAAACCACGTGGTTAGATGCAAAACTTTGGAAATATAAAACCGTTCGTATTAAGTTTAAGAAAGATAAAGATGGTAATATTATTCCAGACAAAACTCTTCTAGAAGTTAGAACACTAGATAATCGCTTAGCTTCTGAACCAGAAAACATATTTTTAGCAACCCTACTTTATGAAATGTTATTAAATCGTGCTTTTGAGTTAGCTAAAGAAGGAAAAATTTGGAAATTAGATTTGCCTTGGCTTCAAGCCAATCAAGATATTAACGACTATTGGAAGGTTTTAAGTACTGACTCGCGCACATCGACTGAAGCTTTAATGAAAGTTCTTGGACGACAAGGTTCAAAAAACTCTGATCTAGTAGCTCTTATAAAGGGAGATGCCTTTAAAACGTTTGGCACAAAATTTTTTGCAAAAAATAAAATTACATATGGTTTTGAAGTAGAAGGCTGGGACGATTCCTTAGTGAGTTTTTTAGTACCACGAGATCCTAAATTTAGAAAAAAATGGAATACGCTTTCAAAAACTGAAAAGCTAAAAATCTTAAATAAAAAAGGCTTTGATTTTGAATCAGATTATTGGACAAATTACCGAGTGTTAAGTGGCGAATTTATGATTGATTTACACCGATTTTCATTTTTAGATCCTGAAATACATGTTGAAGAATCCGGAAACTGGGAAATTAAATCTAGCGGGCGAGGGATTGAAGATGCCGCTACCTTAAAAAATACTTTAGAAATTGTAAGAGGTGGCTTCGTCTCTAAAGAGGATTTTGCATTACATATTCATGTGTTTATTCCTCAAAAGCTAATGGATGCAATCCACTCTAAAAGAAAGGTAGGTGACTTTGTAGATTTTATGGAGCGTTTAAGCATGTATTTGAAGTTAGAAGACTATGCTGATACTTCAAATGAAGCTTGGCACGGACTTGACTCTTGGAGTTTAGATCGATTTTCTCCAAAAGACCTCCATTCTATAGGAGAGTACGTTTTAGGAAAACAAAAGTTAAGTAACACAAGTTTAAAATTTAAAAATGTTGGGTTTCGTCCTGTAGAAGGTGGTTTGGATATAGAATTCAGAACTGTTGGCAATGGCGTAGAGTATGGGCTAAAACTAGTAAGTTTAATGCAAGAGGCTATTGAAACTTTAGATTTTGGTGGTGCTCATCTTAAAAAAGACCCTATGTTTTTTAGGCACACGGATCGTGATAAATATACTTTAGAAAAAGCCTTAGGTGAGCAGTTTACTTTAAATCAACGTCAAAAGACATTGCTACAAAAACTTCAGTTTGCAATTTATAAACCTTCCATGGGAGATTACGTGGAGATGCCTGACCAAACATCAGTAGAAACGGTTCCTGCAGAACAATTAGATGTAAAACTTATCAGAACTAACTTCGAGGACAATGTCGTTCTTCCATTACAACCGTGGGAGAACCAATCCTTTGTAAGTGAATTAGATGCTGAGCGTATTCGAAAAGCAAAACTTAAATTTTTAGAAAGAGTTTATAAATTGATGCAAAAAATTGAAAAGCAAGTCAGTCATCAGTTTGTTTTAGATGCGATGGACTTTTTATATTTGTGTGATTATTTAGAGCGCTCCCAACATCCATCAAAGCCAAAACTCATGAAAGGTAAAGAAGCAGAACGGCAACGAGAAATTTTAGAAGCCCTAGTTTATGAATTACGTGGATATGTTGTAAAATTTATCCAAGAAGCACGTCTTGTAAAACCAATAAAAAATTCTCTGATGCCGTCAGGTTATCACGAAGCTTGTGAGGCAGCACTTTTAGGCTTGCATTAGGTTCGTAAGTACTTAAAAATAGATCGTGAATACTTAAAATGGGGAGAATCTAAAAATGCACTATAAATTAATAGTACTTTTGTTTTTACCAATCTTTAGTCTAGCTCAGGAAAAAGTTTTAAAACCAAAATATGCTGAAGGGGTGGTGTCCTTATCTCAGTCTAACGAGTATTTTCGAGAAAAGCCTTCCTTAGATTTTTGGGTTTTAAATTCATATTATGTAGGTCAAGAAACAGACAGTGCTTGTTCATTAGCTAGTGTAACAATGGTGATGAATGCTATTCAGGCTGTATTACAAACTCATAATGATGCGGAACTCATTACTCAAGAAAAACTTATTGAAAAAGTTGCTAACACTGACTGGAAGGATGCAACAACTTCAGATGGTGAAGGAGTAGCTTTAGATGAGCTTGTAGAGTATGTAAAGTTAACTTTAAAAACCTATGAAATTCCAAGTTATCAGGTATCAGTAGTTCACGTAGAAGATGTGAGTACTGCAAGTTTATTGCAACTAAGACAAACTCTTTATGAAAATGAAAAAAATCCTAGAAATTTCATTATTGCAAATTTTGATCAAGGTGTTTTTACTGGAGATGATTCTTATGGTCATTATGCTCCAGTAGCGGCCTATGATTCAAAGCGAAAGCGTGTACTGATCTTAGATCCAGATCGGGATTGGTTTGAGCCTTATTGGGTACAAGATGAACTTTTTATGAAGGGCTTAGCCACTAGAACAGCTAAAAAAAACATAGCTCGTGGCTACATTGCTGTAAAATTTTAAAAATTACTTTTGCCAACTCTTTTGATGGACAAGCCATGTATTGCAAAATGCTTGCGCCATAACAGTTGCTGTATACTCGAGAGTATCTAAGTCAGGCTCTAGTCTGTTCACCAAGTTTGGATGTGCCCTTAAACTAGGTCCTATTTCTAGTTGAAGCGCATCGACCATTGGTTGTGTAGGATTAGCTTGTGGGCCGCCATACTCAGGGTACAATCTAGAGTAGCGTTTCACAGTATATCCTCCTCCAAGCATTTTATAGTTATCCTCTATTGTGGTTGGGTATACTTTAAGATTTAAATCCTGTCCTAATTCTTCTAATTGATTCATAAGACCTGTCTGTGAGTCATAGAAAAAAGGCAGGTTTTTATCTTTTAGTCTCAAATTGGGGACTGTTTGTCCCCAAGCTTCTCCTAAACCTACAATGGCTGTGGTTTCGTACCCTTTTTTGTCATGACTATGAAAATCTAAAAGCATGACCTGCTTGCCATATTTTGAATAAGCTTCTTCAATGTATTGCTCAATTTGGTTATGGTAGTCTTCCCAATAAGTTCGAGCATTGGGATCATCAAAAGCACAATGATAATTCCCATTAGGATCATTGGCATCACGATTAAAATCAATATAAGCGCGAGCAATAGTAGTCACAACAAAGTATGGCTTGCCACTAAAACAAGTCTCCAATTCTTTTGAAAAAAGTATAGCTAAAAGCCAAGACCACTGGTCGTAACCTGCACTTTTGGGTGGACCTTCTCCACCTATCGCGCATCGACCTCCCCTACAATTGTGTGGAACTAATGGATTGGGTTTCCTTTCACTAATTTTACAGGCTTGTCTTGCTGATATAGGATTTGCGTCATGCGCTTGATTAGGTTGGGCCCATCCTCCATGTGGTGCAGTAATAATAACAGGAATACTGCCTTTTTGCTTTATTAAATAATTTGAAAAATTAAGATTTTCAGTGTTGAGGTCATGAGGATTACATTGAAGGAAAATAAAACTAATGGCAACCGATAAAGTTAATTTAAATGTAAACCTATAATGAAGCATTTGAAAAACAGGCGTATCATATATTAATCTGAAACAAAAGACTTCCCTAAGCAAGACACAAAAACTTGAGGCTTAAACTCAATTTGGGAGAGCTCTTGAAAATTTAAACTATTATAAAATTTGATGGGCTTGGGACCACAGAAGACATGGACTCCTGAGACTCTAGAAGTTTGAACTTGTTTTAAATCCATAAAAAACTGCTCCATTAGATTTTTACCAATTCCCAAACTACGAAAACTTTCATCTACATTGACATGCAAGTGCGCAGGAAAATCTTTTTTTAGCTTTCTGTAAAGCTCCTTTGGAAAACATCGTTCTGGACCTTTTTGAAATTTAAAAGTTCTTTTTAAAAATCGCTTCACATCTGGATTGAATGGGTATTTTTTTTTAAAAACCTTAACCATCAATGGTAAATCAAACAACAAAAAACGCTTCTTATCTAAGATAGAAGTTTGAGGACAACCTGTTAAATACCCTATTACAACATCGTTATTTTCTGCAACATAAGCCCATTGAGAACAAAGCTTTTGATAAGGGCCAATCCAAAATTCACTAAAAAATTCCCATCTGCTTTTTTCAATGGGTGCACCTGCATTGCCAGTCAAGCAACAAAGTGCTCGAATTTTTCGCCAATCTTTTGGCTCTGCTTTTCTAATAAGTACTTTATTGATCATCGCTATCCAGATAAGATTTTACACACGAACTTTCTTCTGGAGTAGACACTAGCCGTACTGTTAATGCTTGGAGATGTTTTATCCCAGCATCTTTTAAAATTTTTCCTTGATCCCCATCCCCTACAAAAAGATCAATGCGGTCTTTTTTAATTGCACCACCAACATCTTCTGCTCGCCATAACCCATCGTGCTGTAATTCATTATATCTTGTCGCATTTCCAGCCTGGTCATGCTCCGGATATCTTGTCGCATTCCCAGCATTGGAACGCTCCGCAAGTTTCGCTTGGTCATGCTCCAGCTTGGAATCCTCAAAATAAAGAACTATGTTTTTTGTTTCCTCTATTTCAACTAAGCTTCCCAAAGGAATCTCTTTTGGATCTACTGCAACGGTATGAAAAGGAACTAAAGCACAATCCCCTACTCCATCTCCATGTGGATTTTTAGTGTAACGATAGCGGATTATACCGTCTTTTTTTCCATTATAGTTCAGAACCTTGCCATCTCGAAGCTTACCCGTACCCTCAATATCCATTGCTTTTTTAAATGGCAAGCTCACATCTACTAAAACATCTCCAACTAAATTAAGCACCGGAGTGTCGATTGCATATTGTACGTATTCTTTTTCTTGAACAGAATAATAATAGGTATTTCTAAATTTCCCTATTACAGGATATTCAGCATTTGCAGAAATAGCAGATGCCAACACCGCTAGAGCAATTAAATTTTTCATGAAGTTCCCCCTTAAAAGGATTTTAAGAATCAAAACAAAGTACTGTCAATATTTAAAAGCTCCGGTTATGTATATTAATGATGTTGAGCAAATTATATCGACTCAACCAGGACGGGAGAGTACTTTACGAAGCTAATTTTTTACAAGGATGTAAAAAATAATGAAAAAAAACCCGCTGTTTATTTTATTCTTTGTTGTGTTTTTGGATTTGGTAGGATTTGGAATTGTTATTCCTATTTTACCTTATTATGCAAAGGAGTTTGGAGCTTCTGCTACAGAGCTTGGATGGCTAATGACTTGCTACTCTGCGATGCAGTTTTTGTTTGCACCAGTGTGGGGTCGAGTCTCTGATAAAGTCGGTAGAAGACCCATCATTGTAATCAGTGTCTTGTTCTCTGCTTTTGCAATGCTCATTTTAGCTTTTGCACCTACCTTTATTTGGTTGTTTATTGGACGTCTATTGGGCGGTGTGGGTGGCGCTAATATTTCTACTGCTTCTGCATATATTGCAGATATTACCAAACCAGAGAATCGTGCAAAGGGCATGGGTCTGATTGGAGCAGCCTTTGGATTAGGGTTTATTCTCGGACCAGCAATCGGTGGTATTCTTTCTGAATACAGCTATAGCACACCGTTCTTGTTCAGTGCATTTCTTGCATTCATCAATACTCTCCTTGCTTATTTTAAACTTCCTGAACCCGCTATAGACCCTGAGAATTTGCTGGATGCAAATTCGAAAAAATATATTGAGAAGCGTCAGAAAAATCGAATGAAACGATTTGATTTAAAAACTTTTAAATTTGTCCTGCAAGAACCAAAGTTACGACATGTGATGCTGCTTTTCTTTCTTATCACAGTTGCTTTTACACATATGGAAGTAAGTTTTGCGCTATTCATGAAAGCACGCCATGGGATGGATGCCCAAGGTGCTGGTTGGATTTTAGCATTTATGGGATTTCTCATGGTGCTCATCCAAGGAGGTCTGATCGGACCGCTCTCAAGGCAATTTGGGGAATCTAAATTAATTGTAATAGGCTCTTTTTGTATGGCTGTGGCACTTTTTACTATGGCCATGTCTGAAACCATGGATCTTGTTTTTATTGCAACTTCATTTCTAGCAATAGGGAACGGGCTTAATCATCCTTCATTAACAAGTCTAGCGTCACAAAATGCAACACCAGAATATCAAGGTACTGCTCTTGGACTGTACCAATCCTTTGGCTCGCTTGCTAGAATTGTAGGACCGCCGCTAGCAGGCTATCTTTATGACCATGCAGGCATGGAGGTTCCTTTTTTAGTTGCTGGATGTATTATGGTACTTGCATGCATGAGCACACTTGCCTCTCAAAACAAGCTTGTAGTAACACCACTCTCTCAGCAAAGGCAGCCGCATGAAAACACTCCTTAGATCTTGTCACATGTACATCACGTACATGTTCCGGAATAAAATTGGAACGATCTCTTTTCTTCGTTGGATCAAGGATGCAACCCTCTTGTTTAGACGCGAGGGCTTTAAAGGGTTATTTAAAATATATGGATGGCGACTACTCATAGCTTTTACACTTTATTATCTTATACGAGACGTCACTCTTTACATTGCAATTCCTTATTTAGTGGCAAAAGGACTATTCTCTTAATCATGACCCAAGATCCACTTTTTATCCGTAGAGCGCTTTTAAGTGTTTCAGATAAAACTCACTTGTTAGAGCTCGCTCACGGATTAAGAGAATATGGAATTGAGCTTCTAGCAACTGGTGGAACAGCAGAACTTTTAAAGAAAGCTCAAATTCCTTATCAAAGCATTGAAAGCTTTACAGGTAATCCAGAAACTTTTGATGGGAGAATGAAAACCATTAGCTTTAAACTGGAGGGTGCACTCCTTTATGATCGCAACAACTCAAGCCATGTGGAACAAGCAAAAGCACTTCACCTTTCACCAATAGATTGTGTCATTTGTAATTTTTATCCATTTCCAGAACTTTTTGATGAAAAGCAAACAGATAAAAATTTACTTATAGACCAGATTGATATTGGTGGTCCCACGATGGTTCGGGCTGCAGCTAAAAACTACCTGCATATTTTAGTTGTTGTAAGCCCTAATGATTATCCGGATATCCTCACAGAAATAAAAAAGCTAAGTGGAGCAGTAAGTTTAAACACTCGAAAAAAAATGATGCAAAAAGCATTTGAGCTCACATATAAGTATGATCAAAATATTTATGAAACCTTTTCAAAAACTAACTTACGCTATGGTGAAAACCCCCACCAGAAATCTTTCTTTATAGCGGACAGCACTCAAATTTCTGAAATTGAATGGGATTTTGAAAGCCATAAGCAGCTTTCCTATAATAATATATTGGATGCCAGCACTGCGTATAAAATTTTAAAAGATATCAAGAATACAGCACCTATAAAACATGGCGTTTGTGTAATTGTAAAACACAATATCCCTTGTGGTATAGCAACTGCCCCCACTATTGAAGAAGCCTTTAAGCATGCTTGGAGTTGTGATCCAGTAAGTGCTTTTGGAGGTATTGCAGCATTGTCATCTACCTTGACACACGAATGTATAAATTTTATCGAGAATAAATTCTTAGAAGTCCTCCTTGCCCCAAACTTTGAAGAAGGTGTTCTAGAGATTTTAACTGATCATAAAAAAAACTTAAGAGTTCTTAAAACTTTGGATATGGATGCAAAAAAATTTTTATTACAAAGAGTTGCCGTAGAAGGTGGAACTTTAATTCAGCAAGAAGATCAATGTTTGGGAAAAGAACAATTACAGTCTGTTACACTAAAACATTTTCCAGCTCAGTTAAATCCTTTAGCACAGTTTGGAATTCAAACTACAAAGTGGCTAAAATCAAATGCAGTAGCAATTGTCAGTGAATTAGAGGACAAAGGATTTACTTTAATTAGTCAGGGAGCAGGACAACCCAATCGCGTGGACACCTTAAAAAGACTAACCATACCAAAAGCAAAAGAAAAAAACATTGATTTATCTTCTTGTGTATTAGTGAGTGATGCTTTTTTTCCATTTCCAGATAGTATTGAAGAAGCACACCGTGCAGGCATTCAGTATATTGTGCAACCTGGTGGTAGTATTCGAGACAAAGAAGTCATTGGTGCCTGCAACAAACTTGGAATTGCAATGGCTTTTACTGGACAAAGACATTTTAAGCATTAAGCCAGAACCCGCGCAGCTATAACGCATGCGATCAACGCAAATAACAATGTCTAAGAGCGTGTCTAAGAAGTCTTTTCGTAGCGAAAAGCATTTATCGACAGCCCCTTAATAACTAAAAACTCCTCCATGCACTTTCTTAAATCGCCGATGAATCCAAAGCCATTGTTCAGGGTGTTTGCGAATCCAAGTTTCAATTTTATGAGCTAAGATCTGAGTTGTGTTCTCTTCATCTTCAAGCAATTCCTTTAAATCCAATTCAGGCTCAAAACAAATATGCACAATCCCACAGGAGTCTCGATGTACACATGCAGGTAAAACCGATGCACCAGTACGTTTTGCTATACTTCCCACAGCTGTTAAAGTTCCAACTTTATATCCAAAAAAATTTATAGGAATCCCAATAGGTGCTCCTGCATACTGATCCAAAACAAAACCTACGGTTTCTTTTTTTCGTAAAGCGCGCAAAATAGCTGGAAGAGGCCGGGGTTCATATGCACCTTTAATACCTGTTTGAGCACGAGAAGATTCTATTTTTTTATGTAGCCAATCTGGCTTTAAGTGTTTTGTAACTATTGTAACAGGAATACCAACCATAGCCCCACCACCTGTCATCAGCTCCCAGTTTCCTAAATGAGACGCCACACATAAAACCCCTTTACCTTTTTGGTGCGCACAATGATAGTTTTCAACACCTTCCACAACTGTATTTTTTTTACAATACCTATAAAAGTGCATTGGAAGAGGCGAGAAAAGATGTAATAGTTCAAGCACTAAAACTCCATAGTGCTCATAATTTTTTCTTAAAAGGTTTTTCCATCCCACTTCCTTTAGCTCCGGCAAACAACGCTGAATATTTTCCAATGCAATTTTTTTTCTTTCATTAAAAAAGAAAAGCACGAATCCTATTTTTTTTCCAAACCAAAGCTCAAATTTTCTTGGGAAAAAACTTACAAGTGTACCAAATAAATATAAAAATATTCTAAGTACGGCTGACTGCCAAGGATTCATGGATTCTATCCCAAAATAATTTTTCATTCTTAGTAAAACAAAAATCAAGCTCTATCCAATAAATTTCTGTATTTAAATGTTTCCCCTGGCTAAGTAATATTTTTTCTATTTTTACATAATCTTTTAGTGTGGTTAATAATGGAAAGCCACCACCTTGTTTTTGCCAATTTAAAATTTTTTGTAACTTTTTGTTAGAGTAACAATAATGATCTGGCAAAAAACAGAAACTTTTAACTCGAACTCCCTTTTCTTCTAAACTTGCTTTAAATCGCTCAGGATTACCAATACCACACAATACAAAAGCTTCCTTGGGAAGTGGACTCTTTTGTCCTAAAGCATTAACCATACCTTTTAATTCGTAATGAGCTTCTACCCAATCCAAATGTTTCCAAAAAGTAGGAACTGGTGAGAGTGTAACTTGGAGTGACACTTTTTTAAAATGCATTGGAAAATCCCTTAAGATTGGGAATTTAATATTAAAGTCATGAATTAAAATATCTAAATTTCGCTTGAGTTCAAAGTGCTGAAAACCATCGTCAAGGATAATCACATCTGGACTAAGCTCTTCCCAATGCTTCCTTAAAACATTTGTTCTATTTTTACCTACTGCAACTTGAACTCCTGGTGCTTTTCTTAAAACAACTAATGCTTCGTCAGAAAACTTAAGCTGACTTGCAAGCTGATAATCTTGCGAAATTCCTCCTGTGATTTCAAATAAAGACTTATAGCCTCTTTGTGAGACAACTACTCTTTTTTTAAGTTCAATCAGTGCTTGGGCTATTTTTATTGCAAGTTCTGTTTTACCCGTTCCACCTGCAACAATATTCCCAACGGATATCACAGGCTTTTCTAATTTCTGGCTATTCCACGATAAAACAGGTCTCACAACAGTATTTGTAAGTGCCCATAAAGGACTTAAAGAGCTCAATGTTTTTTCAAACAACATTGGACCTGCTCACGCTATCGCACTCGACAGACCTACTCACTCTTTCACTCTCGCCAAGTGTATTGGAGACGCGAGCGTCTCCATGCTCACGAGTGGTGCACTCGACGGTCTCTCTTAAAATCTTTAAAACCTGACCTGCAGCATACTCAAGAGAAGAACCACCTGTACAAGGCAATAAAACCTCTTTTGCCTTTGAAATTGCATTTAACATTTTTTCCCTCTCTGGGGTATCTTCATATATTTTAGCTAGTTCATTAGCAATAATTTCTGGTTTACATTGATCTAAAATTAGCTCAGGCACAACCGACTCTATGCGTGGTCCCCATCCTAAAGCAGATAAAGAAGGTTTGCATAAAAAAAGATTTACTAAACCAACAAAGCCTCGATATCGCACGATGTGCTTATAAGTCCACTCTGCAGTTAAAGAGGAGCGATAGGATAAAACTAAAGGAGTACCTAAAACTGCAGCCTCTAACGTAGAAGTACCAGACTTTACTAAGGCTGCACGGGCAGCTTTCAAGCAAATATGACTTTGCCCCTGGACACATTTGGCTTCCGGTAAAAATCGATGAATATTTGTTTTTACTTTTTCAAAATCTAAATGAGATGCAATGGGTATTACAATTTGAGGTTTAGGATTTACTTTAGCCAAGAAAATTTGAATAGCCTTTGAAAACAAATCTACATGATGCTGTATTTCAGTGTGACGACTGCCCGGCAGAACAGCAAGAACTGATCTATCTTCTGGAATATTTAAAATCCTCTTTGCTTCAGCTTGAGTTAAGCTTAAGGGCAGTTCATCAATAAGAGGATTCCCAATATATTGAAATGGAACATCCCACTCCTTATAAATTTCTTCTTCGAATGGCAAAATACTTAATACAAGGTTCACATGCTGTGCAATTTTTTCCATTCGCCAAAAGCGCCATACCCACACTTTTGGAGGAATAAAATAAATGACTGGTATTTCAAAAAAATGAAAAAGTGCAGCAAGTCTTAAATTGATCTCACCGTTGTCTACTAGAATTGCAAGAGCAGGCTTTTTTGCCCTCTGCAAATCCTCAGATGAAAATGCAAAAAGATATTCCTCCAATAAACGCTCTAACTTTCTACGTAAAGGAAGTTTTTTTATAACTTCAAAGAAGCCACCCATAACTGAAAACTCTCGGCAGTGAAGGAAGAGCGAGCAACCTTCTTTAGCAAGTGCATCTCCTCCCAACCCAAAGGTTTTAATTTCATTATTTGAAAGTTTTTTTTTCAATTCTTGGATAAGACGTGCACAATGGATATCTGAGCTCGACTCACCTGCTGATACAAAAATGTCTAACTTGCTTTTGCTGTCCATTCAAATTATCGATACACACCTTTTTGGGAGGCTCGCACAAATTTTAAGAAGTGTTGCACTTCCATAACTTGCCCTAGTTTTTCTTCTATTTTTCGAAGAGCTACTTCTTTTTCAGTGCTTTTATCTTTAAAAAAGATTGTACTCACTTCTTGGAGTGACGAAATCACTTCAGAGCTAAAACCCCGGCGTTTTAATCCAATTAAATTCATACCCCAAATTTCAAAACTAGAACTCAAACCTCTACCCATAGCAAATGGAGGCACATCCCGATCAACACCACTGCAACCTCCAACATAGGTGTGCTCGCCTAGTCGGACGAACTGACTTATTCCAGTTAGTCCACCAACAATTGAGTAATCTTCAATAAGAACATGCCCTGCAAGCTGACTAGCATTTCCAAGCACTGTAGAATTTCCAACTTTCACATCGTGAGCAATATGAACATATGCCATTAAAAGATTCCCATCTCCAATCTGTGTCACTCCACCTCCACCAGCAGTGCCAATATTGATCGTTACAGACTCACGAATAGTGTTTTTATTTCCAATTTTAACTTCTGTGTTTTCTCCTGAATATTTTAAATCTTGGGGTTCACCACCAATAACACTAAAAGGGTGAAAAACATTCGCTGCACCAACCGTAGTACAGTTTTGAATAACGACATGACTGAGAAGTATGTTTTCAGGACCTAAACGTACCCCCTTACCCACAGAACAAAAGGGTCCAATTTCACAACTTTCATGAATATTTGCTTCAGGGTGAACAATCGCGGTAGGATGGATTTGTAGTCTCATTTTTTACATCCTTGTAAAAAATTAGCTTCGCAAAGTACTCTCCCGTCCTGGTCGAGTCGATATAATCTGCTCAACATTTTTTACATCCTTGTAAAAAATTAGCTTCGCAAAGTACTCTCCCATCCTGGTCGAGTCGATATAATTTGCTCGTCACTTTTAGTCCTCCTTATTCTGGTGCACCAAAAACTTGTGCTAAAAAATGTCCTTCGGCAACTTTTTTACTACTGACACTGACTTCGCCCTTAAAACCCCAAAGACTGCCCCTTGTTTGAACAACGGTAACATCGACAACCATTTGATCACCAGGAACAATAGGTTTTCGAAAACGCACCTTATCAAAACTAACTAAAGCTACAGAAAGCTTTGGATGCACACCAATACCAAACTCTGCAGCTAAAAATGGAAACGCAACAAACACAGCAGATTGCGCCATCGTTTCAAGAGTTAAAACTCCAGGCATCACTGGTTTTCCAGGAAAATGTCCTTGAAACTGAGCTTCATTAATTGTGACATTTTTTATAGTTTTAACAAAACTATTTACCCTTAGCTTTTCTAATTCAAGCTTGCTCATTCCAACACGTAAAGGCTGAGATGTTTTAATTTCTAAAACTTTATCCACCATTAAAAATGGGTACCGATGAGGAAGGATTTTTAAAATTTCGTCGATATTTAAAGTCTTTACCTCAAGCCAATTCATAATATATTTCTTTTCTCTAATTTTTTAATTCTGTCATACAGCTCAGGAAGTTTATCCAACAAAACTTGAATGCGCCACCACTCCCGACGAGACCGTATTGGGATTACACTGGTTACTTCAGAGCCTGCTGGAATGTCTTTAGTAACTCCGCTTTGTCCGCCCACGAGCGCACCATCTCCAATTTCAACTTTATCAGCCACCCCAACCTGCCCAGCTAGAATCGCTCCACTTCCAACCGTCACATTTCCTGCTAAACCAATTTGGGCACAAAGAATTGCGTGGGACTTGATGTATCCATTATGACCAATTTGGATTAAATTATCGAGCTTTGCGCCTTTTTCAATAACAGTGTCTTTTAAAGTTCCTCGATCTATGACTGTATTGGCTCCGATCTCAACATCATCTCCAATGACTACACCGCCTAGATGCCAAATTTTAACAGCACCTTGTGGAGACCTAGCATACCCAAATCCATCACAGCCTACCACTACATTTGCATGCAACCGCACCCTATTTCCAATTTTAGTACGTGGGTAAAGTACCACACCAGGAAAAATCAAACAATCCTCACCAATTTCCACCATGGGTCCAACCACTGCACCAGGTAATACAACACTACCTTTTCCAATTTTTGCAGTGGGATGAAGTGCTGGTTGAGACTTTATTTCAGTCTCAACCCAATCCTCAACCCAATCCATAGATAAGTTTTTCTTTGCTACACATTTAGAAAAATTGGCGAAACTTAAATAAGCATCTTCACAACTAATACAAAAATGCACTGTGGTTGGAAGACATTTTAAAACCTTATCCATAAGAGCTGCCTGAACAACCAGCAACATTGCTTTTGTATTAGGCACTGCTTTTAGATAATTTTCTGAAATAATAAAAGCAAGGCCTGCCTGCGAAACCTCAGCTGGCTCGGCTACTTCTGTAAAAGTAACAGCTTCTTTGTATTCTCCTTTTACCAGAGTGCCCTTCGTAACATCTAAACATTCTGATAAAGATATGGGATGTATTTTAACCATTTTTATTTGTACTGTTATAAGTTCGAATCACTTCTTCCGTGAGGTCATCTTTTGATAAAGAAAACAAAACATTGTTTTCATTTTTCTCTAAGATGAAATTATACGTATTTTTTTTACCCAAATCTTCAATGATCACACGTAGCTTTTTCAAAATTGGTTCCGTTAGTTCTCTTTCTCTATTTTGAATATCAAACTGAGACTTACTAAAGAGTTCACGATACTTTAACAATCTTTCTTGAATTTCATTTTGTTTTCTAATTTTAGCTTCTTCACTGAGCACCATGGATTGTTTCTTAAAATCCTCAGTTATTTTCTGTATTGCTTTTTCTTCTGCTTCAAGAACTTTTTTCTTGTCATTAAATTCTTTTTCTAAACTTGATTTTGCTTTTTTCCCTGACTCAACAGACTGTAGGGCACGTTGTAAATCAACAAACGCAACTTTAATCTCAGCATGCGCAAACGAACTAAGAGCAACGCTTAAAAATAATCCGATCGAACTCAATATTTTTATGTTTTTCATTTTTTTCACTCCTTTTAAAACGGTGGCCCAATGAAAAAGTTAAACACAACATCTCCTTCATCTCCCTTGGGATTGATGGGGAAACCCCATTCAAATCTTAAAGGTCCGATTGGAGAAAACCATCTAAAACCAAACCCAACATCTTGCTTCATAGATCTTACCGTAATAAATTCTCTAAAGTTTGCATAGCTATTTCCTGCATCATAAAAGAACACCCACTTTAATCCTGCTTCTCGAATCAGTGGTATTTCTAGCTCTGCAATATATATAAGTTCTGTGATACCTCCAAGTGGAATTCCTTTTGGAGATTTTGGACTAACGGTGAGAGGATCAAATCCTTTTAAATTATTTGGACCACCTAAATAAAATTTTTCAGAAGGAGGAATGTTCCGTTGTGTCGTTTTAAAAATTTGGCCAAACTCTACTTTTGTCCTAAAAATTAATTCTTCTAACAAAGGGAAATAGTACCGAGCTTCTCCAGAAGCTTTTGCAAATTGTTTTTTACCACCCAAGCCTGCTAGTTCTCCCCCAGCATTTTCATAATCCCCTTTGGTTGGCTCAAGGCGATTATTTCTCTTGTCTCGAATAATAGAAACACCTGCACTGGAAAGGCTACCCCTGTCATCTTCTACGTCTTCTAAGCCCTCTGCAATATCATCTAGTTTTAAAATCTCATATTTATACGTCAGAAATGCATTCACATCATCCACAATGGGATGACCAAACTTAATATCAAAACCATTTTTAAATTCTAAATATCGACCGGGTATAGGAAAAGAAATCAAATACACATCAAAACCTGCACTCCAAAGACTATCTAAGAGATAGGGCTCCATAAAACCAAGACTTAAGCTGCGTGATCTGCGATCTGATGCATACTGGCCTGACAAGCTAAGATTTTGGCCCTTTCCAAACAAATTAATCTCAGAAATTTGAGTTGTAAAAAAGAACTTTTGAATACTCCCGTAACCCATTCCAATGGTTACACTTCCAGTGGAACGCTCCTTTACAAGGATTTCTATATCCACAACATCTTTATTATCTTTTCTTGTTATGGAATTAAAAACCACTTCACCAGGAGCAAAAAATCCAAGCCTCTCAACTTTTTCACGGCTTTCTCTTAAGCGAGTCCCGTTATACAGTTCACCTTCCTTAATTTTAAGCTCTCTTCGAATAACTTTATCTCTAGTTTTTGTATTCCCGACAACTGTAATTTCTCCAAAATGTACTAGGTTTCCTTTTTCAAAATCATACTTAATATCTACAGTAAGCTTGTCATCATGAATATTCATTTTAGGAATCACGTTTACAAAAGCATAGCCTAGGTCTTGATATTTCTCCGTTAACTTTTGGATATCATCATTGCGTTTTTGAATAGAAAACCAGTCCTGCGTCTTTAGTTCAATGGATTCATGCAATTCTTTTTTCTCAAATAAAAGATCTCCACCAAAATCTATTTCACCTACTTTGTAGCGCTCACCTTCTTCTACATAAATGGATATGAACAACCATTTTTTATCATCACTCACTGTCACAACGGGATTTTCATACCGAAACTTCACATACCCTTCATTGAGATAAAAATAAGTGAGAATCTGTAGATCTTGCTTAAAAGAAGATTCTTTGAAATTACCAGCACTCGATAGCCAAGAAAAAAAATTCCCTTCCTTTGTATTTCGAAAAGCACTCTTCAGTTTGTCATCCGTAAAACGTTTGTTATTTAAAAAAGTAATTTTCTTAATTCTTACTTTCTCAAAATCACTTACTCGGTACACAAGCTCTACTTCATCTGGCTTGTCTGTTTTCCTGACATCATAAAAAATACGCGCTAAATAAAATCCTCTTTCTTCATATTGTTTTTGGATAAGACCCACATCTTCTTTAACTTTATTGATATCTAGAATGGAGTATTCTTTTAATTTAATGACATCTTTAAGATCACTACTGGATATTTGGTCATTGCCTTCAAATTCAATCTTTGCAATGGTAGGGCGCTCTTTAACTGTAAATTTTAATGCACCAGATTCATAGTCTACAGTGATATCATCAAAATACCCTAAACTATGAGTAGATTTAATATCTTCTGCTATTGTGGAACGTTTTGCAGGTTCACCTACTTTGGATTTCAGTTTTGCTAGAATTGCATCCTTTTCAATTTTTTTATTTCCATAAACTTGAATTTCACGAATGGGACCTATTTCATCCTGTGGAGCAGCATATGAAAAAGTAACAAAAAATAAAAAAATGCCACACTTGATAAAGTTCAAAATACTATGCCGCATTTTGACAAAATATTTTTCTCTCCTCTTTTCGTCAACTAAGAATGATGGTTTTGTAAAAAACCATCCTTTATTTCTACAACTCGAGACATTTTCCTCGCTATTTGAAAATCGTGGGTTACAAGTACAATAGTAACTTTTCTGCTTCGGTTGAGATTTAAAAGTAAGGATAATAAATGTTCTCCGTTTTCACTATCTAGATTTCCAGTAAGTTCGTCACCAAACAAAAGGTCTGGTTTCATCAGTAAAGCCCTTGCCACAGCGACTCTTTGGCTTTCTCCACCAGATAATTCACCCGGCTTGTGATGGAGCCGATGCCCTAATCCCACTTCTGTAAGTAAATCTTTTGCATAGGATTTTAAAGCACTTTCGTGACGGTCAGCAATAAATCCAGGAAGCATTACATTTTCTAAAGCTGTAAACTCAGGAAGCAAATAATGAAACTGAAATACAAAACCTAAGTGACGATTCCGAAAATAGCACCGCTCGTCTTCAGACTTCTTAAAAATATTTTCTCCCTCAAAGAAAACTTGACCCCCTGTAGGCTCATCGAGCGTCCCTAAAATATGCAAAAGAGTGCTTTTGCCTGCCCCTGATGCACCCACAACTGCAACGGTTTCTCCTTTAAAGACTTGAAAATCAATTCCCTTTAAAACAGGGATAAGAAGCCTTCCTTTTTTAAATGCTTTTTGTAAAGCCCTTGATTCGATGAGACACTCACTCATACCGCAAACCCTCCACTGGGTTTTCACGACTCACTCGATAGCTAGGCCACAAAACAGCAACAAGAGCTAAAGCTATAGTAAAAACACAAATCATAAGCCATTCCTGTACTCTGATTTCAACGGGTACACGGGATAAAAAATAAACATCAGCCGGCAAATCAATAATGGACTTCCATTCTAGCAACACGCAAAGTGCACGGCCTAAGCCAAGCCCTAAAAGAGTTCCTAAAAAGGACATGGCACATCCAATTAAAACAAACACCTTTAACGTTTGCTTAGGTGTAAAGCCTAGCGCCTTTAAGATTGAAACTTGTTGTCTTTTATCATGCACCATCATCATAATCGTACTCACAATATTAAAGCTTGCTACGAGTACAATTGCAAAAAGTATTATGCTAATAACTATTTTTTGGTGCTTGATCGCATAAAGCACATTGCGGTTGATGTTTGACCAATCCCTGGCCCGCAATGGATAACTATAGTGATTATTGAGTGCAAAAGTAGTAAAATTACTTTTTGTTGCATCTTTAGTTAAAATTTTAAAAGCATTTACTTTATTACCAAATCCTAAAATATTTTGAACATTAGAAAGCTCTAAAAGTGCATACTTTTTGTCATACTCATACATTCCTAATTTTAAAATCCCAACTACTTTTAGTTTCTCAATTATTGGAGCACTGCCATTTTTACCAAAAGGAACTGTTAAAATGACTTCATCTCCAATACCCACTTGAAGCTTTCTTGCGATTTCAACTCCTAGAGCCACTTCTTTCTCTGGTATATCTTTATTTTTTTTTGGAAGAAATCCTTCAATAATTTTCCCTTCTATTTGGCTTACCTCACGCAAAGTAGGAGGATGAAATCCCTCTATCACTGCTCCAGCAACTCCTTTTGAACTACTCAGCATCACCTCAGAAAAAATATAAGGAGATATCCCAATGACATCTGGAAAATTTTTTTTCATCTCATTTATTTGGTTTTCGTAATTTGAGAGTGGTTCTGCTTTTGAAAATAAAAGGATATGCCCGTGAAATGTGGTTAGTGCTTTCTTTAATTCACGCTCAAACCCATTCATCACACTGCTGACCATCAGTAATGCTGTCACTCCAAGTGCTAAACCTGCAATAGAGATATTTGCAATGAAAGAAATGAATCCATGTGCTAAGGGATCAAAACTTGCATTTTTGCTGACAACAAACCGGGTTGCAATTTTTGTTACTAAATTCATTTTATTTTGATGGACGCAGAAGTGGAAATAAAATCACATCTCGAATACTAGGACTATCTGTGAGTAGCATCAACAATCGATCAATCCCAATACCCTCTCCTGCTGTCGGCGGCAACCCATACTCCAACGCATTTAAAAATTCTTCATCTACATCACAAGCTTCTTCGTCGCCTCTGGCTTTTGCTTGGGCTTGAAGGACAAAGCGCTGGCGTTGATCAATAGGATCATTGAGTTCAGAAAAGGCATTTGCTAACTCCCAAGAATTAGCAAAAAGCTCAAAGCGATCAACAAAATCTGGATCTTTTTCATTTCTGCGAGATAGTGGAGACACATCGGTTGGGTAATGTGTAATAAAAGTAGGTTGGATCAAAACGGGCTCAACTTCAGCATCAAAAATAGACATTAAAAGCCCACCAGTGGTGATCTTAGGATCATAAGCAATATTTTTTTGGTCTAAATATTCTTGTAATATTTTTCGATTCTTCATTTGTGAAATGTCATTAAACCCAGAATATTTCGAAACAGCTTCCACTACTTTTAATCTTTGCCAAGGTGGTGTAAAGTTTATCTCCTTGCCCTGATAAACAAGTGAGTAGCATCCATGCATGAGCTGAACTGCCTTGCTAATAAGATCTTGAGTCAACGCTATCAAATCCTCATACGTCGCATAGGCCCAGTAAAACTCAATGCTCGTAAATTCAGGGTTGTGCTTAATACTAATCCCCTCGTTTCTAAACAAGCGATTGATTTCATAAACACGCTCAAAACCTCCCACAACAAGCCTCTTTAAATGCAGCTCTGGTGCTATTCGCATATACAGATCAATGTCTAAAGCATTGTGATGGGTTTTAAAAGGTTTTGCAGCAGCACCACCAACAACAGAATGCATCATAGGAGTTTCAACTTCCAAAAACTCTCGCTCATTAAAGTAATTCCGAATAAATGTAATCAACTGACTTCTCATTTGAAAAACTTTTTTCACATCTTGATTCATCATTAAATCCAAGGACCGATTGCGGTACCGGAGCTCAATATCAGAAAGGCCATGAAATTTCTCAGGTAGGGGTCTTAAAGCTTTTGTTAAAAACTCAAACTGAGCAACTGCAACCGTGAGCTCATTAGTCTTAGTTCGAAAAACCTTCCCTGCCACATAAATGACATCACCAATATCTACAAATTTTTTATAGTCCTCATATTTTTTTTCTCCAAGCTCTGCCTTTGAAACATAAATTTGAATCCGTCCTGTACGATCTTGAAGCTGCAAAAATCCACCTTTACCAAAATCTCGAATAGCCATAATTCGCCCAGCAACACTAACTTCTATTAATGTTGTGTCTAACTGGTCTTTGGATTGTGTCGCATTCACATCACGTGAATGCTCCGGTATTTTTTCACTATATAATTGGTGGATTTGTTGTGCTGTAAAGCTGGGATTAAATCCATTTTTGAAAGGATTCATCCCTAATTCACGCATTTTTTGAACTTTTTCTAATCTTACTTGGACTTGCTCACTGAAATCTGGCAAATCCAAAACGTTGTTTTTATTTGTGTTCACTTTCTAAAAATCTTTCTGTATCTATTGCAGCCATACAACCAGTTCCAGCTGCAGTTACGGCTTGCCTATACACAGGATCTTGGACGTCACCAGCAGCAAAAACTCCTGGGATACTTGTTTTGGTTCCTCCAAAAGTTTTGATATAACCCTTTTCATCCATAGCAATTTGATCTCTAAAAAGCAGTGTGTTTGGAGTATGCCCAATAGCCACAAATACTCCTGCAAGTTTTAATTCATCCTGCTTACTGGTTTTTATATTTTTTAACTTTAATCCAGTGACTTCTTTTTCTCCAATCACATCTTCTATGACTGTATCCCAGAGTATTTGGATTTTTGGGTTTTTAAAAACTCTTTCTTGCATAATTTTACTAGCACGTAACTTATCTCTTCTATGAATCAGGATAACTTTTGCAGCAAACTTTGTAAGAAAGGTTGCCTCCTCACAAGCAGAATCCCCTCCACCAGCAACAGCAATTTCTTTTCCACGGAAAAAAAAGCCATCGCAAGTAGCACAAGTGGACACCCCTTTGCCAATAAGTCTTTTTTCGTTTGGTAAGCCGAAGAGGTTTGCCGATGCCCCGGTAGATAGAATTAAAGTCTGTGTTTCAAAATTTTCTTTTTCTATATAGAGCTTAAATGGTTTTTGCTTGAGATCTACTTTTATAACATCCCCAAAAACAAAACGTGCACCAAAACGTTCAGCTTGTTTTCGAAAGTTGGACATAAGATCTGGACCTAAAATTCCATCTGAAAAACCAGGATAGTTTTCTACATCACTTGTAAGAGTAAGCTGTCCTCCAGCTTGTAACCCTTCAATAACCAATGGATTTAAATTAGCTCTTGCAGAATAAATTGCTGCGGTTAGTCCTGCTGGACCTGTCCCTAAAATCGTAATTTTCTCAGTCATAAAAAAATTTAATTGGTATCCGGTATAATATTTTCTGGATTTATATATTCAGCATTTGTTGCATCATCAGGAAGTTTTTTTAAATGTTTTTCCAACTCTTCACGCGACAATAGTTCCTTTGACAAATGGCGCTCCACTAAACGAATATCCAATTTTTTTTCACTGATATAATTTGAAAGTAATGCCATAAAACCTTATTTATATTGAGTTTGCATGCTTTGTCAATTCTAACTCACGAGCTATTAAAAACATTGACAACAAAAAATTGAACGAAGAAAATCTCAGTCCTATACTATAAGGGGGCATAATGAAAAAAATCATACTCGATGCGGGCGATAAAATTCGATATGCAGTTTGTAATCACTGCACTAAGACCGGAGGATTTGCGTCCAGCAAATCCGATAAAATACAATAATAAAATGTATTTTTTATTTCTATTGATCCACCTGTATTGTATTGGAAGTTTGCAATTTGCATTTGCTGACCACACACAGAATTCAAGCTACAATTTTTTTCAAAAACTTACCGGGGATGATGGCGGCACAGACAAGAACCGCTGGAATAAAATTTATAAAAAACATAAGGGCTATATGTTCGGCAAAGAACCTGCACAGTTTTTAGCTCAGAATGTTAGTACTTTACCCATTGGAAAAGCTTTAGATATTGCGATGGGAGAAGGCAGAAACGCTATTTTCTTAGCTAAAAAAGGCTTTGATGTAGAAGGGGTGGATATCTCAGAAGTAGCTATTCAAAAAGCAAAAAGGTTGGCTCGTGAAAACAACGTAAAAATTAAAACAACCATTGCGGATTTGAATAAATACCAAATTGCACCCAATACCTACGATGTCATTATTGTATTTTATTACCTACAGCGCTCACTTATCCCACAAATTAAACAAGGCTTAAAACCAAATGGAGTGGTTGTATTTGAAACCAATACGGTAGAACAATTGAAATATGATAAGACCTTAAACAAGAGCTATCTTTTAGAAAAAGAGGAGTTAAAAAATTTTTTCAAGGACTTTACTTTCTTAAAGTATGCTGAAACAGATGATGGGAAAAACGCAGTAGCAAGCCTTATTGCTCGCAAGCCTTAATCATAAAACCTGCAAGTTCATCTACATTGCCTTGTAATTGCTCTCCTGTAACAAGATCTTTCATTGTAAAAACCTGTTTAGCGCCTTCATTGTATTGTGTCGAATTTGCATTACTTTCTGTCGCATGTACATCACGTACATGCTCCGGCCGCAAATTCTCCGTTGGTCCTACAAAAATAATAGCTCGTGCATCTAATTTTTCTGCAATTTGAAAAGATTTTTTAGGTCTTTGTGCTTCAAGAGAAGTTAATACGGAGACTGCTTTTCCAAATTCTTTGAATTTTTCTCTGAAATTTTTTGCAAGTTTTTGAACTGCTAAAAACTCACCATCTGTTACACTTGCAATAAATAGATTTTTTGGTTTTTTAAACTGTGGGATGAGCCCCCTTACTTCTAGAAAATTTCGTAACGTCACATCCCCTAATCCAAATCCTACACCAGAAAGAGGAGCACCACCAAAAAGTGAAACGAGGTTGTCATATCTTCCACCCCCTAAAATTGCGCGATTGTTCTCAGGGTGTAGATCATAAACTTCAAATACTAACCCTGTGTAGTACATAAATCCTCTCATGATAGCAGGATCTAATTCAAAACAAGAGTCTATGTTGAGGCTTTTCAATCCATTGAGAATTTTTTGTAAGTACAAATATTCAGGATTATTTAAAAATATTTTACTTATGTCTTGAGGTTCTAAAATTGAAAGTAGAGTTTGTACTTGGGCGGGATCCAATCCTTCTTCTTTTAATGCTTTTGTAAAAGCTTGTTTTTCCATTTTTAGAGCAGCATCGAGTAGCCTACCTACTACGGGAATCTTTTGTGCCGGAAGTTTTAATATTTCACTAAACAAGTGTAGTGTCAGACCTCGGTGATTAAGCTTTATTTTATAGCCGTCTTTTGCACCAAATCCATCCATTAACGCTACAATGAGTTCACAAATTTCAAGATCTTGGCAAAAGGCATTGCCTCCAAACACATCCACATTGATTTGCCAGTGTTCTCTCAATCTGCCTTTTTGTGGCCTCTCATACCGCCAGAGATTAGGGATTGAAAACCAACGGATGGGTTTTGGTAGCTCATTTTGCTTTGCTGCCACCATACGAGAAAGTGTGGGTGTCATTTCAGGACGCAGCGCTAGTTTTCTGTCACCCCTATCGATGAGCGAGTAAAGCTGTTCGTTGACAATTTCTTCACTGGTTTTTGCTGCATACAATTCAAAAGGCTCGAGGATGGGACCATCATATTCTTGATACCCAAAACTCCGTAAAACACTGCGGGCACAGTTAAACATCCACTGTCGAATCTGCATGTCTTCGGGATAAAAATCCCTTGTCCCTTTATAGGGTTGGCTGCTTAAGGGTTGCATAACTCACTTTGAGCTATCTTAATTTTATTAACCATGTAAAGTCAATTTTACTAACTAAGGACCGCTTCATCCATCGACATTACACTAAAGCATTATGGTGATTTTTACAGTTTAAACACTACACTTCAAGAACATCATTTACAATCATGATTAATCATGATAAAAAAAGATATGGCTAAAATTCAACAAATTGTTAATTTTTCTACTACGTTAAGAAAAGAAACAAAGGATCTATTAGATCGCTTTTGTAAAAATCGAGGATTACGAATGAACCACCTCGTTGAACAAGCCATTTTAGAATACCTCGAAGATGAAATGGATAAAGAAATTATTGAATCGCGAGAACTTGAAGAAGTAGTCCCTTGGCAAAAGCATGGCTGATTTTCACCGTATTGTGTTGCATTCACATCACGTGAATACTCAGGGGTATTATGTCAAACTTGCGTCCCAATTTGTCGCCTGCACATCGGGCATTGTCACTTGCGCCTCCTGCGAGCATTCCGGCCGTGCATGCTCCGGCAAATCCTCCGTATAAAATTGTCTTTCAAAAGTCTGCGTACAAAGAATACCAAAGACTTCCTAAACAACTCATCCAAAGAGTAGATGAAGTACTTAGTATATTAAGCATTAATCCATTTTCTGAAATATTAAAATTTAAGAAAATTAGAGGGAAAGAAAATCACTATCGTGTCAGGGTGGGAGACTACCGAATCCTTTATTCACCACAACAAGAGATTTTAGTTGTTCGTGTAATTCGGTTGGGACACCGCAAAGATGTCTACCGATTTTTCTAAATAAGACTTGTTGCGAATTTGAGTTATGTTTTTGACACTGTAAATATTACACACTCCTGTTTCATGTGTCGAGTTAACAAATTTGTTAAGTGATGACATGAAATTGAGATGTGTTGTTTTTCCGAAGAACTTACCACAGAACTTGCCACAGAACTTGCCACAGCACTTGCCACCTGAATGCTTAAACCGAGATATTGCATTTAAGTTGGTAGCGAGACAAGCAAGATGCAAGCTAGTGAAGCGAGCGCAGAAGTTTTTAAGCGAGGCATATCCAGGGCGATATGTTGAGCTTAA
>Ga0213870_1000124_pt1 | contig 38908 bp, 33 predicted proteins | sample WICALVC2017_Meta_FD_160119 | JGI IMG/M metagenome (GOLD analysis project Ga0213870, IMG submission 160119) | Freshwater microbial communities from subterranean cave lake in Wind Cave National Park, South Dakota, United States - WICALVC2017 | ecosystem: Environmental > Aquatic > Deep subsurface >...
GTCCTGGACCGACAAAACATCAAACAACTTCATATCGCCGAAACGGCAAAGTACGCCCATGTAACTTATTTTTTAAACGGCCTCCGGGAAGAAAAATTCAAAAATGAAACCGACCTTCTAATTCCTTCAGACGAAGATATTCTTCAAAACCCGAAAATGAAAACAGAAGAAATAGCCAAAAGCGTCGTTGAAGAACTGGGAAAGCCGGATTTTAAATTCACGGCGGTCAATTTCGCCAATCCCGACATGCTCTCCCACACCGGCGATTACCAGGCGACCATACAAGGCATTAAGGCGGTGGATGAGGCAATCGGGAAAATTTATGAAGCCGCTCAAAAAAAAGAAGCGGTCATCCTTATCACCGGCGACCACGGCAATGCCGAGAGTATGATATATCCAGGAAGTGGCGAAAAAGAATCAAAGCACAATTCCAATCCGGTCCCATTTTTAGCGGCGGGAAAAGAATTCAAAAAAGAGAAAGACGGGCAAGAACTGGCCTCGGAAGAAACGGAAATAAAGGGCATGCTTCAGGACGTCGCCCCTACTGTTTTAAAATTGCTTGAGGTTGAAAAACCGCCGGAAATGACCGGGATAAATTTGCTTTAAAATATTTAAAGGGTTGCTTCTTTTTCAAGGAAAGCCAAAACCTTCTGGTTCAGAATGAGCTGCTCTATTTGGACGGCTAATTTTTGCAGGTCAATGTTTTTTTCCATTTCCCCGGCAATGCCTAAATTCCCGATAAAGGAATCGATTTTCCCCCTGACTTCGTCCGGTTCAACTTTTATATTCTCTTTCTTGGCCACTTCTCTCATGAGCAGCGATTTTTTAACAAGCATCTCTGCTTTCGGCCGCCATTCGTTTCTTAGGTCGTCGGCGGTTTTTTTGATTTTCGCAAGATACGGGCCCATTTCCAAGCCCTGCTGATGTAAATCGGCGTCAAGGTCAAGAAAGAGCTGGTCAAGCTGTTTTTCGAGCAGAACCGGCGGGACTTCAACTTTCGTTTTTTCGGCAATCTTGTCCAAAACCAAACCCTGAATCCGCCGGCTTTCTCTAAATTCCTTTTCCTCTTTCAATCCTTGGCTGATGCTGTCTTTTAACTGCTCCAGATTTTCAAACCGGCCCAAACTTTTGGCAAAGTCATCCGTAAGAGGCGGCGCCGCGCCGTTGGTCTTCCTGGAATTCCTTATGAACTCCAGGGTCTTATCGATTTCTTCCAGGGAAACCGGAAGAATATCGTTTCTTTTGATTCTTATGTTTTTGTAATCCGCCAATTCAAAATCGGGGAAAACGGTAAACCGGAGGGAGTAAATCAAGCGACCAGACGAATTTTCTTTAACCTCGAGGTTTCCGGCATCAATGAGTTCCAGCTTCTCTTTCGCCAGAACGTCTGCGAAACTCTGCTTGAAAGCCAAATCAAAGGCCGCGCTTAAGAGGGCCCTGGAGTCCAGTTTGTCTTTGGCTACTTCAAGGGGCGCCTTGCCTTTTCTAAAACCGTCGAGTTTCAGCTCGTTGGCCAGATTCTTTCCGGCTTCATTGAGATAATGCTCCAAGTCATCCTTGTTCAGAGTAACGACAAGGTTTGATTCATAGGGCTTGATTTTCTTGATTGAATAGTTCACCCCGTTAGAAGTTTTATGGACCGTCCACCGCTTTGAGCTGGTGGCAAGCTTACAAACTTTATACTACTACTAAATGCGTTTTATTCCCGTTAGGGTTAACTTCTAACGGGGTTCATTGAACCGGCTGGCTGACCGGTTCCGGCTCAACCGTTTCGGCTTCCTCGGCTTTCATTTCTTCCTTGGGAGAACGAACGTCTATTTTCCAGCCGGTCAATTTGGCGGCCAAACGGACATTTTGTCCTCTTTTGCCTATGGCCAGAGAAAACTGGTCTTCCGCCACCTCAACCAAGGCGTATTTTTTCTTCGGGTCTAAAATTTTCACATCCTGGACCTTGGCCGGAGACAGAGCGCTTGAAACGAACTTTGACGGTTCGTCGCTCCATTCTATGATGTCTATTTTTTCTCCGGAAAGCTCGTTAATCACGGTCTGAACCCTTATTCCTTTCTGGCCGACCAGGGAACCGATCGGGTCAACCCCGGATTGCTTGGAAGAAACGGCAATCTTTGAACGGGAACCGGCTTCGCGGCTGACTGCTTTAATTAAAACCGAGTCAGCCGAGATTTCAGGAACTTCCAATTCGAAAAGCTTCTCCAAAAGCTTGGGGTGGGAGCGGGAAAGCACAATCATCGGTCCCTTGGGCGTTTCTTCGATTGCCAGAATCAAGGCCTTGAGGCGCCGGCCGACCGAATAATTATCAAGAGGGCTTTGTTCAAGAGCCGGGATAACTCCCAGAGTCCGGCCGATGTCCAGATAAACGTTTCTCCCTTCCCTTCTCTGAATCACTCCGCTAGTCAGGGAACCGACCAGGCGCCTATATTCATCGGCAATGGATTCCCTTTCGGCTTCCCGCAGTCGCTGAACGATTACTTGCTTGGCTGTCTGAGCGGCAATCCTTCCAAAATCCTCTTTTTCCTCCAGAGGCAGAATAAGCTCGTCGCCCGGCTTTAGGTTTGGGTCGGTCTTTTTTACCTCTTCTAAAAGAACGTGTTTTTCGGGATTGAACTTTATTTTTATTTCTTCTTCCCCGTTCTCGCTTCTCAATTGCACTTCCTCGTCTTCCCTCTTTAAAACAAAACCGGTTATGTAGCCCTCTTCGTCTACTCCCTCAACCACGTATTTTACCTGCCAAACCAAAATCCGGCCGCTTGCGGGGTCGAGCTTGGCCCTGATTATTTGGCTTTTTCTGCCATAGTCCTTTTTGTAGGCCGAAGCGATTGCCGCGTCTATCGTCTCTATTATTTTCTGCTCGTCAATTCCCTTCTCTTCGGCAATCTGCTTTATGGCTGAACTGAATTGTTTGGTGTCCAGTAACATATTGTTAATTCAAAATGTAAATATCAAAGTGTAAAATGACAATTTAATTTGATTTTTTAATTTTACATTTTTAGAATAAAAGCCCGTTTAATAACGGACTTAACAATATTGGAATCATTATCTATTATAGGTGAAACAAAAAATCCAGTCAAGAGGATAAGATTTGACTATTCGAAGAGATTTTGTGGTAAAATCAAAAAAAACATGGCTATCGTTTCAAAAGAAAAAGAACTGGAGACAAAACTAAAGGAAATGCGCCGGCGCGAACTTAAGGAAAAAGGTATTGAACCGCAAGAATCCGTTGCCCCGCCTTCTCAAGAAAAAAAGTCGGCAAAAGAAACAAAATTGGGCCAGATAACCCTGGAAAGCCAAAAAATAGACCTCCTTGAAAAAGAAATTGGGAATATTTCAGAGCTTAAAGACAAGCTCGCGAAAACAGCCGTGACCGAAACGCTTGAACTGCTTTTTGCCGGCGCCATCTCGGCCAGGGCTTCGGATATCCACTTGGAACCGGAAGAAAAAGATATTAGATTGAGATTCAGGATAGACGGGGTTTTAAAGGACGTCTTGAACCTTAACAAAAGCGAATATCCGGCCGTTTTGAACCGCCTCAAGCTGACGGCCGGCCTTAAAATCAACGTCCATGACGCTCCCCAAGACGGCAGATTCACGCTCAAAAGAACAGAATCGGATATTGAAGTCAGGGTCTCGGCCCTGCCCGGCGCTTATGGCGAGAGCGTCGTGATGCGGCTGCTCGACCCTCGGACATTGAAAAAAAATCTGGAAGAACTGGGTATAGGAGAGACGCTTCTGGAAGAAATCAAAAAACAGCTTAAAAAAACGACTGGCGCGATTCTGACAACCGGCCCGACCGGTTCGGGCAAAACAACCACTCTTTACGCCTTTATCAATTTCGTCAATAAGCCGGGGGTAAAGATTGTGACGATTGAAGACCCGATTGAATACCACATTGAAGGCGTTTCCCAAACCCAGGTTGAACCGGAAAAGGGATATGATTTTTCGAACGGTCTTAGGTCCATCGTCAGGCAGGACCCGGATGTAATCCTGGTTGGCGAAATAAGGGACTCCGAAACAGCCGAAACGGCCATGCACGCGGCCTTGACGGGCCATCTGGTCTTTTCAACTTTACACACCAATGATGCCGCCGGAACAATCCCGCGCCTTATCGATATCGGAACCAAGCCCCAGGTCATTGCCCCGGCCATAAACCTAATCATGGCCCAGCGCCTGGTCAGAAAATTATGTCCCGAGTGCAAGGAGAAAACCAAAGCAACGGCCGAAGAATCGGAAAAAATAAAAAAGGTCCTGGAGACCTATAAGTCCAATAGGACCAATTGGTCCGATAAGATTGAAATTTATCAAGCCAAGGGCTGCGAAAAATGCAATTTCTCCGGCTATATGGGCAGAATCGGGGTCTTCGAAGCATTCGCAGTCGACGAAGAAATTGAAAAACTTATCCTTAAATCGCCGTCAATAAGCGAAATCAGGGATTTGCTTAGAAAAAAGGGATTAGTCACCATGCTCCAGGATAGTTATCTTAAAATTCTGGAAGGAATAACCGACTTTAAAGAAGTGGAAAGAGTTTTGGGCGAATGAAAAACTCCTGACAGGACGCAGACAAAATCCTCGATCTTGGGAAATACGAGGGTAGAATAGCTTCCAGGAGAGGCCCAGAAAAGGAAAAAACCAATCCAAGCCATCCGTAGAAAAATTATTCCGGTAGGTCCGTGGTTTTGAATCAAAGACCAATTGTCTGCGTCCTGTCAGGAGCTTAATAGGGTATCGGATGTATCGATATTTTTCTATCAAATTAAAATAACCGTATTTTGGGTTATGAATACATTATATATTGAGGAATTAGAATTGTCAAGTCAATATTGAAAGAATCAAATCAATGCTGGTTCAAAAAAGGTGCGGGGTCAAGGAACAAACTATGGAATATCGCTGTAAAAGCTGTTGGTTATGTGTTAATAACCAATTGATAAAAAATGAAAGATGAAAAGAAAATTTTAACCGCGCCCCAGCCAGATGAGTTGCTGGACCAAACCTTAAGGCCCGGCAATTTCAACGAATTTGTCGGCCAGAAAAAAATAAAAGAAAACATAAAAGTGATGATTGACGCGGCTAAAGAAAGAAAAGAACCCCTGGAGCACATTTTGCTTTACGGGCCGTCGGGCCTTGGCAAGACGACTCTGGCCCACATAATCGCAAAAGAGTGCGGGGGGAGTATAAAAATCACCTCTGGCGCGGCCCTTGAAAAAGCCGGCGACATTGCCGCAATTCTGACCAATCTCCAGGAAGGCGACACCTTTTTTATTGACGAGGTTCACCGGCTGAACAAGCTCATTGAAGAAGTTCTGTATCCGGCAATGGAAAACTTCAAACTTGACATCGTGATAGGCAAAGGGCCTTCGGCCAAAACGATTCAGATAAATCTCCCCCATTTCACTCTGGTGGCGGCCACCACCAGAATCGCCCTTCTTTCCTCGCCTTTCAGGTCAAGATTCGGAGTGAATTACCGGCTTGATTTTTATAACCATGAAAACATTAAAGAAATAATCAAAAGGTCGGCAAGGATTTTAAACGTAAAAATCGAAGACGAGGGGCGGGAAATGCTTGCCAAAGCAAGCCGCTATACTCCCCGAATCGCCAACAAACTCCTCAAAAGAACCAGAGACCTGGCCCAGGTCAGAGGAGAAAAAATAATCAGCCCCAAGGTGGTAAGCGAGACCCTAACAATGCTTGACATTGATGAGCTCGGCCTTGAAGCGACCGACCGGAAAATCCTTCAACTTATCATCAGCGGTTTTGGCGGCGGCCCGGTCGGGATAAAAACCATTGCCGCGACCCTGGCCGAAGAAGAAGAAACAATTGAAGACGTCTTTGAGCCGTACCTCATGCAAATCGGTTTTTTAGCCAGGACCTCCAAGGGCAGGATTGCCACAAAGCTGGCCTTTGAACACCTTAAAGTTAAAAACCAGCCGGAAATAATATGAGCAACCCGATAACGAATTTGCCTCTAGCCATATTCATAATTTTTATCATAAGCTATGCGATTAATTCCTTATTCATTGTTTATCATCTTCTGAAATTCGGCTTGGATTATAGAACCAAGCTTTTAGCTTTTGTTTTTTCTATCGGTTCGATTCTGCTTATACTAGTAAATTTTCAGCTGTTTTCTGAAATTCAATGGACCGAATTTATTTATGAATATCTTTCCTTCCCAAAAATCATATGAAAAGGTAGAACTTTTTCTAAGAAGACACTGGCTCGTTTTATTTTTTATTTATTTGGGGTTCGCCATCATGATTCTCTTCGGGCTAGCCGGATTCTATTTAGCCAATGAATTTTTTGACCTCCAGGAAAATAATCTTAACCTGACTGAATTTTTATTAGGTCTCTACGTCCTATCCATATGGTATTTCCTTTTTAAGGCCCTGACTGATTTTTATTTAGACACCTGGATAGTAACTGACCACAGAATCTTAGAAATTCACCAGCTTGGTCTGTTTAAAAGAGACATATCTGAATTACGCCTTTCAAAAATCCAAGATGTCACTGTTAAAATCGAGGGTCTTTTGCCGACATTTTTTAATTACGGGATAGTGATAATCCAGACAGCCGGAGTAATCCCGGAATTCAAGTTTGAGCAAATCCCCCACCCTCAACAGGTAAAAGACAAAATTCTTCAATTGTACGACCAATTCATTAAACAGCATCCTGGCGATCAAGAAATCCACGAATTATGAATTATTTTATCCGCGGTATAAAACATTATGAGCGGTCATAATCGCTGGCAACAAATCAGGCATAAAAAAACTACAACCGACCAAAAACGCGGGCAGATTTTTAGTAAACTCTCGCGGCTAATCACTTTGGCCGCCAAGAAAGGAATTGACCCCGAAACAAACCCGGCCTTGGAACAAGCCATTGAAAAAGCCAAAACAGCCAATATGCCCAAAGAAAATATAGACCGGGCGATTAAAAAGGTTTCGGACAAAGACCAGGCCCGGCTGGAAGAACTGTTTATTGAAGCCATCGGCCCGGGAGGAGTTGCTCTGAAAATCAAAGCCATTACCGATAACCGCAATAGAACTATTGCCGAAATCAAAAAAATTCTGAATGACCACGAATCGAAAATAGCCCTGCCCGGCAGTTTGTCCTGGCTCTTTAACCAACCCGTTTCAGTCGCCGACAAATCCAGCCAGGAAAAACTGGATAAACTTCTGGAAGCCCTGGACGACCAGGACGAAGTCGAAGACGTGGAGACCAACTTATTGGACCTATGATTATTTTGGGCATTGACCCGGGTTCAACTCTAATCGGTTATGGAGCGGTTAAAAGCGAAAACAGAAAACTTGTCTGTCTTGATTACGGAACCATTAAAATCAAAGCTAAGGAAACCCACCTTCGTCTCGTTGAAACAAGAAAGTCGTTAAAAAAATTACTGGCCGAGCTCAAACCGGATAAAGTCGTGCTGGAAAAACTCTTTTTCTTTAAAAACAGGAAGACGGCAATCGAGGTTTCCCAGGCCCGGGGGGTAATACTCCTGACTCTTGCCGAAAATAAAATCCCCGTAACCGAAGTAGCTCCTCTTGAACTGAAAAACGCCCTGACCGGTTTTGGCCGGGCGTCAAAAGGAAGCATCCAAAAAATGGTCAAATTGGTCTTAAATCTCAAAGAAGAACCCAAGCCGGATGATGCCGCCGACGCCCTGGCCTTGGCGATTTTGGAAGCCAGAACTTGACCCCGTTAGAAGCAAGACGCCCCAAGAGGGGCGTCTGCCGCATCGCTCTTTAAATGAATAATGTTTTAGATGCGGGCTTCTAACGGGGTTGACAGACGTTTCTGTATGGCTAAAATGGGTGAAACTGGTCGAAAAAGTTCAGAATAATTAGAGCCCGTCTTTTCAAAAAAGATGGACTTCAAAGTTAAAATGGATAGAGACATGTTAAAGTATCTTCTGCAGGATGATGAAGCGGTTGAAGATACGGAAGAAAAAGAAGAAGAAGACAAAGAGGAAGAAGAGGAAGAAAAAGAGGAAACAGTGTAACTCAAATCAAAATCCCGCCAAGATGCGGGATTTTGATTTCACTTAATTTTCACGAACTTTTTAGGACCAATCTGAACTACGTCTCCCTTATTCGCCGGCTGAACCCATTCGGTAACCACTTCATTATTAATTCTAATCGCTCCCTGGTCTATTAACCTTTTGACTTCGGATTTAGATAAAATAATTCCCGCGGCTACGATAGTGCTGATTATGTCTCCCTTACTCTCCACTTCTTCGAGCTCGCTCGGCAACTCTCCTTTTGAAAAAACCCTGTCCCACTCGTCTTTGGCTTTGAGCGCTTCTTTCTCGCCATAAAATCTTTTTACAATATCGTAAGCGACTACCCTCTTGGCATCTCTCGGACCAAGTTCCATAATTTTTTCTTTTTCTGCCAAAGGTATTCTCGTAACATTGATGAATAACACTTCAATCATTTCATCTGGTTGAGCCATTATCGCTCCGAACATTTCATTCGGCGGGGAAGACAAAAAAACCCCGATCCCCTTGCTCTTGGACATTAACTCTCCTGTCTTCGGATTTTCCATCAGATTAACCGCCACGACAAATTTCTCTTTGTTTTTCAAACGTTTGAGCAAAGTTCTACCAATGAGAGCATTGAATATCTGATCGGTCCCGCAGAGTTCTGCGTCTACATCTATCGCCACACTATCGTAACCCTGCATTAATGGGTATTGGAACTCGGGCAAATATATAGGGACGTCTTTTCTGATTCTTTTTTGAAACATGTCTCTTTCAAGCATTTGTTGAACGGTAAAATTCCAGGCCAACTCAATTTCATCTTTCCATGACATTTTCGAAAGCCATTCGCTATTGTATAAAATGCGAGGCGGATTTTCTTTATCATCAAAATTCATTAAAGGCCTTATTTGAGAAATCCAGCTTTTTACGTTTTTCTTTACATCTTTTTCAGAAAGCTTTTTTCTGGCCGAATCTTTTCCGGTGGGATCGCCTATTTGGGCGGTAAAATCGCCAACCAAAACTATGACCTCGTGCCCAAGTTGCCGCAATTCTTCTAAAAACATGTAGTTCTTGGCATGACTTAAATGAAGGGAATCTGATGTCGGATCGGCTCCAATGTAAATCCTTAACTTATTACCCGATAAAAGCTTACGTAAAAATTCTTCTCGAGAGGGGATAATTTCTGATACAACCCCTCGGTCAAGTATTTCTGCAATTCTTTCTTTGTCGGTTATAACTTTAGACATTGCTTTTATAATAAAGCGAATGCGCCTCATTAGTCCAGTTGGACTGATTGGAAAACTTGTGGCAGAATATCAAGACATGAAAAGAAAAAAAAGGTACGGCTCCGGTTCTACGCTCAAACTGCTGACTGTATTGGCGCTTTGGCTGGTTGTTTTGGGAATCATCGGTTTTTTGGCGGCTTTTGCTTATTTTGCGCCCCAGATTCCGGACCCGGAAAGCATCATCACCAGGCGGGTCAACGAAGCGACAAAAATCCTTGACCGGGAAGGAGAAACGGTTCTTTTCAGCGTTCACGGAAACGAAAGAAGAACGATTGTTCCGTTCGAAGAAATCTCCGACAACTTAAAAAAAGCGGTTATCGCCGCCGAGGACTCCAATTTTTATTCTCATAAAGGCCTTGATTCCAAAGGCATAATCCGGGCGATTTTTATAAACATCAAAACCCGGGACCCCTTTTCCCATGGCGGCTCAACCATAACCCAGCAACTGGTTAAAAATTCCCTTTTGGGCGTCCAGAAAACATTTTCCAGAAAATTCAAAGAAGCGATTCTTGCCTTGCAGATTGAACAAAAATTTGAGAAAGACCAGATACTTTGGATGTACCTGAATCAGGTTCCCTTCGGCTCCAACATCTTCGGAGTTGAAGAAGCCAGCCAGGGTTATTTCGGCAAACCGGCCAGCCAGCTTTCTTTAAACGAATCAGCCATTCTGGCAAGTATGCTTAAGGCGCCCAGTTACTATTCTCCTTACGGTTCTCACAAAGAAGAACTATTAGCCAGAAAAAACGCCCTCCTGAAAAAACTCTTTGACTCAAAACTGATAAACCAAAATGAGTATGACTCTGCCCTGAACGAAGAAATGAAACTGGCGTCTTTGTCGGGCAGCGGCATCCTTGCGCCTCATTTTGTAATGATGGTTCGGGAATACCTGGTTGAAAAATACGGCGAAGATTTGATTCAAAACGGAGGCCTTAAAATTTACACCACTCTTGATTGGGAAATGCAGCAAAAGGCCGAGGAAATAATAAGTAAATATGCCGATAGAAATGAGGAGTTGTTCAAAGCGGGAAACGCGGCCCTGGTCGCCCTTAATCCTAAAAACGGGGAGATTCTGGCCCTGGTCGGCTCACGTGACTACGACGACATTGAAAAAGAAGGTAATTTTAACGTCATTACCGCTTTTAGACAGCCAGGGTCGGCCTTTAAGCCGCTCGTTTATTCGGTTGCCCTGGACAAAGGCCTGACCGACAAAACGGTCTTGTTCGACGTTAAAACAGAATTTAATCCGTTTTGCGCGCCCGACGCCAGCCAGGAAAAAGACCAATACGGTCTGGAATGCTATCACCCCCAAAACTCCGACGAGAAATTCAGGGGGCCGGTCACTTTAAGACAGGCCCTGGGAAGCTCGCTTAACGTGCCCTCGGTCAAGGTCCTCTATCTTGCCGGAATCCAGGAATCAATCAAAAGAGCGGAAGAAATGGGCATAAGGTTTTTAGGCGACACCGACAATTTTGGTTTGTCTCTGGTCTTGGGCGGAGGCGACGTCCGGCCTCTTGATTTGGTTTCGGCTTACGGAATTTTTGCGAATGACGGCATTTATAATGAAGTGTCTTTTATCCTGAAGGTTGAGGACTCCGGCGGCAACGTCCTTGAAGAATTTGAATCCGAGCCGCAAAGAAAGGTCTCCCAAGAGACCGCCAGAATGCTCAATGACATATTGTCCGACAACTCGGCCAGGGCATTGCTTTTCGGACTGGCCAGTCCTCTTAATATTTCTGACCGGCAGGTGGCGGCGAAAACAGGAACCACTCAAAAATTCCGCGATGCCTGGACCATCGGCTACACTCCGTCTTTGGCGGTCGGCGTATGGGTGGGGAATAACGACAATACGGAAATGACCCGTGAAGGAGGGGGCGTCTCGGCCGGAGGGCCGATATGGAGAGAGTTTATGACCGAAGCGCTGAAAGACGAACCAGTCGAAGAGTTCCCAAAGCCGGCGCCTCTTTTCGTTGATAAGATAATGTTGAACGGCAACTATGCCGCCGAAGACGGCCAGTCGCATACAATTCTGCATTACATAGAAAAAAATAACCCCGGGGGCGAGGCGCCTTCAAATCCGGCCAATGACCCCCAGTATAACAACTGGGAGTGGTCAGTAAGAAACTGGTCTGGACTTTAAATATTTAAATATCACGAACTGGTGGCTCTGTATTTTGGCGTCACTATTTTATCCGCTAATTTAAAGAGGGGATAAAATTTTGAGAGCGGCAAATCAAAAGCCCCGGCATAGTCGAAACGCCGGCCGTCAAAAGCCGTTTTAAAAAGGGTGAAGCCGTGCCAGGGATGGCTCTTATCGTCTTCTGGTCCAAGCCCCCAAAAATCAAACGTCTTTGCGCCGGCCCGCTTTAGGTCCTTAAGCATCTCCCAAACATAACCGTAGTTGAAGAATTTGCTATAGTCCTTGTGTCTTCCGGTCCCGCCCCAGATATAAGAGGCCCTGTCTTTAAATAGAAGAACGAGCCCGTAGGCCAAAACCAGACCCTTAATCTTCGCAGCATATAACCTGATGTTGGAATCAGCCATTTCTTCGGCTAAAACCGAGAATTGTTTATAGGGCCTTAGAGGAAAAGAAAATCTCTTTCCGGTCAGCCGATAAAGATTATAAAATCCTTTCAGGCGCGACGAATCAATCTGGCTGCCGCTTAAGGTCTCTATTGAAATTCCATCTCTTTCAGAACGATGGATTAAATTCCTGGCTGTTCTTCTGAATTTTTTGATAAGTTCGTTTTCAGACAAAGAAAGGTCTATCAATAAAGTTGAGGGGGGTTGAACGGTCTTGAAATATTCTTTTAAGCCGCAATCTTTTAAAATCCCGGCAAGCCCTTCGTTTTTCTCGGCCGGCGGTTCTAAACGCAAAAAAAGAATTTTTTTATTTTTGAGTCCTTGTTTAAAGTTTTTTATTAAAGCGGGAATGGCTTCTTTGACCAATTCCTGGTCATGCCAGTCAATAACCGGGCCTCTTGGCGCGTAAAACAAAGAGAAACCAAAGGGCAGTTTCCGTTCCAGAATTTGAACCGTCCCGACCAATTGCCCATTTTTAAAAAAGCCGAGTCGTTCGGCTCTCCAGTTGAATTTTGATTTTACTTCTCCCCATTCCCAGGACTGAAGAATGTCCTTGTATTCAGAGTTGAGTAAAAATTGAGTATATTGGTTCTTGTCATTATTTCTAAATTCAATTATTTCCATCTGTATTCTATGTTTTAAGGGGCATAATCAGATAGGTGAAAGCCAGTTCCGGGTCTTTCGGCCTTAAAACGACGGGGGCGCCTTCGCCGGTGTATTCAAATAAAATGTCGTCAGAAGGAATATTCTTCAAGCCGTCCACCAAATAATTGTAATTAAGCAGCACTTCAAACGGTTCTTCCACTTGGACGTCAGAATTATTTTTAACCCTTGAATTAAATTCTCCTCGGTCCGAGTTTTTTGAAAAAACCACTGCCTCTTTTTTATCGATTCGCAATCCTATGTCGTTTATGTTGCTCGAAAAAAGTCCGGCCATTCTTATGTTATTTTGCAAATCGTCTTTTTTAAAGACCGCGCTGGAAACCGATTTGGAAGGTATGACTTTTTGATAATCAGGGTAGCGGCCGTCAATGAGCCGCGAAACGATGTCGAAATGAGGCGAAGAAAATTGTATCTGGTTTTCTTCGACATTCACCGAAACCTCTTCTTCATAATCAGATAAAATTCTTATCAGCTCGGCTGCCGTATTCCTGGGAATTATGACTGACGCGTGTTTCTTGGAGTGGGCGCCGACGACCTTTTCAGTCAGACGGAAGCTGTCCGTTGAAGCGAAATAGGTCTTGGTTTTATCAAAATTAAGAAATACTCCCCCCAACTCCGGCCTTGTCTGGGACAAAGAAATGGAATCAAATACCGAACTTAAGCCGTTTTTTAATATTCTGGCCGGCAGAACAATCAAAGGTTCTTTTTTTAATTTCGGTATCAGAGGAAAATCTTTAGAATCAAAACAAATTATTTTTGTCTTGAAATTAACGCTCTGAATGCTTAAAATATTGTCTTTTAGGGATATTTCTATTTTATCGTCTTTAATATTGGAGACAAAATCGGAAAATATTTTTGAAGGAGCCGCCACCCTGCCTTCGTTTTCAATTTGAGCGTTTAAATAATAATTAATGCCTAATTCAAGGTTCGTGGTTGAAAGGTCAACCTGATTATTTTTAGCGGTTACTAAAATGGTGTTTAAAATCGGCAGATTTAAATTTTTGCCGGTAATATTTTTAACCGCGTTTAATCCTTGCTGAAGATTCTTAGTTATTATTGTTATTTTCATAATTTAAAATTTAATAAAGATAATAAGCCCTGTTTAAAACTTGATCTAATTTAATTTTTTTATATGCCGTCTATTAAAACCGGGTTTATTAAAAATCAATAACCTATTGATAAGTTTGTTGAAAAATAATTAAAACACAAACACGTCTAAAAGTTTTCCGACTTTGATTTTCAAAATACAAGCTCCGAGAGAACAGGTTTACCAACAGCTTATCAGGCCTTATTGTAAATCCTTTCTCTAATCAAGCTTATTTCTTGTTTCATGTTTTCATTATTATCGACTTCGTCTGATATTTTGCGATATGCGTGGATGACGGTTGAATGGTCCTTGCCTCCGAGCCGAGAACCGATATCGGGAAAAGACGATTTGGTATCTTCTCTTAAAAGATACATTGCGATTTGGCGGGGCTTGACCAGAAACGTTTTTCTGCTTTTTTTAAGAAGTTCATTCAATGAAATTCCGTAAAAATCACAAACGGTTTTAATTATGGCTTGGGCGCTTGTTTTTCTGTAACTTGCCTGGATATAGGCCTTTAGAAGTTTTTCAACGTCTCTTAGTCCCGGCTCTCTTCCAGTCAGGTCAATTACGGCAATAATTCTGTTCAGCGCGCCTTCAAGTTCTCTTATGTTTTTTTGGATGTTGGTGGCGATATACTGAAGTATTTCGTCCGGCAGGGAAACTGGCTTGTTCTTCATTTTCATTTTCAAAACGGCAAGCCGCATCTCATAATCGGGGATTCCTATGTCGGCTATCATTCCTCCTTCAAACCTTGATTTCAGACGTTCTTCGATGGCTGAAAGGGCTTTCGGAGGACGGTCAGAAGACAAAATAATCTGCTTGTTTCGGTTATACAGGTTATTAAAAGTGGCAAAAAAGATGTCCTGGGTCGTTTCTTTGGCCGCCAAAAACTGGACGTCATCGACTATCAAAACGTCTTTCTGGGCGTATCTCATTTTCACCTCTTCCGCGGTTTTGCTTTTTATTCCTTCGATGAGCTCGCTAACCATCTTTTCAGTCGGTATGTAAAGTATTTTTTTGTCCGGGCTGTCTCTCAATATTTTATTGGCAATGCCTTGCAAGAGATGGGTTTTCCCCAGGCCCACGCCGCCGTAAACAAAAAGAGGATTATAGGCCTTGCCCAGATTCGCGGCCACGGCCATGCTGGCGGCGTGGGCCAGTTCGTTGCTTGTCCCAACCACAAAATTATCAAGGGTGTATTTTCTGTTAAGATTGGTCTTTGGGTCAATGTCTGCGTCCGAACTGGTTTCCTGAATTTGTTCAAATTGGATGTCTTTGGCCAGGATTCTTGAATCAGGCGCTTTGATGAAAGGATTTCCAACGACGTAATTTATTTCCCTGACGTCATTGTCGAGCTGTTTAAGGCACGTAAAAATCTGTTTGTTGAATTTATTTTGGATCCACTCTTTGACGAATCCATTGGGGACGCTGATGACAATCTGGCCGTTTTCTTTTGATACGATTCTGGTGTCTTTGAACCAGGTGGTAAAACTGGCTTTAGTCAGGGACGTCTCCATTTCTCCGAGGACGCCTCTCCAGATCTCTTCGTTGGTTAAGTTAGTCATTATATTGAGATTGTTTTATTTAGTAATTCTATTTTAGTATTAGCCGGAATAACAATTTAATTATGTTGAAAATTTGTTGATAGAAAGTTGATTAGCAAACCCATTCTATTCCTGATTGTCAAATAAGGCAATTGACTCAATAAAAAAAAAGAGTTAGTTTAAAATGAATGAAATCCAAAGCATTAACTTTTCGTCCTTCAAGGCGTAAAAGAAAGAGAAAGCACGGCTTCAGAAAAAGAAGGCAGACCAGGGCCGGCAGAACCGTGTTAAAAAGAAGAAGGACAAAAGGAAGGAAAAAATTAATACCCTGATTATGGTTCTGCCTCGAAAGTCCCGACTCTCAAGCAGTTCCGAAATTAAAAAGGTCTTTAAAGACGGCCGAGGCCTTAATTTGGAACTATTTCAGGTGAAATTCCTTCCGAAGTCAGCAGGCCCCAGCAGGTTTGCGATAATCGTCAGTCAAAAGGTCTCAAAAAAAGCATCAGTCAGAAATAGAATCAGGAGAAAATTAAGCGAGACAATAAGATTGAATATTTCAAAATTCAAGCCGGGGCTCCTTATTGTAATAGTGGCCAAACCAAGAATGGCCAATAAGGAATTAAGCGGCTTAGAACGGGAATTAGTAAATAATTTAACTAAAATCGGCCGGCTAAAATGAAGAAAGCGGCAGTTGGCTTGATAAAATTTTATCAAAGAACGATTTCTCCCGGTTCTAATCCCGGGCTTTTTAGCGAGTTAAGCGGCTGCCGGTTTTATCCGTCTTGTTCCGAGTACGCGCTCAGGGCCATTGAAAAACGCGGTCTTTGGCGGGGACTGGCAAAGACACTTTTAAGAATTTTAAAATGCGGTCCTTGGACGCGGGGCGGAATTAACCTTCCATGAGTCCCGTTAGAAGTTAACCCTAACGGGAATAAACATGAATTACTTAATTATAAAGTTTTATAATCTTGGCCACCGGTTAAAAACGGTGGACGGTTTGTAAAACTTCTAACGGGATGAGTGAACTCTTCAATTCAATTTTATACGTTCCGTTTTTTAACCTGCTTGTTTTTTTGTATAACACCGTCGCTTTCAGCGATTTCGGACTGGCCATAGTTTTATTGACTTTGATTATCAGAGCCGCGCTAAGCCCTCTTTCCGTTAAAACATTCAAGTCCCAGAAAATTATGGCCGAACTTCAGCCGAAAGTAAAAGAAATTCAGGAAAAGTTAAAAAACGAACCCCAGAAACAGAGCCGGGAGATCATGGAATTGTATCAGAAACACAACATCAATCCATTTTCCGGCTGTCTGCCTCTTTTAATTCAACTCCCAATTCTGATTGCGCTTTACCGGGTCTCGATTGCCGGATTCGGAGAAAACTCTCTTTCGGTTTTATACGACTTCGTTAAAAACCCCGGTTTTTTAAACCCGACGTCTTTCGGATTCATTGATTTGACCAAGAGAAGTATTTTACTGTCGCTTGTTGCCGGCGCCGCCCAGTTCCTGCAGACCAAGATGACTATTTCTTCCGGGAAAAATCAGGCCTCTCAAAAGGGCAATCCCCTCGGCGCCATGAATCAGCAAATGTTGCATTTCTTGCCATTAATCACTATAATTGTTTCAATGAGTTTTCCGGCTGGCCTGCCTCTTTATTGGCTCGCGACAACCGTTTTTTCAATTTTTGAGCAGGCCCATATAAACAAAGCAAAAATCGATACTCATGGAAAATCAAACGGAAAATTTAATTTGTCGGACCGTTGAAGACCTTTTTAAAAGGATAGGTTTTGGTTTCAATGATTTAAAAATAGAAAACCATAAAAGTCCGGAAGGTCAGGACATATTTATGGTTAGAATAAAGTCCGACGATGACTGCTCTTTGCTTCTGGACGATAAAGGCGGAAATTTAAGAGCTCTTGAATATATTGTCCGGCTTCTGGCCCTGAAGGGGCTTGACCAGAAAGTAGGTTTGGTTTTGGATTTGAACGATTTTTTGGAAAAAAGGAATGACCGGATTTCAGAACTGGCGCGGCTGGTGGCGGAAAAGGTCCAGACCACTCAAAAGTCGTTCGTTTTAAGGCCGATGTCCGCTTTTGAAAGACGGCTGGTTCATTTAGAGCTGGCTGATTGGCCGAACATAGAAACCGAAAGTATCGGCGAAGAACCCAAGCGCCGAGTAGTGATAAAGCCATCTCTTTGACTTCAATCTACAAAAACTTTTTTATTGCTTCGGTCTCCCGGTTTATTACCGCATTGCTTGGTCTAGCCATTATCGGTTTTTTGACCAGGCACCTGGGCCAGGCCGGATACGGCGCCTACGAGACGATTCTCTCATACCTTTTCATTTTTACGGTTTTGGCCGATTTCGGCCTTCATATAATCCATGTTCGGGAAATTTCCCGTCTCCCCGCTGAGGGGGGCGGGCCCGAAAAAGAAGGTCTCATTTCAGGCAGCATTTTTACTCTCCGACTGCTCTCTCTTATCCTGGTCATTGTCTTGGCCTTGATTATTGGCGCTTTCCTGCCTTATTCAAAAGAAATAAAAGAAGGCGTTTTAATTGCTTCAGTGTTTGTCTTGTTTTCTTCTCTAAGTCAGATTTTGGCCGGAATTTTCCAAAAATACCAGACCTTTTATCTTGTTTCTTTTTCCGACGTTTTGACCAAGCTTGTCCAACTGGGTCTGGTTTTTTACGCCGTCAGAGCCGGCCTTGGGCTCTTGTCTTTTATCTGGATTCTTTCTTTGACCGCCGGGATTCAATTCGCCGCAGTATTTTTTCTTTCCCGCCGGTTTATCAGATTCGGCCTGGTTTTTGATTTTTCTTATGCCCAGAAGATTTTAAAGGCCTCTTTGCCGGTGGCAATTTCTATTTTATTCACCGCCATTTATATCCGGACCGACGCTCTGATGCTTTCTTTAATGAAGCCGATTTCCGACGTCGGAATTTACCGGCTGTCCGCAAAAATCCTGGAAGCGCTCGTGTTTTTCCCGGCTCTTCTGGTGGAACTGACGATGCCTTCGTTCTCCCGCCTCGCTTTTAAAAAAGAAGACGCTTTTGACGCGGTTTTCAAAAGAACTTTTAATATTCTTTTTTTAATGGCTGTTCCGGTGGTTTTGGGCCTGGTTATTTTTGCAAAACCCATTGTTTTGATTCTTGGCGGGGAAGAATTTGCGGCTTCGGCTTTGCCGTTAAGGATTCTGGCTTTGGTCGTCGGCATGGTTTTTTTAAATAACTTGGGCGGCAAAGCCCTGATTGCCCTGGAATTTCAAAAAGCCGGAATGTGGGTATATCTTTCCGGCGCGGTTTTGAATATTTTTTCCAATCTCTTGGTTATTCCAAAATATTCTTATATCGGGGTCTCTTTAACCACTTTAATGACCGAGACCCTGGTTACGGCAATGCTCTTTTCCATTCTTTACAAAAAGACCGGTTTCAAGCCGGTTTTGAAGAATGCCTTAAGAGACCTCAAAGAGTTCTTAAAGCCGGAGAGAATATAATTTTCCGTCCCGGGCATTTAAAAATATGAGTTCGTCGGCGAGCGGACTTATTTTTGTTTCGGCCGCCTCGATTCCCATTTCTTGAAGAATGTTTGATTTTTCTTTTCCGAGGTTAAAATAATAGGACGATTCTTCCTCGCTCAACTTCCTGAACTTATTTCCGTCCGGCATTATGGAAAACGCCGGAGAACCGCCGCTTTTAGAATAAAGAAGGAGCAGTTGGTTTTCCGGCCAGGCCAGGTTCAGATTCCCGATTCTTGTCCAGAAAATATTTTCAAAATTTGAGCCGTCCGGTTCTGATATTGATATGCTTCCCCGGCCGGTTTTAGCATCGTAAAAATAAGAGGCCAGTTTTTCTCCGTCAGGAGAAAAATCAGCGCTCCTTATATTTTTGGGCAATTCCGCCTTTCGGTTATTTTCCAAATCAAAATAGGCCGTGAGCGAACCGCCATTTTCGGAAATCTCGGCGACAAGCCCTTTTCCGTTCGGGTTGAAAATTATTTCCGAGGCATTGGGAATCCTGGCCAGTTCTTTTTTGTTTCTTCCGTCGGGGTCGGCCTCGTAAACGGTTAAATCAGACGCTTCGTAAAAAATAATTTTGCCCGAGTTTTTAACCTCAAAAGAAATCACCCGGCCTTTTGAAATTTTTTTCGGCAAATTAGTCCCGACGCCGTTTTGTGTCTCAAGAACCGCGGCTCCCTGTTTTTTCCAGGGCGCGTTGAAATTCAGGAACAAGAGAACAAGGAAAATCCCGCTCAAAAAGAAAATTATGATGACCAGATTTTTCCTGACGTCAGTCATTTTATAAAGACCTATTTATTGTTCTTCAGCCATTCTCTTTTTGCTTCCTGAATTTCCAGTATTTGCCTCGGGTCAGAGGTGATAATCTGGTCCTCGGTATAAGAGGCCACTACCCGGATGGCGACGTGATTGGTCCCGGCAAAAAACAAACCATGGCCGACCCGGGTGCCCAGCAAGGCGATTTTTTCCGCCTCGGTCAGGTTGAAGGTATCCTTAACCGTTTCAATCCCGGCCGGACTCTGTTTCATCAGAAGCTGCAAGGCCGAGTTAGTGACAATCGGTTTGCCATAAGGCGAATTTATAAAGTCAGGCACGTCCTGGGAAATAGTGGTCAGGCCCAAAAAATATTTCCTTGCTCTTTTGGCGGTGTTTAACAAAAAGTTCGCGCCGGCGTCGCTTTTCATAAGCCACCAGGCCTCGTCCACAATCAAAAGCCGCTGTCTTAATTCTTTTCTTACCTTTGTCCAGACGAAATTCAGAACCAGGTACATGGCTATCGGTTTCAGCTCGTCCTCCATGTCGCGGATGGAAAATACCACCAGTTGATTGTCCAGCGACACGTTGGTCGGCTGGTTCAGGAAGCCGGCAAAGGTGCCCTCGCTGTATTTTTTGATTCTGATGTTCAGCGATTCGGTCCCGGCCATGCCTTCCAAAACGTTTTGAAAATCGCTCATTAACGGCGGTTCTTTGCCGGAAAAGTCCTGGTCAGGATAGATGTCTTTAACGGCGTAGGTTTGGATAAGGGCTTCGTCCAGGATTGATTCTTCTTCGGGCGAGAGCCGGCCAAGCATCACCTTCATTAATCCGGTCAGGTCAAGAACGTGGCTTCGGAAAACGTCTTCCGGACGCTCGTCTTCTCTGGGAGTCGGCAGGTCAAACGGATTAAGGTGGTTCTCCGAGGCAATTGATATTTTTATGAAGGAACCGCCGAGCGTCTCGGCCACGTGTTTGTACTCGTGTTCCGGGTCAATCACGATGATTTGGTTTCCGAAAAGAATGGATCTTAAAATTTCTAGTTTAACAGCGTACGAATTATGAACAAAAAGCCCTCCGCTTCCGGCTAAAAACACTTCATTGTCCACTGTTAAATCATAAACATATTTTTCCTTTCTGTTTTCAATCTTTTCAATCTTTTCAATTGGGTCCCAAAACAAATCTGACTCGGCAAGTAATTCAAGTTTCTTAAGCAATAGTTCAACCCCTTCCAAACACTTTATTTTTTTTTCGTATTGTTCGGTTACATAATCAGCCGCTTTTTGAAGCCGTTCGTAACGGGTATTGCCAGATGATTTATAAACCAAGGCATTTTGCAAAGATTTGTCAAAATATTTAAACGGTAAACCCATCTCCTGAAAGCCCGAGTATATAGTTTTTTTAGTTTCCGGCAGAGATAAATTAAAATCTGTTCCCATCAGTTCCAAAGCCTTAAAAACATTTTCCGAATTAGGCGAGACCTCTTTTAATTTCGTAAGCTGCCAGCTATGTCCTAAGGCAGCCCATAAGCTGCCGTTCAAAGCTTTGTCACTTTTTCCTTCATCAATGATTGAATCAATCTTTAGAAGTTTATTTAAAGAGCCTATTTTATCATTCAATTTTTTAAATCTCTCAACCTTGTATCTAATTTTTTTAACCACCTCTTTAAGTTTTTCTGGTGATGGATTGTATGTCCCGTCTTTTAAGGCCCTAACTTCTTTAACATCATAAAGCTGGAAATAGAAAAGATTGTATATATCTTGGAAGATTTTTTGGATTTCGGGAATTACATCAACATTGGTGTTCCAGCCACGATTCAATGAATCTGATAATAGTTTTTGTTTTCTTTTTGAAACAAAGTTTATCTCTGAAGCAAACTTCTTTAAATTATCCTGGCCGGAGATAGTTAAGAGCCAGTATTCTTTTGGTGCAGTCCAGTTTTGAGCTCTCTTTTTAACCTTCCGGAATCTGGAAATAATTCCGGAGTAGTACAAAAGATAAACAATCTCTGAGATTAGTTCTTTTGACTTGGATACCGCAGTCACTGATTTTTGGCTCTCTATGCCGCCATCGCCTTCAAAATAGGCCTTTAAATAATTATTAATAAGCCCCACATCCCCGTTAAAAATAAAAGATGGCACGCGTTTATCCCCCGATTTCTTTTTCATTCCGAGAGCTTTTATAGTTTCAATAAAAACCCGTTCTGCGATTATAATTCCGCGATTTCCGAAGTAAGAAGAAATACCCAGTATGTCAAGAGATGACTTTATGTCTTTTAGTACTTCGCTGTCGGTGTTGGAAATTAAAATCGTATTTTCGGTAATTGTCCCTTCGGCAGTAATATATCCGAGCAATTTCGCGAACTCTTCGGTTATTCTGAAGTTGATTGGTAAAACGTTTCTATTTAGTCTGGAAACAACATTAAGACTTTGCAGTTGAGGATCGCTTGAACTAAATCCTAAAATATCCAAAATTTTAGTCAGATATTTCATTGGTATTATTCTGCCGTCTTTATATTTGTATAAGTATTGGTCAAACTTTTTATCAATAGTCGATTTTTTTAGGGTTTCATAATGATTTTTAATCAATTTCTCGGCCCCGGCTACATATATTCCTTTTGAATCTTTAAGCAATTCCAGAAGATTAAAGAATTCGTCTGGTTTATCCGTCGTTTCAATTTTCCTGGGAAGGGGCAAGTATTCGCCTTTTTTCACTTCCGAACTTTTCGCCGTCATGATCTGGCCATTTCTTAAAACCATCATATTGTGGTCGCCGGTGGTGGTAACTTCTCGCCCAGATTTAGTCATAAATTTGTAAAAATATTTAGGCGCGGCTTTTCTGGCAGCCATAGTTACTTTACTCCAAGCTCCCTTAAGTTTTTTATCAAATGCCCAGACTTCAATATTTGGATCAATTACACCTTCTAATTCGTCATCGATTTTAGTTAGACCTCGATTTTTAATAATTTCTTCGATAAGAAAACCGATTTCCTTCATTTCTACTCCGTTAGTCGTTTTTACTAAAACTGGCTCTGATTTTTCCAGGCTCTTCCCGCCGCCCGACGTCCCGAAAACGACCTGATTGGCGTTTTCCAAACTGAACCGGTCAAACAAGATAAGGGAGTTATTGTGGGTGTTTATCCCGTAAAGCACTCCCTGGTCCTGGGTCAAATCATAAGAAACGAACGGGAAACTGGACGAAATCGGTTCGGTGTTCAGAGCAGAGGTAATTCCCAGCTCGTCTTTGCCAAGCGGCAGGGTTGCTTCAAAGCCCTCTTTCATTCTAAAGGTCGCCGGCTTGACCGCGAGCAGCTGGGATTCCAGATTGTTTCTTATTCGCTTCTCCACCTCATCCAGTTCTTTTTGGTCTTTGCCCAAGATGGTTATGTAAAGGCCAAACCGGAAAAACCGGTCAAAGCCAAGCTGGAGCTTGTCTCTTAGGCCTTCAATGTCCAGAATGGCTGTTTCCAAAACCGGGTCGCGGACTTTGCCCTTTTCCTGTTCTTCAATGGCCTGGGCCTGGAGCCGGGCCAGCTTGTCTCTTAGTTTTCTCAATATATTAACCGTGTCTTCCGGGTGGACGTAAAAGGCGATATTGAGCTCCTGGTCCATATTTATCACCGGCGAGAACCAGTTTGAGTTGAGATAGCGGGGGTAAACCGAAACAAAAAGGGTTCTGGCCATTTTTTCTCCGACCTGAAGATAGTTTGAAGAAACGCTTACAGCCGAAGGAGCCAAAATCTCGTCTATGCTTGTTGGTTTTTGTTGCGTCGGCAGTTCTTCTTTTGGTTGTTTTTTGAATAGAGCCATATTTTTTAGTAATTTACAATTATCAATTTACAATTTACAATCAAATCCCAATTTCTCAATTTACAATTGAAGAATTGAAACATTGAAAATTTATTGAAAATTGGAAATTCTCATACTTTTATTCCTTCAATCGATTCGGGGTTGTAAAGCCGGTAAAAAAGATTGGTCAACTCTTCTTTTTGCAAGACCCTGGCTCCGAGGCCCAATCCGGCCAGGTTCTCATAAACTATACTAACCCGTTGGCTTAACTGCGTTCTATACGACTCAAACTCTTCGGGGTTGAACTTGGCGGCTGCGGACGGTTTAAAAATGCTTTTTATGGTTTGAACGATTCCTCCTTTAACCCGCGGCCCGATATAAAAAGGAACGACCACGAAAAAATTCTTGGACATAATATTGGCCAACTGGGTCAGTTCTTTGACGAACCGGGAATATTCAACGGCTTGGATTCTCATTAGTTCGTTTTGCTGGGCTTCAACCACCCGGTCTAAAAATCCCAGGTATTTGCCGATGTTTAATTTTCGGGATATGACCGCTATTTCCAGCGAAAAATCCAGAGCGTTGAGAAGGTCCCTGAAGCCGGCTAGTATCGCCAGTTGTTCGTCCTGGGATTTCAATTCAAAATTAGTTGACCCGATTTGGATGATTTGCCGCAAAGAGCCGTCCTTTAATATTAACACGTCATCTCTTATCTCTTGGATATCTACAAATTGTCGGGTTGATGTTTCAGCCATACCTTAGTAATTTACAATTATCAATTTACAATTTACAATCAAATTCCAATTTCTCAATTTACAATTGAAGAATTGAAACATTGAAAATTTATTGAAAATTGATGCTTGAAAATTGAAAATTAGTAGTCGTCATTATTTTTACTCTCTTTTCTAAATAGATACTTCTTCGGCCCAAGGGCATATCCCAGGGCCTTCATCAGATATTCTAACAAAGTCAGGCCTTCTATTCTAAGAAAAGCCAGCGAACCGAACACGGCAATTACGATGACCGATATGAAAACTAAAACCGGTCCGGTCAAGACCCGGAAAAGAAGCAAAAGCAGGCCGACGCCCAAAGCCACCCAGATAAATTGCTTCCAAGTCAAAGGCCCGACTATTTTAGTTTCTGTTTCAATGAATTGGGGAACTTGGAAACGCATGCCTTAATAATTTACAATTATCAATTTACAATTTACAATCAAATCCCAATTTCTCAATTTATAATTGAAGAATTGGATCATTGTAAATTCATTGAAAATTGATGCTTGAAAATTATAGCGACTGTTTAAGATTAACTATCCTATCATCTTGTTGCTGTGGTTGCGGCGGCAAGTTTTTGGCGAATTTTTCTACGTGGATTTTTTTCAGCTCCTCCAGAATCGGGGCGAAAAGTTCGGTCACAATCAGTCCGGCGATGGTTTTGGATTTTTGCTCATCGATATTCAGGCGGTTTTTAATCTCTTGGATTACATTCCCCAAATAAACATCAGTTAAAATTATTTCCATAACTATTTTTGACGTTTCTTGGGATTGGTTTTCATTAAGGCCAAGCGCTAGAGAAATCCGATCTTTGATAAAATCAGCCGGCAGGACATCAAAAATAAAATCAAATAAACTTCTGGGCAATCCCCTTATTTTATTGTTAAGTTCATTAAATTTAAGTTGATCATCGCCTACTTCGTTTAAATAGGCATCGTATGGATCGTAAATTTTAAATTCCTCTTCATTAATAGGCATTTTAAGCTAATTCTTGCATAAAGTTAATCAAATATAAATCAAGCGGCAGCTCTGAAAGTACGTCTCAAAATGTCATAAGCTGTAATGATTTCTTGTGTTTTTTTGTTTGCTTCAGCTACTCTAACGGGCCCTTCGTTCATGAATAGATCGGGGTGGTTAGCACGAAGCGTGCGATTGCGAGCTTCTCTTATTTCATTCCAACTTGCCGTAGGAGGGGCTCCCAAAGTAGCATAAGCCTGTGTTTGAGTCGGGCTCATATTTGGAGTTCTTCTGTTTCCACCAGCTCCACTTGCGCTTGGTCCACCACCTGCGGGTCTTGGTCCAGCATTTCCACCAGGTCCTGGTGGCGGGCCGCCTATGGGTCCAGTACCTCTTCCTGTTGGTCCCGGTCTAGTTCTTCCACCAGGCGGCGGGCCGCCTCCAAACCCTCCAGGACCAGACCCTCCGCCAGCCAGACCTCCTATGGTAGGCCCTCGGCCGGCGGCCCTAACGGCCCCATAGCCCCAATCAACCGCCGCGCCAGTGCCTCTTCTGATTCCTCCCCAAGTTTTTCCCAAACCAAGAGTCATCCAGCCGTATAAGCTGCAGGAAAGCCCTTTTATATACATTAACCCCCCTAAAAAAAGTCCCGCAGTAATTATCCATACGATAGCTTGGCTTGTATTAAATCCTATAAAAGACAGAACCGTATTCAGAACCGAAGCCGGAACTGCCCGAGTTATTTCCGCATTTAATCTTTGATTAAAGAGAACTACGAAATAAATTAACCCAAAAAGAGGAATCGGGATTGCCCCCCAGCAGAATAATTTTGACCACCAGGCGTCCCAGCTTTGTTTTCTGATGACCGGAAGAGTGTATCCAAGCCAGGCAATCGGAGATATAATCATTAGTCCGATAAGCACCGGTATCCTGGCCCAGATAATTAAAGCAATCCATAAGAAGATAAATGCTTCAACGACAAAAAGAACCCCCCTGAATATCAATTCAATTATTTCTGAAGTTCCAAGAGTAAATGTCCCGGCAATAAAACCTGGGTCAAAAAACTTTTGGATATTTAAAGCATTGGCTATTTGCCCGCCAAGCTCTGGGCCGAGCGGTTTTAAAAATACTGCCGCCGGAACCCAGAGAAGGTCTATCACCCAATCAGCTATCACTAAACTGAAATTTATTAAGAGAGCCGCGATAATCAGTTTTGGAAGCAGGTCTTTTGCGGTGTATCCGGTCGGCTTATTGAAAATAGTGGCAAAAGCGATAATCAAAAGAACCAAGATGAAAAATATATTTACAAAATCCCGCAGCATTGTCCAGGCAGTTTGGATAACCGTAATTTTTTCAGGGTCTAAAAGAGTAGTTTGGAAATTGACGCCCGAAGTGATAAGCTTTCCGGCAATAAAATGGACGCCTCCAGCAATTGCTATAAAGGCAGTAATCGAGAAAATGGTTTTTAGGGTTCCAAGAAGCAAAGGGAGGCCGGCTGATATGCCGAGATATATAAGCCATGGCGCGACCGCGCTTGCTTTTTGAGCAAAGAGAAAAAAGAAAGTGAAAGAGAACAGTGTCAGCAGTAAAATTTTAAAAAGTTTTATAGGCATTGTTTTTAATTGAGACAGCTAAGCGGGATGTCGCCGGTAAATTGGCCGGCTGTAGCCGCGTCTCTCATCGGCATATCACCGGCTCCTGCGTTAATCACCGCGTCATATCTTTCTATTGTTGAATCACCGCTCTTCCATACAGCAATAAGGTCTCCGGTATTGGGGTTATCATTACCATTTTTGACATTAGTCGTTGCATTGAGACCGTCTGCTTGGAGTTTTTGAGCGACAAGATTAAGAAAGGCAAATGAATTGGTAGTTGTATTCAATGCATCAGCTATGCCGTTTGGATTTTCGGCGATTACGGCATCTATGGCAGTCCTAAGATTTCCGGCATAATCCGCGGTGCCACCTTTGTCTCTACAAGCTCCACCGCCGGGTGTGGGCGTAGGCGTAGGCGTAGGAGTAGATTCTGGGTTTGGTAAACCGCCGGCGTCTATCCACCGTCCGGTAACTTCTGACACATTGGCGGGGCCTATTAAATTATTACCAGGGGATAAGCCAAGTTTCTGATGGCATGCCCGCATACACCTTGTGAATGGGTCTTTGTTGTCGGCTCTGTCATATGCCCATTTACAGTAACTTGCGCCCACATCGAGAAAGTCAAGGTCGTCCCAGGCCTTTTTGGGTTTTTTGTTTTCTTCCGATAACTCCGCCTTCTTGTCTTCTTCCGGAGGAAACATTTGATAAGCGTCGCTATATTCCGGGTCTTGTTTGGGGAGGAGTGAAAGGTTGAAGACGTACAGAGCCGTGGGTTTGGTTGACAGATTGCCTCTGGCTGAACAAAATTCAGATTTGTACGTGGTTTCAATTTCTTTTGGGTCTACGCCGACAACAGGTCCGGCGCCACTTTCCGAGTCCAGTCCTTGATCCAGCATTTTTCCAACGATAAATTCGGTGAAGGCCGCAATCGCAAGAGAAGCTGCGTCGGCCGTGGTGTAGAATTTAAGATTTGCGTCAAAAACGCTTGTTACTTGTTCTCCTATTGTTGAGCCCGGGGTTTTAATTCTGCCGAGTATGGCGCAGGCGCTCGTTCCCTGGGTTCGGGTTAGACAATCCCTGATTCCGGTAAATCCGCTCCCGGCTCTGGCTTCATTAATGGCTGCCATTTCTTCAACTTTGCGTTGTTTTCCAAGCTCGTTAAAAGCCAGTTCAAGAGCGCCAAAAACATTATTCTGGGGCTGGAGCAGTTTCCCCCATGTGTCCCAGCCGCCGCCTTGGTTAAAGTTTTTAATAAATATATCGTAATTTTGATTAACTAATGGATCGCATTTCGCTGCGACAAGATATTCTTGCAGAGAATCCACTTTCCTGTTTAAGGCAAGCAGCCCGTTATTATCAATTTTTCGAGGCAGAAGCGATCGAAAAACAGAACTGTTTCTGATATAACCGCACAAAAAGGGCGGTATTCCCGTATCCGTGCCATTTGCGGCAACATATAATATGCCTCTCCAGATATCTTCTCCTCTATACTGGGCTTGCAGTTGGAAATCACGCCAGTCCTGAACGAATAGCTTTCCCCCCAGCGGGCCGCCTATTTTAACTTTATTGAGTATTTTGTTCGATATGGCTCTAAAAGCGCCTTGGGCCGCGGCCTTGGCGGCGGTATCCAATCCAAACTTGACCGTGGCGAACACATCAGTGGCGTTAACTTGGTAAGCCAAAGAGCCCCAGAGGAGAGATATTGTTAAAACAATAACGATTGCAGTTTTTTTTCTAAAAACCATCGATAAGAGAATCAATTAAACTCCATAGTTCTCCGTTGGGCGGGTTAAGGTTGTTTTTTCTGATTTTTTGGGTAACGGTAACAATAATCGGTTGAATATTTTGATATACCGATATTAAATTCTCCATTCCGAAAACTCCTTTCAGCGGATCCTCGGCAGTTTGACTAAGGGTCTGGTGGCTGACTGTCAGTGTTTGCAGATTTGATATAATCTGTCGGTGAATGTCCAGCCAGGACGGCGGCACGGTTAGCGCGTTAACCTCGGCGATAACTTCTCTATAGTAGTCAGTTTTTGAGTTAAAGTAATTTCTGCTGTCATCGACCGCTTGAGCGTCGTCGGAATAGAAATTTACAAACTTCTCGGTAGCCAATCGGGGTTCGTTAATTATCTCTCCCCAGATATTCTGAACGATTAGTCCGATGGCGTTAAGGTATTTTTCTTGCGCCTCTTTCGAGTCAGACGAGAAAATCGTTTTGTTTGTCTGAATATTATCCGGATTCAAAGCATTCACTCCGTCGTTCAATATTTCAACGCTAATATCAGCTAACGCTTTTTCATAAACTTCCGGATCGGCGTCAGCGCTAAGATCTCCGGCGTAAAAAGCGCCGGTCATCAAGGCGCTCACTTTATCGGTGATGTTAATGGATAAAGGATTGTTGTCAGTTGACAAAAAATCGTCCGGGCCTGGTTTTGTCGGGTCATGACCGGCCGCCACTTCTTCGCCGTCCAAAAAACCGTCGCCGTCGGTGTCGGGATTAAGGGGGTCGGTTCGATAGAGAGGTTCCTCTTCATCGGGCAGGCCATCGCTATCAATGTCGTTCTTTACTAACTCTCCAGATAAACTTGACCCATTAGGGCCGACATTATTTAATCCTGTTTTGATTGCCCCAGTTATATTAGCTCCGAGGCCGGTAACATCTCTTATATTTAAGAAAATGCCGGCAATAATTAACCCGGCAAACAAAAACATTGTTGTCAGTAAGATTTTTATATTTGTCGGCATCCTGTTCATAAATTGTTCAGATTAAGTTTAAAAATCTCTACTTCTGGTAGTTTTCAAACCTAATAAAACTACAATAAAAGAAAGGATTAGTATCGGGATATCCCCTAATTTATTATACCACGTACGTGTTTGGTTTGGCACAATATCCGATGTTAATATCTGGTACCCTGTTGATTCGGTGGAATTTATCACTTTTCCTAACGGATTTATTACATAAGAGCGGCCAAAATTTGAGCTGATGATCAGGTATTTGCCGTTTTCGGCAGCCCTGAATTTAGCCATAGAAAGCAGCTGTTTTTCTATAAACGAATCACCGTCAAAAACCGCTAAATTATTAAGGTTAGTCATAAAATCAAAGTTGCTGTCTTTTCTGGCAAGGGCTGGCGATACAATGTCCGAGCAGACAAGAATTTTTACTTTGTTGCTTTGGTGATTCTGGACGTTGCTTTCTTCTCCTTTTATAAAAGTCGGCCTGGACGATACAAAGTAGTTTTTGGTCAGGCGTTCAGAGATTAAGAGGGGTATTTTTGCTATATAAGGGAGGGATTCGCCGCCCGGGGTCAGAAGTTTTTTGTCATAGAAGCCGACAGCGCCTTCTTTTGAATCTATAAGAATAGTTTTGGACTTTAATCCTTCCCGTTCCGGTATTTTGTTGCTGTCTATAATTAAAATATTTTTTTGAGACAGGCCGGCAAAGTACTTCGGTACAGAATCAATATCCAGAAATCCGGACAGAGTTTTTGAGAAGTCGGCGTTTTCCGGGAAGATAATTACATTGGATTTACTTGCCGCTTCTTTTAGTAATTTGTTTTTTTCACTGAAGCCGGCCAGTAGTTCTTCCGGCTCGTAAAAAGTTTTAATTGGATTTTTCGTTTGAATAACAGAAACAACCAGTTTATTATTTTCACTTTCAAGCTTGTTTAAAGTTAAGAAAAAGTTGGCAAAAAACAAGATTGCGATGGTAGAAAGTATTTCAAAAACCAAGATTTTTTTAGAATCTTTGCCCCGGAGTTTTGCCAGAAGAAATAAGGCGGTTCCGAAAAAGACAATTAAAAAGTCTATGCCGTATATTCCCCAGTAAGCCGCCGGTTGTCTTACAAAGTCCAAGTTAGCCAGTAAATAAGCAGGAGTACCAAGGGTCCAGTGGGAGCCCAGTAAGGCGCCTGGGCCGGCCCATAATATTCCAAAAAACCAAATTCTTAAATATTCAACCAGGACAAACGTCCCGGCCCAAAAGAATGGCAAGAAAACCTGGCCGGTTTTCTTAAAAAAATTAAAAAGAGAATAACTAAAAACTCCCCAAAATAATGCCATTCCTGCCACCGTGATAATGTAAGGCAGGAGTATTATTAAAAAAGCAAAAATCTTGTTTTCAATTTCAAATGAAACTAATGAACGAACTGACCAGAACCAGAAAAATATGTAACCGAAATAAAAAAGGCCCACACTAAAACCGGGCCAAAAACCCGAAGGTTTCGTTTTTAGGATTTTTTTATAAATTTCGTTAATTCTAACCACTGGCTTAGCGATAAGTTTTCTGCCCTGGCAGTTTCTTTAATGCCCACTTTTTCAAACGATTTAAGTAGGTCTTTTTTAAGTATATCAGAGTTTCGTGAGATATTCCCGATTAGCTTTTTTCTTCTCTGGGAAAATCCGGCCTGGACGATTTTGAAGAATTTTTCGTAGTCGGCGGTTGGCAGTTTTTCTCTCGGCATTAGTTTTATTATGGCCGAGTCAACTTTTGGAATCGGCCTGAACTGACTTTTTGTGATATAGCATAAAATGTCAGCTTGGGAGAAAAATTGAACTGAAAGTGCTAATAAATTCATCTTTGGTGGTTTGGCTATAATTCTTTGAGCTACTTCTTTTTGAATGGTCAGAACAATAAGTTTTGGTCGAGGCCACTCTGTAAAAATTTTCCGCAGAAATCTCGAAGTAATATAGTAAGGGATATTGGCAACTACCTTGTAGTTGGAATTTCTAATTTCTAATTTCGAATTTCTAAATAATGTCCAAGTATCCAGTTTTAAAATATCAGATTCCACTATTTCTACGTTTGAGTTCTTAAACTTTTCTTTAAGAATTTCGATCAATCTTTTATCTTTTTCGACGGAAATGACTTTTTTGGCTTCAGCCGCTAATTTTTCGGTCAGGTTTCCGGTTCCGGGGCCGATTTCTAAAATTACATCTTCTTTTCCAATTTCCGCCGCCGCGACAATTTTATCCAAAATCCGCGGATTGACCAAAAAATTCTGGCCCAATGACTTCTTTGGAGAAAATATCAATTTACAAGTATCAATTTTCAATAAATTTACAATTCATCAATTATCCAATGAAGAGCAGATTTTTTGAAAGATCATTAATAGTTCTTGATTTTCTCGGCCCAATTTATTTAGTTCCTCACTTTTAGTAATGTATTCACCCATCATTTGTAGCCAATATTTAGTTTCTTGAGCTTCTTTCTTGCAAAGAAAAACTTTATTTCTAAAATCTTTTTTCGAACTAGCGTTGTTCGCCTCTGCATAATTCGCGCCAATACTTGTACCAGCACGAATGAGCTGACTTATGAGAGGGTTAGACACAGAATCTCTTTTGAGTAATTTACAAAATCTAATTATTGCCATGCCAAATTTAGTAGTTCGTTCAGTCAGATTGTACTTATTGGGTAATTGGTTCATTGATGCTTTAATGTAAATTGATTATTGAAAATTGTAAATTAGTACTGGATGATTTCATTTCCGTTTAACTCAAGAGTTTCTTCCGGAATTTCTTCCAAGAAGCGCGAGGGGATGCCTTGGGAGGAAGTTCCGAAAATCGTCCGCGAGCGGGCAAAGGTGATAAAGACCCTTCTTTTGGCTCTGGTAATACCGACGTAGCAAAGCCGCCTCTCTTCTTCCATTTCAATGGGATTGCTTAAACTTTTTGAATGAGGCAAAAGGCCTTCTTCCATGCCGACCAGAAATACCGCCGGAAATTCAAGGCCCTTGGCCGAATGAAGGGTCATCATATGGACGATATCCTTGTCTTCGTTGATGTTTTCGGTTTCTTGAATCAAGGCCACTTCTTCTAAAAACTTATCCAATGCTTCGTTAGTTTTAAGTTTATCGTATTTTCTGGCCACGGTCAGAAGTTCTTTTATGTTTTCCCAGCGCATATAGCCCTCTTCGCTTTTTGTGTCCAAAAAGACCTTATAGTCAATTTCGTTGAGGATGAATTTAATTAGTTTGGTCAGTTCGTAATTTTTGACTTTGCCGTTTATTTTTTCCAAGACCTTGCCGAAAGCGTAAAGCGAGAACTTTGACTTGGCCGGAAGTTCTGCGATTTGGTCGGCTCGAAGCAATGCCTCGCGAAGATTCAAACCGTTTTTTATGGTGAAATCGGCTAACCGGATAAAAGACGATTTTCCGATTCCCCTGGCCGGCACGTTGTAGATTCTTTGGAGCGCCGCAAAGTCATTGGGGTTGGCCAGGATTCTTAAGTAGGCCAGGATGTCTTTTATTTCCTTGCGTTCATAGAACTTCAGGGCGCCGATAATTTTGTAAGGAAAGCCCTGGGTTAAAAATTCTTCTTCCAACGGCCGGGACTGGGCATGGGTCCGGTAAAGTATTACGAAATCGCTCAACTTGTATCCTTTTTGAATCAACCTTTTCATTTTTTCTATGACGAATCCGGCTTCTTCCCTTTCGTCTTCAAGTTGATTGACCGAAATTTTCTCTCCTTCGTCGTTCTCGGTCCAGAGTTCTTTTTCATGGCGATAGACGTTTTTTTGGATAAGGCCCTGTCCGGCAGTCAGGATTGCCTTGGTGGAGCGGTAATTCTGTTCCAAGCGGATTATTTTTGCTTCCGGAAAGTCCTTTTCAAAATTGAGCATATTCCTATAATCAGAATTTCTCCAGCCGTAAATACTTTGATCGGTATCGCCAATAGCAAATAAATTTTTGTGGCTTTGTGAAAATAATTTTGTAAGCATATATTGACCTATGTCCGTGTCCTGATACTCGTCGACTAAAATATATTTGAATTGGTTTTGATATTTTTCCAGAATCTGCGGATTTTCTTCAAAAAGTCGGACCGTCAGCATAATCAAATCGTCAAAATCCATGGCATTGGCTTTTTGAAGCGTTTTTTGATAGGCGCCGTAAATCTGGCTGACCACTTTTTCGTAATAGTTTTTTTCTTCTTTTTCGAAGTCGTCCGGGTACACTAATTCTGACTTAAGTTTTGAAATACGGTTGAGGATTGAGTAAGGATTGAAATTTTTTGAACTGAACCCCAAGTCCTCCATTGTCTTTTTGATTAGGCCCAGTTGGTCCTCCTCGTCGTAAATGGTAAAGTTTTTTTTAAATCCCAGCGCCTTTGCCTCGGCCCTCAAAATTCTGGCGCAGATTGAGTGAAAGGTTCCGACTAACGGCATTGCCGTTAGTCGCCCTGAGCTTGTCGAAGGGTGAGTTCCTAATAATTTTTCAACCCTTTCTTTCATCTCCTGGCTGGCTTTATTTGTGAAAGTAACGGCCAGGATATTTTCCGGTTTAACTCCAGAGTTAATCATATAGGCAATTCGGTGAGTCAGACACTTGGTTTTTCCCGAACCCGGGCCGGCAATAATTAAAACAGGGCCGTCTACGGCCTTAACTGCTTCAATCTGGTTTTGATTGAGGTCTTTGAGAATATCGTCCATTTATCGCGGAATTATATCAATATTTTTTGAAGTTCTTTGTAAATTTGTTCGTCAGGCATTTGATTATGGACCGGGGCGGAATCGGACCGCCGTCTCGGCAATGCGAATGCCGTGTACTGCCACTGTACTACCGGCCCTTATTCACTTCTATTTGAATATAAAATACGCTATAATTGAAGGGATGACAAGCGTTTTGGATTTGAAAAATCCGAAGAATCGCGGAGTAAACAATAATCACCCGGTAAGCGATGTTTTGAACGGCGATTTGAAGAACGAAGCTGAATTTGAACCCATTCCAATAGCGCCGACGAAAAAGTCGCCTCCGCCGGTTTTGAGTAATCCCCCAAAAAAGGAAGATTTTTTTGAGAATCTTGAGGTCCCGCAGGCATTTGACAAAAAAGCCAATACTCCGAATAATTCAGGCGATATGACCCCGCTTACGACCTTTACTCTTGCCCCGTTAGAGGCCGCGAGGGCCCGCAGCGAATCCCAGCCTCTAATGGGGTCCTTTTCTTGGAGCGCGCCCGACAAAAACCATGAGCTTATCAGCCACGCCTGGAGAAAAGGAGTAATAATTGTCCTGGTGGCGATGGCTTTTGCGGCTTTATTGTGGCAGGGAAGCATCCTGACCGCCATTACCTTTTTTGCCCTGGCCATGGTTACCTCAATGCATTTTTGGCGGGAGGCCAGGCATGAAAAATATGAGATTCATCCGCACGGCATCTTGGCCGGAGGGCAATTCCTTCATTATCACGATTTGGATTCGTTTTGGATTCATTATCATCCCCAAGGCCATCACGAGTTGAGCTTGTGCACCGGCCGGCTCCTGAACCATTACATCAAAATTCCTCTTAAGGGTCAGGACCCGGTTGAAGTCCGCGACGCCTTGATGAGATATTTGCCGGAAGAGCGGCACGAAGAAGGGTTGGAGGATTTATTGCGGAGGAAATTGGGGTTATAGCAAATTGAATTTTGCTATAACGGGCATTTTAGGCGAGCGTACCGGCTCGCCGTAAAAATGCCCCGGGTTCGCCCAGAAAGGCGAATATAACGTGCCTCGCGGAAACATTCGGTTCGCTCATTCTCGGGCATTCCAGCGATGCCCTCCGAGGTCGTCGGCCGTTTTGTCCCCGCCTAAGGCGGGGAACCAAGCCAAAACGGCCTCCGAATCCGCTTACCGAACATTCCCGCGAGGCGCGTTTTTTGTTATTCTTTTCATAAATGAAGTCCCCGTAGCTCAGTGGATAGAGCGTTAGGTTGCGGACCTAAAGGTCGGGTGTTCGAATCGCCCCGGGGACGCAGAGAATAAACGGCTCACCAGGGTGAGCCGTTTTGATTTTAATGATTTTATGCTAAACCAAAGATAATCCATGAATCTCGCCACTCCCATTGAAAATTTAAAGTATGTCGGGAAAAACTACCTGCCCCAGCTGAAAAAACTGGGCATCAAGACCGTCAAGGATTTGCTTTGGCATTTTCCCCAGCGCTACGAGGACTGGCGCGAGCGCGGGAAAGCAGAAGACGTTAAGCCGAATGAAAAAATCTCTTTAATCGGAAAAGTGGCGAACATCGAGAACAAAAGAATTTTTCCTAAAAGAATGGTTTTAACCACCGCTTCAATTGAAGACGAGACCGGAAAAGTAAAAGCGGTTTGGTATAACCAGCCGTTTTTGGTCAATACGCTCAAGCCGGGGAAACTGGTTAGTGTTTCCGGAAAAGTTAAACTTGATAAATACGGAGTGTATCTTCAAAACCCGGCCTACGAGGTCATGAAACATGAAACATGGAACATGAAACAAGAGGAGAGCTTGAAGCACACGGCCGGACTGATTCCGGTTTATCCGGAGACCGAAGGCCTGACTTCCCGCTATCTGCGTTTTTTAATAAAGCCGCTTTTGAAATTTTCCGGCCAGGCCGCCGATTTTTTGCCGGGAGAAATTCTGGAGAAACAAAAACTTTACGACGTTAAGACGGCCTTGAATGAAATTCACTTTCCTTCTTCCCCGGAAAAAGCCGACGAGGCCCGGAAACGCTTCGCTTTTAACGAGTTGTTTTTGCTTCAGTTAAAGGCCTTGAGCGAAAGAAAGAAAATTCAGCGGCAAAAAGCCGTGTCCATAAAGTTCAATAAGGAGGCCATAAAGAATTTTGTGTCTTCTTTGCCCTATGAGCTGACCGGCGCCCAAAAAATCGCCTTATGGGAAATTTTAAAGGACCTGGAAAGACCATATCCGATGAACCGGCTGCTTAATGGCGACGTGGGGTCTGGCAAGACCGTGGTTGCGGCAGCCGCGGCCCTGGAGGTTGCCAAGGCCGGATATCGGGCCGCGATAATGGCGCCGACCGAGGTCTTGGCCAATCAGCACTTTCAGACGTTTTCAAAAGTTCTGAAGGATTTTGACTTGAAAATAGGGCTTTTGACTTCATCCGGAGTTAAAGGCGAAGGACTATCCGCCGACATTGTCATCGGCACTCATTCATTGATTCAGAAAGACGTCAGGTTTGATAGATTAGCTTTAGTTGTTATAGACGAACAGCACAGATTCGGAGTAGAGCAGAGAGCTTTTTTAATTCGCAATTCGCAGCTCGCAGTAGATAGTGAAATAATCCCGCACTTATTATCCATGACCGCCACGCCCATACCCCGGACCCTGGCTTTAACCGTTTACGGCGATTTGGATATTTCCATTCTTAACGAAATGCCAAAGGGCCGGACCCCGATTGAAACTAAGCTGATTCCGCCGGAAAAAAGGAAAGAGGCCTATGAATTTATCCGCGAGCAGGTCAGAGAAGGCAGGCAGGTGTTTGTGATATGTCCGAGGATAGAAGCTAAGAGTAATGACCAATTTCCAATTTCAAATGTCAAAACAAAAGGAAAACAACTAACTTTAAAAGATTTCCTGAAGTACGAGGTTAAGGCGGTAAAGGCCGAGTACGAGAAGTTGTCTAAAGAGGTCTTCAAGGATTTAAGAGTGGCGATGCTTCACGGGAAAATGAAGCCGAAAGAAAAAGAAGAAATAATGGCGAAATTCAAAAACAGGGAGAGCGACATTCTGGTTTCAACCTCGGTCATTGAAGTCGGCGTGGACGTGCCCAATGCTACGATTATGTTCATTGAGGGGGCCGAGTGGTTCGGCCTGGCCCAACTACATCAGTTCCGGGGCCGGGTCGGTCGCGGCGCTTATAAAAGCTATTGTATTTTATTTACCGAGTCGCCTTTGGTAGGCACGACCAGGCGGCTTGAAGCGCTTTTAAAGACCAATGACGGCTTTAAGCTGGCCGAGATGGATTTGAAAATCAGAGGTCCCGGCGAATTCATCGGCACCAAGCAGTCCGGAATTCCTGACCTGGCCATGGCCTCTTTGGCAGACATGAGTTTAATCAAACAAGCCCGCGCCGAAGCCAAACTAATTTTAAAGGACTTGAACAATTATCCTTTGGTTTCAAAAAAGCTGGAAGAGTTTTCGAGGCAGACCCATTTTGAGTAGCAGGCCTACGCGGATTTTGGGTTACTCCGATGTTTGGGGGTTACCCAAAATCCCATATACTTTCCAAGCATCAGCCGGGTTTGGGCGTCTATGGCTGGAGTTGCGACTAAAGCAATCATTACAAAGGGAGTAAAAAGCCATTGAAGAGCCAGCCAGGCGAATTTTTTCTTTTTATGGTTTTTTGAGTCCTCGGCCTTGAGAAGCAAAAGATTTATTGAAAAGAAAACCGAGAAAATCAAAAAAATCAGGGCGATTTGTCCGATGCCGCCGGTGATGCCGGGCAGGTTCAAGGCCAAGACGCTGCCTTTGAATTCTGCCCCGCCGACAAATCCTGGCAGCCAGCCGAATACGGCGATAATGAAAGAGTTGGTGGCCCAGGACCAGAAGCTCTCGGCATAATCAAGGCCGTTGATTACCTTTTTTCTCAATGGAATTTTTTTGTTTTTCAGAAATCCGTAAAGCATGTACGGAATCGTTTCCACGCCCCAGGCCCAGCGCCGATGCTGTCTGTAAACGTTGGCCGCGGTTTCTCTGAAATTTTTTCCGATGTTGGCGTCCATATAGACCGGAAAATAGAGCGGAACGACGCGGTAATTGCCGTTATACTTTAAAAAGCATTGGAAAAATATGACGTTGTCTTCGGTGACGATGTCGGTGAGCCAGAAATCAACGTCAACCAGGGCTTTGAACGGCATTGAATGGCTGGAAAATGTTTTCAGCCGGTTGGGCCTTTCCTGGTTGAGCAAGGCCCAAAAGGTCGTTGAAAAAGCGGCAATCCGGGAAAGAAATGATGCCTCCCAGATATTGTTGAAATAAAGCGGCACCGGCTGATAAGAAGCGTGAAGCCGGTCATCGGCGGTTAAATACACGTAAGTGAGCCGGCTGAAGTAATCAGGCGGGACGACGGTGTCAATGTCAAAAGAGGAAACCACTACGTTTTCGTAGGGGATATTGAGTCGGTCAATCAGTTCTCTGGCTTTTTTTCCGGCCCAGGCCGTGTTTGAACCCTTGCCGGCCAGTTCGCCCGGAATGTCTTTCGGATGAGTCGTGGTCAGAAATTTAAAAAACCTGTCCTCATACTCGTTTTTTATTTCTTCGGCGATTTTTTGGGCTTCTTCTCCGGCCCGCTGTTCAGAAGCCAAAACCACGATGAACTTATCTTTGGCCGGGTAGTTTGACCCGTACAGGGCTTCAATTGAGGGTTTGATTACTTCTTTCCCTTCTTTGTAAAAAGGGAGCACGATTAAGTGATAAATTTTTTCCCATTCCGGATTTTCCGACTTCAGTTTTTCATGCCAGTCGGTTTTTCTGACTTTTTTCATTATTGAAAAAGCCGCTCCCAGATGGGAATAAAAATAAGTGATTCTGATAATCCAGTAGATGTCAAAAGCGATTATGAAAGCAGCCACGAAAAACGGATTGGTGAAAGAAAGCAAGACAAGCGCTCCGATGCTTGACCACGACAGAAG
>Ga0213870_1000125_pt1 | contig 38778 bp, 50 predicted proteins | sample WICALVC2017_Meta_FD_160119 | JGI IMG/M metagenome (GOLD analysis project Ga0213870, IMG submission 160119) | Freshwater microbial communities from subterranean cave lake in Wind Cave National Park, South Dakota, United States - WICALVC2017 | ecosystem: Environmental > Aquatic > Deep subsurface >...
GTTTTGATTTTTCTATTACTTTTACTCTTTTCATACCTATCTAATAGATAGGTTAAATATATAAAACTTTTGGTATTACTCTAAAGTATTAGAATTCATTTCGGAGATACTGACTGACATAAAGATCAACTTATAATCAATATATCAAAGTCTCCAAACATATTCGTTGCAGAACTCACAATTGCCCTCAACTGGACATGCTCTAAAACCTTTTTGATAAGCTTCTAAAATATTATGCGCGGTCTTAATCAATTCTTGTTCAATCTCATAAACATTAAACCCTTCCATCCTAGATGAATTTACAGAAACAGCATTCCCCTTCTCATCTAGCTCAAATTCTAAAGGCACCTCATGTCTTAGCATCTCTAATGTAATTTTTCTAACTCTTCCTAAAGGAGATGCTGCCAAGGCATAATATCCTAACTGCCAATTCCTTACTCGTGGAGCAATACTAGACTTTCCTGTCTTATAATCAATAATCTCTATCCCATCAGAAAAAAAGTCAATCCGATCTGCAAATCCAACAAATTTAATTCCTCCTAATTCAATATTTAATTTTTGTTCAGTCTTGGAGTAATTACTATATTTCATCTTATTTCTTTCAAAAAATACCCTAATTAAATGCAAGGCGTCATCCAAGTCAATACTCTGCCATTTCTCATCCATATGAATTTCTTTAGCTAAATCCTCAAAACTCTTCAAATCGCTAAAATTCTTTTTAACACCTATTTCCAAAATACTATGAACAAAACTGCCTAACATTAAAGCCTCCCAAGAAATAGTTTTCTGCTCAGGCATATTATAAATATACTTATACTCATACTTCTTTTGGCACTCGGAAAATAATAACAAGGCAGAAGGCGACAAAACTAGATCGTCTACATTATTTATCTTATTATTTCCAGCATTCTTAACAGCATTAATAATCGCGCTCTCAAAATTTTCCTTACCTAAAATAGAAATAAAATCTTCAGCAGGTTTAATTTCCGAACCAAAGTCCTCAGCTTTCTCATCAAGATCAACAAAAAAAGTAAAATCGGCATTCCCTTTATATTTGACCTCATGCAAAAACTGCGAAGGATAATATTTTCTCCCACCATATTCATGCGCATAAGTCAAAATCAGTCTTTCCTTTGCACGAGTAAAAGCAACATAGCACAATCTTCTCTCTTCAAAAAGTTGGCTCTGTCTCTCATATTCATACAAATAATAATCAATATCTCTTTCACTTAAATTCTTATTTCTAAATTCAGGATATAACTCAAGAGGAAGCAAGGAATTACTCGTCGCCTTTTCAATAGGGAATCTCCTTTGACAAAAATTAGTAATAATCACAGTTTTATATTCCAATCCTTTTGTAGCATGTAAGGTCATCAATCTTACACCATCACTTTCAAAATCTGCAGCATATATCTCTATTCCTAGACTATTTAAAATATCTAAATGATAAATGAAACCTTCTAAATCACCTCCGTATAAACTAGAATGCTCATCTGCCAATTCACGAAGCTTATTCAGATTTAACATAATAGCTTTCCCTTCTTTTGTCTTCTGATGATTAATCAACCCTCCAAGACGATACACTTCCATCAATAATTCAGGAACCTTTTTATTAACAACCTGTCGCAATAATTCAATCTTCTTTACCAAAACCTGAGCAACTATCTTTCCTGAATCTGATAAATCTAATTCAGTTATGGAATTTAACATCAAAGCACTAAATTTCTCATTCTCCTTATTGTCTTTGATAAATCTACCTATTTTAATCAAATCCTCTTCAGGAAATCCGAGCTGATAAACCAAATCCCACCATACATCTTCTCCCCCCCTCTCATTCTTCTCAAGCTTATGTAAAATACTCAAGTAGTCTGTCACTGTTCTAATGCTTTTCTCTTTTAATAAAGAACTCTTACTCACTGAAACATAAGGAATATTCCTCACCTCGAGTGCTCTTTTAATTATCCTTCCTTGCTGATGTGTCCTAAACATAACACAAATCTCTCTTGACTCAATTCCTTTCTTCATCTCCAGATCAATTAACTCAAGGACCTTTCTTGCTTCCTCTCTAACATTCTTGGTCTCATATACTTCTATTTTATCTCCCTCTATATTATTATAATTCAAGACCTGAAAACACTTCTTTGGATCAGAATAATTATGCAGAATCAAATGGTGCGCAGCTCTTAAAATCTTATTGCTTGACCTGTAAGATTTATCTAAATTAAAAATATCTTCTTCATTAACATGAAACATTTCCCTAAAATCATGAAAATTTCTATTGTATGCTCCTCTAAAGCGATAAATAGACTGATTCAAATCACCGACTACTGTAATGTTCTGGTGAGGAGCAAGATAAAACAATAAATCCAGCTGAATCTTATTAGTATCTTGAAACTCGTCAACAATAATATAATCATAATATTTTGCAATCTCACTATTATCTTTTAGTAATTTTAAAGCATTCATATTCAAATCAGAATAATCCTGATAACTCTTCGTCGTCTTTATTTTTTCGTACGCTCCCCAGACATTTACAAATTTTTTCAACAGCAACAGTTTGTTGATTTTCTCAGCTTCATTAGCAATATCTCTTTTTCCTCGTTTATCATTTCTCAAATACAACGTTTGTAATGCAAAATGTAGACTCTCTAATCTCTTTTCTAAATCAACATTTTCAAAACTCTTCAACTTTTTTTCTAAATAATCTTTCAAATTATCTAAACTTATTCCTAAATCTTTTGCATTGCCAATTGTATTAATATATTTATGGCAATTCCCAACAGGCACCTTCAAATATCTGTAGAGCACAACCTTTGCCTCGTCAGGTGTTAGAATATTAAACTCCTTTTTAATTCCAATCTCGTCACCATACTTTCTCAACAAATCAGCAGAAAAAGCATGAAAAGTCTTAATCACTGGTTCTTTCCCATGCTCAAAACTTAACATCCTCTGCACCCTAGACATTAAATTATTCGCAGCTTCATTTGAAAAAGTTATACATACGATTCTTTCAGGATTATAGGTTTTATTACTAATCAAATACTTAATTTTTTCAACAATATTATATGTTTTTCCAGTCCCTGCTCCAGCCAAGATCACGCACGGCCCTTTCCCTTTTTTAATCGCCTCTTCTTGTCCATTCATACCTCTATTCCTAGAATAAAGAGATTAAAAACATTGTTAGGATTCTTTATCTACCAAAGATCCATAAACTGCTTTATATGCATTGTATAAAAAACAGCATATGCTAAATCAATATCCACAAAGTGATCATCAATATCAGCATAAGGAATTCCTACCCTCTTCCAAAATCTTTTATCATTCCTTAAATCGTTCTTAATCTTATTTCTGTAATCAATTCCCAAATATTCAGGAAATCCGCTTCCTCTAAGTTTCTGAGTATATCTATAAAATTTATTACAATATTTAATCTTTATATCTCTATCCCCACAAGCCAATGCTCTAACAATAATGGCTAAATCAGATTTATTAGGTTTATCTTTAGAAAGCTCGGCTCCTGTAGCTATAAATCTTGAAATAATCTCAGATAATCTGTCCATAACCAATCAACCTCCAATGTCCCTGAACACTTCGAGCGATTCCAACATTATCTTTCTTAAATCCAATAACTGGCTTTTTTAATGAAATCGTAATTTCATCACTCTTAATAGAACTAACTATCCCTCCAGTTGTAGAGGTACCGATGCTTAACATTAACATTTCACTAGGTTTAATATTCTCCACTTTTATCTTCTCCTTTAAACCAAAAACCTCAGGAAACAAATAACATTTAATTTTCAAATACTCAATCAAGTCGGGTAATTTACCCTTAATAGAAACAATATTTCCAGCTAAAGCATCGCTCTTACCAAAAACCATATCTAAAGAAGTTTCAATACTCATACTTCCTCCAGGGGCCAACTCATCAATTTTTTTACTTCCCCTAAATAAACTCAAGATTTTAGTATATATCGTCTCATACTTATATTTATTAGCCTCCTTAACAACTCTCCCTGGCTTGATCTCTATTTCATTACCAACTTTCAAAACTCCTCTCTTCAAAGTACCACCAAGAACAGCACCATGTAATTCCTTGGGTATAGTTCCTGGCCTATTAATATCAAAACTTCTCGCAACCAAGAAAATTGGATCTCCAGAAATGTCTCTCTCAGGCGAAGGAATTTCACTTAATGCTTGCCAAACCAAGTCAACATTAACTCCTTGTTGAGCAGAAACAGGAATCACAAGAACATCGTCATATCTTCCTTTCAAAAAATCCTTAATCTCTTTATAACTTTCTCTAGCGCGACTTTCATCAACTAAATCAATTTTATTCTGAGCGACGATCAAATGCTTAATTCCCTTTGCCCTCAACGCCATTACATGCTCTCTCGTCTGCGGTTTGATCCTTTCATTAGCAGCAACAACTAATAAAGCAACATCAATCAAAGCAGCTCCTGATAACATTGTTGCCATTAGCATCTCGTGTCCTGGAACATCAACAAAGCTTACTTCCCTAACCCTCTTGCCCTTTCCCCCAATATTATATCTTCCCTGATCATTATAAATAACAATATCAGCATATCCTAGCTTAATAGTAATCCCTCTCTTCAATTCCTCAGAATGCGTATCTGTCCATTTTCCACTCAACTTATACAATAACGTCGTCTTACCATGATCAATATGCCCAACTAAGCCCACATTCAAAACATTATTTTCTCTCTCCTTAGTCATCCATTTTCATAGAAAAAGCTTATTTTAAAGGTATTGGTGGGGGGATACAGTTGATTGAACAATAGCTTGTTTTTGCTTTAGAAAAAAAAGAGTATTACTGAAATTTAGCCGTTATAGAACAGTCTGAATTTCCAATTTTTCATTAATAGTGCAAAAATAATTCATCATGACTCCTAAATAATATTGGCCGGACTAGCAGATTTCTCTCATAGGCAATAAAGAATATTATCCGAGAAATCTTTCCATCTCTCTTTTGAATTGGACAGCAGTTATTACTGGTCTCCAAATAAAATTTAATTTCCTGGTTCTTGCTTTTACTATCGAGAAAACAGAATAATTTCCTTTAAACTTTTCTCTAGGCTGTTTATATTTGTTTTCCATAATCAAAAAATTAATAAACGTCCATAAATCCTGCGCTATCAAAGAAACTTGCATTAACAGATATCTTACAGAAGCAATCACTGAAGAGGTTAAAGCAGAAAAGATATTGTCCACCCTACAATTTGTTTCTATTCCAAATCTGTATCCGTAGCAATCTGCCAGTAAATAACGGTCTCTTAAACTTATGTTCCAGATATTTGTGATAAAAAAGAATACGTGTTTATCCTCGTAAATTGCTAATAATCTCACTTTTTCAGTATATTCTTTAGGTCTGCCCTCGTTAAAAATATATTCTAATTCTGAAATGTCAACCATATTTTAGGAGTATTTACCGAATATAAAAAAGCTAAAAAATAAGTTGGTTTAGTTCAATCAACTGTGTACGACTAGACTCACCAACTAAATTCAAAAATGGCCGTGCTATCTCTTCATCAACATTCAATGGAAAGACTCCTTTAGCTCCAATCATGTTCTCTAATTTTTTCTTATCTACTACGATAGCAGAAACATACCCATCAATGATCTCGGAATTAAAATCTAGTCTTAAAGCTCTTCTTTTCTCATAAAATCTTAATAAAAACTTACCAGGAGCCAAATAGGTAGTAATCTGCTCACTTTCTCGTACTTGTTCTTTCTCATAAAAAATATCTTCATTTGCTAAAATACGATAAACCTTCATCTTAAGCAACGGTTTCACCAACTTTCTTTTCCTCCATTTTATGAGCTTCATGAGACTTATTCTGATCAGGAAATATTTCTTCTAGTTTTTTCTTACCATGTTTAATTATCTTCATATTAATCTGAACAGTCTTCTCAGAAATATTCTTTCCTCTAACTGTCTTCCTTAATCTTACACCCTTTCTAGGATCCTTCATTCCCCATCCCTTCGTCAATAGAACTCTTCTCAAACCAATTCCCTCAACATCTTTGGACAATGGAAATCCTGCAATATCACTTCCGCCAGTAATTTCGAATTCATAACCCTCAAACTCATTACCAATTTCTTTACCATCAAATCTTTCTTTGATAGGCTTCCCAACTAAAAATTCAGCTTCCATTTCCTTTCTCCATGCTTTCCCTTTATCACTTATATTCAACTTAAATGCCATTACTCTCAAAGAAAATTTGGGTTTTTAAAACTTTAGGAAACGCATGGTGAAAAAATTACCGAGAATAGAAAACTTTAAATACCTTAAAAATTAGAGACAATTACAAATCAAGATGGCAAAGCAAAAACCAGTGATTAACGTAGCATTCGTTGGGCATGTCGACCACGGAAAATCGACAACTATAGGGCACCTTATGTTTCAATCTGGAAAGTTGCCACAGCAAGAATTAGATAAATTAAAGGCAGAGGCACAGAAACACGGAAAAGTTGGTTTTGAATTCGCTTATCACATGGATAGATTCAAGGAAGAGAGAGAAAGAGGAGTTACAATTGATCTTTCTTATGAAAAACTGCCAACTCAGAAATATGAGGTAACAATTATTGACGCTCCTGGACACAGAGACTTCGTCAAGAACATGATTACAGGAGCTTCGCAAGCAGACGCTGCATTCTTAACTGTTGCAGCTAAAGAGGGTGTTCAGCCTCAAACTAAAGAGCATGTCTGGCTCTTGAGAACAATGGGAGTTAGACAAATCGCAGTTCTTATAAATAAAATGGACACTGTTGATTATAAAGAAGATGTATTCAATAAGGTCAAAACAGATGTCTCTGCGATTATTAAACAGGCAGGATATAAGCTCGAGGATGTTCCATTCATTCCAATCTCGGGGTTTAAAGGAGAAAATCTTATTAAGAAATCTGACAAGATGACTTGGTACAAAGGCCCAACTTTGCTTGAGCAGTTTGACTTGTTCAAAGAGCCTGATAAACCAATTAACTTACCTTTGAGAATGCCATTACAAGATGTATATGAAATCACAGGAATTGGAGCTGTTCCTGTAGGAAAGATTGAGACTGGAGTTATGAAGATCGGACAGAAAGTAGTAGTCCTTCCTGGCAGAACCGGAAAAGGTATTGAAGGAGAGGTACGCTCTATTGAAATGCACCATGAACAACTACAGCAGGCTGAGGCAGGAGATAATGTTGGAGTTAACTTGAGGGGTCTTGGAAAGAAAGATATGGCAAGAGGAGACGTTGTTTGCGATGCTGCTCATCTTCCAGCAATAGCCGAGGAATTTATTGCACAGATCGCAGTTATTTCCCATCCCACTGTTATCGCAAAGGGATATACCCCAGTATTCCATGTACACACTGCTCAGGTACCTTGTCAGTTTATTGAATTAATTGAGAAGACAAGCCCTGATGGAATGAAGACACCTAATCCTGACTTTTTGAAGAACGGAGAGGTCGCTAAGGTAAGAATTAAGCCCATTGGAAACTTAGTTATTGAAACACAGGCAACGAATCAGCACATGTCTGGATTTGCAATTCGAGATGCTGGTGCTACTGTAGCTGCCGGTGTTTGTGTTGAATTAAAGGCCAAAAAGTAAATTCTTATTGTAAAAGTAAATAATAAATATAATACTATCTTACCGTAATTATTATAAACAATGAATAATAATAAAGATCATGCAGATTAAGGAAAAGACGAGAAGAGAGATTGAAGAGAGATTACAACACTTAGGAAATTATGTTCAAATTGATTATTTATTAAGTTGTTTGAAACAGAAGCTTGATTTTGATACTAAAAAATTTGTTTTGCTGAAACTCTCTAAACTTTATGAGGATAAGAAAATGTATCTCGAGTCTGGGAAGATGATGCGGGCTGCTGCGCCAATCAATACCACTTTTCTCTCGATGGTAAGTGATTATGTGAAGGCAGCTGAATTGTTCGTTAGGGCAGGCAATTTTGATAATGCAGATATTGCATTTGAGAAGGCAACAGCTAATGCTAATGAAAAGCAGAGACAGGAGATTAAAAATAAGAAGATAGATCTTTATAAAATACAGGCAGACTATTATTTAAACATTGATAAAAGACATAGCGCACTTTTAGCGTATGAAAAGCTGTTAAGTTTGAATTTAGGTGAGAGTGAAAGAGGAGAAGTTCAGAGTAAATTGCTTGATTTATACAGCAAACTTGGAAAGATCAGAGAGTATTATGCCTTGAAGAGGGCGATGTAAATTAATATAATAATTATTTGGTCAATGGAAATGCAGGAAATGATGTTGGATTTGGAATGAAGGGTGGGAAGATTTATGTTAATGGAAGTGAACTCTCTATTGTAACGGATTAAGAGAGGAGGAGAAGGACCTTTAATTTGTCCAAAATGCAAAACAGCTCGATGGAATAAATCTAAAAAAGAAAATAAAAAACCTGCCCCTATAGAGGCAGAAAAACATTAGTCTTTTTTTGATGATTCTAACCCTTCAAAGACATCAAAGATTTCATCATGTTCAAAAGCTTCGATGGGTTCATCAAATGATTCCTCTTTATCAACCTCTTTTGGATTCATTTTAACTTTTTATTTTCTATCTTGAGAAGTTTATAAATGTTATTGTCAAATCTTTTATTTTCTTTTTTCAATATTTGAAAAATTTTAGATTTAATTTATCTATATTATCTTTTTAGTAGTAACTTATTAGAAATAAAAAAGCTGAGTTTATATATTTACAATAAATATAGCAATATTATGAAAAGAATATGGGTAATTATTTTTGTCTTTATAGTAGGTACAATTATAATGAGTTCTCTCTTTTTTCAATACAAAAATATCGATTTCCTGGAAATAAAAAACATAAGCTCTACCCCTCAGAATTTTAAAGTTGCATTTATTGCTGACCAAGTTTTAGGAGAGAATTCTAGGAAGGTACTTGAGTTGATAAAAAAGGAAGGGCTAACTAAAAAATTAATAGATGGTTCTATAAAAGATTTAATTACTGAATTAAATATAACCGAAGATGAATTAAGGTCTATTTATTCTATAAGAGAAAATGATTTTGCTTTAATAAAAACTTTAAAACATGAGGAAATCAAAAAGTTACATCTGGATTACTCTTTATTGATTGTTTTTGCTTTTAGAACTTTTTATGGAATAGAGCAAGTTGATTCAACAGAATTTAGAAATAAAATAAGAGATACTGGTTGCCCTTCAGTAACAAATCTAAGTACAAGCATAAAAGAATACCCCAATTTAATAATCCATGACAAGGGGAGAAAAGGAAGTATATACACAACTTATAAAATAACTCAACAAGGAATAGAGTATACTAAGAGCCTGATTATTGCTCTTGTAGAATCAATAAGAAAATAATATCATGCTCGTTAGCGAGAATGGGGGAACACCGTCGGACTCCAGACCCGACGGTGCCATTTATTATCAGTTATATTTTTAATAATTTTATTCTTTTAAATCTTTCTCAATTATATTTCTCTTTCTCGTTGGTTGCTTTTAATCTCTTTCCTAGAAGGTTTGAGTTTTCTACAACTTCTTTAGGCAAATTAACTAAATATTTGCTATATTCCTTATCACCTACCTTCTTTGATAAAACTTTCACTATTTTCATACTTTATTATGGTGGTACCTTATTATAAATCTTTCTTTGCCTTAAAGAATTTTTTTAGACATCTGGATTACCAACCGCTAATTTTACAAACACCTAGAAAAGATTTAAATACTCCAATAGTTTTAAGGATAACAAGGGGTGTACAAAAGATAATGATAATAAAGGATGAATTTTTAAGCAGACTGAGAAAAATCTTTGACCTCAATCTGTACGAGGCAAGGGTCTGGACCGCTTTGCTTTCTAGAGGAGTGTCGACTGCTGGAGAATTGAGTAATATATCTGATGTTCCAAGAAGCAGAACGTATGATATACTTGAATCTTTAGAGAAAAAAGGGTTTATAGTTATGAAATTAGGAAAACCTATCAGGTTTGTTGCTCTAAGGCCTGAAGAGGTAGTTGAGAGGGTTAAGAGAAATTTAATAGTAGAAGCACAAAATAAAACTAAGAGATTAGAACAATTAAAAAGCGAGGACGTATTGAACGAACTAAATAATTTATATACCAATGGCGTTAAGTTTATCGAGCCTTCTGATTTATCAGGAAGCCTGAGAGGAAGGCAGAATGTTTATAATCATCTTGATATGATGATCAGAAGTGCTGAGAAAGGTATTACCATTGTGACAACTGCAGAAGGATTAAATAGAAAATTTGAAGCTCTATTTCCTACTTTTGAGAAAGTAAGGAAGAGAGGAGTTAATATAAAGATTGCTGCTCCTATTGTCTCTGAAAATTATAAAATTGCTAAGGAATTATCTAGGGTTGCTGATGTAAGAGATAGTAGTAATATTGGGCTAAAAGGAAGATTCACTATTATTGATTCAAATCAATTGCTATTTATGCTTTTAGATGATAAGAAAGTGCATCCTAATTATGATGTAGGTGTATGGCTCTCCAGTGATTTCTTCTCACAGGTCCTTGAACAGATATTCTCTCAAAGCTGGAATCAAATGACTCCATTGAGCAAGATAAAGGTTAAGGAAAAGTAATTATTAGTGACGATTACTTGACAATATATACCAAGAAACTGAATTATTCTACCATTTTTCTCTCGTCATAGGCATAATTTATTAAACTGTCTTATTTTATCATCTCTATGTTCATAGACGTACATTGCCATTTAGATATATGCAAAGATATTATAAAAACTGTAGAAGATGCTCGCAAGGTTGGGGTTGGGATTATTGTTGCAAGCGGAATAAATGTTGAAACAAACAGAAAGGTTTTAGATTTAGCTTTCAGATTTAAGGAAGTTAGGGCCGCTTTAGGAGTTTATCCGACTGATGCCTTAAAAATGAATGAAAATGAGATCAATAAAGAAATTAATTTTATTAGAAAAAATGATAATAAAATTGTAGCCATAGGAGAGGTTGGAATGGATTTTAAAGAGGATTTAGAAAATTTGGATATACAGAAAGAGATTTTTGAGAAGTTTATTGATTTGGCTATTGAATTGAATAAGCCTATTATTGTTCATTCTAGGAAGGTGGAGAAAGAGTGCATTGAAATTTTAGAGAAGAAAAAGATAAAGAAAGTCGTGATGCATTGTTTTTCTGGCAGATTTTCTTCAGTCAAAAAAATTGCCGGCAATAGCTGGTTTTTGAGTATTCCAACAAATGTTAAATACACTAAGCAATTTCAGAATATTGTTCAAAAGATTGATATTAAGAATTTGTTATGTGAGACTGATTCTCCTTTTTTGCATCCTGAAAAAAACGGACAAAATACTCCTAAAAACGTGATTGAGAGTTATAAGAAAATTGCGGAATTGAAGGGGCTGGAATTGGAAGAAATAGAAGAGACTATTGAAAGGAATTATAAGAGATTATTTGAATAGATTAAACTTAAATATCTGGGTTTTTTACTACTGGAATGAATAAAAAAAAGGTGGAAATTAAAATTATTATTGGAATTTTGATAATATTAATTGGAGTTGGATTATATTTAATTAACAAAGCTAGTTTAGATGATAAAAAAGATGAAGAATTAGAATGTGTAACTGATAAAGACTGCATGCCTGCAAGTTGCTGTCATCCTAATTCCTGCGTTCCAGCAAGCAAATCTCCAGACTGTGTTGGAGTTTATTGCACTGCCGTGTGTGAGCCTGGAACATTAGATTGTGGGCAGGGAAGCTGTGGATGTGTGAAGAACAAATGTCAGGCGATCTTTAAATGAAGAGGGATTTTATTTTAATAATAGGTTTGATCGTTTTGTACTTAGCTTTAGTTGGAGCTAGCTTTGATGAGGATAAAAAAATAGATTCTGTTGTAAGGGAAAAAGTTTTGGATGGCGAAGAAGTAAGGGTTTTTGTCAAGATTAAAGAAGATTTGAGGTTGCCCTCTAATAAAGAAGCCCTAAAAGAAGAGATTATAGAAAAAATTGGTGAGGAGAAGATTAAGCATAATTTTGATGATTCTATTTCTGCTGTTATTGATGAAAACGATTTGAAGAAATTGGAGAGGGATTGGCGAGTTGCGAGCGTTGAGCTAGTTGGTATTAGAGAAGTTTTTTTACAAGATAGTGTGCCTCTGATTAATGGAAGTTCAACCTATAAGCTACAAGTGGATAATCTTAATTTGACAGGAAACAGCCAAACGATCTGTATTATTGATTCTGGTGTAAATTATAGTCATCCTGATTTAGGAGGATGTTATGGAAATAATAATTTGAGTTTGAATTGTAAAATTATAGGAGGAAGAGATTATTGTGCTGACGATTCTAGCTGTACATTAGAGGATGACGATCCTATTGATGAACACGGCCATGGGACCCATATTACAGGAATTGCTGTTGCGAATGGAAGAATAAAAGGCGTTGCTCCTGAAAGTCGCGTAGTTATGTTGAAAGTATGCAATTCTAGCGGTTCTTGCTTTGACGATTCTATTAAAGCAGGGATTAATTGGTGTGTGAATAATGCCTCTCTGTTTAATATTAGTGTTATTAGTTTAAGTTTGGGTGCCGGTTTATATTCTAGTTTTTGCGATAGTGATGTTCTGACTCAGAGCATTAATGCTGCTTTTGCCAAGCATATTCCTGTTGTTGTAGCTACTGGAAATACTGGATCTACAACCCATATCTCCTCACCTGCATGTGTTCAAAATGCCACGCCTATAGGTAGTGTAGGAAAAGATGGTTTGACAATAAATTTTAATAGAAATTCATTAGTGAGGATTTTAGCTCCTGGAGTTAGCATTAATTCTACTTCTCTTTCTTCTGAAGGATATTCTAGTTTGAGTGGTACGAGCATGGCTGCCCCTCATGCTGCTGGAGCTATTGCTATCATTAAGCAATTTTTGAATTTAACTGGGCAGCATAAAAAAGTGGATGATATTAAAGCAATATTAAACAATAGCGGAACTCTTGTTTATGATTCTGCAAGTGGGAATGACTATTCTAGAATTAATATCTACAAGACAATTATATCTATTGATAACAAATCTCCCAATGTAACTCTTATATCTCCTTCTAATGGAAAGATCTCTCCAGATAAAAACTGGAGCTTTTTTTGTAATGCAACTGATCTTTCTTTAAAGAATGTTAGTTTTTATCTTTGGAATTCTACTGGTATATATAACGAAAGTTCAAAAGAAATTAATGGAAGCTCATACGTATTCCCGATAAATATATCAAATCTTTCTGAAGGAAATTATAAATGGAATTGCCTTTACGGCGATGAGAATTTTAATTTAGCTTTTGCTAGCTCTAATTTCAGCTTTAGTGTGGGCGGCATTTCTGTCAGTTTAGGACCGCCTGCCGACGAAAATTATACTAAATCGAATGAAACTCTCTTTAGCTGCTCTGCGCAAACTGAGTCCAGCTCCTCTTTGAAGAATATAACCTTTTATCTTTGGAATTCAACTGATTTGATTTATAATAAGGCCAATAATGCTTCTGGACTAGATAATAGCAGCCTGTTTAATTATAATTTTGGATATGCGGATAATTATAAATGGAATTGTTTGGCTTTAAATAACAATTCCAATTCTAGCTTTGCCGTAAAAAACCTCAGTATTGTTTTTGACTCTGTACAGCCGAATGTAAGCTTAATCATTCCTCTGGATGGATATACAGTTACAGGAACTAGCTCTACTTCATTTGAATTCAATGTGAGCGATTCTTATAATCTGAGTAGATGCGATTTTATTTTGAACAATATTTCTCTTGCTTCTAACTCTTCTAGGATTTTTATAAATCAAACTAACAGTATTATATATAATGTTTCTCCTGGAAATTATATATGGAGAATTCATTGTAGTGATCTTGCTGGAAATATTGGAAACTCCTCTGATAGAAATCTAGAGATTAATGCCTTGCCACTATCTTCATCTGACTCTGGAGGGGGCTCAAGTGGGAGATCTAGCAGAATGTCAGGAGGAGGTATTAACCCAGGAACTGTCTCCAGAGCTATATCTAATTCTGCTAATATTACTAAAGTTGGAGAAGAAAAGAAATCTGAAGATCAGATTAAGACTTCCCCTTTTATTAAAAAAGAAACTGAAAGCGAAAAAAATGATAAAGAGGCCAAGGAAATATTTCTAACAGGGCGAGCTGTTGAAGATAATTTAGAGAATAATAAGAGAAAGATTGTTCTAGGTATTATTGTCATTATTTCTGTGCTTATTGTTTTCATAAGCAGGATGTTAATTAAATTGATCCTTACTAGTCTGATTTTTAAAAAAACCTTAAGAAGCTCTAGAAAAAAGAAGAGGTAAAATGTAATACCTTCTTTTATACCAAGAAACTGGATTATTCTACCATTTTTCTCTCGTTATAATTAACCAAAGCCAAGTAATCTTTTTATCCAGTTGATTAATCTTCTGAAGAAATCTTCTTTTTGGGGTTCATTTTCTAAGGTTTTTGAATCTGATTGGTTTTTTGTCTTGTTTGCTTTTTCTATTTGTCTTAATCTCTCTCTAGCTTCCTCAACACTGACTTGCGTTGTGTTTTGTTCTTCTGTATTGTTTGCTTCTGTTAGGTTAGAGGTCGTGTCATTTATTGTTTGATTTTGCTGAGGAAGTACTGTTTCTTCTATTTGTATTTCCCCTTTACTACATTTACTTACTCTAATAATGGCATTAGAATCTGAAGCAGAGCGTAGTTCTACTAAATAAGTTTTATTCTCAGAAAAACTAATCTTCTCTGCAACTTTATCCGTGCTAGAAAGAGATAATTGTTGAGATCCTATAATTAGTTTTGCAGTAGAAGAATTATCTATTGATTCTGCTTCTATAAGAAGAACACTAAGGGATTTTAAAATAGTTACTTCATCTACTGTAATATCTTTGGATTCTCCATTGATTGATATTTTTGCTGTTGTAGATGTTGTATTTGATAAGCTTACAGTATATTTTCCTAAAAGAAGAGTTATTTCATCGCTTGATTGTTTTGAAGATAGTGTGAGATATGTTGAATCTATAAAAATATCTGCAATGCCAACTGGAATAACACCTTGTTGCGTTATTATAGCTTTATTGCTTGTCTTCACTACTGCTATTCCTAAACCATTTATTCGTTTACTTTTATGAATATCGATCTCGTCTTCATCCCAACTGACTTTGCTTCCGTCTGAACAATTAGTTTTTAGCGCTTTTGCTGAGACGAATGAGATAGTTAAGACTATAAATATAAAGATTATTAAGACCCTCTCTTTTTTCATATTGTAATAATGGAAAGCTCATTTATAAATAATGCGGGGACTAGGATTCGAACCTAGGAAGGCACTAAGCCAATGCGTCTTGAGCGCATCCCGTTTGACCACTCCGGCATCCCCGCTCGTAAAACTAAAGAATCTCAACTATTTTAAAACTTCGCTTTCACCGTCCTCTTCTATTCTCTTAATCAGCTCCTCTGGTTTAACAACTGATGTCCCTTGCTTCTCTATAACTATTCCTGCGGCGTAATTTGCTAAGTTAGCAGACTCGACAATATTTAATCCTGACGCCAAACCAAGAGTCATAACTGCACATGCAGTATCTCCTGCTCCTGTTACATCGACAACTTCTCTTGCTTTGGTTGAAATTTCAGTAAATTCTTTTCCGTTATAACAAACCATTCCTTTTTTACCGCAGGTTACAATAACATAGGTGCATTGTATCGTATTTTTTTTATTGCTCCAGTAAGCTTTACCTTATCCATTTTTCTATTTCCTCTTTTTATATAGGAGCCTAGAAAATAGGTATTTTTAAATATTATGCATGATTTATCCATAAGAGAAGTTTGAATAAATCGTTTTGCAAAATTTGCAGCTTCTAAAATGGCAAGATTTTGCCGTTTCAAACTTCTCTTTGAGAACTTTGAGCATTTTTGCAAAGTTCTCATAAATAAAATTAAAGAAGACAGCATCCGCGCTTCGCCTCTTGTCGGAGACTAACACACAAGACGTAGCGGGCTTGACTTCCAGGTTCGGAATGTTACTGGGTATTTCCCCGTTACTATGGCCGTCTTCATAATTACCCTAGAATTAAAGTATTTAAGCTTTACTTTTCTTAATTTTACATGGAAACAAATCAAGATGAATGTATGGAATGGTTACTTGAGGCAAGGAAGGTATTTCCTAAATTAGACAAAAAAACTATTCTGACGGAATATAAAAAAATGAGTAGTGGGAAGTTAGGATTTGTAAGAGCAAAAATTGTGCAGGAACTCGATTTTAATCCAGAATCCTTGCTTTTAGGTAAATCTACAAATATAAAAAAGAGAATAATAAAGCCTCAAGAATTCGTAATATATATCAATGAAAAGCTAAAAGAAATACAAAATCCAGCACTAAGAAAAGAGGTCATTCAATACATTATAATCCATGAATTGAGCCATATAGCGTCAGAGGATATTATTACATTATCGAAACAATATCGCAGAAGGAAAAAGAAGAGAATCCATACAAAAAATTTTGAAGAAGAAATATTTAACCGTTATAATATTTTAAGAGAAAAGAAAGGAATAATAAAAATAAAGGAAATAGAACATCTAGAGAGAGCAATTAATAGAATTTTAATCAATAAAATGGTCTAAAAAATGAAATCCAAGCTTTCAAAACAGCAAGCACAAGAAAAAATACATGAATTCTTCAAGAAAGAAGATTTTACAGCAAAAGAAGTTAAAAAAATTAAAAGGTTAGCAATGAAATTCAACATTAAAATAGGGAAATTAAGACAAAATTTCTGTAAGAAATGTCTAAGCAAACTAAAAGGAAAAACGCGAATATCAAAAACCCATAAAATTATAATCTGCAAAATTTGTAGATATAAAAATAAATTTAGATTGACAGACTAAAAAACAATTTGCAGAAGATTTTCATATATTTATCTATTGAACGTTAAACGTTATATTTGATATCCTCCTCCTCATCAGCTATTTGTTATTTCCAATTTGTTGGCATTCATAGCCTCGATTGCTCAATTCTCTCAATTCTTTTTCTGTTTTAACAATTTTGCTTTCAAACTGATTCTGCATTGTATCAGTTTTCAGTTCTTTGGACGATATCTCTTTAACAAGATTCTTTAAATCATCCGTCTTAATAAAATTATCTTTCTCATCCACATTCTTGATTTTGTCAATTATATCTTTCATCTGTTTAGGATCAAATACCGACTTCTTTTCATTAATAGATTAAGGTATTGCTGTCTTTCTACATAGATTTTCATTAGTTCTTCTATTCTCCTAAACCAATAGACTCTATCAACATATGGAATTTTATGGCAGGTGAAGAAGTTAATTTATTTGTCTTCTACACCATGGTTTGTTAGCTGAGTAATGAAGAATTTTCTTAGTCCACGAGTTCTCATTATTCTGTATTTGTTATCTCCATTAAGCCATACTTTCTTTGCTGCTCTCTTGATTAACAACATAAGTACCTCTATTGAAATCTTCAAGCAATTCTAAAGCTATTTTCTTTTGCTTATCTTCCATCATAAATTCTCCTCAACAATTTTTCTCTCCTCTTTTGTAATGCCATATATCTGATAAACCACGTCGTTAATTTCATCTTCAAGTTTCTTTATTCTATCTCTAATCTGCGATTGGTCAGCCCCGCCCCTCTTTATAATATCTTTCAAAACCTCATCGGATTTTGGAACAGAAATATTGAGAATCAAGTTTTTGACATCTTTGGCTTTAGATAGTCTCTCGCTGTTAAAATTAAAATAAATTTCAACAAAATCCTTTATTTTCTTGTCTTTAATTTCCATGAAATCTTGAGAATTTATGTAAATTTTGTTTCCATCTGATTTGACTTTTTCAAATTTTGCGTTATCGCTTATGTTGAATGCAACCTTTGGCATTTGGTGAAGTTTATCGGTTTCTTCGCCTTCCATAATTGCATCTATATCAACTATCCCAGATTTATGCAATTCTAAAATCTCATCTACTTTCTTAATTATCTCATTGGCGATTTTCTTTTGTTCTGCTGTTTCTGGGAGTTTGATTGGGAGATTGTCTAAATATCCAGTCATATATCTATAATATTTTCCAGAAGCGTATGGGCTGATTTGTTTTAAGTAAAACTCTAATAATAATGAGTTTAACAAACCAAGAATATATTTATAAAAAGACTCATCTTTATTCTTAAGCAAAATACAATATGTATCGTGGTCAAAATAATAATCTTCGTTGTCCAATGCAAAATTATTTTCTTTTGATAAGTTAGGAGTTACTATTTTAATGGTTTCAAATGCGTCTTTTGGTTTTGTGTGTATTAGTGGAAACCATGAACCATATAATTGTTTTACTGATTTACCATAATACTTTCTTTTACTTAATTTTTCCTCAAATGAACGAAGATATCTGTATGTATTTGGATAATTATTTTTAAATTCATTTTCAGAGTAAGGAGAGCCATCATCTTTTTGTGGATAAATTAACCATCTATTTAACCAATCTATTCTATACTTTCTGACATTCCTTCCTTTAGGAACTTTCTTTAATAAACTTTGTTCTAACCTTTCAGATTTTGCGATTGATTCATTGATAAAAAAAACACTATTATCGCCTGTTATTAAACCTTGGTGTATTGTGTCAATAATACCAAATAGGTTTGTCTTAACTGACTTGTCTAATCTTTTCATTAATCTTAATACATTTCCAGGTTTCAAAATCCAGTTAGTATCACTTAATTTATTCTGTGCTACCTCAAAAAGGGTAAAAAAATCATCTTTGAATTCTTTTTGATAAAACTTCTTCTGAATATCATAAAGAAGGTAGTCCTTTGGTTGATGAACAATAATGGTCTTTATCTTATTTTCATCTAACTTTTTCTTTTGAACAACTAATATACATGGATAATTTGTTACATCTTTGAAAACCCCAGAATCTCCAAAATCTATAACCTGTAAAATTGAATTGTCTAATAATAACTTTCTGAGTTCCTTTCCGTATTCTCGATTAATAAATAAATTTGGGTTGATATACCCCAATTTTGAATTTTCTTTAATCCAGCTTATCCCTCTCTCAATAAATGGGATATAAACATCAAATTTGCCTATAGTTGTTTTATATTCATTACATATATGGCAAGGATACCTCGGCTTTTGAAGCCGAGAGAGGAATTGCCATCCTCAAATTTAATTCTCTTTGCTGATTAAAAATAAAAGATTCAATTCTTTTTCCTTGTGAATTAAATTTACCAAACATCAAGTTTGGGGGAGTGAAAGAGTGGACTTGCGAAGTACTAGGCATGCTTTCGGACAGAATGCTTTCCATTTCGTTTGGAAACCTAAATATGCCAAAGATCCGATGAAGTTTCTTGGCATCAGGGCTGATTGTGAAAGATTCATCCGCGAAGTTGCTGAAAAATACAGATTCGGCATCTACGAATTGCATATCGCTGTTGATCACATCCACCTTTTCGTTGAAATGCCTCCCACCATGAGTGTTAGTAAAGCACTCCAATTGTTTAAGGGTATTACATCCTATAAACTTTTGCAAAAGCATCCATGGCTGAGAAGGCATTTTAGAAAAGGACATTTCTGGAGTCCTGGAAAGTTCTTCAGAAGTGTTGGTAATACGACTAGCGATGCTGTTAAGCACTACATCAGTTCTTCTCAGCCTTGGGTTGATTTGAGTTGACATTTTTTGTTTTTAGTTATTCGATACCTCGCCCTTTAGGGCGGGGTAATTCATTTTTGAGATTTTCTCTAGTTTTCTCATCCAACATCTGTATCCTAACATACGGCGGATTTCCTACAACAAAATCAAACTTCTTGTTCTTTATCTTGTCTATTTCATCCTGCTCTTCGAGGAATGCTGAATGTGTGTAGTCTATTATTTGTTTTTGCGTTAGCTTTTCCAACGAATCTGTTCTGTAAATCTTGAATCTTTTTAGTTTGTAGTCTGGATATTTTTCCCTTACCTTTTGGTATAAGTCAATGATTTGGAACAGAAGATTCATTTCCGCGATATGACATGCAAACGGATTAATATCTAAACCGTAAATATGCTCTTGAAGTGACTCAAGAATTATCTTCGCTTCATCTAGAGATAACCTGCTTACAATATCTTTCCATTTCTTGGGGTCTCTTAACTCTTTCTTGTCTGTTTTTCTGAATTTCATTAAATATCTGCTTATCAATCGTCGTGATGCCCTTACTAAAAAGCCCCCTGAACCACAGGCAGGATCAAGAATGTCTTTGGTTTCAATGTCATAGCTGTAAGTGTAGCCGACTGATGTCAAAATGTAATCAATAACTTCTGTTGGTGTATAAAACTCTCCCAATCTTTTCCTTTCTCCGCTTGGCAGATATTTTTCATATAGGTTTCCTAAAATGTCCCTATCAACATGGGTAAAGTCAAACTGGTTTAAAGTCCATAAAACCCTGTTCAGCAATTCGTTTAATTCACCGTCTCCTGTCCTGAACCAGTCCAAAATCCCGACTTCATAGAAATGAGAATAAAGGCCCTTTGCACTTTTATAGGCAAACTCAAGGATTTCTTTATTGATCTCATCTTTGCCAACTCTTTCTTTTAAGAATTTTCTTAACTGCTCAATACCGCCATTTGATATATTCTGTTTTAAGAATTCTTTATCCTCACAAATCCTGATAAACAATAATTTATTTAATAAGACGTAAATGGTTTCTTTGCAGAAAATTTCTTTTACTTCATCATCTGAAACGTCTTCCTTCCCTGAATATTCTTTCCATAAATCATAACCTGAAAATGTCTTGTACTTTGTATATTTTTCTTCAAGCTTTTGTTTATACTTTGCTATGCCCTGATTTAATTCATGGTTTCCCCTATTGTTCTTGGATTCTCTTTCAGCCTTGCTTAATTCGGCTTGATATTTGCTGTATCCGTCTTTATACTCGCCAAATGCTCTTAATGTATAACCTAAAAGCAGATTGTTGGCGATGAAATTTAATCTGTCAATGAGTTTTCTAAATCCTACATCCTTTGTAATATCAATTCTTGCGTAAGTTTCATCAAATTTCTCATACTTGCTTGGATCAAAAAGAGTTTCTTTGGTTAAATTATTCAAAAATAGAATCTGGCTTTTTTCTTCAGCAGATAGAACTTCTATTGCTTTTCTTTGTTCAGAAATTTTGGAAAAATCAAGATTAAGCCTTAATTCGCTTCCAGTTTTTTTAACTTCCCATAATTTAAACTGCAAGAAATTTGTCAAACCAATGAATCTTGTTGTTTCTTCCTCATATTTGAAAGCTTGTTCTTCGTGGTCTTTTTTATCTATAGTTTCAGTTGGTTTTTTTGTCTCAATTTTTATAACCGCAAAACCATTTTCATCAATTATAGTCAAATCAGCCCTTTTCTTTTCCCATTTGATATATTTCGGCTCATAACCAAGAGCTTCTTCAACAAAATACTTTACGAACCTATATCTAACATCATGCTCAGATGATCCTTTCTCTATCTCTTTGATTATGCTCTTGAAAGCCTTCAATACACTCTCTGCAAAGCCTGTTTCACTTGTCATTATTCAAAACCTCTTTACCCTGCTCGGTAATTTTTAATATGTCAGCTCTGCCTTCTCCAAAATCCCTTTTAATTAAACATAATTCTTCCATTGATTTTAGAATCGCAGAAGTGACGGGTCTAGATAAGTTTAAGTGTTCAGTTACATCCTGAACCTGACACCCCTCATTTTTGTTAATGTATTGTAAAATCTGTATTGTTCTCTTTTTCATATTATCAATGATTACCGTTAGTAACTTATTCCTTATAAGTTTAGTTGTTATTCAGAAAACATGTATACTAGGGCATATAGCAAATGTAACCTTAAAGGTTCAATAAATAAATTCTATTTGAATACATGAAAAGTTATATTAAAAAACCAGTATTATAGCAAGAGACTTAAAAAATTGAGCATTTTCGTCTCTTGCTATATTCGCGGGACATAAAAGAGACGTTCAATTATTTATGTCCTGCGTTATAATATTATTAGTGGTTTTATTTTTAATTCAACTTGCATCAGCGCGGTCTTTTATAAATACTGATTAAAAAATAATAAACTTCTTTAAGAAATTATTTGGATTAGACTAGAAGAATCTACGCTTTTTTAAACTTCGTAATTTCAGGCAACATATCAGCATGTCCTAACAAAACTCCTCTACAACAATATCTCTCTACCCCAAGATCTTCTAAAACTTTTGCAGTATCTTCTCCTGAATCTATACGCTTCTTATACTGCTCCCACAAATGTCCTATTGGTTTCCCACAGCTCCAACATCTCACGATGATTATAATTTTATCCTCCTAACAATTTCAATCCTTATTGGAATTGTCATAAATATATTTCTCAAATATGCTTTTTAAAACTTCCTATTTTCGCAATTTTTTTGTATTGTCCCGATTTAACTTCCTCTCGGTAGTTTAAGTTAGGTGATTGAGTACTTTCCGCACCAAAAAAGCTTATAAAAGAGCAAAACTACGACGATAGTAATGAAAAAGGTGATGTCAAACATGTATTTTCTTGGTAGAAAATGCATATTTTGTGATAAATATGGATTGTATAAGCTAAAAGATAAAAGAGTTAAGTGCAAGCACTGCAAGAAATATTACTCACTTACAAAGCTAAAAAGAGATATGTTGGTCTTGTATTATTTTTACTTGGAAATATCTGCAAGAAAAACTGCTGAAGAATTAAAATCAAATTACAAGACAGTTCAAGAAAGGTTTATGCAATTCAGAAACATTATCGCAGATTACTGCAATGATGAGTCGGTAAAGTTAGGCGGAGAATTAGAGTTGGATGAAAGTTATTTTGGCGGAAAGAGAAAAGGAAAGCGAGGAAGAGGAGCGAACAATAAGGCAATAGTTTTCGGAATCCTCGAGAGAAAAGGCAAGGTTCATGTGGTGGTTGTAGAAAATGTTCAAGCAAAAACATTAATGGAAAAAATAAAACAAAAGACAAAAAAAGGTTCTGTGCTTCATACAGACACTTTCAGAAGCTATAATGATTTGAAACAATTCGGAAAACATAATAAAATAAATCATAAAAAAGAATTCGCAAAAGAAAGAAATCACATTAATGGTCTTGAAGGATTCTGGAGCTACACAAAAGAAAGGTTTCATAAATATCATGGAATTAACAAACAAAACTATCCACTCTATCTGAAAGAAATGGAGTTTCGTTATAATAACAGAAATGAAAATTTATTTAAACTGTTATTTGATATATGTATAAGGAGGCGAGTTTGGTGCGGATTTCGGCTAATCACCTAAACATTTAGAAAACTATATAAATACCGATAAATCATATTATGAATGGCAGTACCACAAGTTGCTATAAATTATTTGGCTGTTTTAATTACTGCTGTTATTTCTTTCATTATAGGTGGATTGTGGTATTCTCCAATCTTGTTTAGAAATGCGTGGATGAAATCTGGAGGATTTAGCCATAAAAATATTAATGAGGCGAAGAAGAAAGGTATGGGAAAGTTATACTTTATTACATTTATTGGATCTTTATTAATGGCATTTGTTTTAGCCCATTTTGTGAGGTATGTTAATGCTGTCAAATTTTTTGAGGGGATGGAGTTAGGATTCTGGGTTTGGCTTGGATTTGCTCTTCCTCTTCTTATTGGAGGCGTTCTCTGGGAAAATAAATCAGTTAAATTTTATTTAATTAATATTGGATATCAGTTGGTTTCTCTAGAACTGATGGCAGGGATTTTAGCTGTGTGGAGATAAAAATTTAGTTCTCTTAATAAGTAGGAGGAATATTTTCGCTTGGACTTTCTCTTACAAGCTTTCTCTCTTTGGCATAGAGGCCCACCATTTCCATGACAGCTCCTTCATAGTCCTTTCCTATTTCATATAAGGAGGATGAAAGATCTTTTGAACAACTACGTGAGACAATTTTAGCATCGCGCACAAAAATCTGAGCGCGTCCCCAATTTGGTTTTTCTAGACTGAAAAAGAATTCCTCTTTGAAAAGTTCTGCAAGGTCTTGAATTATTGTTCGTGTTGATAATGCTGCCTCTTTATCAAGATACTTTCTTTGGCTAGCAATTAACTTTACATCATTGATTGGCTTAGCATAATAAACAATTCTTGGGGCATGATAAAAAAATATTTCCACTCTGTCTTTCTTGATATCTGGGCAGTGTCTTTCTGATGTAATTAGAATACGATGAAATAGATCTTGTTCTGGAATTCCTTCTCTCTCATCAGCTATTCTACGATAAAATACTACAGGGTTCTTATTGGTTTCATTCATATTTAAAAATAGTATGGTTTCTTTATAATAATTTATATAATGACTTGAAGGATAAAGTTTTATTCAAAACTCTCAATCCTTTCTATTTCCTGTAAAATTCTCAACTCAGCAGCCGACAATAAATCCTTATTTTCTTTAAACTTCTTCATTCCACTCTTTGAAATATAAGAATACAAATATTTAACCTCTTTCAATCTTCTTTCAAAATTAACTCCAGGTAGTGAGATCGCTAATTCCTGCCCCTCGCTCGCCTCATGGACACTTTCCTTCTCATGCTGTAGTTCTTTCACTCTAGCAACCTCTTCTCCTTTCTCGTCAATCAACGGCAATCTCACTCTAATTCTACCGCCTAAAACCCTTATCCCAAAAATAGCTGGATTAGAATTCCTAAAAACATATTGTGGTAAAATCTCTAATTTACAAATCGTTTCCAACTCAATTAATCTTTCTCTTTCAATTTCAGATCGCTTTTCTTCCCGCCATCTCTTCAGATCATCAATCAATTTGTAAACAACATCTCCAATTAATATCTTGACTTTAGCAATATCTGAATGATCCTCAACAGGAACATTAAAACCAACTACAACAGCGTCTAAAGGATCAATATCCAAATTTGCCTTCGCTGAAACAACCTCTCCTTTCCCTATAGGACCTATTCCAGACTTAACAATTTTTATTCCATCTTGTCTCAATAAATTCATCAACGCATCCAAACTTCCCAAAGAGTCGGCCTTGACAATAATTCCTTGCTTATCCAACTGCACTGCCCCAGAAACCTCTTTCTTAAAAATAGTCTGCAATTCATCTAGATTATTATCTAATTTCTGAAAAGGCATTCCTGGAAGGATACCCTCCTTATTTGTCAAATGAATCCTAATTCCAGTAGCAGCATTAACACTCTTCACATTTTTATACTTTAAAGATAAAGGCTCAATTTCTTCAAGAGCCCGTACCTTAGTTAAAAGAGGATCAGAAAAGCTAGCAATTGCAATCTCATCTCCAACTTTTAAACTACCATCGTATAAAATTGCCTCGACATGTTCAACCGCTCTCCCTTTCTTAATTTCTAAAATAACGCCCTTAGCCTCATTAGAAACTTTCAATCTTTCTTTCAAAAATTTCTGACACAAACCACATAACATAAACAATAACTCGGGAATTCCATCTCCTGTTCGAGCAGAACAAGGAACAATTACAATTTTCCGCGTAAAATCATCCACCTCATAATACAACGTAGACTCAAAACCATAGCTAGACAAAGCCCCCTGTAAGGTCAATAAAGCCTCCTGAAATTCCTGAGCAACATGGACAGCCTGCCTCTCAATAGAATTCTTCAAATCTTCCTGTTTCTTCCATCCTGAAATAGTATCAATTTTATTTAACGCAATCAGAAAAGGAGTCTTGTATGTTCTCAAAATCTGCAATACCTCAGCAGTCTGCGGTTTAATTCCATCCTTAATCGAAACAACTAAAATAGCCAAATCAGCCAAAGATCCTCCACGTTTCCTCAAATTAGTGAAAGCTGCATGCCCCGGAGTATCAATAAATAAAAATCCAGGAATTTCTAGATTTACACTCTGGGATTCGACTAATGGGCATATTTTTTTAATCCTCTCAAGAGGGAATTTCGTATACGAAATATTCTGCGTAATTCCTCCTGCTTCACCTTCTTGCACAGAGCTCCCTCTAAAATAATCTAAAATTGAGGTTTTGCCTTCATCTACATGCCCAACAATCGTCACGATCGGCTGTCGAATTTTATTTTGATTTTTCATATATCCTTTAACAACCAGGTATTTTTAAAGCTTAATATTGATAAATAAACATGATGAGAAAACCAGAACAAAGAACAGAGGGATTTTTCAATGTAGTTTTTATTCCTCGTGATTTACGCCAGTGTGAGCGAGAAAGAATCAGAACTAAAATTCCTCTTCCCCAATATCACTAATTTCAGCATTCTTCAATAATTTAGCTTTTCCCTTACCCTTTCCTTTATCTTCTTTAACTCCTGCTTCCTCTTCCACTAAAATTTTTTGTTTGTCCTTTCCCATATCTCCGAAATTCCCAGTATTCAATGCTTCAATTCCTTCCATCAAATCCTTTTCATTAATAGAATTAATAGCCTCCTTAAATGTCTTGAAATGTTCAACAGGAATTCTTGTTCCAGCTTTGGTAAATCCTGTATATCTTTCCCCTCGTACAAACTCGCGAATAGTTATCCCTCTCTTTCCTCCAAAATCGTCAATTCTAATTATAATATCTGTATCTGCATTCTTAGGAATTCTTTCAACATCCTTTTCCATAATTCTATTGGGAATTAAGATTATTTAAATGTTCGTATTCTTCTCTTCAACTTTCTTACACACCTTAAAAAATCTTACATTTCAGAAAAATCGACTGCCACGCCCACCTCAGATATTTTACACAAAAAAAAGCCAAATTGGTAAATTATCTCATTACTCCATAGCTTCATACCAAGAGACTGAGTTATTCTACCATTTTGTCTCTTGGTATACCCTAAGAATTCTATGGATTCTTGAGGCACAAAGATCCGAGGGATTCTTTGTGTTCGAGAGAACAAAAAACAATGAGGAAATATTCTACTGGTATCACTCGTTATAGTTAATTTCTAAGGATGAACCTTTACAGCATAATCGAAAATCTTCTTCTTAACTTCATCAGCGGTTTTTCCTTCTGCAACAAAAAGACAATCTCTTCTAAGATCTCGGCAGCCTAATTTCATAATTTCACCTTCTTTCAAGGATGTTTTACATCCTGCCACGATCCTAAAATATTTCCTTCAGGATCCTTAAATCTTGTATAAAGCCCCATATCAGCAATCTTTTGAACATCCATAACAAATTCCCCTCCAGCATCTTCAACTTTCTTCATAGCATCATCAATATTATCAACTTTAATCACTAAAACCGGCGATTCAGCTCCTCTTCCTTTCTTCATCATCCTGCCATTAATTGCTCAAGAGCTTTTAGGCATTTGTTTTTCATCAGTCTCAACAGTATGAACAGTCATATACTCAATTCCATGCATCTGCATTTTTGTAATCTTCCAATCAAAAACCTTTTCATAAAATGCCTTCGCCCTAGCAACATCATCAGCAGTAATCTCAAAATGTACCACTTTATCCATAAATGAAATACATAACATGCCTTAATATATTATCTAAAGAAAAAGCCATGTAAATTACTCAAAAAATTTGAGGACTTCAAAGAACCTCTATAAAAACATAGAAGATAGTTCACTCAACTACAATCATCTAAACATCTCACTCATCACACTCTCTTCAAAAACACGAGGATCTTTTTTCGTTACAGCGTAACGATACAAAACTGCCACAAGAATTCCATTCACGCTTGTTGCCAAAACAATCAAAACACCCAGATATAAAAAGAACAAAACAATCATCACAAGCAAAAAACCAACGTTCCCTGCAACAACAGCAATAGCCAAAGGAATAATACTTAATAATCCTAACAAAAAGAAAATTCCTCCAGTACTAAACTGCGCAGTAAGATTCTCTCCCCAGGTTTGCTTAAACAAACTTGCTGATCTTCCAATAGAAGAAAATATTCCTAACTTCTCAAACAATAATACAGGAATAATAAGTAATGTTGTCAAATTCCATGCAATGCCTAAACCAGCTGCGCCAGCTTTAGAAGCAATATTAAATCCTCTACCTCTGCCTTTTCCCAAGTTAGCCAAAAAGTTCAAAATAATGCCGACAATCATTGCAATTAGAGCCCAAAGAAATAATTTTCCTGTCTTTTTCAAAGGCAGACTCAGGCCATCTCTCAAACTTGGATTTTTTCCGCTCAAGCGAATACTTGCAGAGCTAACAATAGCTCCTTCAAAAAATATACCTGCCAAATAAAGAGAATAGATATAAATCAAAAATAAAACATAAATAAGCATATTGCTAAAATTATTGTTAATAATACTGCTAACTATCCCAAAACTAAAAGCAAGAAGAACAAATATGCCGCTGACCAAAATGTAAAACATAGTCTCAAGAATAGGAAACACTAGAATCTCTTTATCCTGCTTAATAATCTGAAAACTCCTTTTTGTGATTCTCCATCCGCGTGCAATACGTCCAAACATGTATAAAAATATAAAGTCAACTTTATAAAAATATCTTAATAATCAAAAACCTTATAATCCTCGCTCTCTTTCTCATTCTATGAAAAAAACCCAATTAAAACTCTACAATACGCTCACAAGAAAAAAAGAAATCTTCAAGTCTATTAAAAAAAATAAGGTTGGGATGTATAGTTGTGGGCCAACAGTTTATTGGTACCCACATATAGGTAATCTTAAAGCGTATATCTTTTCAGATCTCCTTAAAAAAACTCTATTATATAACAATTACAAAGTAAAGCACATAATTAATGTAACAGATGTAGGCCATTTAACCGCGGATGAGGGTGAGGACAAAATTGAAAAAGCAGCAAAAAGAGAAGGAAAAACAGCCAAAGAGATAGCGGACCATTATTTCTCGATCTTCAAAAAAGATTTAGAAAAATTAAACATCCTATCTCCAGCACTCTGGACAAAAGCAACAGAACACATCAAAGAACAAATAGGATTAATAAAGATACTAGAAAAAAAAGGATATACTTACAAGGCTTCTGACGGTATTTATTTTGACAGTTCAAGATTCAAAGACTATGGAAAATTAGCGAAGTTAAAAATTGGAGACCTCCAAGAAGGAAAAAGAATCTCTATGAAGGAAAAGAGAAACAAAACTGACTTCGCATTATGGAAATTCTCTCACACAGAAGAAAAAAGACAACAAGAATGGAACTCTCCATGGGGCGTCGGTTTCCCCGGCTGGCACATTGAGTGTTCAGCGATGTCCATGAAACACCTCGGTGAGCACTTTGACATCCACACAGGAGGAGAAGACCACATTCCTATCCATCACACGAATGAAATAGCACAAAGCGAAGCAGCAACAGGAAAAAAATTTGTTAATTATTGGCTGCATGAAGCATTCTTATTAAATAAGGGAGAAAAAGTATCAAAGTCTAAAGGAGGGCTTTATACAATCTCTGATTTAGAAAATTTAGGGTATCGTCCTCTTCATTTTCGTTACTTTAATCTCATCACACATTATCACAAGCCTATGAACTTCAGTTTAGAGCTCTTAGACTCTGCAAAAACTTCCTACGAAAGAATAAAAAGAAAAATTGTAGAAACAAGGCAGCAAGAACATAAAGGCCAAGACTTCTCAGAAAAGTACGAAATTCAATTCTTGAAAGCAATCAATGATGATATTAATATCCCAAAGGCAGTGCAAGTCTTCCAAAAAGCCCTGGACGATTTCGACTTCGATCCAAAAAAGAAAATCTCACTCTTAGAAAAATTTGACAAAGTCCTCGGCCTAAAACTAAACGAAATGCAAGAAATACCTACTATCATCCCACATGAAGTTGAAGCCCTCATCAAAGTAAGAGAAAAACTAAGAAAACTAGAGCAATGGGAAGAAGCAGACATTATTAGGCAAAGAATAAAAGAAAAAGGTTATGAAATCGAAGACACTCATCAAGGCCCAAGGATTGAAAAGATAAAATAAATCAAATCCAAATATCAAAAACCCCCTTCAAATAGTTTCTACCTTCAGGCGTTAAAACAAATTCAGAATATTCTATATTATTTCTTTTAATCTCAAATAAAATATTATTTTCAGCTAAATAATGTAAAATCTTATATTCTTTAAAATCCTTGAAAAAATTAAGATACATTATAGGATGCTCTTCACTAGTACTTAGAATCCCTCGCAACAATTGTCTCCCTTGATAATTCTTCCTTAAATTATTTACCAAATTCTTCACTACAATGTTAATTACCATACCAATTAGAATAAACGCTTATTTTTAAGCTTAATCTCAATTGTATACAATTCTGTTGATTATACAACATAAAAACAGAATTGTATATATCTTAACCACTGAATTCTCTCTATCTTTTCATTCCAGATCCAACAAAATTTCCCGCATCACTATTTAATCACTAGCCATAATTCTTGTTTCTAGTTTCATATTAATTTCTTTCCATTTTCTACTATGAGTTTTCCTTTGTGGTAGATATTTCCACCATTAATATGATCAGATAATTCTTTGATATCTCCGTCAACATGAATCTTTCCATTTTCCATTTAAAAGATTCTCTAGATATTAATTATTTTCTTTTTGATCTTACCATAAGAGTTATTGCTAATAAAATAAGAAGGCCAAATATAAAAGGATTGTGAAAGATTAAGATTCCTAGCAGAGAGGATTTTACTATATAATTTGAGCCTTTCTCGAAGTCAATTTTAATGAAGTAGGATATTACTAAGATGATTATAATCAAAATTCCTAAATACAAACTAATAGTTATTTTTTTCATTTATGATATAAATATTTTTTGGTCCGTTTTACTTATCATCACCAATTAAAATATCTTGTGCCTTCTGCTGTTCCTCTACTCTCTCCAATCTTTCTTTATTCCTCATCTTATCCCATCCTTTCTTAGAAAGTTTAACCAACTGCCCTGAAAATATCAAATAACAAATAATTATTGCTAAAAATATAATCTCAAATAACCACTTAAATATTCCATGATTGAAATATCCAGGTAGTAAAATTCCTCCAAATAACCCAAATACTCCTTTATAAAATAACTCCATAACGCTAAAAACAATTCCTGAATGTGCAGAAATAATCACCAAAATAAAGCCAAACAAATAAGAAAACTTTTTATCAAAAGTTGAAAAATAAAGAAAAATTTCTTGGAAAGTTAAAAAGAAAGCTATCCAAAATAAAATGATTAAGAAAAAACGATAAGAAAAATCATAATCCTGCCCGAAAACAACAAAAAATACAGGATTTGCTTTCTTAAGAGTGCTATCTACCTTAGATAAAGAAGTCCTATTTAATAAATAACTTTTCCACTTCTCTCCTAAATAATCTAATCTGCTCTGATTCTTAAGTTTCTGCAGATCATGTGTAGCATTCAAGATCCTATCGGCCTCCTCTTCAAATCCGGTAGAATCCAGATTATCTTGAGATTCTGCAACAACAGGAAAAAAGCTATAACTAATAATAACTAACAAACAAAAAATCCCAATTGCCTCTTTTCTCATCACTCTCAAACATAAGCCAACTTTAAAAATATAACTAAACTATTCCTCAACAGCTACCTCTCCTAATCTTTCAGCAGCTTCAATTCCAGCAGAAACCTTAGCCCCCTTTATAGCAGCCCTCAATCTTTCCTTAGATTTCCTTCTCTCTTCTATAATGGTCCTTATCCATTCTATACCCAAGCTTGCAAGCACGAACATTAAAAAAGCAACTACAAGAGCAATAATAATTGAATATTTAGCAAAATTAAGACTAAAACTTATCATAATAGTAACAATATAATTTATCATCTTCAAATTAGCAGCCATTACAGTCAAAACAAAACTCAACAGCCAAGGGATGGTTTTATTAAATGTACTAAACAAATTAGCTATATCCGCAAATATTAAAAAGAATAATAACCAAATTCCTATCATGATAATAACCGCGCTATATTTCCCTCTACCTTCAATACCTCCTGTTCTCTCAATCAAATGATTAGGAACAGCTCCAAATACATAATCCAAAAATATAACTCTATCGTCTCCAATTATTTTAGAATAACTAGTAAAATTCTTCTCTGTTAAATTTAAAGAAATTGTGTTTGACCTAGAACCAAAATCTTTAAAAAAACTTTTAACGCTCGCTCCGGTGAACATATTAATCAATACCAACAAAAAAAATACGATTACAAAAATAAATCCTACTCTCAAAATCTTAGCCAAAAAACCTGTTCCTTTCTTATCAATCATGCTCTAAATAGATTTAACCGACTTATAAAATTTCCTTCTAATAAATTATAACTCATTATCCTCTTCCCGCTCTCTCACTCGTCCTGCCTAAAGCAGCAGCAGTTTCAGCTCCCTCAACCATCCTTGTCCTACCAATCCGCGCTCGCATATCTATCTCCGAAGTTTTTCTTGCCACTATCCAACTACGAACAGCCTCTGAACCAAAATTAAACATTAAAAATAGTATGAACATTAAAACCAATGCTACTCCAACTGACAAAACCCCAAAGCCTGCCGTAAATGCAGTAACAAAAACAGCAAGGTAAGTGGTAATTTTCAAATTAGCCGCCATTATAGTCAATACAAATCCTATAATCCACCCTATAAAAGGACGAAATGTACTAAACAATACAGCTATATCAGAAAAAATAAGAAAAAACATCAGCCATATACCAATCATAATAATACCTGCACTAATTTCTTTTCCAATGGTATTATCAATAAGATACTGAGGTACATTACCAAATATATAATTCAAAAATTTTAAATTCCCATTATCAAAAACTTTTTCATAACCTACCAAAGTATTTAAAGCCTGACTTAGTGTATCTATACCGAGAAACGACTCTGCTTGCCAAGGCCAGCTACCTGTAATAAGACCCCATAAAGCAATAATTCCAACAAAAATTCCTGCAACAATAAGAAATTTTGTAAGCCCCCCTACCTCTACAGTCTGCCCTCTTTTATTCAACATACATTATCAACTTAACCCATATTTATAAACTTTCCCTAAAACGAAAGATAAAAAATTACCTGGGTGTAGTAGTTCCAGAAGAGCTATCAAACTCTTCTTCAATTCCCTTTAGCTCATTACTATAATCTATTCTTTTCTGATTTCTTAACTTATTTCTCTTTTGATTAAAATAGTTAGTTCCTTTATCAATCAAACTCTTAGTCTTCTCAGCATCAATAGTATCAGTACCTGCATTTTCTCTATCAAAAGTATGAGTTATATCATTTCTCACAATAACTATCCTTTCTAACCGATCATCCTCGAAATTAGGAGTAGTGTTCAATTTCCAGTCCATGCTTTTAGAATTTTCATGATCAATCAAAGTATAAACATCTCTTCCATTCCTCACAGTCATAACATTAGCTTTCTTTCTCTCACCATTAATTTTCACATCAACCTTTTCTTGATAAAGAACATTTCTTCCGTCAACATCTCCTTTGTAAACAATCCCCTCTTTGTCGCTAACTAAGGTTCTAGCACCCCTCATCTCTCCTTTGTCTCGCATAATATAATAAATAATACCACTGCCAACAACCACTCCGACCAATCCGCTATAAATTCTTTCTTTCCAACTCATAAAATTCAATAAATCACACTCTTTATAAATATTTCTATAAGTAACCACAACAGGATTACAACAAAAAGATTTATAAATAAACCAATTCTAAAATCCATATGAACCTTAAACAAACTTTATTGGGAACGAGTATATTAGGAGTAGGGCTTTTAAGCACTTATGCTATTTGGGATTACTTTCCTAAAAATACTGAATTTGAAGAATTAGCCAGGCCTTTGGCCACGCTGGTTGTCGGCCTTACTACTGTAATAGCAGGAGGAAAACTTTTTGTAGAGGGAATAAAATACGAACAAAATAGAAATCCTTCAAATCCTCTATCAAACACAACTTATACTCCACGAAAAAGAAAATACGTAGAAAAAAGAATTGACGAATACGGCAGAGAATATAGAATAGAAAGGGAAGAAACAATTGAATAATTCCATTACTTCCTTTCAACCCTCGCCTTCTTCAACCTTTCCAAAATCTCCCTGCCCTTTTCAGTTTTCTCTAAATTCTTGTAAAACCTTCCTGCAATCTCATATTGCGCATTAATAAGCTCATTCAGTACCAATTTCCACTTTTTTCTAGGATTATTTTTCACAAATTCTGCCCATCTCTCAACTTGTTCACTATGCGATTTATCTCTTACCATTTTTCCTTAATCTCAATCTTTTTATTTTTTGTTTTATTTCATCAATAAAACTATTATCAAGTTCATCTTTATAAATAATTCTCAAATGATTAGCATCCTCTAAGTCCTTATCACTTTTTAATAATTCCTCTTTAAAAGCAATATTCATCTCAATAGAAGAAAACCATATATCTGAGCCAGTAAAAGGAAGCTTTCTCCTTGTTTCTAACTGCAAAAGATCCAATTCGTCTTTAGGAAATTTCACTTCCATTTCAGGAGGCAATAGCTCTTTATTATCAACATACCTTATACTATCTCCATTTTCCAGATAGTCATAAATATCTCCAACTCGAGAAGACTGAACACAAATAAAACCTGATTGGGATAAATCATCATGTAAGTTCTTAAACTTATCAAACGAAATATTTTCTATAATCATATCAATATCTTCGGTTGCTCTGCTTCTTCCATGAGAAATAGCAACAAAACCTGAAACAACAATATACTTTACATATTTATCAATAATTTCACAAAATTTCTGTGCAAACTTATCAAGGATACTTCTATCTCCTACTCCTCTATCCATTCATAAACTAAATAAAACCAATATAAAAATCTAAGTTACAATTTATCAATAGCTAAAACAACTTCTTCTGCGCGCTCTCTTTTTTAATTTCCTGCAGCTTATCCAGACGCTTCTCAACCCTCTCTAAAGAAAAATCATGCCCTTTAGCTAAAATATTCTTAACCTTATCTCTATCTAATTTAGGAAATTCTACTTTAATCCCATTAACATTCGGCTTCTTAAAAATCTCAAAAACCGCCTTCCAGTCAAAATCAATTTTACCCTCCAAGGCCCTAAAAATAGCAACAGGATATTTCTTCTCCTTAACTAAAGCCAAAGCCTTCTTTGGCCCAATACCTTTCACACCACCAGGATTAAAATCCGTCCCTACTAAAATAGCCAAACAAATCAATTGATCAGCATCAATTCCTAAACTATGCAAAACTTTATCATATTCAACCATCTCAGGCGCAATATAAATAATTCCTCCTCTTGTCTTCCTCTTTCTCGCCAAAGTCAAATTCTGAATTAATCGCTTCCCTCCAACAACAAGAGAATCATAATCTTGGCTTCCAACAGCATAAGCCTCGCCATCTTTAACAAGCTGCGCACACTGCATCTCACCCTCCCCAGGGGCCTGAACAATAGAAATTCCCATGGCCTCTAACAACTCTTTACTCTCATTAATCATTTCATCATTAATTTTAACAAAACCTCTAGCGTACTTTCCCATTGCCCCAATATCCTCTTCCTCAACTGCCTTCTCGTATTTTTCCTGAGCCTCATGCTTAGCATTCTCCCTTATTTCATGCGTCCTTCTCTTCAATCTATTATATTCACCATCAAAAACATAAATCAACTTAATTCCCTCAAACATTAAAGCAACATTTCTATAAAACAATCCTGACAAATGAGAAGTAATTCTCTTCTTAGAATCCATTAAAGGCGTTCCATCTGGCTGTCTAATAGAAGCCAAAAACTGATAAATCGCGTTATAAGCATCAACTGCAATTATCTTCCCACGCAATTCCTCAAACTTTACCTCTTTTCTCGGTACAATATTCCCAATCTGCAAACCCATAAAAAATCAAAGAATCAAAGATTAATAAAATTATCATTATAATGAGAAACTTTGTGTTTGCGCAATTTTGCAAAATTCTCATAATTATACAATATCCAAAAACAAAAACCTATAAAACCTCTTCATTCCTAATAAAATCATGAAAGGCTTTATCGTTTACCAAAATTATGAAACTATTAACAATGAAACAATAATCCAGCTGTATGGGAAATTAGAAAACGGCCAGTCATTCGTCACACTAAACAAAATCAGGCCCTCCTTCTACATCAAAGAAAAAGATCTAAAGAAAATAGAAAAATATCTTAAAAAATACGAAATAGAAAAAACAAACTTCACAAATTTCGAGTCTGAAAAGGTGATAAAAATTTCATCACAAACTCAATCAGAAATAAAAAAACTTCATGATGCCTTGCATAAAAAAATTGATACATACGAGGCAGACATAAAACCTCCTATAAAGTTCCTAATTGATAATAATATCCTGGACTCAATAAAAATAGAAGGAGACTACACTTCCTCAGAAAAAATTGATCGCATTTATCACGAGCCAAAAATCTCATCAACTGAATTAATTAAGCCAAAATTAAAATTCGTTTCTATAGACACAGAATCACATAAAAAAACAGGAAAACTATTTTGCATAGGCCTATATACAGAAAATGAAAAAAAAGTCTTTATGGTTACAAAACACAAATTAAAAAATACTCTCTCTTACAACACAGAAGAAGAATGCTTAGAAAAATTCAAAGAAGAATTAATTAAGCTTGACCCAGACATCATTACAGGATGGAATCTAATAGATTTTGATCTCCCTTATTTAAGAAATCTCTATGCAAAAAATAAAATTCCATTAAACATTGCTAGAAATAACAATAATCTAAAACTAAGAATAGAATCAAACTTCTTTAGAGCTTCAAGTGCAGATCTAACAGGCAGACAAATCCTAGACGCTCTCAATCTCATCAGAGATCCATTTATCAAAGAAGCTCCAACAATAAAAAAAGCTGAATTTGAATCCTATACCCTCGAAGACGTTTCTCAGACCCTATTAAAAAAAGGAAAGCTAATCAAAGGAAAATCAAGACATGAAGAAATAGAGTCGCTATTTGAAAAAAACACAGAAGAATCTCATCAGAAATTAGCAGATTACAACCTCATGGACTGCGAGCTCGTTTATCAAATTCTGGAAAAAACAAAAATCCTTGATTTAGCAATAGAAAGGTCTCAATTAACAGGCCTTCCTCTTGACAGACTAACAGGCTCGATAGCAGCATTCGATTCTCTTTATCTAAGAAAAGCAAAATCAAAAAATCTCGTCTGCCCCACAACAAAATTCGGACAAAAAGAAGAACGCATCACAGGAGGCTACGTTCAATCAATAAAATCAGGTATCTACCATAATGTTCTAATCCTAGACTTCAAGTCGTTATATCCATCAATAATAAAAACATTCAATATAGACCCAGCGTCTTATCTAGAGAAAAAAGAAAAAGGAGCGGTAGAATCTCCCAACAAAGCTTATTTTAAAAATCAATCTGGTATCTTGCCAGAAATAATAGAAAAATTGCATAAAGCTAGAGAAAAAGCAAAAGCAGAAAAAAGAGAACTAGCTAGTTATGCTATCAAGATAATTCAAAACTCATTTTTCGGAGTTCTTGCAAATCCAAATTGCAGATTCTTCAATCTTAAAATAGCTAATGCAATTACACATTTTGGCCAATTTATTATCAAACTTACAGCGAAAGAAATTGAAAAATTAGGCTACAAAGTTATCTACATCGACACAGACAGTACGTTTGTAGAAACAAATCTAGAAAAGGAAAAAGCTAATCAACTAGGTAAAAAAATTCAAGATCACATTAACAATTTCTATAAACACTATGTAAAACAGAACTACGACAGAGAATCTTTTCTCGAATTAGAATTAGAAAAACAATATCTCTCATTAATGATTCCAAAATTAAGAAGCCAGGAAGCAGGAGCAAAAAAGAGATACGCAGGATTAATAGAAAAAGATGGAAAAGAAGAAATAGAAATAATAGGTTTAGAGGCAATTCGTGGAGACTGGACAGAAGCGGCACAAGAATTTCAAAGAGAACTCTTAATGAAACTCTTCCACAAAGAATCCATTGAACCTTTTATAAAGTCCTACATCAAAAAAATAAAATCCGGACAGTTAGACACTAAACTAATTTACAGAAAATCTATCAGAAAAGCGCTAGAAGAATACACGAAAACAACACCTCCTCATGTAAAAGCAGCTAGACAACTAAAAAAACTAGAATCTAACATAATCGAATATTATCAAACAATTGAAGGCCCTGAACCAATCCAAAAACTTAGGCATAAAATAGACTATGATCATTACATAGAAAAACAAATCGAGCCAATTGCAAATCAAATCCTGGTCCTCTTAGAAAAATCCTTCGACGATATTTCACAAAACTCAAAACAAACAACCTTGTTTTAGAGAACTCATATGAGAGTTCTCCTATGAGAGTTCTATAATCGAAAAGCTTAAATTGTTTTTAAGCTTTCTTGTGATATAAAACATACGACATACTCCTATTCCTGGTCCATGCCACACTACGGCAAATCGTTGTAATGTTTTACTTGGTAAGCGAGCTCCAATCTTTGAAACAGCCTTAAAGGTTAAGTTCTCTAACAGAGCCCCCCTCCCCTTCCCTATCGTCATAGGACTCTGAATTTTGTTTTTTCCTCCTTTCAAATTCTCATATTATCTTTGAATAACTTATCTTTCTAATCTTTTTCTCATTGCTTTTAACAATGGTGGTTCTTTGTCACTAACAACTTGAGAGACTCTTTTTCTTTTTGTATCTGGAACATAAGGGCTCTTTCCGAAATAAGAAAAAAATGCATTTAACATTCTTCCATCCTGCAGGAAACCTTCACTTTCAAGTTGTCTTCCAATGTCAAACGCCGCAAGATACCTTTTAGCACTATAACCTACTAAAGCAGGCATGTTTAGAAGATAATTGAT
>Ga0213870_1000126_pt1 | contig 38741 bp, 45 predicted proteins | sample WICALVC2017_Meta_FD_160119 | JGI IMG/M metagenome (GOLD analysis project Ga0213870, IMG submission 160119) | Freshwater microbial communities from subterranean cave lake in Wind Cave National Park, South Dakota, United States - WICALVC2017 | ecosystem: Environmental > Aquatic > Deep subsurface >...
GGGTTGGGGATGTGGGGCCAATCTTTAATGTTCTTAACATGGCCCCGGGAGACATGAAGAAGCATGATGTTGATGTATCAAATGGCGCTTTAAGTCCGCGGTCGGTTGGAGTTAGGGGAGTAAAGACATCAGAAATTGGAAGTGTTTCTGCGGTTCTTGATATCGAAATTAAAGAAGGCGCAACAACGCTGTATGGCCCAAAGACCCTGAGCCAATTTTTTACCGAAAGCGCTGGGCCAGACGGAATTCCACTATCCACTATAAATGCTGGTAACGCCACTACATACGCATTTAAGGTAACGTTTAAGCCTAGTGCTGGAAATGAGTTTCAGGAAACTAATGTCATGTTTGATTTAAAGATAGGCCTTTCTATTGCTTTGTCTGATGCATGTGATCAAATAGATCTTCTGCCAAATCCTATCATAGGGACTGCGAAAGCTGAAACCTTAACTGGTACACCTGGAAATGATCTGATCATGGGGCTTGAAGGAGCAGACAACATTAATGGCAATGGAGGGGATGATTGTATCTTGGGAGGAACAGGAGCGGATTCAATAAATGGAAATAACGGGAATGATGTGGTTTTTGGAGAAGATGGGGCAGACACAATTAATGGAAATAATGGGAAAGACCTATTGGATGGTGGTAAAGGCGCAGACTCGATTAAGGGTCAAAACGATGAAGATCATTTAATTGGAGGTCAAGACGCAGATACTCTTGATGGAGGCAATGATAATGACATTCTTGAAGGAGGAGATGCTGCGGATACACTAAAAGGCGGAAATGGGAAAGATATATTGATAGGGGATGCAGGAATTGATTTTGCAAATGGAGGCCCAAATATTGATACATGCGATGCGGAGACTGAGACAAACTGCGAGATATAAATTAACTATTAACTCTGAACTATTAACTATTAACTTTTAACTTGAGCTGAACTAATAACATTTATGAAGAATTTTGAGACTGTAAGAATACGACATTGCATAATTACCACACTACAGTGCGTGGTAGTTACGCATCTTAGACACAAACTAGAAATTGACAATTAAATTAATAGTTAAAACTTACAAAGAGAGGAGGTGATAACAAGATGCATACATTAGTCAAAAGAGTTGCTGTTGGAGTCGTGACTGGCTTGTTCTTAACAAGTCTGGCAGCATCTTCCGCTTTTGCTGATGTGCCGGCAGAGATTTCTGGAAACGGCGCTGGCTCTTATAATTCGATCTATATTAAACACAAGAACAAGTGTTCTGTTTACCAGAAAAATCAAACCGAAGTGTTGACCGAGGTAGAATCACAAGCCCACACTGGTGGGAATACCGCAAATGGGAATACAGGCGGCGATGTCACGATTGATACTGGAAATGCGACATCAACCGTTACTGTCCAGGTGGATGGTGGATCAAATATTGCCACTAATCCTTGCTGTTGTGAGTGCGATACCTGTGACACTCATCTTTGGGGTCAGGGGGTTGTGATCTCTGGAAACGGGAAAGACTCAGTCAGCTCTGTGACGGTCAAGAAGAAAAAGAGCTCGTCAATCAAGCAGAAGAATAAAACTCAAGTTCTTACTGCAGTGCTTTCAAAAGCCAAGACTGGTAAGAATAAGGCAAAATATAATACTGACGGTACAGTTGAGGTTACCACTGGTAACGCAGAATCAACAGTTGAGGTTACAGTTACCTCATCTTCAAACACTCTTAATCCATAGTTTTGGAAGTTTTGGAATAAGAGTTTTTAAATTTCGCACACCTCGGAGGTGGCCTGCTTCGCCAAAGCATCAGCGAGGCGAGACAGATGGACTCCTCCGAGGTGGACGCTGGGAGTAGATACTTTTTGGGGGATTGACAACAAAGGAACAAATGCCTTAAGTTATATTATAAGGTTTCTTTTGACACTAAATTTATGAGTTATACAATAATTAGTGTAAGATCCTAAACCCACGCTTAGAAAGACTTAGGCGTGGTTTTTTTCGATCCGCCTTCTCCCGATTGAATCGGGATTAGGCGAGACGAAGAAGGGAGGTGAAAAAAATGTTGAATAAAATGAAATCCGCCTTTGGCGGAAGAAAAATTTTTAATAAAATAGTCGGAGTGGTAGCAAATATTTCGCTACTCGTTGGCACGCTGGCACCTTTGGCAACACCAGTGCCTGCGTATGCTTCGACAGTTTGGAATGTGGGAGATGTGTTTGCTGCGATTGGCGGCGGATCATATAATGTCTACGATAACGCTGGAGCTTTCAAAGAGACTATTAATGACGGCTTGGGAGGTATTTTTACCACCGGCTGTGCGTTTAATAACTCCTTGGATAAACTCTATACTACTAACTTCAGCAACACTAAGGTAGCCATCTATAACGATGCGATTGCACATACTCCAGTAACTGTTGTTGATACCGGCCTTCAGGTGCCAGGCGGGCAAAGTGAATCCGTTGTCTTTGCCGCAAATGGAGACTATTATGTAGGGCATCCAGATGGCAATGATGACATCCTTAGGTACGATTCAACCAATACGTTCCAACAGGCGTACAATGTACCCATTGAGAGTCGAGGTTCAGATTGGATGGATCTTGATAGTTTCCAGACAACGATGTTCTACACATCTGAGGGAAGGAGAATCTTACGTTACGACGTAGGAGCGGATGTGGCTCTTGCTGACTTTGGACCTGGTCTTCCAGGGGCTGGCACTGCATTTGCCTTAAGACTTCTACCTCCAGGCGATGGAAGTGGAGGACTTTTGGTGGCAGATAGTGTTAATGTCAAGCAGTTGGATGGAGCTGGCGCAGTTATTTCAACTTATGATGTAACCGGTGTAGACGGTTGGTTTGCCTTAAACCTTGATCCCAACGGTACACACTTCTGGGCTGGATCCTTTAGTAATGGCACATTCTATAAGTTTCTTATAGAACCAGTAGCTGGGAACTATGTAGATACCCAAGTGACGACAGTTGTCACTGGAAGCAATGCTTTCTTTGGTCTCTGTCTTAAGGGCGAGCTGACTGCTGGTGGTAAAGAAGACACTCGTCGGATGACTGGTGGAGGTAGTGTCTTTACGAAAAATCCAGGGCGTGTAACGCATGGATTTGAGTTGCATTGTGATGCAAGCAAACTACCCAACAGACTTGAGGTAAACTGGGACAAAGGTAATAAGTTCCATCTTGAAAACCTCACATCTGCTGTTTGTGTTGATGATCCAAACCTTGATGAGGAACAACCAGTTGCTGGTTTTGATACCTATAAAGGTAAAGGAACAGGGCGCTATAATGGCGTATCTGGCGCTACAGCAGAATGGAAGTTTACCGATGATGGAGAGCCAGGAACAACTGATCATGTTAAGCTTGAGATTAAAGACGTAAGTAATGTTGTAGTCCTGTCAGTCTCTGGTTTACTTGATCGAGGTAACCATCAGGCACATGCTAATTAGTGTTTGATGAGAGGTGAACCTTTTAAAAAACCCTGGGGTCTGTCATGCACTACACAGAGTGCACGACCATGTACCGAACTTTGTTCTGGTTCATGGATTCCCAGGGTTTTTCTTTTGGTGTTAATTTTCCTGACGAGCCTAGTTTAATTCCCTTACCTGAACTAATTGGAAATAGTTGCCGTCAATATCTTCAAATGTTGCAATCCTGCCGTAATCTTGGACATGGTAGATATCTTGGACAAGCGTAACCTTTGCTTTTTTTAGACGTTCTACTTCTTTTTCGATATCATCAACCTCCAGATTAAACATTACTCGTTCTGGTTCTCTGCTTTTGCCTTTAACTTTTGAGTGGTCAAGGATATACAAATTCGCACCTTTTAGGTCAAAGTTGTATCCAGACTCTCCTTTTTCTCCCATTTCAAATGACATTGTCTGTTTAAGTCCTACAACTTCTCGATAAAACTTAGCAAGCTTTGTGGCATTTTCGCTTCCAATTAATATAGCTTCTAAACCTTTTATCATTACTATCACCTCCTTTACCCGCCGCTCAAGCGCTCCCCGATTTAATCGGGGTAAGCTTAGGCGGGCTTCTAGCTTAATTTCCCACTATTTTTACTACTTTTGAAACAGTAAATCAATTACCAGTTTTTTCTGATGTGGTTCATGGCGTAGTCTAAATCTGTGAGCGAGCCTCGTTATCCTCCTGTGGTACATACATCACCTTCCGCTTTGTCTATTTACAACTTCTGGATGTAAAAATGTTACCTCTTCCTCATCAAACAGGAGCCGACGAGCTACTTCGACACCTTGCATGTATGTGTGATCTTGGTTACTCACTTCATATTTCCACGCACCAAATCTTCCTCTAGAAAATATATTGTTCTTCTCCAATACATCAAATGCAAATCGAGACACCCCATCTCTTTCAAGAAAAGGTGTCGGGTAAGCATACTCAAAACGTTTATGTAGCCTACTTACTATTTCGGTATCTTTAGGAATAAAAGATAATTCTTTACAAGCGGCAATAGCTTGACCCAAAATGTGCTTACTGTTAACGGGTTTCTTAGAAGATTCGCTTGTTTCCAATAGTAACGACCACTGTTTTCCCGGTTCTGGTACCGTAAAGGGAGAATAGTTTGATAGCACCGTCGCTCTATAAAATGGGACATTTTCTTCAGGGAAATAAATCCAGCTTTTTCCTTCAAGTTGCTTTGGGCACTGGCCATTCATTCCAATTCCAATTATATGGGTAGAGGAGTGCTTAAATAACTTTGATAGTTTATCCAAATTAGGAAAACCAGTGTTGTGTACCATTTGAATCAATTGGTCAAGTGGAATTGTTGAGATTAAGAAATCATAGTTTCCTGAAGATCCGTCACTTAAAGTAACTGTTCTTGATTCAGCATTAACATCAGTAATTCGAGCATTAAAATTTAGCTTATCGTTAGATAACTCTGATGCTAAACCAAGCCATATGGAGCCTGTTCCTCCGTATTTTGGATATCGAAAGTTTGCATTCGGTCCCCATTCTTTAGTCGTTTCACCTTTTGCAATCTTGTCTATCATCTGGGGGTCAATATGTGCGACCCGTTCACCTACCCAAACACTATTTAATTCTCTTGGGGGGAATGCCCATACCTTAAAATTGTATGGCTCCATGAATATATTGTATAAACCCTGTCCAAAGCTCTGTCGTAACCATTCCTCAAAGTTTCTTGGTTTGGGAAAGGATGTGGCAAGGATTTTCTTAAGTCCTTCTAAACACATTTCAACATCATCTGGTGGTAGATGTCCAAAGTTTCGCTGTAATGGATATGGTATGAACCGATTTTTCATAAAGATCCATGCATTCCGTTCGTGGTCAATCCATTCATCACATACTCGATCACACATTTCGTCAAATTTCTTATAGTGGGAAAAAATTACATGTCCGCCAATATCAAAAAGGAAGCCCTCTTTTGAGGTGAGTGTTGAAGCTAATCCCCCTGCTTTATGTGCCGAATCATACAAGGTCCAACTATCTAATCCAGCATCTTGTAGTTCACTTGCGCTACCTAAACCACATGGGCCAGCACCCAAAATCATTACTCGATCAGCTTGCGAAAGAGATTGAGGATGTCGTTCTATCATACCTTATTGGCATGAACAAAATCATCTAAACCAACAAAGCCAACATATAGATTCATTGCCTTTTCCCGACCTTGATCAAGTATATCCTTAAGATTACTTTCAGGATCAGCCGAGTGTTGAGTATGAAGTTCCTGTAGTCTTGCCCATGTAAGATAAGTATAAGCTAGTGTTCTGCGAATTAACGGAATCGAGTATGCTCTTCCAAGCATTTCCTTCAGATCTTCGGCAAGAAGAAACAAAGAGTCTAGTTTGTCTGCAAGTGCTGGGTCAGCTAACTGAGAACTTATCTCGCTTTTGTACCTCTCGACATTCTCTACTAGTTCATTAATACCTGAAGAAAAAGTAGATAAATTTGTATTTCTTACTGTATCAATTGTGGTATTATCAATATCTTCTTGTAATCTTCTAAAGTGATCTGCCCCTTCTTGGTCGCGTGTTTGAGTGATGGCATTATCTCGTTTCTGGTCTCGGTTAGGGTGGTACATACGTATGGGCAAATCCAAATCTCCGTTTAAATCGACTTGCCACTCATCATGTGCCTTTGACCGCAAAGAGCTTGGATAATCAGAATTCTTTTCCTCCGTAGTAAGATAGACAGAATATTCTTCACACTTTGTAAAAATGTTCTCTCTCAATTTCGGGATATCTGACGCGGAAAGCGTTTCAACATACTTTGGCATATTAGGATTAATCGTACGGTTTGCTGTACCAGCAACAACAATTCTATTGTCAACATTGGCAGTAGCAGCTCGCATAACTTCCTTTGGCAATTCCAATCCTACAAACAGGCCATGCATGCGCGATCTATATGCAGCAAGGGTTTCTGGGAAAGAAGCTGATTTGTCAACATTGAAAAGACCTTCCCCTACTCTAAATACTTCCCGCTCATATTTCGATAAGGATCTTGTAACATTTTCATGTAAGCCGGGCAGGGGATAGTTTCTGGCTATACCTGGTTGAAAATTGGCAACAACGACATCTCGGCGTACCGTAAAGTTTCTTTGCCCACGGTGAACAGCATGAGGATTGAAAATAAAAACATCACCTGCATCACCAGAACAAATGTACTTTTCAAAGCTTTCAGCGTATTCTTTGTTAAATTGGGTCTCCCGCGAACTCTTTGTATCCCAATCTCTTAACTGTGTTCCTGGACAAAATGCCATTGCCTGTCCTTCTGGAGGCACATCTGATAGTAATATCATGACTTTTAAGCCAATCTCGCTATGTCCATCATGATGCCATTGAAATGCTCTACGTTCATACGGTTCTATGGGATCAATACTATAAGTGCGAATAAAGTTCATTCTCGGATGCTGACCAAAAGCAGCTGTAACAACAGCTAAAATAGCAGGGTGAGTAACAGCTCTACTGAGGGCTTCAGAAGTCGGTAAATATTCTTCTCCACTATTACCATCAAAACTCATATGTTTATCTCTATTCCAACGTTTTGTCTCTAGCCAGCGGTCCATATCTTCCTGCATTTGCTTAATGTGCGAGTTATGATAGAGTCCTGTAAGCTTGGTAATCCCATGTTCAGTTACAAACCTAACATGCTCACCAAAATTTCCACCTATTTCTTCAATTAGCTGCGAGCGTATGTCATTATCTACAGATCCGTACACTTCTTTGAAGAATTGCTTTGTAGGGTCAGACGCTAGTGCATCTACATGATTAATCCTTGAAGGAACTCTTTCCATATTGTTTCAACGTACTTGACTACCTTTTGGATCTAATTAATTTAATCATACCACATTTAATGCTAAAAAGTAATTCCCTTAAAATCCCCTGCCAGGGTCCCCCGCTTCAAACGCGTGGATGAATTAGGTTAATTTACCAATTTTGTCTGATGTGGTTCATGGCGTGTTTGAGAGTACCTCCGACTTTTTTTCCCGGATTAAAAATATTGTCAGGGTCAAAGATTTTTTTGGTCTCTGCAAATAAATCTGTTATTTTCTCTCCGAACATAACTTTGAGGTACGGAGTTCTTATCATGCCGTCATTGTGCTCCCCCGTAATTGACCCTTTGTATTTTGCCACAATTGCATACACCTGATCTGAAATTTCCGGAATTGCCGTTCGGACATTTGGATTTTTTATATCAACCAGTGGAATGATGTGGAAATTTCCGTCTCCCACATGTCCTGCGACTGTAAAAATAAATTCGGGGTGTTTTTTAAGGATATCTGTGACTTGAGGTATAACTTCACCAATGTATTTAGGTTTTATGACGAAATCGTCAATAAAAGGCGCCGTATGTTTTTCTCTGATTTTTTTTCGTAAGAGATTAAAGCTCTCGCGCCTCACCAGCCAATACCTTTTTTCCTCGCTATCCTTTGCAACTTGGGTTTGGGGATGGAGAGGTTTGAGCCTTTCCTTAAGCGTTGCGATTTTTTGCTCCACTTCTTTTGAATCGTCGCTAGTAAAGTCAACCTGTAAGACCAGTTTTGGAAGACTTTGTCCTGTAAAAAATGAGATAAAAGCCGGTAAAAATGCAATGCTTGCTTGTATCATCCCGAATGGTCCAAGTTGTCTGGCAAATTCCGGAAAGTAGCGAAGAGCAAGCTTTAGGGTATTGTCGTCGTACGATTCAAAACTCTCGGGGTTAAGAGACAGGGCGATTTCTATGATCTGATCCAAGTGAGACAAATCATGCAAGAAAATAATCATCATTTCGCGGTGCTTATGAATTGGAACAAGCTCAATATCTGCCTCAAGAAGAAACCCTAATGTTCCTTGACTGCCAACAAATAATTTTGTTAGATCAAAAGTTTTTTTATCTTTGTCCCATATGTCCCATAAATTATATCCCGCGGAGTTTTTGGACACTTGTGGTTTTGCTTTCATAATCTCACTATAATTATCAGTAATTAATTTATACATTTTTTTATAAATTTCTCCTTCAAAAGTTTTTAGTAGAATTTTCTTACCAAGCTCTATTTGCGATAGGGCTTTTAACTCATAAGTATTTCCATCACTTAAAACCACTTTTATTCTCTTGACATATCTCTCGGTTTTACCATAATGCAATGACTTTTCTCCGCCAGCATTATTATTCACAATACCTCCCATTGCGCAGATTTCCCGCGATGCGGGATACGATGGGAAAATAAGGTTATGCTTTAGAGTTTCTTTCTCAAAATCGCGGTAATAAACCCCCGGTTGTGTTGTTGCGACATTGCCGTGAATTTTTGGGATGTGATTAAAATATTTTTCAAATGCGACGATAATGGAATCATTTATTGATCCACCAGACATGTCTGTTCCGGCAGAGCGGGCGGTAAGAGTTAGAGAGGGATTATTTGTTTTATTTTGAGCAACAAATCTCACCAATGCTTTTACGTCTTCTTCGTCTTTGGGAAATACAACAACTTGGGGTTTTACTTCAAAAAGACTGGCATCGTGGGAGTAGGACGCAAGTGTTTCTTCGTCGGTCAAAACATCGCCTTTGATAGTTTTTTTGAGTTGCTCAAGAAGGTAAGTATCCATAGAAAAAAAATCCGAATACCAAAATCCGAAATCCGAAACAATGTTCAAAATTCAAATTTTCAAATGTTCAAAACGTTTTATATTTTGGTCATTCGAATTTGTTTCGAGTTTCGATATTCGAATTTCGAATTTTTATTTCCTTGCAATTACTCTTTTTACTGCTTCTTTTATGCTTTCTTTCCCCATTCCATATTTTTCAATCAGCTCTTTTGGCTTACCAGATTCTCCAAAGGTGTCTTGCATGCCTATAAATTCCATAGGGGTTGGGTTTTTCCTTGCGAGCAGCTCTGCAATTGTCCCTCCAAGCCCTCCTGCAACTTGGTGATCTTCAACAGTTACAACCGCGCCAGTTTTTCCGACCATGTCAATTATTGTTTGCTCATCAAGAGGTTTAATCGTGGCAACATTAGCAACAAGTATATCAGTTCCTTCTTTTTCCAGCTCTTGTGCGGCAAGAAGCGCATAGTAGAGAAGGTGGCCTGTTCCAAACACTACTGCTTTTGGATTGTCCGATACCCAAAATATACTTACCCTACCTATCTCAAATGGCGATTCTTCTGTAGTTATTATGGGTGTTTTGTCTCTGGTAAACCTTAGGTATGCAGGTCCCTCAAAAGATGCTGCTTTGATTGTCGTTTTTTTTGCTTCGTAGTAATCGCATGGGATAAATACTTTAATTCCTGGCCAAGCGCGAGTGATTGCAATATCCTCTGTGGCCTGGTGAGTGGCGCCATCAGGACCCGTAACGATTCCAGCATGATGGCCAGCGATTTTTACATTAGACTGGTTGTAGATGATAGTAGTTCGGATAGTCTCCCAATTTTTACCAGGAGAAAAAGTGGCATAGGAAGACATGAATGGAATTTTGCCGCTAATGCCTAGGCCTGCTGCAATTGCTGCCATGTTTTGCTCCGCAACTCCGCATTCAAAAAAACGATCAGGAAATTTTTCGGCGAATTTGTGGGCTTGGGTAGACTCTGTCAAGTCTGCAGAAAGTGCGACTACGTTTGGGTTTTGTTCGCCAAGCTCTAGCAATCCATCTCCATAGCCGTGTCTAGTTGGTTTTACTTCTACATCAGGGTCAAAGAGTTTAGGATTTAAGTGTAAGTTTGGATTCAACATAAAATAATCTCAAATGTCAAAAATCAAATGTCAAATCTGACATCGAATGTCATCCTGAGCGTTAGCGAAGGATCCCATGGGATTCTTCACTTCGTTCAGAATGACACCTCGGTGTCAGTTTTGAGTTGTGGTTTTGAGATTTGCGATTTGAGTTTTGAGTTTTTTCATTGGTGTTCGCTTTCGATTTTTCCCTGCAAAGTCCTCAGTTCTTCTAAAGCTTTTTTTGCTTGTTCGCCTTTTACTGGTGCGCCTTTTACATCTTGGGTATCAGGCGGCATCCCGTGCCATTCGAACCTATTTTCCATAAAATCCACTCCTTTTCCTGGAATTGTATGGGCAATTATAACTGTTGGTTTTTCAAACACCGCACGCGCCTCGGCAATTGTATCAACAAACATCTTTATATTGTGTCCGTCAACCTCAAAAACTTTCCAATTAAATGCTTCATATTTTGCTCTTAGTGTTTCAAGCGGCATAACGCTTTCGGTAAAGCCATCTATCTGGATATTGTTTCGATCAATTACAACAGTTAAATTGTTGATTTTATATTTTGCCGCAAACATTAGAGCTTCCCATGTATTTCCTTCCTGCTGTTCTCCGTCTGATGCAATGCAATAGATATGATATTTTTTATTATTGAGTCTTGCTGCAAGTGCCATTCCGATTGACTGGGAAATTCCTTCCCCCAAAGGCCCAGAGGTCGTTTCAACTCCGGGAAGAGATGTTCGATGAGGATGGCCCTGGAGACGAGAGTTTAATTTTCGCAAAGTTTTTAATTCTTCAATTGGGAAATATCCAGATAACGCCATCGCAGCATACCTAACGGGACAAATGTGACCGTTGGATAAAACTAATCGATCTCGGTCTTCCCAGTCTGGGTTTTTGGGATCATGATTTAGAATATGAAAGTAAAAAGCAGTAAAAACATCTGCCATTCCCAAAGGCCCAGCAGAATGTCCAGAGCCAGCCTCAATAAGAGTTTCAATAATAAGCTGGCGGATCTGATTTGCCTTAAGCTCAAGATCCTTTAACTTTTCCTCATGCAATTCTTCTATCATTAGATTTATCTTAACATTGTCTGTGATTGATTTTCAATAACCAGTATGTTACAATGAGCAACATGGGAAAAGAGAGATTTATTGAATCGGGCTGGCAGAGATTTACAGCAACACAGAGGTTTTTCAGAGAAAAGCGCTATGCAGCCGTAGCTAGCGTAAACGCAATGGCAGGATCAAGTGGTTTAGGTTGGACACTTGCCGAGGGACTAAGCATTAATCATCCATTGGTAATAACGTTTATCGTAGGTCTAGGTGCAAGTGCATTAGCAATTGCGACTGGTGTTAAAGACTATAGACGCGAAAGAGCAGCCTCGCAGCAATCATTGGGTGCAAATAATGTCAATAAAAGAGCTTAAACAGCCTCTATAGCTTTCTTACGCAAAAACCATAAGACCCAATACGTTGAAGAGACCTTGTTGCTTTAACCCTTAAGCAAAACAAAATTGTTTTTGAGGAATTCGGTGTTGATCACTAAAAAAACTCTAGTTGTTCAAAGAAGATTTATATAGTTTTAATCCTGCTATTCTCTTGAAATGTTTTAAGTTTTCTGTAACTAAGGTGAAATTTCCTATTTTTGCAGTTGCTGCTATTAGCAAATCAAAGTCTTCTAATCGCATGCCCTTTGCCTCAAGTTCGGCTTTTATTTTGCCAAATTCAAATACTGTTTCTTCATCAAGGATTTGAACTTGCAATCCTAAATCATGGAGCAATCTTCTTATTAAATCGAGCGTTTTCTGAGGATTACTTGATTTTTGGCTTCCATAATATAATTCTCCCAATGTAATAATACTAATTCCAACACCTTTTTTTAATATTCCTATGTCGATTTCTTTTCTGCCTCTAATATGATCGATAAGGATATTTGTATCAAGTAAATATTTCACAAGCTTGTGGTTCTTTTCCGTGAACTTCGTTCTTTTGTTACATCAGGAAAATCAGGAAGTATACCATAAGAATCATCTAACACTTTTTTAAGACTGGTCACTGTTTCGTTATCTTTTATAGGTACTATTTTAGCGATAGGTCTTCCATAGCGTTCTATAATAGCTACGTCTCCCTTATAGTGTATCTCACTCAATATGTAAGAGATATTATTTTTTAGTTTAGTAGCAGAGAACATTTTCATATCTTGTACATTTTAGCCGAAATATACAAATTGTGTCAATACCCAAAGATACTTCGTGTCGCCTCATTATTTCCAAAAGGGATTTATGCCCGGAATACCTAAAAGCCCGCTATCAAAGCTGGCAAGAGAACCTTTTATAGAGTAAGCGGCAACAATGCAATCTGCCATATCTAGTTTTGTTTTTTCAAAAGTTATAATTGCGTTTCTTGCTTCTTTTGTAAGCGAGATATTGCTCAAAGAGTTTAAAAGTCTAAAGGCATTAACAAGATCAGAGCGTTTTGCCTTAGACGATTTGACAAGTACGTACTCAATTTCGGGGAGTACAGCATCGGGAATAACCAGCTCTTTTCCTGTTTCAAGAAGTAATTTGGCTTTTTCTGCTTTAACTTTGTCATCCCGCGCAAAATATCGAATAAGTACACTTGTGTCCAATACAATCATTTTTTATTGTAATTAAGCTTATCCTTTCTCCTAAATTTTTCTAAGACGGCTTCTCGAATAGCCTTTTTCATTTCCTTCCTTGTTATTATCCGTGAAGTTTTAAACAAGCCAAACATCTCACTTATAGTTGGTGCTGGTGTTGCAACAATTTTTTCATCCTGCACTTCAAAATACACCTTGTCATGGGGCTTAAGATGGAAATAATCCCTAATTGATTTTGGAATTGCCACCTGTCCTTTTTGCGTTAATGTTGAAATACCATTCATAGTAATAACTATTATTACAGGAATTACTGCATTTGTCAAGTATTACTTTCTTATCACAATCATCAAATCCGAGACGTTGGAGGGGAGGCGACCAGTAATTATTCCATCTCCTGTTTTTTCAAAAAATGCAAAACTGCTATTGGAATCTGAATATTTTTGAGGATTTAAGTTTAGTCTTTTTGCTTTTTCCAATGTTTTAAAATCTCCAATCGCGCCAGCATTTGAAGAATTATCCCAGCCATCGGAGTCAAAAGAAGCAATTAATGTGTCATCTTCGAGATGTTCAAGAGAGTTTAAAACAAGCTCTTGATTTCTTCCGCCGATTCCTTTTCCTTTAACTTTTACCGTTGTTTCCCCAGCTGCAAGAAGTATATGATGGCTAGGTGTAGCGTCAATTAATTCTTTCCCAACAAATCTTGCTTCTCCTTGGAGTTTATCTGAATAAATAATTGCATTAAAGCCTAGCTCTTTTGCTTTGTTTTGCATCGAAAAAAGTGCTGTGAGATTACTAAGGATAAGAATATTTGAAACATTTTTAAAACATATATCTTCTTTTGGAGTTTCTAAAAAGTCATCTTCGGCGAAATCAAGTTTTTCAAGATCAAATTTTTTAAGAATATCAAAAGCCTCTTTTTTAGTTGATTGGTCGGCAGCCGTAGGTCCGGAGGCAATTGTCGAGACATCATTGCCCGGAACATCAGATGCAATAATGCTTATAATTTTTGAAGGATATAATAGTTTTGCCAAGCCACCTCCTTTGACCTTTGATAAATGTTTTCTAACCATATTCATTTCATAAATATTTGCCCCTGATTTTAGTAGTGCCTTATTAACCTCAATAAGTTTCTCCAGGGTTATTTTATGCGGATATTCAAATAAAGCCGATCCGCCTCCGGCAATTACCACAATAACTAGGTCTTTTATTGTTAAATTGTTAAATTGTTCAATTGCTTTTTGCGTAAAAGAAATATTCTGTTTTGAAGGTAATGGGTGGGTGCCTTTGGTAAATTCAATCCTTGAGAATGATTGAGGCTCAAGATCAATTACAAAACCCTTGCTGAGCTTATCTTTCAGTGTTTCCTCGATGAATCTTGAAAGTCCAGCTGATCCTTTACCAAAACCCAAAAGAAAGATTCTTTTAAAATTATTTAAATTAATTTTTTGGTGTTGAATTGTTAGAGTGTTATTTTTAAGGGAAATATTTTCTTGTACTACTTTTTGGGGCTGAATCGAGGCAAGTCCTGTTTCGATAATTTCCAAACAAATCTTACGCGTTTCGTTTTTTGCAAGGGCATTAAAGTTTTTGATAAGATTCATACTAAGAGATTATTCTTCGAGGGAGGCCGAAGGCCGACTCGAGAATTTTTTTTGTAAACAGTTCTCGACTCTCCGTCAGCTGACGGATCGCTCGAACAATAAACAAGGAAGTTATTCTCATTGACCTTCAATCTGCCTAATCTCCTCTATCCTTCTTATGTGTCTTTCCTCATTTGAAAACGGAGTTTCTAAGAAAATTTTAACAAGCTTTTTTGCCAATTCCTCATTAACAAATGCGCTGCCTAAAGACAAAACATTTGCGTCGTTATGAAGTCTGGAAAGTTCAACATTTTCTTTATTAAAACCAAGTATTGCTCGAACTCCTTTTATTTTATTTGCGACGATACATTCTCCAGCGCCAGATTTTCCAAAGACGATGCCTTTTGAGCCTTTGTCATCCGCGACTTTTTTTGCTGTTGATGCAATAAAATCAGGGTAGTCGTCATTTTTATCAAAACTAAAAGCCCCACAATCGTTAACTTCTAGGTTTTCTTTCAAAAGAAATGACTTTATTTTTTCTTTTAATTCAAACCCCGCATGATCAGTCCCAAGATAAACCTTCATAAAATTATCTAACAGGTTATTCGTCCTTAGGATTTATTTCGAAATTAGGTCAATTAGGAATTAGAAATTCTTTTCAATTTCTCTTCCATCTCTTCTTTCCTAAGCAACCCAACCTGTGCTCCTATTTTTTCAATTACACTTGCAGAATTTAAAGTCCCCCAATGCATGGCATCTTTAATTGATAAACCGTGCAAAATGGCAGACATAAAGCCAGTCGAGTAAGCGTCTCCGGCGCCAGTTTTTTCTACAATTTTTGTTTTAATCGCTGCTTGAGCAATGATTTCTCCCTTTTCATCAATTGCATAAGATCCACAATCTCCATCGGTAATCACCACAATCTTTGGCCCCAACTTTTGTAGTTTAATTAAGAGCTGTTTTATAATGTCTTTATTATCTTTTTCATTAAAAATTAGAAATTTGCCCGCTTCGCCCAGCCTCGCCGAGTCTAGGCGGGCGCGAGGCGATAAATTAGAAATTCGTGTGGCTTCTTCTTTATTGACAAAAAGAATATTAGTCACATTTAAAACATCTGCGATGCTTTCGTATCCTGCATTTATTTGTAGGGTTCCTGGATTAAAAGCAAGGAGAGTTTTTGTTTGTTTTACAAAATTAGATGTTCTTTCATATGCATTTTTCCACTCATTTCCTATGGATGTCAGATATAACCATTTTGTAGAAAGATTATCAAAAACAAAATCATGTAGTCTTTTTATGTGCTCGGAGAAAATTGTTCGTTCATTTTTGAAGTTTATAATAACCGAAATTGAACATTCATTGTCTTTAGATCGTTTGACATTTTCTGTATGAACATCCTCTTTTTTTAAAGTGTTTATAATTTTATGAGATAGCTCGTCATCGCCTATTTCAGCATAAAGACTCGATTTTAAACCCAAGCGGGATAGTCCTACGGCTACATTTGCGGCATTTCCACCAAGAGAAAGGTTGCATCCATCAACTGCGATTTTTTCTCCGGAGTGGAAACACAATTCGTTGGTTTGCGCATTTAGTCTAAGGTGCTTATTGGCCTCATGAATCGATAAAAACAAATCAATTTTTGCATTTCCAACACAAACTACATCAAAACTCTGCATGATTATATGCTACAGAAAACAAGGCCTCTTTGCAAGTTAGTATTCAGTTCTTCCCAACGGATTTGTCATTCTGAGGCTGAAAGCCGAAGATCTCAAGATTATTAGATCCTTCGCCAAGCACCGTCTGGTGCCTGGCTTCGCTACGCTCAGGATGACAAGCTACTGGTAACAACTGAATACTTACCTTTGCAATAGTTTGAAATACCGATTGACAATAGAATAAAGAAATATTAGTATTATGACAGAATGATAAGACAAAAATTACTTACAGTTATTTTCAAGATTCTGCCAACAAATGTAGCTTATGCGCACTGTGATATTCCTTGTGGGATTTATGATCCGCATTTGGCACAAATGGCAGCGCATACTGTTATAAGAATGACTAGCCTTATTAACGATCTAAAAGCAAGTAGCAGCGAACCTTTGTTTGATGAGAGAAAAAAGATCATTAGTCAAATTTCAAGATTAACAAAAGTAAAAGACGAACATGCGGAACTTGTAAAGCATGAAGTAAGAATTTTGTGGGGAGACTATTTTAAAGAGGAGCATCTTAAACAATATCCAGAGCTTAATGATTTGGTATTCAGAACCATGAAGCTTGCTTCCAAAGCTCGACAGGAGGTAAATATAGAGGCGGCAAATGAACTTTTGGATACTGTCCAGGAGATAGCTCAGATTTTCTGGAAGACAAAAAACATCAAATCAGCAAAAATAAAATCTCCATACCCAAGCGGCGCAACAATAGTTGTTCCTAAATAATGCTTCTTCTTTCTCGCTTTATTATCAGTGGTCATAGCATGGAACCGACTTTGCAGCAAGGGCAAAATGTTTTGGTAAGTTATATTCCATATTTATTCGTAAAACCTAAAATTGATGATATGGTTCTTATTCGTCATGAGGAGAATAGGTTTTTGATAAAAAGGATCACCAAAATTGACGGAGAGAAATATTTTGTCGGTGGAGATAACAAGAAAGACAGCATGGACAGCAGAAGGTTTGGATGGATATTAAAAAAAGATATCGCAGGAAAAGTGATCTTGAAAGCACAAGCTCTTGTTTCCTACGTGTGAAGCTAGATCACCTCGGGGGTGAATTAGGTTTGCACCTAGGGAGCTAAAGATATTTTCCTTTCTGCGGCAACAAAAATATCGCCTGACTGTGGAAGAGAGATATTGAGTACGGGTTGATCTTCGGGCAGTACAACTTCTTCTCGTACTTCTCCACCTTTTCCTTTAACAAATACCATATACATTGTTTCTTTTACCTTGTTTTGATCTTCGTCCTCATTGCCTGCGTTTTTGTATATCCAGTTTATTTCATGGCTATGGAGAATGCCATTCTTTTTAAGCCCTTCTGCTAGCGCTCTACGCTGCTTTGGAATTGATCTTAAGATACTTCTTGCTACAGATTTTGCACTATCAGGGTCATCTCCATGCATTCTAATTATCATACGATCGTGATCGTCGCCTCCCCCTCCCTTTTCGGTCGCACCTCCTGCCGCTGCCATTGGAGCATAGTAACGGCTTGGAATAGTTACCCCTTCGTATTCTGCTGTAGCGATAGACGATGCGTATTTAATAGGAACTCCCGCGTATAATCCGACTGCAATATGGTCTCCTTCATGCCAGTCCACAGGATCTGGTTCAACAGGGACTTCTTGCGGAGCTTCCATAGGCTCTATTTTTAGCACATGAATGATGCTTTTATCTTTTATTGTTCTAATTACATTAGATTGACGACTCATATCGACCGAAATTGTTTCTGCGTTCATATGGTTCGTATTTTAATACTATTTGTTTGAAAATGCAATATACTTATGTATAATAGATTCAAAGTTATTGTTCGAGCGATCAGTCGAAGGTTGAGAGTCGATCGATTCGGCTTTCAGCCTCACTCGAAGAATAATGATCCAGTCACAATATTTTATGATCAACATTATTTTGATAGTAGCAATTGTGTTTTTACTTCTGGTGTTATCTATGGTTTGGCCGCCAGATAGTCCTTGGGCGCCGTGGTGGCGAACCAATAAAAAAGTGGCAAGGGCAATGTGTAGGTTGGCCAAGGTTGGTAAGGATGATATTGTTTACGATTTAGGATCAGGAGATGGAACAGCCCTGACAGTTGCCGCAAAAGAATTTGGGGCAAAAGGAGTTGGTATAGAAATAGATCCATTGCGTGCTTTTATTTCCACTCTAATGATACGTATCATTAGAGTACAAGACAAGGTAAAAATTAAGAGAAAAAATTTTTTTGGTGTTGATATTTCCAGAGCCTCTGTTGTTTTTGTTTATCTTGTCCCAAGAGTGCTTAACAAACTTTTGCCCAAGTTTAAAGGAGAACTTTCTTCTGGAACTAGAATTGTCAGCTATAGATATGAAATAAACCTACCTTTAGTCAAGTACGATAAAGAGAATAAACTCAGAATGTATATTGTTTAATAATGTTAGAATAAGTTAATAGCATTTTAGAAGGTTGATACTGCTTGATTTACCTTTTGTGTTTAGGGGAATACTCGAGAGAGGCTTGCAATATTTCAGTAGCAAATCTTTATCAAAAATTTCATTTATTGGTGAATTATCGATACTCAGTTTATCGCAACATGTTCCTCGGACTACAATAATTGCTCTTGCCTTAATTGCTTGTTGAGTAAGTTTTTTGCTATTTAAAATTTTTTTTCTAAAAATATTTGGATTAGTGTCGATAATATTATTTAATAAAGGTATCTTGCTTAGATACGCAAGAACAGGGGTTATGTCGGCAGTCCCATATAGATATTTTGGGTTTTCCTTTTTGATTAACTCAACAACAGAATTAATATTTTTTATAACCTCAAAGTTAGAGAAATAAGTAGCGTACATAATGATATTGACAATAATTGCAGAGAACAGAATTGTTGGTAAGATTGTTTTTAGAAGAGGTCTTTTTTGCATTAAGAAATCCCATAGGTTGTAAAAAGAAATAGCAAGAAAAGGGACAATAAAATTTAGATATATATAATATAACCCCTGATAGAAAAATAAAAAAACTATAGACACCAAAGAAATTATTGCGAAAAGACTGTTCTTTTTGAAATTAAACAGATTAAAAATAAAAACAGAGAATAGAATAAAATCGTACTTAACAAAAATCAAGATGGCGTCCTGTTTAGTCGTTCCTTCACGTGTCAAAGAATAAAACAAATCAGTTATAAATTCTTTTCTTGCAAATATAAGGAAAGGTAGAACGACAAGTGCAGTAACAGATATAAATCCAGTAAGAAAACGGAAAAAATGTTTATAATCTTTCTTAATAAAAAGAAGATGGAGAGAAAAACTTAAGAAAATTGGCAAAAAGTATGCCTTTGTCAGAAGGCTTATGCCTGCAAAAATTCCACTTATTAAAAAGTATTTTTTCTCCAGAAGAAGGTATGAAAGGATAATAAATATAGATGCGCTGAATACTCCTGTTTGGTGGTCAGATGTTACCATAACTATAGAAGAGAACATGTATAGTAAACTACTTATTGCAGAGATTATATAGTTTTTTGTTTTCGTATATACAATAAAATAGATAAGCAGAGTGATAACTATTACTTCCAATAACGCAGTAGCGTAAAATATTTTAATATTGCCAGAGGATATAAGATAATAAATAGAGGATATATAAGGAAATAAAGGAAGATTGGTAAAAAATATATCCTTGTAGAGAAATTGTTGATGCAGGAGTCTAAAGCCCGTGTAAAAGTAGATATTGGTATCTGATAAGCGGATAGAGAGATGCTGAAGTTTAAGAAACAGGAAAAGAAGAATAGGGATTACTAATAAAGCGATGTGTTTTTGGTTTCTCATAAAAATATAGTTCAATAGTTCGAACTATCGAACTATGTTTTTAAGTCTTAAGATGACCCAACGGAGTTTATCTGCTATCTTATAGAGTTGATATATTACTGGATTTACAACCAGGTCATAACTTCCTACAAGCTCAACAAGTTCTCCGCCATATCCCTGTTTGAATCGGTGGAATCCGTACCAAGGGTCGTTTTTATCGGGATTTTGTCCTAATGATCCCCACATGTCTAATTTCTTAAGGCCTAATTTTTTGCCAAATTTTATTGCCTCCCACATCATAAGATTTGATGCCATTGTTTCGCGATGCTCGCTTGATGATGCCCCGTAAGGATAGTAAAGAGTGTCTTGAAGTACAAATACTATCCATGCAACTAGAGTTTTTCCTTGATATTTTGCAAGTAATAAATGCGAGGATAGTTGATTTATGATTGATGATTTATGACCCGCCTTGCTCGCCTCGCGGCGAAGCGGGCGGAGAGGCAGGTTGATGATTTTATGGGGAAGGGTTTTCCATTGTAAGCGGTGATATTGTTCGGAGTGGGCGTAAAAACCTTGACGCTTAGTTGTTTCGCGAGTAAGTTTTAAATACGTTTCGAAGGCCTCGTCTGAATTGTCTTCGACTACTTTTACGCCATGTTTTTGCGCAACTTTTATGTTGTATCTTGTTTTGGGATGCATGGCTTTTAGTAATTCTTCTTCTGATTTTGTTAGGTCTAGAATGAAAGTGTATTTGGTGAAGAGAGGGTGGAAAGAGGGCCGAAGGCCTAACATTTTCAAAGACCCACCTCGGAGGAGTCCTTCGGCTCGCCTCGCTGCCAGCCTCGCCGTCCGCCTCGTCTCGGCGAGACGGGAGTCTAGGCGGGCGAAGCGGGCCACCTCCGAGGTGACCGGAACGGGCTCCTCGGAGGTGAACATCGGTACATTTGGTTCAATTTGAATAAAAATGCACTTTTGCTCTCTTCCGATTTTTTCAAGCTCTTGTATCATTTCTTTTGTTGGAAGAGGACCTTTTGGTAAATAACCAATGGTCCAAGGAGCGTGGGGAATTTTATGAATAGTTAACTGAAAGCCCCTTCCTCTTATAGCATTAACCCCAGTTTTTTCTCTAAACTCTCCCCATTCTTTGGATTGAAGAGGGTGAGTTGGAAGAGAATAATTTATACTCATAGCCATTCTGGCGTTTCGCTTTCGTTTTTATTAAGAGTGTTTTCTGGAAGTTCTAAGATAAAGCGAGATACAATATTTGAGGTTCGCTGTCCAAAAAAGAGTCGATGCCTAGCAAAACTTAAAAAAAGTCTATGTTTGGCACGGGTTATGCCTACATAACAAAGCCGTCTTTCTTCCTCCAGCTCATTTTTGTCCATCAGTGATCTTGAATGGGGAAATAGTCCCTCCTCCATGCCAATCATAAAAACAATAGGGAATTCCAAGCCTTTAGCTGCATGCATGGTCATTAAAGTAACAGCGTCTTTCTTTTCGCCATTTGTTTTTGGATTGTCTGGCATATACTCTTGTTCTACCAAAGAAACATTTTCCAAAAACTCTGAAAGATTTGGAAACTCAATGGCAACAGATCGAAGCTCCTTAATATTTTCAAGTCTGCTTCTGTCTTCTTCGTCTTTTTCATCATAAAGAGAAAGATAATCGGTTTTTCTTAAGACTTGATCTAAAATATCGATCGTTGTAAGCCCCGTCATTCTGGCAAGCGAAGCGCGTCCAGAATCTCTTAGTCGGTTGGAGATTCTGGAGTCGTCGTTCTGCATTACAGAACTCCTCCTCAGAATGACGCCGTTAAATTCTTGTCGAAAGCTTAGAAATTTTTCAAGTCTTGTTTTCCCCAATTTTTCAATTCGTTTATAAGACACCATGTCTTTCGGATTTGCTATCAAACGAAGGTAAGAAAGAACGTCTTTTATTTCTTTTCTCTCATAAAATCTTGTTCCACCGATCAGAACGTATGGTATGCCTTGGTGCAAAAAAACTTCTTCAATCGCACGGGATTGCGCATTGATTCTATAGAGAACAGCCACATCACTATATTTGAAGTTAGAGGTTAGAAGTTTAAAGTTAGAAGTTTCGCGAATGATGAATTCCGCCTCATCATGTTCACTTCTCGCTTCGTAAATTGTTATATCTTCTCCATTTGGATTCTCGGTCCAAAGCGTCAATACTGGATGAGTAGTATTTTTAGATATAACAGATGAGGCAGCGTCTAAGATTTTCTGCGTTGATCTGTAGTTTTGGGAAAGTGAAAAAGTTTTTGTATCTTTAAAGTCTTCTTCAAACTTTGTAAGATTTCTAAAATCAGCGCCTCGCCAGCTGTAAATACTTTGCGAGAAGTCTCCAACTACGCAGACGTTTTTCCATTTTTCTCCCAACATTTTGGTAAGTATATACTGCGCATGGTTTGTATCTTGATATTCATCAACAAGAATATAGCGGAATTTATTTTGATACTTTTCAAGCACGTTTGGATTTTTCTCAAGAAGTTCAATGGTTTTGAGTAATAGATCGTCAAAATCTAAGGCATCATTGTCTTTCAAAATACTTTGATAGACAGGATAGACTCGGCCGACCGTTTCTTGGAAATATCCTCGCGCATATTGGACATATTCAGTAGGTCCAATAAGTTCATTTTTTGCTTGAGAAATCGTAGCAAGAATGGACGTTGGCTTGAAGTCTTTGGGAGAAAATGAAAGTTTCTTCATTGCTTCTTTTACCGCATCTACCTGGTCTTGTGTATCATAGATAACGAATCGAGAAGATATGCCAATATATTTTCCGTCAATTCGCAAAATCTTGGTACAAAGGGAATGAAAGGTGGAGATGGTTGGAGCGTTGAAATTTGAAATTGATTGTAGTACTCTCTCTTTCATCTCATTGGCGGCTTTATTAGTAAAGGTAACCATCAAAATATTAAAAGGGTCAATTCCCCTTTCTTTTATTAAATATATAACCTTATAAGTTAAGACACGTGTTTTTCCACTTCCTGCGCCTGCTAAGATTATCATCGGTCCATCTGTTTGTAAAACCGCTTTTTGTTGTTCCTTATTTAAGTCCTTGAGAATGTCGTTAGTCATAGAGTATAATTATGTGACGAGGAGTAGCTTCGTCACACCTCGGAGGTGGCCCGCTTCGCCCGCCTAGACTCCCGTCTCGCCGAGACGAGGCGGACGGCGAGGCTGGCAGCGAGGCGAGCCGAATGGACTCCTCCGAGGTGGAGGAAGGATATTGTTATTGTATCATATGAAGAAAATTTTTATCATTGCGAATTGGAAGTCGAATAAAACTATTAAGGAAACAGAAGAATGGTTTCACAGTTTTAGCGATGGATTTAAGCGGGATCCATTTTCACTAGAGAATAAAGAAATCATAGTAAGTCCGTCTTTTACCTTACTTGAGCATGCAAATTATTGTTCGGGCAACTTAAAACTACCTATTAAATTTGCAGCCCAAACTATTTCGCCTTTTGAGGAAGGCGCGTATACGGGAGAGGTCAATGGAAAACAAATTAAAGAATTGGTTGATTATGTTGTCGTTGGTCACTCGGAGAGAAGGCAGAATTTTGGAGAAGATCAAGACATGATAGATAAAAAAACACAGCAGACCTTGAAATATGAGCTAGTTCCGATATTGTGTATTTCTAATATACAGCAAACTCAAAGCGCAAAACTCAAAGCGCAAAACTACAACTCAAAACTCAAAAGTTATAAAATTTTAGTTGCTTATGAGCCGCTGTTTGCCATTGGTTCTGGTCATCCTGATACTCCAGAAAATGCCGATAACTTTGCGCAGAAAATTAAAAAAGAACTTGGGAAAATTCCTGTTCTTTATGGTGGGAGTGTCACGGGAGACAATGTGAACAGTCTTACTCAAATGAACAATATTGACGGAGTCCTCGTGGGTGGAGCAAGCCTAGATCCTCGTAAGTTTTTGGAGATTGTTAAGAATGCGTAAAAAAGCTCTTTTTGTTATCGGAGTGGCTTTAGTAGCAGCTATTGGTATTGTTGTTATTCAGACTTCAAGGTTTTACCCAATCTTATTTCAGCTTCTCTTTAACCGCGAAATTCAACTTAAAAGGGAGAATAACAATATTAATATCTTGCTTTTAGGGACTGGTGGAGGAAAACACGAGGGACCAGATCTTACAGATATTATAATTTTTGCAAGCATCAGTCTTTCAAAGAATAAGGTTGTTTTAGTTTCTATTCCCCGTGATCTTTGGGTTCCAGATCTTAAAGCCAAGATCAACTCAGCTTATGCTTTTGGTAATTCAAAGAGAGAAAATGGGGGACTCGCCTTGATAAAATCTGTTGCCGCAAAGACTCTTAATCAAACAGTTGATTATGCCGTTCGAATTGATTTCAATGGCTTTGTGAAAGCGGTTGATTTAGTAGGAGGACTGGACGTAAACGTAGAGAGGGCTTTTGACGATTTTGAGTACCCAATTGAAGGCAGAGAGGATGATCTTTGTGGCAATAAAGAAGAAGATCTAAAAATGCTAGCAACTGCGTCATCACAACTTGAGGCATTTCCATGCCGCTATGCCCACATACATTTTGATAAGGTGATGCAGCACATGAACGGAGAAACTGCATTGCAGTTTGTAAGATCTCGTCACGCGCAAGGCGATGAGGGCACAGATTTCGCAAGAAGCAAAAGGCAAGAGAAGGTGATTGCAGCTTTTAAAGATAAGATTTTTGCGCTTGAGACTTTGCTTAATCCAGTAAAGGTTATTGGTTTGTATTCAACACTAAAAGAGAGTATAGATACAAACATACGACAGGAAGAGATTGATGATTTTGTTAGACTTGGGCAGAAAATGGAGGATGCAGGCATTCGAAGCGTAGTGCTTGACTATGGAGACGAAAAAGAGAAAATACCAGGACTTTTGGTAAACCCTTCAATCTCTAATGAGTATGGGAATCAGTGGGTGCTTATTCCAAGAATCGGCAATGGCAATTTTTCCGAGATTCAAAAATACGTTGAGTGCGAGATTAAAGTCGGGAATTGCCCAATCGCTAATTAGATATTTTATATATTTTGGTATCCCCATTTTTGTAGATAACTTTTCCCAAGGTGTTGAATTTTTCTTCGTTAAGTTTTGGGTATTTTTGGAGCTCCAGAGTTCCGATAAAGATCAGTGACACCTTGTATTTTTTTAGTAAGTTTTTTGTTTCTTCCAAATCTTCTGATTCATACATTTTTTGAACTTCTGGAATTCGGGGTGATGGTATATCGTAGGATCCACGCCAGAGCCATTCGTGTACTGTCCAGCCCAGTACTGTTGGAAGCCCAGTATTGGCGGAGACTCTCCCGTAATCTGTGTAGGAATCTCCTTGTGCTTCAAGAATCACTGGTTGACCTTTTATGTTTTTATTGATCCACAAAATTGCCTCGTAATCTGTTGGGTAAAGCGGTTTAAGATATTTGATACCATCAAGCCCTTGATATGTTTTTAAATTGTAATAAGAATTGATTGCAAAGTAAGAATAGACGGATACCAATAATAATCCAATACTACCAATAATCCAATAACCCAATTTCCACGGAATACCTCGATTTATGATTGAAGATTTATGATTTAAGAATAGACGGACTATTATGTATCCGGAAGAAATGGATAGCATAATGAAGGCTTGGTAGACAAGTTTAAACATGGTGTTTGCTCTATAATGTCCAGGATAGATGTCTTTGACATAGATAAATTCGGGGATGATAATAAGAAGAGTAGACAATAATATTAGTATAAGCACAAAAACATCAGATAGCGAAATTCGAAATTCGAAATTCGAAATTCGAAACAAATTCAAATGCCCAAAATTCGAATTACCAAAACGTTTGGAATTTTTAACATTTGTATTTTGATATTGTTTCGGACTTCGTGCTTCGTGCTTCGGATTTATTCTTTTGAAAAGAAATACTAAAAAAGATATTGCCCAAAAATAAAAGAATCCATATAGAATCAAAAGTTGCCATAAAGGCGACCTTAGACAATGGTCTTTTTCAAACAAAAAAGGTCCCAATTTGCCAATGTTGGTTAAAAATTCCGGCGCACAAAGAACACCGATACCGGATGCAAAGGGCTTAAAGAAAAGGTTGAAAGGTAATGTAAATACAAAAAAACCAACACTAAGAATAAACAAATAAACAAATAACCCAATAAACAAATCAATTATCCAATTATTAAATATTTTTTTATTGATTGGTAGTATTTGTAGTATTGGTTTATTGGTAGTATTTGACTGTTTGGTGTGTTGAGGTCGAAAAACAAGCAGGTATATTAGAATTAGAGAAGCAAGACCAAAATAAATAATGCCGTCCCATGCATTGGTCATATACATGACTGCTAATAAGAAACTTATTAGCAGTAAAATACGAAATCCTAAATTCGAAATTCGAAAGAGATTCTGGACGCGTAAACTGCGTTTACTTGCCAGAATGACGTCATTCTGGGGAGCGTTAGCGACTCCAGAATCTCTTTGTTTAGAGTTTTGTGATTTGTGCTTCGAATTTATTAATGAAAGAAGTATAGCAATAGTAAGTAGCACAAAGGGAATATCCAAGAAGTGGCCGTGAAGATCGGAAACAACAAAAGAATATAAAGGAAATTCGTGGATAGTGTTGTGGATAAATCGCGTTGCATTGGGATACCAGTAGGCATTTGGGAAAGAGTTAAGCGCAAATGGCAGTTGCCAGAAAGGGACTGGGTTTTCATTTACATAGGGTTTAAAAAACGCATAGATTGCATGAAGATTTCCAGCAAGCGAAACAAGAAAAGCAGAAAGAAGACCTGCGGCTAATATTCTCACTTTGTCATTCTGAGCGTAACGAAGAATCTCTGAGATCCTTCGGTCGCTTCGCTCCCTCAGGATGACAAGGAAGGATATAAGGTTTGCTCCTATTGAAAAACTTGCGGTAAATGTGAAAGCAAAAATAGTTGAGAGCATAAGATTGTATGTTATAGACGATGGGATCGTTGATATTTTCGTCAATAAAGCAGTTACTAAGTGTCCAAAATAATAGTAATTTATTGGATATGGAGGAAACCACATATCAACAGGTGGAAAATATTCGCTTCGCAGTATCGAGCTTATAAACCCAAAATCCATATATTTTTCAAGCCCGTGGATTGAGGGTTCGTGAGCGCGGATGTAAGACCAGAAGAGAAGAGTTGAAAGAAAAATAATTTCTTCCAAAAGAAATATTTTCCAAGCTCCACCTCGGAGGAGTCCATTCGGCTCGCCTCGCTGCGAAGCGGGCCACCTTCGAGGTGACTGAATAGGCTCCTCGGAGGTGTTTTTTTGGGGATATTTAAATATTAGGATATTAAGAATTAAGAATGCTAAGATAACTATAAGAATAGTAATCTCGGTAAAGGGCAGAATTTTTAAAATTCCCAAAACAAAAACAACATAGCTTATTAGAGCAATGCCAATAATTTTTGAAAAGATATATCCTTTGTCAAAAAAATTAGAGAAGATCCTAGTGGTCAATGGCAAAAATACAATACCTATGGCAAAAAGCATGACCCACCATTTTATGATAAAGACTATGTCAGAAGGATTCATGGTTGTCTTGAACTCACCTCGGAGGAGTCCTTTCGGCTCGCCTCGCTGCCAGCCTCGCCGTCCGCCTCGTCTCGGCGAGACGGGAGTCTAGGCGGGCGAAGCGGGCCACCTCCGAGGTGTTGCGGAGCGACTCCTCGAAGGTGAATTCTGTTACTAAACATTTCCGAAAGATTTTTAATCGCGAAAAGATTTTTCCCTAACTTTTTGTTCTGCATAGTGTTTAGCCAAAAGAATCTTACTTTAGGGTTTTTATCTGCGAGATATTCAAGAAGAGGAAGGTCATCGTCGACATAGAGAGTAATTTTCATTTTTTTAATTACCTGGTCTTTGAAGATATGCGGTTGCTGGTCTTTGAAATTGAAAAACATGGCGTCAAAGATTTTGCCTAACTTGTATTTATTAACGATTAATTCAGTTTGATGTTTTAAAAAACTAAAACGGCTTGAAATTAGATAATGCTTATGTTTTTTGCTTTTTGCAAGATCTTCAACGAATTGGATATTGCTAATAATTGGAGGACGGAAAAAGGGGTAGTGGGTTAAGATTCGTAGCGATCTTTCCACTCTTGAGGGGATTCTATACAAAAGTACGCCATTTGATTTTTGCTTGTAAAGTGTATTGATAAGCACATCTGGGACAAATAGTGGGTAGTCTATAAAAATTTTGTCAAGGTCGAATCCTATATTCATCTCTTGTATTATAACGTTATTATAGGTAAGATTGTAGCATTATTTTTATGAAAATTCTTATAACAGGTGGATCCGGATTTTTGGGATTGCATCTTGCATCTTATCTTTACAAAAAGCATTATAAATTAACTCTTCTTGATATTCAAGAGTTTGACAAGAAAGAATATGGAGATAATTATTTTTTGACACTTTGCGATGTAAGAGATAGGAAAAAATTGGATGGATTAATAAGAAGACAAGATGTTGTTGTCCATGCGGCGGCGGCTCTTCCTCTTTGGAAAAAAGATGATATTTATACAACGAATGTTGATGGCACTAGGAATGTTTTGGAACTTGCCAAGAAACATAAGATAAAAAGAGTCATTTTTATTTCCTCAACTGCTGTTTATGGCGTTCCCAAAAAACATCCGATTATAGAAACTGATCCGCGTATTGGAGTTGGACCCTATGGCGAATCAAAGATTCTTGCTGAAGATTTATGTTTTAGAGCTATTGAAGAAGGCTTGCCTGTTACTATCATAAGACCCAAAACTTTTGTTGGGACTGGTCGTTTGGGTGTTTTTGAGATTCTCTTTGACTGGATACACGATGGCAAAAGAATTCCAATAGTTGGAAAAGGGGGAAATAGGTATCAGCTTTTAGACGTTGATGACTTGGTTGAGGCAATTTATTTGTTTTGTTTAAAAGACAAAAAATCTTACGATGGAGCATTTAATATCGGAGCTCAAGAGTTTGGAACGGTTAAAGAAGATCTGGGAGAACTGTTCAAATTTGCAAGATCAGGTTCGAAAATCTTTCCAACACCAGCATTTATAGTAAAAAAAACATTGTTTCTTTTTGAAAAACTAGGACTTTCGCCTCTTTATCAATGGGTTTATGATACGGCCGATAAGGATTCGTTTGTTTCTATTGAAAAACTTAAAAAAACATTACGTTGGAAACCTCGGTATTCCAATGCGCAAGCTCTTATTAAAGCATATCGTTGGTATCTGTCCCACTATAAAGAGATAAAATCGCAGCCCTTAGGCATTACTCATACAGCAGGTTGGAAGCAGGGGATACTAAGGCTATTTAAATATTTAGCTTAATGCTTGATGTAAGAACTACTACTATTTTCTGCTTTTCTTAAAATACTCTGGGAATGTCCAAGATAGAGTTTTGGGGTGGACAAGACCAATACCTCTAAAAGTTTTAAGTTTTATTAGATCTTGATCAGAAGTAACTATGAGGTCAGCTTTTCCGGATAAAGCACATTCCAGAATTTTGTTATCATCGGGATCACGAGTAACCACCGATACTCGTTTTGTAACACTTACAATTCCAGCGATATTTCTCACTTTTTCTATGAAGTAATCGACATTAGATTCTGATTTATCAAACTTGTAGAGTAATTTTTGTTTTAATTCTGATAAAATTTCTTCCGAAGTGATTAAAGTAATTAAATCTGTAGTTTCGGCAAGTTCAATAATTTCTTCAGCAAACGCACCCTTTAGCGCTGCGGCGATGAAAACATTAGTATCAAATACTACTTTCATCCAGCTATTCTTTCTACATCATCATAGGACTCGATTCCCATTTTAAGCGCAATCTCCTCGCCCCATGCTCTTATTCTTGCCCAGTCCTTTCGAAATTGATAAACACGGAAGGCTTCTCTTAACAGCTCGCTTTTAGTTTTATTCTCTTCTCTAGCCAAGCGCTGAATTTGCCGTTCCATTGTAGCTGGAACAGAAATATTTATAATCTTTCGTTGCTTGCTCATACTTGTAACAAATTGTATTACAGAATACGTGCTTTGTCAATGGCGATCTCAGCCTCAAAATAGCCTCATTTTTAATAAATTCTTTTGCCAGATGCCAACCCAAAAACCCCAGTCCCGACTAAAATTCTGTTAAAAATTACTCTATGGCCATTAAAAAACTATACTGCTTTGTGGATGAAAGCGGGCAGGATAGTGAAGGTAAAGTTTTTATTGTGTCCGTAGTGGTGACAAGTGAACAAAAAGATGAACTACTACTGCTTTGCGAAAAGATTGAAAAAGAAAGCGGTAAAGGAAAGTTTAAGTGGGGTAAGGCGCAACATAAGTTTAGGCTAAAATATCTACAAAGGATCTTCTCGAATAAGCTTTTCAAAGGAATTTTGCGCTACTCAATATTTAATGACACGAAAGATTACGATTTTGCAACAATTAAATGCATAGCTAAAGCTGTTCAATATAGAGAACCAAAACAGAAATATACAACATTAATTTACATTGACGGTCTTAGTAAGGCTAAACGTCATGAATACGGTAGCAGACTTAGAAGACTAGGAGTATCAACCCATAAAGTACAAGGGGTAGCAAAAGATGAGAATAACACACTGACAAGACTTGCTGATGCTATAGCAGGTTTTGTTCGAGACGTATTAGATAGAGAGGATGTGGATACGCAAAAACTTTTTAGGGAAGCTACTCGCTCTGGCGTATTGATTGAAGTCTAAGCATAAAAAAACCACCCACAAAGGGGTGGAAGAGCCTACTCTCTGATGTTATTCAGAGCAGCTTACCGGTACGGCCAGTCTTCGGCTCGATTTTCTTAATTGTACCAAAATATTAACTTTTGTCAAGCACTGTTTTAGCCTCAAAATAGCTTCATTTTTAATAAATTCTTTTGCCAGATGCCAACCCCAAAAACCCAGCCAATAAGTACAATAGTTTGAATAGTTGCAAAAGTTACAACTTTTATATACAATACTTAGTATACATACACTTATTATCGAAGCTTAACGAAGGAGGTGGAAAAGGAAGATTTATGAATCAAATGGTAACGCTCAAAGAAGTAAGAGAGCAATTGTCTGAATTGGTAGCACGAGTGGCTTACGGCGATCAGAAAGTGGTTATAACAAGATTCGGAAAACCTTTGGTTGCTATCGTCAACTATGAGGATTACGAAAAACTCATCAACCCTGCCGGTCGGTTTACGGACAAGGAATGGGAAAAAGGGTTTGAGTTTGTTGCAAAAGCACGAGAAGCAAGTAAAGATGTGTCTGATAAAGAAGCACAAAAGATTATAGATAGAGAAACTTCAGCAGTTAGATCAGCAAAAAATGTTACGAGCCGTTCTTGATACCAACGTATTTGTTTCTGGTCTTAAAAGTCAAAATACTGCCCCTGGCCAGATTATAGATGCGTGGATCAAAAAGAGACTCACAATCATAACGTCGCCACAGCTTCTTGCAGAAATCCGCGAGGTCTTAATGCGTCCAGCAATATTAGAACTGCTGGGAAAAACACCTGATGAGGTGGATAAATTTGTCAAACTTCTCATTCAGAAGACATTTGTAACAGAGGGAAAGCTCGAAATGGATGTATTAAAAAACGATCCAGATGACAACATGGTGCTTGCCACTGCTCTTGAAGGACAAGCCACATATCTTGTTACTGGCAATACAAAGCATTTTCCATTTGGGGAATATCAAGGCGTACAAATCGTAAAACCCCAAGAATTTGTTGCAATTTTAAATAATCTGGAAGATTGAGAATCACTCCTTGCCAGATGCCAGCCCAAAAATTTAGCGCCTCTTGCGACTAAAATATTTTTTATTTTATTCTTCTCTCTACAAATTCGATAGCTTTTTGGGCTACTTCATGAGCCCCTCTTGCTTCTTTTTCATTGAACGACGCAAGCTCTTCATAGATTGGGTATCTTGTTTCGATATAGTACGGAGAGATTGTTATTACAGAATCTCGAAGCATTTCGAAATCTTTGTCCATCTTTATGCAGTCTTCAAGTAGAGCTCTTAAATCGTGTACTTTGCGAAGTGGTTTTTTGTGGAAAAGCAGAAAACTTTTTAACGCTTTCTCTGTTGCCTGATGAGCTGTGAAACATGCTCCATAAAATATCTTTCCTTCTAGACTATTTTCTGTCCAGAGTAGGTCTTCTTTTGCTTTTTGAAGCCACAGTTTATATTCGTCCATAAACGAGTTTTCCTTCCTGAATGATCTGTGAAAAAAAGACGCTCTTTTTAGGAAGATCTTTTGCTTCTTTTGGAGTAACAACTATTACATCGACAGGAATATTTGTTTTTAATATTGAATGAACCTCTCTGATTCTGTCGGTGAATGATTTATCTGTGTCTTTTATCACAAGAAAATCGTAGTCGCTGTCAATTGTTCTTTTACCACTTACCGCTGAACCAAATAAAATAATCGCTTGAGGATTTATTTGTTTTAATTGTTCAACAAGAATCTGTTCTTCCATATAGCTTGTATTGTAACATATCCCCTTCTGTTTTCAAAAAACTTTCCTGCCAGATGCCAACCCCAAAACCCAGCGCCGTAAGTGATTAAAATGTCTTTCACTACTTAATATTCATTGGGTTTTGTTATTTTTAAAATATCAAACAAATATATACTTTTGTAATATACTTTTTTTAAATACGGCTTATTAGGATAGAAATATTTTGTTAGGATTTGTTCCTTAGATATTATGTTATTATCAGGAAGAATTATAAACAAATAATTAAAGTTTCTGTAATTAATAATTTTGTATAGCATTTCTGGATTTAGAATGTCTATGACCGTATACTTTTTGGTAAGATATTCAAGTGGAGGAACAGATTTGTAGCTTGGATAGTAACTAATTCCAATAAATAACACAACTGAATTTCTATTATCTTCTTGGTTTATTATTTTTTGCATCTCCCATGCTCTGAACTCGTTTATATTCAAAGTCTTCTCCCATATATTTTTATAAAAGTAAAGATGTATATTGTAAGCTATAAAAAAGATACATACAGTCACTATAAAAAGTGTTTCGGCCTTTATATTGATAATTTTTTTAATAAGGAATGCACTTTTTTCCAATCCCAATGATGTTAATAATATTATTGGGGGAACAAGACTAAGGAGTCTATGGGTAAAATTTATATTGGTAAAAATTGCGCTATTGAAAAATGGTATTCCGATAATCGAAGAAGCAATTAAAAAATTTATAGGGCTTTTCACCCTTTTTAAAATTAAAATAAAACCAAATATGAAAAATACTGAAAAAGGGAAGAAAAGAAATGGACCTCCGTATTTATAATGAAAATCTATCGGCGTTTTAACATATGCTAAAAGAGACTCTTTATAATTTATTGCAATTTTATTTAAGTTGGAATTGAAAGTCTGATTTGGGGAAAAAACATAGGTAGCTGTTCCTAAAGCCATTGATTCATCTTTTCTTGTTGCCATGACAATAAGCATAGGTCCTAACGCAATTAAAAAAAAGATTAAGAATACAACAATAAAACCAATACTCTTTTTAATACCACACTTAATAAATGTAAAAATCAGAAATGTTATAAATGTTAACAATATTAGAGCACGAATGCCACTATAAAAATGAAGCCCAATCCCTAAAATAATTGCGAGCAAAATAATATTTTTTATTTCCCAATCCCTACTGAGTAGAGAAAATACTATGAATATAATTAAGGCATAAAAACTATCAAACAGATTTAAAAATTCTGTCCTACTGAAATGTACGTGAATATGATATACAGAAAGAAAAATAGCGGAGATTAATGCAGTTTTTTTACTAGCTATATTTTTAGCCAATACGTACACTAATATAACTGAAAAAACACCAAATAATGCAGAAAAAAATCTTACTTTCAAGATTGGGTCCACTAAAAATAAATGGGGAATAGAGGACACAACAAAAAACATGTTATTTATACCGGCATTAAAACCAAAATAATCTTTTAACTCCCTAGATATAATTTTTTGTGGGAATAAGCCAGCATCCTTACCCTCATCATGAGTAAGAATAGGTATGGAAGTAATGTTCCAAAATCTAACAATTATTGCCAAAATTATAATTACGAAAAGTAATTTATTGCTTTTTAAAAATTTAACTAAAGAAATACTTTTTTGATGAAAAGCTCGATTAATTTTTACCCTTTCTTTATAAGTCAAATATAAAAGAAGCAGTAAAATTGATATAGCCCATAAAATAAAAGAGTAAGACGAGTTGTACGGTTGTTTAATATAAAGATATATACTTACTATATAAGAAGCTATAGTGAAAAAAATAAGGATAACTTGTGTAATCATTGCGCTAATTTTAGTTTCATCAATCCAAGCAGATTTCTTATAGATATTCCAATCATTTCTCCCATTTTGTATATTTGTGTTTCTCCTTTTATTCTTTTTCTATGATTAATTGGAATTTCCTGTACAATCAATTTTTTTTTAACACACATTCCTATAAAGCCCCACCAAAATCCCTCTTTAAGATAAATGAGATGCGATGCATGAGGAATGATTGTTTGTTTTTTAAACAAAACAAAAGGGGCACTAGGATCGTGGATACGTGTAGGAAAAAGAACTACAAAAATAGCTTTAAACAGAGATGAAAATACCTTTCTTTGTAATGGATCTGCCCGTTTTCTTCTCCAACCTATTAAAACTTGAGCTTTTTCTTTATTTTTCCAAAATGTGTAAAAATCTTTAGGATCGCATTGCCCATCGGAATCGACACATAAAATATATTCAGAATTAGCAGTTTTTATTCCGTCAATGACAGCACTACCATATGTTCTCCTTTTTTGTTTTTGGTCTAATTTTAACGGATATTTTTTTTGAAGTTGCATGAGTAATTCTTTTGTTCCGTCTGTTGATCCATCTTCACAAATAACAAAAGAATATATAATATTTTGCTTATCTAATTCTTGTTTCCACTCTTCTAAGACAGATTCGATGGAATCCTTTTCGTTATGAACTGGGAGAACTATATTGAGCTGATTCATGCTTTATTTAATAGTTTCGGTTGGTTTAGGGCTTTCTTTTATAAACCATGTAATTGTTTTTTCTAATCCTTGTCTTAATTCAAATTGTGGATTCCAATTTAAACTTCTCTTGGTTTTTTTAATATCGAGTGCTCTTGTTTTGACTCCTTCTGGTTTTGATGTATCAAATATTATCTTTTTGGGTCTCCATTCTAAGATTCCAAAAATTATTTCTACTACCTGTATCATCGTATATCTTTTACTCGTTCCTAAATTTATAGCATCTGCATTCGTTATTTTTTCGCAGGCAGCAAGAGTTCCGAATACGATATCATCAACATAAGTAAAATCACGATCTTGCTTGCCACTTCCCCAAATAACATATGGGTCCTCTTTATTTACCGCCCGTCGTATTAAAGCAATAATTGCATGAGTATCGTTTTCCCATGGACCGTAGGCAGTAACATATCTAGTAATTGAGCCTTTTAAGCCGTATTGTTTGTGATAAGCCTTAAGAATTAGTTCTCCCATTAACTTTGCCCATCCATATTCTTGATCAGCATTAGCCCAATTATTTTTCATTCCATCCTCTTCTCTTAGAAGATACGATGAATTATAGTCTTTTTGAAGATCAAACGGATAAATACAGGCAGTTGAAGCGAATTGAATTCTATCTACTTCTGCTAGATATGCTGCTTTTATAACATTCTGATTGATTGAAAAATTTTCGCAGCAATCAGCAGGGTGCGTGTTTATATATCCTCTGCCTCCAAAATTGGCAGCTAAATGGAAGACGATTTCGTGGTCAGAAATGGCTCGTAGAGTATCCGAGAATTCTTGAAAATCGATATATATGAATTTATGCTTATTTTCTGCTTCATAACCCCACCTAGTTTTTTTATATTTTAAATTATTCTCTTCCCAAACCCTTAAAATGTTTTCAAGACTTCCTGTAGAAAGATTATCTCCAATAGTTGTTACAGCGCCATTTTTTATTAATTGACTAGCTAAAGCTGAACCAATAAATCCAGCCCCGCCTGTTATAAAAATACGTTTATTTTTATAAAACATATCGATAAATACATTTTGATTGAATGGATTTTCATTATATCTTAAATTTTTTTAAATATCATCACCTTCGGGTGGTCGTAGACGGTAAACCCCGCACCCACGAGCTTAGAACGTCAGACGTTCCTTTCAGACGAAGCATTGTGGTGCGGGGTAAAGGACTCATCATAAAGATTTTACTATGGATTGGGGTTGGAGAACAATACCTTTGATTAACGAAAAACAATGTAAGTGTTCAGGAATTTCCAATGTCATTCCCGCGAAAGCGGGAATCCAGAAATTATTCGTATAGATTCCCGATCAGGTCGGGAATGACAAGGTAGGGTTTTGTCAAACCCTGAACGGTTACAAAACAATGTATTGACAAATTGTCCTTGCAGTTATACAATTTCCTTGTATGAATCAAGTTGCAACCATTACTAGCAAAAAACAGTTGACTATCCCAGTTGCTATTTTTAATAAGATAGGTCTTAGGATAGGACAGAAAGTGTTAATCTCAGAAGATAACGGACATTTACTTATTACTCCCGCTGAAAAACTTGTAGAAGAGTTGGCGGGAATACTCACTATGCCCAAAAAATGGAAAAATAAAACGATCAATCAAATTATTGAAGATTCTAAAAAAGAATATTTTAGAAATCATAAAAAATGACATTTATTGATACCAACTATCTGTTGCGTTTTGTATTAAAAGATATTGTTAGTCAACATCAAGAAGCTAAACAATTATTACTAAAGGGGTCTCGAGGAGAAGAAAAACTTGTAACCTCAACTGTTGTATTTTTCGAGTTATATTGGGTTTTAAGTTCGTATTATAATAAAAATAAATCAGATTTAGTTCTACTTCTTAAAAAGATCTTGGATTTAGACTTTGTTGTTCTAAAAGAACGCTCCATTTTAATAGATAGCGTTAAGGATTTCAGCAATACAAATTTCGATCTTGAAGATTGTTATAATCTTTCTTTTGCAAAAGCCAACAAGATTAAATACTTCAAAACATTTGATGAGAAATTGGTCAAAAAATGGAAAAGAGAAACCAAAAATTAAAATAATGTTTTCTTAAATATCATCACCTTCGGATGGTCGTAGACGGTAAATGATACATCGGCGGTGTGGTCATACTAAAGATTGTACTATGAATTGAGATCAGAAAACAACAATAGTTCTACACCTTAAATTGAACTTGAAGGGAAGCGTTGAGGACTCGTGCTAACCGTTTCAAGAAAGAGAGAGAGGGAATTGTTTTTGCATTCTCAACACGAGAGATAACAGATTGTTTGGTATTCATCCGTTTGGCAATTTCAGCCTGAGTTAATCCTTTTTCGATGCGCGCCTTGATCAATGCTCGAGCAATTTCATACTCAAGCCTCGTTTCCTCGACAGCTTCTTTAAAGCCTGGCTGTTTGAATAATTGTTTTTCAAAATCTTCCCAAGCTAAATGTTGTGTAGTTTTCATAATGATTCTATTTTATAGCAAAATTGTTATAATTACAAGAGTCAATTTATGCTCGTGCTCGATGTTCAGCCAATCTTTCCTTGGCAATCTTTATCTCTTTCGGTGGCGTCTTGTCCTTTTTCTTCTTAAATCCATGCAGAAGCAAAAATGTTTTACCCGTGACAGCAATATAAAGAATTCGTATACTGTCCGAACCTACAATACGCAGTTCCCAAAGATCTGTACCAGTAAGTTTTTTAACATGAGGCAATCCAAGCCCGATACCAAACGCCTGAAGCAATTTGATACTGTCTCTGACTTTAGACTGCGTTTTTAGCTCCAAGCTCAATATAAAATTACGTACTGGACTATCTCCTTGTAAGGTTTTATAAAGCTCGATTTTCCATTGCTCTTCCATAAAGACATTATAGCCCATTTTTCTTGAATATCATCACCTTCGGATGGTCGTAGACGGTAAACCCGCACCTGCAAAAATTTGACAAATAAAATATTCTTTGATACATTATAGATGCTTGAAAACGTCCGTATGGTCGCTGTCCCACAAGGGAATAGAGCCAGCCAGCCGCTTAACAATGCTGGGTTGCCAGGTCTAGACAGCCTGGTTTTTTTATGCTTCAGTAACAATGCTTGTCTTCTTAAAGCGTTTTATAAACTGCTTAGTATATTGTTCGCCTTCGTAAACCTCTCGCAAGAAACCAGCCATTGCGTCAGATAATCGCAGGAAAATATTCTGTTCATCTTTCATGCCTCGAATTTTTCTGTATTTTATTTTGAGCTTTTTCAATTCCTTCCTTACCACATCTCTTTCTTTATCATTCAAACCATCAATAATGACTGTAACAGTATAGTTTTCGTTTCCCTTTGCCAGAACAGTTCTCTTCCTGTATCTTGTCCTGTTTCATCAACGTAGCAATAGAGTTTTGTAACCATCACAGCCATTGTAACAAATATTAGTAATTTTCAGGATAAGCTATTTTCTCAAAAATCATTACCTTCGGGTGGTCGTAGACGGTGAATCCCGCCCCACGAGCTTAGAACGTCAGACTTTCCTTTCAGACGAAACTTTGTGGTGCGGGGTAAATGCTTCATCATTAAAGATTTTACTATGGATTGGGGTTGGAGAACAATAGCAGCTTAACCTATTTTACCCAAAACAAAATTCTTAACACGCAAAGCTGCTTGGTAAGCTTCTTGCGCGTCTCTCATGGAAAAGGAGGGATAGTCCGCCTGGATAACGAGTGGTAATGTAGTAGCGCGTGAGGACAAGCAAATCATCATGAAGATTTGACACATCTCTGGCTATAGAAAGCAACAGCGTTTCTAATTCGAGAAGATCGTGAACCTTTGGAAC